>WBZX01001913.1_pt1 | contig 14835 bp, 13 predicted proteins | sample 5204211 | NCBI WGS metagenome assembly WBZX01 (sample SAMN12344362, study PRJNA552823) | activated sludge metagenome | biome: Activated sludge suspended growth; feature: Nitrification reactor; material: Wastewater; isolation source: activated sludge from nitrification reactor of wastewater...
GTTTGGCAGATGTCATGAATCCGGGCATCGCTGAGTCGGCCTAGGCGGGTGGTGCTCCGGGGGGTCCGACTACGGCGACGACGGAGAGCTGGTTGGTGCCCGGTAGTGTCGCCGAGATGTTCAGGCGTGGGCGTTTCCTCGGAGGGCTGCTGGTGGCTGCGGGGCTGATCCCCGCCGTGCTGGGGCTGACCGGGTGTGGGGCCGACGTACCCGGTCGTGGCGAACTGGTCCAGGCGTTCGAGGACTCGGGCCTGTCGCCTGATCTGTCGCGTTGTGTCAGCGATGCGCTGTTGAAGAACCTGCCCGACGAGGACCTGATACGTCTGGTCGAGGGCGGCCAGGGGTCGGGACCTCGTGACGACCCCGACCGAGACGACGACCCCTACGACCTGACCCGCGCCGCTCTGACCAAGTGCCAGGAACAGGACCGCACCACCACCACCACCATTACGTCGTCGGCACCGAGGTCTTCGACTACGGCACCCACAGGGTCAGACATCTCGGATTCGACGTCGACCACCACCCAGTAGCCAAAGCTCCGACGGTGTCCGCTCTGGTGATTTCGTCGGGAACACATTCGTGTTGACGGTGCAGTGCGACCTCGCCGCGCCCGGGGATGAGGCCAAGCCATCCCCCGTCGACCTCCTCGGCCTCGACTTCTTGGCATGCCTTCCATAATCCACACCCGAACACACCGGGAGGCGTACGTACGCGCTGCTATCGCACGTACGTGCTATTCTCGCACCTATGGCCATAACCGCCTCCAAGCTGCGTGCGAACGTGTACCGGATCCTCGATGAGGTACTGGCCACGGGGCAGCCGGTGGAGATCATTCGTGGCGGACGAACGCTGCGGATCGTGCCCGATGAGGAACCCACGTCACGGCTCGACCGGATTAGGGCGCTCGGGGTCATCATCGGGGACCCCGACGACCTCGTCCACAGCGACTGGTCGGACGCGTGGCGACCCTGACCCACCTGGACACACATGTCGTGGTGTGGCTCGTCACCGGTGAGCACGCAAGGCTTTCCGAGAGTGCCAGGGACATGATTGAAGAGGACCGCTTGGAGGTCTCTCCTATGGTCGGGCTCGAGCTCACCTACCTGTGCGAGGTTGGGCGGCTCGAGATCGATCCTGCTGAGATCCTGTCGGAGCTACGCAGGTCCATCGACCTGCGTGAGTGTGACGAGCCGTTCGGGAACGTCGCCTCGATCGCCCGCGGTCTTTCCTGGACTCGTGACCCCTTTGACCGGCTGATCGTCGCTCAGGCGGTAGCGGCCGGAGCGCGTCTAGTCACCCGAGACGACACGATCCGGCACCACTTCTCCTACGCCTGCTGGTGACACCGGGAGTGGGCTCGCCGATGGCACCCGGTGACTCCTCCGCCGACTGATCGGCGGGTTGGTCAGAGCTCGGGCCAAGCCTTGGTGGTGGTTCGGGGCCGCTTGCGTTGAGCGGACAAGGCCCACGCCTTGCGCCAAGCGCCCTCGGTGGGTGCACCCAGCACCGGGGTCTCACCGGCGGCGGCTCGGCGCCTAGCTGAGTACCAGTCGGTGGTCGCCTCGTCGGCCAAGGCCGCCACCGCCCGCTCCAGGCGGTCGGCCAGCGTCTGGGAACGCTCGCCCTCACCGGGGATCAACGGTTTGCCGAAGGTGACGACGGTACGGCCCGGCTTCGGCCGGTTCTTGCCCTTGGGCAGGATCCTGCCGGTGCCGGCCAGGTGTACGGGCACGATCGGGACGCCGCAGCGGATCGACAGGTAGGCGGCGCCACCTCTAAAGGGTTGGCCCCAGCCGTCGGGGGAGCGTCCGCCCTCGGGGAAGATCACCATGGACCAGCCCCGGTCGATCAGCTCGGCGGCCTGTTCAGCGGATCGGCGGTTGACCTTGGTGCGCTCGATGGGGATGGCGTTCAGCACCAGGGCCGAGGCCGTGGCCTTGATCTTCGAATCGAAGAAGTAGTCCGCCGCCGCGGCCGCGAAGACCTGGTGGCGGTGGGGCTCGGGAAGCGAGGTGATCAGCAGGCCAGCGTCGAGGTGGCTGTGGTGGTTGGCCGCGAAGATGACCGGTCCGTCCAGGTCGGCCAGGCGGTCGAGCCCGCGACGCTCAGGCTGGGCGAGACCGGCGACCACGGGACGCAGGACGCCTTCGGTGAGCAAGTACCGGCCGTAGCGGGCCGGCATCCAGCGGGCCCAGTCCGAGTCGTAGTGGGCGCCGAGGTTCTTCGGGTCCCGTCGCGGTTCAACGGTGAGGGGAACGGTCGGGGGCGCATATGGGAACGACGCCTTTGACACCAGGTCGCGGGGCCGAGGCACCTTCCGAACCGTGTCTTCGTAGGCGGCGGCCAGCTTCTCCAGACCCTTGCGGTCGGCCATCGTCTGGTCCCTACTTGACGTCCGCCATTACCAGTGGCGGGTTCTTGTAGTGGGTGATGGAAGCTCCCGGCCCGACCACGTCCTCGGCCATCTCGAGGGCATCTTGGAGGGTGGAGGCGGCCTTGAAACCAAGGCGCTTGACCGCCCGGGTGTCGCCACCGACCACGATCACCCGACCCAGGTGTTGAAGGGCGTGGCTGCCCCAGTACCACATGTAGAAGGGGTGGACGCCGTGGTAGGCGTAGCTGGTGCGGTACAGGTGGCGGTACCACTCGTCCTCGGCGAACTGTTTCTCCCAGCGCTCCTCGATCAGCTTGGGGTCGGTGGTGTCGGCCAGGACCTGCTCGAAGAAGTCGATGTAGCTGGGGTGGTGAACCGGGTGGAACTCCCACGGCGTGGGGTGGGTCATGATCAGCACGCCGCCCTCACGGACCAGCGGCTTACCCCGGTACATGTTGAAGAAGTAGCCGAGCCCGAGGCACATCACCAGGATCGGGTTCATGATCGAGTTGACGTTGTACGGGCAGATGTAGGGGAGGCCCATGGTCAAGATGTCGGTCTGGCCTTCGACCTCGACGAGGTGCTGGTCGAAGCAGTGGGTGAGGGTGCGCTCGTGCACGGGCTCGATGGCACCGGCGGTCACCGAGGTGACACCGTAGGGGGCGCGGTGGTTCTGGAAGATCTTGCGACGGGTCGGGCTGGACAGCCGCTTGAGACCCTGCTGCATGCCGATGAAGCTCACCCGGTCCCGGGTGGTCCATTCCCACTCCCGCTTGGCCAGCACCGACATGGGGCCGTCCTGGCCGAAGGTGTCGGTGTTGATGGTGGTCTCGATCTGGAACACCTTCACCCCGGCGTCGGCGATGACAGCGCCCATCCGCCAGTTGGAGTGGTGGAGTTCGGAGTTGTGGCGGTCCATGAAGCTGCGGGAGTGCTGCATGGTGTGCACGTTGTGGTGGTGCTTGATGGAGCGGTAGCTGGCCAGGCCGGTGGCAGTGGACTTGTGGCCGCCGTCCATGGACACGATGTTGATGTTCACGTAGATCAACAGGTCCGACTCGGCGGCCCGCTTGTTGATCTCGACCTCTTCGCCGTGCTTGGTGGTGCCCAGGAACGCCAGGTTGTCGGGGTCCTCGGCGTCGTGGTTGTACAGGGCTCCCGACGGGGCGAAGGCGTCGTACACCCGGTCACCGACCGCTTCGCGAAGTTCGGCCTCGGTCATGCGCCGGTGCAGCGCCAGCGCGGCGATGAGGTGGACGTCGTCGACTCCGGCCGAGGCGGCCAGATCTAGGACCTGTTCGATGACGCGCTGGCGGATGTCGGGCCGCTTCATGGGCGGCAGCGGCAGTGAGATGTCGTCGAAGGCGATGGTGAGCTTCATGCCCGCCTTGAGCAGGGCCGGTAGCGGCTCCATGTCGAGGGGGTTGTGGAGGGCGTGGTGGATCTCGGCTTCCACGTCGTCGAGCGCGGCCAGGGGCTCACCGGGGTAGATCACCCGGCTGCGGCCGGCGGGCAACTTCTCCAAGCGGAAGCCTTCGCCGTGGTGGAACAGGATCGGCGGGGTCGACTTGTCTACGTCGAGGACGAAACCGGGGCGGGGCATCAGCGATGGTCCTTGGTGCGGGCGGTGGACTCGGTGGGGGAGGGTTCGGTGCCGGTTACGGCTGCCGGACCGCTCGATGGGGATGAGGAACGCGAAGACGATGTCCGAAGGTCGAACACCACCTTGACCGCACCTCGTGGGCCAGCGGTGGCGGCGTGGTCGATGGCATCGCGGTAGCGGGCCAGCGGATAGGCGGCGCTGACCAGCCGAGCGAGATCAGCGTCGACCACCACGGCCAACGCTGCTTCGAAATCGGCTCGCGTGTAGGCGTAGCAGCCTCGGATGGCGGTCTCACGGTGCCAAAGGGTGGTGAGGTCGAGGCTGGTATGGCCGGGCATGCCCACCACCAGTACCTCGCCGCCGGGGGCTACCACCTGTAGGGCTTGGGCGAGGCTCGCGTCGGTGCCGACGCAGTCGACCACCAGGTCGACACCATCGGACAGTTGGCCCTCGCCTCCGGTGGCGGGACCGTCGAGGCCTTCACCGATCACCCACGAACCGGTGAGCGAACGGACCACCCGTCCCAGCTCGCCCGGGGCGACGACCAGATCGGCACCGAGGCTGGCGGCCAGGTCCTTTTGGTGGGGGTACTTGCCGGTGGCCACGATGCGCTCGACCGAGGCACCGCTGGTGGGGTGGCGCAGGGCGGCGATGGTGAGCAGGCCCAGGGTGCCGGTGCCGATGACGGCCACGGTGCCGAGCGGTCCGAGGGCACCCACCCGCCGGGCGGCGTGCACGGCGCAGGCCGTGGGCTCCACCATCACTGCGGCCTCATCGGCCATGTGATCGGGGATGGGCAGGATCTGGCTGGGGTGGGCGACCATCTCCGCTGACCAACCGCCGCCGGTCGATTCGCAGAACCCGCTTTGCAGACCCGGTTCGAGGTGGCCGAAGGCCAAGCGTCCACAGTGGTTGGTCCGACCCTGGGCACAGGCCCGGCACGGGGGATCGATGCCGCGGGTGACACAGGACAGCACCGGGATCAGCACCGCCCGGGTGCCGTCGTCCAGGTCGCCGACCACCTCGTGGCCGGGAGTGAACGGGAAAGACACGATGGGTTCGAAGTAGCGACTGGAATGGCCGTCGATGGTGGCCAGGTCCGAGCCGCAGATGCCGGCCAGGCGGGGACGCAGGCGTACCCACTCCGGCGTGGGCAGGTCGGGCTCGTTCACGTCGCGCAGGCTGAGCGGACCGATCGATGCGCCCGAACCGGCCCGGAGCCGACCGGCCACGGCCGCCGCGGCGTAGCGGGCAGGTTTGCGGTGGAAGCGGATCGCCTTCATCGGGTGACCTTCATCGGGGAGCGGGCCGGTTCACGGTGCGGCGCGGCGCCAGCGGAACGGGGTTGGGTCGAAAGCCGGGGGCCTTGGACCACTGTTCGATCAGCCAGCCTCGCTTGCGGGCCAGGCTGGCAAGGCGGGTCTCGGGGTTGACCGCCACCGGGAAGCCGACGACTTCGAGCATGGGCAGGTCGTTGGACGAGTCGGCGTAGGCCACGGCTTCGTCCAGGTTCAGGTCGTGGAGTTTGGCGTAGTCGAACAAGGCCGAAGCCCGGCTCTCACCGGTGGGGGGCACGTCGACCATCTGCCCGAGGTAGCGACCGTCGTCGCCGACGGCGAGTGACGCCGAGACGATGTCGTCGAAGAGGGGACGTAGGGGTTCAACGACGAAGTCGAGAGCGCCGGTGATGAGCACGGTGCGATGTCCGAGGGCCCGGTGCTCGCGGACTCGGCGGATGGCGGCGGGGAAGCTCTTGGTCAAGATGAGCTGGGACAGCATCTCGGCGGAGTCTTCGCGGATCTGTTCCACGGGAGCGCCCTCGTAGCGCCGGTAGAACTGGCGGAGGAAGTCGCTGCGGTCGGCCCGGTCCATGCGCAACAGGCCGGGGGCTTCGCCGAGCAGCTTGGCGGTGAGGCGGAGCTTGTCGTCCCGGTCGAGTCGGCGGCTGGCCAGCCAGGCGTAGCTGGTGACCACGTTGGAGGCGATGAGGGTGTTCTCCAGGTCGAAGGCGGCGAGCTGGCGGTCCGGGGAAAGGACCTGACGGCGCAATCGGTCCGAGCGTGACTCGCCTCGACCCTTGCGGCCGTCAGTGCGGACCCGGGCGTGTTCGACCACCGAGGGCAGGTGGATCTGGTGGACGTAGTGATCCCAGTCGACCACCCGGGGATCCATGCAGAAGGTGTCGGCGTCGGTTCCAGCGAGCGATCCCTGAAGGGCCAGTAGTCGGTCCACCCCGTAGATGGCTTCACACGAGGTGTAGGCGCCGTAGAGCTCGACGTAGGTGAGCGCACGCGACACCGTGTCTCGCTGTTCTTCGACCTTGGCCGACCATTCGGCCTGCTTGCCTCGCAGGGGCAGCGCCCCGATCAGCTTCTCGGTCCGGTCCAAGGCGGACTTGGCCCGTTCCAGCTGACCCTGAACCTTGTTGCGTGTGGTGTAACCCCAGTCGGGCACGGCGATGGGCTGGCCCTCGGCGTCATACAGCGGGTGTTCGGCGAACCAGCTCTGCACCAGGTCGACGAGGCGCTCGTACTTGAGGGGGTTGGCCGAACCCGATGCCACCTGGGTGATGTCGGGGGAGCCGTCGGCGTTGGCCGGGCCCCGGGCCGCCACCCCGATGATGGCCCCGACCACAAGGTCGACAGGGATCACGTCCACAGTGCCCTCGGGCACGCCGGGGAACTCCTTGAGCAGACCCCGGGCGTAGGAGATGATCACCGGCTCGGCCATACGGAAGCCGCGGATCCAGCCCGGCACCGGCTCGGCCCACGCCGATTCGATGATGGCGGGGCGGACCACCGAAACCGGCACCGCACCCCGGTTCTGGCCCAGGGCCTGTTCGCCGAGCGCCTTGGTCATGGCGTAGGCGTCGGGCCACCCCAGCGATGCGGCCCGGGCCCGGCCGGCATCGACCAGTTGGGCCTTCACCCAGTCGGCGCGGTGCTGTTCGGACTTGGCGGCCAGCAGGGGAGTGCCGGCGCCGCCCAACTCGTTGCGGGCCTGGTCCATGAACCGGGCCAGCTGTTCGGGACGGCGACTGGCCGCTTCGGCGTCGGCGCGCAGCCGCCGGGCGCCGTCGACCTCTCGCTGCCAGTTGATGTCGGAGATCCAGAACGGGCTGTCGTCCACGGGGATCTCGGGGGCGGCGCCACGACGGTTGCCAGCCACGTAGCAGGTGGACACGGCCACCAGGTGGGGGGTGACCCCGAGGTCGCCGAGGGTTCGGGCGATGCGGGTCGGACCCATGAGGTTGACCTCGACGGCCAGGTCCAGTGGCGAGTCGAAGCTGACGGTGGCCGCCGAGTGGATGACGATGTCACAGGTGGCTAGCACGGCCCGCCCGGCATCGGTCAGGCCCAGGCCGTCGGTGCCGACGTCGCCTTCGATGACCTGAACCCGCCGGGCTACCTCGGCGTCGAAGGCATCCTTGCCGCCCAGTTCGGTGCGGATCCGGTCGAAGCAGTTGTTCTTGAAGATCTCGCGGGCGGCGCGCTGTTCCACGTTGCGCATGCGTCCGGCCCGGATCAACAGGACCAGTTCGCAGTCGGGCACCGAGCGCAGGAGTCGTTCGACCAGCGCGGTCCCGAGGAAGCCGGTGGATCCGGTGACGGCGATGCGTTTTCCGGCGAGGTCGTCGGCGATCACCCCCATTGTCTACCAAATGGTAGAGAGATGTGCGAGCATTGTGGGGTGGTGGACCGGACCCGGACCGACGAGGCGGTCGAGGATGCCGGGTCGTCAGGGCCTCGCTCTGGCCCGGCGCGACGCAACAGCGCGCTTCGGGTGGCCGACGGGTCCGGTGAGCGCCCTCGATCGGACACCTCCGAGCGGATCTTGGCCGCCGCACTGTCTCGTTTTGCCGAGCGCGGAGTGGAAGCGACGTCTCTGGATTCCCTGGCGGCCGACATCGGGGTGCGCAAACAGACGATCCTCTACTGGTTCCCGTCCAAGGACCGGCTGTTGGAATCGGTCATCGACCACGCCGTGGACGAGTTGGGCACCTACCTCTCCGAGGCGGTAGCGGCCGAACCGGGCTCCTTCGAACGGCGGGTGGCCGCCGCCGTGGACGCCACCTTCCGCCTGGGTCGTTCCCGGCCCGAGCTGCTGGCGCTGCTGCGAGAGGTGGCCAGGGTCGGGCCGACCGCACTCGGCTACCTCCGCCAGGCCTTGGATCCTTTGCTCGACACCGCGGTCCACTCGATCGGTGGCGCTCAGGGTGGTGGTAGGGCAAGCGACGAACAGGCACGTCGCGCGCTGCTGGCGGCCGGATCGCGGGTCGTGGGGCTGGCGACCGAGGCCGAGATCCGGGCCGCGGTGGGTCTGCCTCCCGATCTGGTGTGGCTGCGCAACCGGCGAAGCGCGCTGATCTCCGAGGTCACCGCCGCTCTAGGGTCCCCGCGGATAGGTCCGGTCGTCGTCGCTGCGAGGTGACCGTTCCCCTGTGTCGGGTCAGTGGGGTAGGCGGTGGCGGGTTCGGTGTTGGTGGCGGGCCAAGGCCAGGTCGATCAACTTGTCCAACAGGGCCCCGTAGTTCAACCCGGCCGCAGCCCACAGCGAAGGGAACATGGAGTACGGCGTGAACCCGGGCATGGTGTTGATCTCGTTGAACAGCAGCCCTCGCCCCGGCCTGCCGTCGCCGCGCTGCTCTTCGTAGAAGAAGTCGACGCGGGCCAGGCCGTCACATCGCAATGCCTTGTAGGCCTCCACCGCCAGTCGGCGGGCCTCCTCGGCGACCTCGACGGGCAGATCGGCGGGGACCACCATCTCGGCGGCGCCGTCGAGGTACTTGTCCTCGTAGTCGTAGAAATCGTGGGTGGGAACGATCTCCCCCACGACCGACGCCTTCGGCTCGTGGTTGCCGATCACGCCTACTTCGACCTCACGGGCCGATACCGCCGCTTCGATCACCACCCACTCGTCGAGGGAGGTCGCCGTCTGCACGGCCGCTGCCAGCTCAGCGGGGTCGGTGGCTCGGGAAACCCCGACCGAGGAGCCCATGTTGGCGGGCTTCACGAAAACCGGCCACCCCAACTCGGCACCCACTCGTTGGACCAACTCGTCGAACCCGCTGGACTCGGGCGACACCTCGATGTCTCGCACGGCCAGATGGGCCACGATCGGCAGTCCGGCCGCGGCCGCCACCGTCTTGGCCATGGCCTTGTCCATGTTGAGGGCCGAACCGAGCACCCCAGATCCGACATAGGCGACGTCGAGCAGTTCGAGCAGGCCCTGAACGGTGCCGTCCTCTCCTCTCGGTCCGTGAAGGACCGGCAGGACGACGACAGGGCGGCCGTCGGTCTCGGTCAGCACTGGCCTGGGATCGAGCTCGACCCCATCGCCGTCGTCATCGTTGTCGTCGGCGCTGATGGGGTCGCCGAGAGAAGCGGGCAGCGAGGCCGGTAGCACCCGTTCGTCGGAACGTAGCGCCCGTTCCAGCGACCGCGACCGCATCCACCGCCCGTCACGGGTGATGGCCACCGCATCGATCTCGTACCGATCAGGGTCCAGCGCCGCCAGCACATGGGCGGCGGAGATACATGAGATCTCGTGCTCGGCGGACTGGCCGCCGTAGAGCACCACGAGCCGGACGGGAGCTACAGCCATGGGCGCCGATTGTAAGGAGCCTGACGATCCTCCCTGCGCTTCGCCGGGACGTCGAGGCTGAGACGGGTGGGATTGGCCCGGTAGCGTCTGATCGGTGCGACTGACCACCTCCGACATCGCTGCGGCACTCGACGGCGAGGTGTTCGGTCGGGAGACGTCCGTGGACGGGGCGAGCATCGACAGCCGGACCATCGGAGACGGTCAACTGTTCGTACCGATCGTGGCCGACCGTGACGGTCACGACTTCATCGGTGCTGCTCTCGCCGGCGGCGCCGCGGCCTACCTGACCAACGGCCCGATCGAAGCAGCCACCGCGGTGCGCTGCGAAGACACGTCGCAGGCGCTCACCGCGCTGGGGCGCCTGGCACGAACCCGGCTGGCGGGTGAGGTGATCGGCGTTACCGGAAGCGTGGGCAAGACCTCGCTCAAGGACCTGCTCCGGTCGGTGGCGGGAACTACCTGGTCCACCCACGCCGGAATCGGATCGTTCAACAACGAGATGGGCGTTCCCCTCACCTTGCTCGGTTCCCCCGACGGCACCGAGGTGACGGTGGTGGAGATGGGGGCACGAGGCATCGGCCACATCGCCGACCTCTGCACCGTGGCCAGGCCCACCGTCGGAGTCGTGACCGTGGTGGCCGGGGCCCACATGGAGCAGTTCGGTTCCTTGGCCGCGGTGGCCATGGCCAAGGGCGAGTTGGTCGAGGCGATCCCGGAATCTGGTCTCGCCGTGCTCAACGCCGATGACGAGTTGGTGGCGGCGATGGCGGCACGCAGTCAGGCCCGGGTGCTCACTTTCGGGCGTATCCGTGGTGAGGTGCGCGCCGAACGGGTGAGGCTGGGCGACGACCTGCGAGCCAGATTCCACCTCGCCAGCCCTTGGGGCGACGCCACGGTGCAGATGGCTGTGGCCGGGGAGCACCAGATCACCAACGCCCTCGGGGCGGCCGCGGCAGCGTTGGGCCTGGGAGCAGAACCCGAAGCGGTGGCCGAGGGACTGGCTCGGGCTGTCTTGTCCGGAGGGCGAATGCACCTGCGCACCGCCCCTGACGGAACCCGGGTGCTCGACGACTCCTACAACGCCAACCCCACGTCGATGGCAGCCGCCCTTCGGGCACTGGCCGCGCTCCCAGCCCAACGTCGGGTGGCGGTGTTGGGCACCATGGCCGAACTGGGGTCGGTCGCTGAAGCCGATCACGAGGCAACGGCAGCGCTGGCCCAGGAGTTGGGTCTGGAGGTGATCTCGGTGGCCGAGCCCCGCTACGCGAACGTGGAGGTCGCCGCGCCCGACGTGGCTGGTGCGGCCGCGGCGGTCCGATCCCACGGGCCGACGGGGCCAGACACCGCGGTGTTGGTGAAGGCCAGTCGTTCGGCCGGCCTGGAGCGGGTGGTGGCCCTACTGCTGGAGCACTGACCCGGCCTCAGGAGGCGAGCGGACAGACGAGCCGACCTATGAACACGGCGTGGCTAGACCGAGGCGGAGCCACGGTCTGATCAACCTCGCAGCGACGACGGCCGGACCTATCCGCTAGGACCCTCAGCGGGGTGAGGCTGATAGTCCATGGTGGCGGCCAGGGCCACGGCCACCGCGGCTCCGACCGCGATCATGGCCATGATGCTGGTGCGTTCGAGGAACCATCCGCCCAGCAGGCCACCAAAGGGAACGGTGCCGCCAAAGCCCATGATCCACAACGCCATCACCTTGCCTCGAACCGCGTCGTCGAGGTCCTGTTGGAGGACGGTGGACAGGGAGGTGATGACCGCGAAGTAGACGCCACCGAGCAGAAGGATCACCGCGAACGCTGGAGCCGGACTGCGCAGGGATCCGAACGTCACCAACATCACGGCGAAGCCGATGAGGCCAAAGCGGGTAACCCGAGCCATCGACGAACCGGCAAACACAGTTCCGATGGACAGTGCACCCACCACGGCACCCAGGCCGAAGCAGGCGTAGAGCGCGCCGTAACTGCCGCTGCGGGCTTCGATGCCCAAGTTCACCGCGGCGATCTCGGGCATCTGGGTGATGAAGGGAAGGCTCAGGAACGAGAACGTGAAGATCGTCGCCAAGCACTGGCCCACCACCCGGTCGGTGCGGGCCACCCGCACGCCTTCGAGGAGCCGGTGTAGGCCTTGGGCCCCCGTGGATGGCGGTTCGGGAAGTGGTACCCGCAAGATCGTCGCCACGATGGCGGCGAAGCTGGCGGCGTTGACCAGGAACACCCACGAGGCGCCGAAGCGGACGAAGATCACCGACCCGATGGCGGGCCCGACGATGCGAGAGGCGTTCATCTGCACCGAGTTGAGCGAGATGGCGCCAGACAGGTCCTCTCTGGGTACCAACACCGGGACCACGGCGCTGAACACCGGGGCATAGAGGGCGTTGCCGATCCCGATGCACAACACCACCAAGACCAGCAGCGCCTTGTTGGGCTGGTCGGGCACGGCGACCAACGCCAGCAGAACCGAGAAGATCGCCTGTTGGATGCTGAGGGTTAGCAGCACCTTCTTGCGGTCGAAGGCGTCGGCCAGCATGCCGCCCACCATCGAGAACACCAGTAGTGGTCCCAGTTGAGCGGCGGTCATGATGCCCACGAACACCGCCGAGCGGGTCAGGTCATAGGCCAGTGCCCCCAAGACCACGTTCTGCATCCAGGTTCCGATGTTGGAGGCGAACGCCCCCAGGTAGATGGTGCGAAACGTCCGGTGGGAGAACGCCGATCTCGCTGTGCCCGGCACCGGGCCACGACGCCCGCTCTCAGATGGAGCGATCACATCGGGTCCGGGCACCTGCCGAGCGTACGGCCGAACCCTGTGGGCGGCGACATCTGTTCCCACGTTCTCGGGACACTTCGCCGACACCCTTACCCCGAACCCCGAACCCCCGACCTCGATCGCTTGATCCAAGTCGAACGGGTGAGCGATGTCGGACCTCTCAGTGCCGTCGAGTATCGGTGGCAGCGGCGATGAGTTATGGAGGTCGGCGGTACGGTCAGGGTGGTGGCAACCGAACCGCGTCAGCCTGGTCCCGATCCCGATCCCGATCCCGTCGACGGCGCCCGGCCTGAGCCGGTCCCGGGCACCGCAACGTCTGATGACTGGAACCTGTCGACCGGTAGGCCGGACCCGGCCGGGCTGGCGGTGGCCGTGGCTCCCCGCTCGGCGCCGTGGATCGATGGCGCTGTCACGTCGGCCGGTGCCCGCCTGGCTCCGCTCGATGCCGCATCGGCACTGGTGTGGACGGCACCCGACCAACCCGACGAGCTGGAAGCGGTCCTCCGGAATGCTGAGAGCATTGACTGGGTGCAGCTGCCGTGGGCGGGGATAGACCCCTACGTCGAGCTGATCCGGCGCCGGAACGAGCTGGTGTGGACCTGTGCCAAGGGCGTCTACTCAGATCCGGTCGCCGAGCACGCCCTGGCTCTTCTGCTGGCCGGGTTCCGCCACCTCGGTGGCTACTCCCGGGCTACCGAATGGGGACGACCGGAAGGTCGCAACCTGTTCGGAGCTCGCGTCACCATCGTCGGTGGCGGGGGTATTGCCCGCGTCCTCGTCGACCTGCTGGCCCCGTTCCGGTGCCAGATCACCGTGGTCCGCCGCTCTCCTGGAGTGCCGGTGGACTCAGCGGGAGCGGGAAGCGGTTGGAATTCGGGGGAGTCGGGGGAGTTGGACGAGACCGGTGGTGGGCCAGCGCTTCGGTCCCGCGGAAGGGTGCGGGAGGTGTCGACGGATCAGCTGGCCGACGCCTTGGATGGCGCCGAGGCCGTGGTGTTGGCCCTGCCCTTGCTGGCAGAGACCAGAGGGATGATCGGTGCCGAAGAACTGGCCCGACTGGCACCAGGTGCCTGGCTGGTGAACGTGGCCCGCGGGGAACACATCGACACCGATGCCCTGGTGGCTGCTCTCGACTCCGGTCATCTCGGTGGGGCGGCGTTGGATGTGACCGATCCCGAACCGTTGCCTACAGGTCATCGGTTGTGGGGACGGGGCAACGTGATCATCACCCCGCACACGGCGAACACCCCCGAGATGGCCCGCCCTCTGCTGTCGGAGCGCATCTCGACCAACGTGGCCAACCGGATCGCCGGCCGTGACCTCGTCGGCGTGATCAGACCGGACCTCGGCTACTGACCTGCCGGCGACGGTCCACGGGAGGGTGAATGGGGCGCTGCCCAGTGAGTCAGAGGTTGCGGCGGAACAGGGTGTGGACTCGTTCCCAATGCAGTTCGGAGGCGTAGCGGTCATAGCGCGGACCGGCCGGGGCGAATCCGTGGACCGCCTTGGTCATGAGGTCGAGCGTGTAGGTCACCCCCGCCTCGTCGAGAGCTCCGGTGAACAGGTCTCGGTGTTCCCCCGGGGCCAGCGGGTCGTCCTGACACCACGCGAAGTGCAGTTCGGCCTCAACTGTCTCCAGGCCGAGGTGTGGTGAGTCCGATGTGTCCCGAACCATCCATGCGCCGTGGATGGAAGCACCGGCCTTGATCCGTTCAGGCCGGGCTCGGGCCAGTGAGACCACCAGGCCTCCGCTCATGCAGAACCCCACCGCTCCGGCCGGTCCCGGGCTGGCGGCCGGGTCGGTGTCTGCGTGGGCCAACAGCGCATCGGCATCGCCCACGATGTTGGTGGGGGTGACGGTGCCCATCAGCTCTTGGCGGGTGTGCATGTCCTCGTCGGACAGGCCGAACTCGCGGAAAGGCCCGCCCCGGTAGAACAGGTAGGGGAGCATCACGTAGTACCCGGCCGTGGCCAGGCGAGACGCCATGTCCCGCAGCGCGGGCCGGATGCTGGGGGCATCCATCAGGTACAGCACCACCGGGTGCGGGCCGCCGTGTTCGGGGTGGAAGATGAACGTCTTCATCACTCCGTCGGGGGCGGCCAGGTCGACCTCACGCTGGATCACGGTTGCGATTCTTGTCGCAACGGTGTGGCCCCAGCACTCAGATGTCGGGACGAGGCCATACATGGTTGGCACCTCGGGCGAGTGGGGCGGTAACGTCCTCCATCCCACCCGGGGCGTATGGCTCAGTTGGTTAGAGCGCTGCCTTCACACGGCAGAGGTCACAGGTTCGAATCCTGTTACGCCCACCACAGAACGTGCAGGTCAGCCGCTCCACCGGGGCGGCTGACGGCTTTTTCGCCTTGCCGTTGTCCACGCTACGTCCACATTGGCGCGGACAAAATCCGAGAAATGACACACGTGTAGGGCGGAGGCGTAGGGCTTCCGGCTACGTGACAGGTCTCAGCCCTTTGAGGCTGG
>WBZX01001410.1_pt2 | contig 14834 bp, 12 predicted proteins | sample 5204211 | NCBI WGS metagenome assembly WBZX01 (sample SAMN12344362, study PRJNA552823) | activated sludge metagenome | biome: Activated sludge suspended growth; feature: Nitrification reactor; material: Wastewater; isolation source: activated sludge from nitrification reactor of wastewater...
GGCTGATGTTGTTCAGCTTCTTCGCGGTGCCGCTCGAGTTGCAGAAACGGGTGCTCCTCTACGGCGTGCTCGGCGCCATCGTCATGCGCACCATCATGATCTTCGCCGGCGCCTGGCTGATTACCCAGTTCCATTGGATTCTCTATATCTTCGGCGCCTTCCTGCTGGTCACCGGCATCAAGATGTACTGGTTCGCAGACGAGAAGCCTGATCTGGAAAACAACAAGCTGGTGAAATGGCTGCGCGGCCACATGAACATCAGCACCGAGTTCGACGGCCAGAACTTTTTTACCTGGAAAAACGGCGTGCGCTACGCGACGCCGCTGTTCCTGGCGCTGGTGCTGGTCGAGGCCTCCGACCTGATATTTGCCGTCGATTCGATCCCGGCCATCTTCGCGATCACCACCGACCCGTTCATCGTGCTGACCTCGAACATCTTCGCCATCCTCGGCCTGCGCGCCATGTATTTCCTGCTCGCAGGCGTCGCCGACCGCTTCTCGCTGCTCAAGTATGGGCTGGCCATCGTGCTGATGTTCATCGGCGTCAAGATGCTGCTGATCGACATCTACAAAATACCGGTCGGTTTCTCGCTGGCCGTGGTCGCGGTGATCATCGGTGCCTCGGTATGGGCTTCCCTGCGCAAGGAAGCCCGCGCCGCAAGGGATTGATCAGCGGTTCTCGAAGCGGCTGTAATCGAGTACGGCAGCCTCTTTCGGCGCCGTGCGCCGCCATTCGGCGTGCAGCGCGTCGCTGATCGGCCAGAAACGCGGGTCGGTGCGACGCACCCCAAAGCGTTCGGTCAGCCGTACCAGATCGGCCTCTTTGCCCAGCTTTCCGACGGCTTCGACGAAATTTGGCAGTTTTTCGGGGTCGACCGCAAAGAACGCGTTCGGATAGGCGCCGACGACGCCATCCAGCGCCAACAGGGTGTCCTCTTTCGGGCGCAGGCGCTCGGCTTCGTCGAACATGTGGGCGACATTCGTGTGTGCCGTATTGCGCACCAGCGAAACGATCTGCGGGTGACCGTTGGGGCGGTTGATCAACAGCAGGCTCTGCTCGGGCATCACCGAGGCCGGAATGCCGTGGATCTGTGACAGCTTGCGCATCTGGGCGATTTCTGCCGGGGCGAGTCCGGTGTTTTTCCAGTCGAGGTTCGGGTTGCGCAGCGGGGCCATGCGCCTGGCGATCATCCGGTACAACTCGCCCAGATGATCCTTGCTGCGGTACTGGATGCCGGTTTCGTTCGGGAAGTAGTAGGCGACGTCGGTGAAATACTGGCCGGTTTCTTCCTTGCGCCCGCGGTACCAGAAGTCGAGCACGGGCTGGCGATCCTCGATCGGCAGGAAGGTGAGAAAGTTCAGCTCGCCCTCCATGCGCAGGAAATCCATGTACAAGCGGGTCGCCAGCTGGTGGCCGACATTGCCGAAAACATCGTAGCCGGCCAGCAGCAGATAGTGCATGCGCTCGAACAGCGGGTAGCCGATGACCAGCATCGTCTGTGGGCGCTCGCCGGCGTAGCCACGAATGACCGAGGCGCTGTCGAAGTGGCGGAAGACTGTCAGCGCGGCGTTCGGGTTGGTTCCGTCGCCATCCCAGAGCTTGGTGATGGCGGGTGGTTGCTTTTCGCTCCTGGCAATGAGCAGGCGGCTCTTTTCCTTGAGAAAGCGCTGCTCGAGCTTCGCATAGCCGCGCCAGGCAAGCAAACTGGCGGTGCTGTCGTGTTCTGCCGGCAACTGAAGGTTGATGATGTCGGCGTCCAGCAACTCGGTCGTCGCTGCGGCTTCGCTCGCGCTCGGCGCCACGAAGGCCACCCAGAACAGGTCGTTGATGACGTTGAGTGCGACCTGGCCGCGGCAGACCGGGCCTTTCATGAAACCCATCATGATGAACTGCGCGTCGTCGAGCATGAAGCGGTAGCGCGCATCGACCGGCAGGGCGCGGAAGGTGGCGAAGGGGTTGGAGGCCTTGGCGATCTCGTAGCCGGGCAGGGCATCGACCACGTAATTCGGCACGAAGAACCACTGGCGGATGCCTTCCATGCGGGCGGCGTCGAGCTGCATGGGCATGAAAGTCTTGGCGACCTGGGTTGCTTCGCTATAGCGCAGCCGGTAATAGACGCGCGGCACGCCGGGGTCGTCGTAGGGACGGCGCGTCGCCACCACGTCGATCGGCTGGCCGGGCGGCGTGCGGCTGCGGACGAGCTGGAAGTAACGGCCCGGCGCCGCTTCGACATGGAAGTGGCCGATGTACCAGTGTTCAAAGATGTAGCGGGCTACCAACTGCTCGCGCAGGCTGTCTCCATTCAGAAAGCGCTCCCAGTCGGCGACTTGTGCCAGTGCGGCAGCCGGCACCGGATCACCCGGCGTATAGGGCGATCCGGATTCCAGCCAGCGCGCCAGCGTCTGCTGCTCGCCCTTGGCCAATGGCGGCATGCCGAACGGCATCCCGCGCTCGGGGTGCTTGCGGGAATATTCATCGAAGGTTTCCGCCCGGGCGCAGGTGTCGGTGCGGTCGAGCGAGAAATCGAGGTCAGGGTTGGTCACGGGGCCGCTGTCCGGGCCGGGGTGCATCTGCTTGAGCGCCAGCATGCGGTACATCACGCCGCCATCGCGGTTGGCCTCAGGGGTTTGGGTGCGTTCGTTGAGGACGGGGAAAAATCCCTTTTGGCGCCAGCCGGCATTGGTCAGCGCATCGAAGCCGAGGCGGGTTGGCTCGTCGGCCACCATTCTTGCAGCGGAATAGACCGGCTTCGGATTGGCGCCTCGCGTAAGTCCTTCATAGCTGGTCAGGTTGAGCTGGCAGGGGGCGTCGTAGCAGGCGTGGCAGGAAACGCAGCGCTGGTCGAGTAGCGGGCGGACCTCTTTCCAGTAGTCCGGCGCGCCGGCGACTCTGGCCGGCGGGTGGTCGAAACGCGCCGGATCGGCCGGGCCGAAACGGTCGTCGAGTTGCATCGTGCCGACGACCGTGGCGCAACCGGCGACGAAGGCAATCAAAAAGGGGGGGAGCAGGCGCATGACGAGTGCTGGGATTCAAGTTGTCCGTCATTTTAGCGCAGGCGAAGCGTCCGGGCGCCTGGGGAGCCGGCTGAGGTTGCAAACCTGCTAATATTTCCCTTTTCGCTGCATTGCACCAAAGGCGCTTTCCCGATGTCCATACCCGTTGCCGACCGCATGAGCCCGGAAGAGCGCCGTGCCGGTGCCTCCCTTGCTTCCATTTTCGCCCTGCGGATGCTCGGCTTGTTCCTGATCCTGCCGGTATTTTCGGTCTACGCCAAGACCTTGCCCGGTGGCGACAATCTGGCGCTGGTGGGTTTCGCGCTTGGCGCCTACGGCCTGACCCAGGCGATTTTCCAGATTCCCTATGGCATCGCTTCCGACCTGTGGGGGCGCAAGCAGGTCATCGTCATCGGGCTGGTGATTTTTGCGCTGGGCAGCTTTGTTGCCGCCTGGGCACCGGACATGACGTGGATCATCATCGGCCGCGTCTTGCAGGGCATGGGCGCGATTTCGGCCGCGGTCACCGCCTTGGCGGCCGACCTGACGCGCGAGCAGCACCGCACCAAGGTGATGGCGATGATCGGTTCTTCAATCGGCTTGGTGTTTGCGCTGTCGCTGGTCGGTGCGCCGTTGCTTTATGGCTGGATCGGCATGGGTGGCCTGTTCATCATGACCGGCGCGCTGGCGCTGGCAGCCATCGTCCTTTTGCTCAAGGCGGTGCCACCCGCGCCGCCACCGCATGGCCATGAAAAACTGCCGTTGCGCCGGGTGATCTTCGATGCCGACCTCTTTCGTCTGAACATCGGCATCTTCGTGCTGCATATGGTGCAGATGGCGATGTTCGTCGTGCTACCGCATGCGCTGGTCGATCATGGCGGTCTGGCACCCGCGGAGCACTGGAAAGTCTATCTGCCAGCGGTACTCGTTTCGTTCGCCATCATGGTGCCGGCGATTATCGCCGCCGAGCGCAGGGACAAGATGCGGCCGATTTTTCGCGCTGCCATCGCCCTGCTCGTCGTTGTCCAGCTTGGCCTGCTGTTTGCCGGCCAGAGTTTGTGGACGCTGGCGCTGTGGCTGCTGCTCTTCTTCGTCGCCTTCAACATTCTCGAAGCCACGCTGCCCTCGCTGGTCTCGCGCACCGCGCCGCCGGCCGCCAAGGGCGCAGCGCTCGGCGTTTACAACACCACGCAGGCCATGGGGTTGTTCATCGGTGGCGCAGCCGGAGGCTATGTTGCCCAGCAATTCGGCGATAATGCGGTTTTTGCTGCCTGCGCCGGACTGGTTCTGATCTGGCTGTTGGTGGCGAATTCCATGAAATTCCCGCAGCGGCGGGTGGCTGCCGCTACGGGTCAAACTATCTAGGAGACATTATTCATGGCATCGGTAAACAAAGTTATTCTGGTTGGCAATCTGGGTGCCGACCCCGAAACACGCTACACGGCAAGTGGCGATGCAGTCTGCAACATTCGCCTGGCGACGACCGAAAGCTGGAAGGACAAGAGCAGCGGCGAGAAGCGTGAAATCACCGAATGGCATCGCGTGGTGTTCTACCGCAAGCTGGCCGAGATCGCCGGCCAGTACCTCAAGAAAGGGTCGCAGGTCTATCTCGAAGGTCGCATCAAGACCCGCAAGTGGCAGGACAAGGAAGGGCAGGATCGCTACACGACCGAAATCGAAGCTACCGAAATGCAGATGCTCGGTTCTCGCCAAGGGATGGGGGCGCCGGCATCCTCCGGCGGTGGTTATGACAGCGAGCCGACAGACTATGCGCCGGCCCCGGCCAAGAACAAGCCGAAGCCGGCATTCGACGATCTCGGCGACGATATACCGTTCTAGACCGAACTCGGCTGGCGCGTTGGCGGCGGGCAAATGAAACCAATCCAGTGGCTTGCATGCAGGCCAGCGCGATGCTTTTTTCCAGAGCGGCCATGAAGCCGTCGGTGATCGAGGGGTTGCGATGAGCAGCAACGGGATGCAGGCCGGCGAGGCGACGGGCAAGCGCCTTGCGGCGCTGGCCCTGGCGGCCTTGGGCGTGGTTTATGGCGACATCGGTACCAGTCCGCTGTATGCCGTGAAAGAGGTATTTGCCGGCAACCACCCGATTCCGGTCACCGTAGCCAATATTTACGGCAGCCTCTCGCTGTTTTTCTGGGCGCTGATCGTCGTCGTTTCGGTCAAGTACGTCACCTTCATCATGCGTGCCGACAACCGGGGCGAAGGCGGCATCATGGCGTTGATCGCGCTGGCTTTGCGCGATGTCCAGAGCAAGCCGAAACAGGCCAAGGTGGTGGTGATCCTCGGCGTGCTCGGGGCCGCGATGTTCTACGGCGACGGCATGGTGACGCCGGCAATTTCCGTGCTGTCGGCGGTCGAGGGGCTGGAGGTCGCGACGCCAACGTTCAAGCCGTACGTCATTCCGATCACGCTGCTCGTCCTGTTCGTCCTGTTCTACGTCCAGCGTCACGGAACCGCGTTGGTCGGCACCTTTTTCGGACCGGTGATGTTGCTCTGGTTCGGCACGCTGGCGGGGCTCGGGCTTTACAACGTCATCGACCATCCTGCCATATTGCACGCCCTGAACCCGGCCTACGGCATCGGCTTCCTGCTCGACAACAAGGCGATGGCGCTGGTGGCGATGGGTAACGTCGTGCTGGCAGTGACCGGTGCCGAGGCGCTGTACGCCGACATGGGGCATTTCGGGCGCAAACCGATCCAGCGTGCCTGGTTCGCCTTCGTGTTGCCGGCGCTGGTGCTCAATTATTTTGGTCAGGGGGCGCTGATTCTCGGCGATCCCGAGGCCGCCGCCAATCCATTCTTCCTGTCGGCACCCGAGTGGGCACTGTATCCGCTGGTCGGGCTGGCCACGCTGGCGACGGTGATCGCTTCGCAAGCCGTTATTTCGGGGGCCTTCTCGGTGACCCGTCAGGCCATGCAACTCGGCTTCATGCCGCGCATGGAGGTGCAGCATACGTCCGAGAAGGAGCAGGGGCAGATTTACCTGCCGGCGGTGAACTGGGGGCTGATGGCAGCGGTGATGATCCTTGTCCTCGGCTTCAAGTCTTCGAACAATCTGGCGGCTGCCTACGGCATCGCCGTGACCGGGGATATGGTGATCACCTCGTTGCTGGCGACCGTTGTCGTGGCTCGTTCATGGAACTGGGGCTGGCCGCGCGCGGTGGCGTTGTTCTCGTGCTTTCTGGCGGTCGAACTGGTCTTTCTGGCGGCCAATATCCTGAAGATTCCCGATGGCGGCTGGTTCCCGCTGGTCGCCGGGGTCGGCGTCTTCGTCCTGATGACGACCTGGAAGCGCGGCCGCGAGCTGCTTTCCGAGCGTCTCCAGGGCGAGCGTCTGGAGCTTTCGCTGTTTCTGGAATCCCTGGCCGCATCGATGCCGACCCGGGTGGCCGGAACGTCGGTATTCCTCAATGCCGATCCCAAGGGCGTGCCGCATGCGCTGCTGCACAACCTGATGCACAACAAGGTGCTGCATGAGCGGGTGGTGCTGGTGTCGGCACAGTTTTACGACGTGCCCTACGTTCCGGACATCGATCGTGTCGAAGTCCATCAATTGCGGGATAACTTCTGGAGCGTGATCATCCAGTACGGCTTCAAGGATGAGCCGGATATTCCCCTTGCCCTGTCGCTGTGTGCGCCTTTCGGGCTGGAATTCAATTCGCTCGATACCTCCTACTTCATCGGTCGCGAGACGCTGATTCCCAGGCTGGGTTCCGATATGGCGTTCTGGCGCGAAAAGATTTTCATCGCCATGTTCCGCAATGCCGGTTCGGCGACGGCGTTCTTCAAGATACCCAGCAACCGGGTCGTCGAACTCGGCACCCAGGTCGTGTTGTAGAGAAAATTTCAGCGCTGGCAGTGGCGGTCGCGGCCGTTTTTCTTGGCCGTGTACAGGGCCTCGTCGGCACGCTGGATCGCAGTATCGATGGTGTCACCCCAGAGAATTTCCGTGCTCCCGATGCTGGCCGTGAATTTGAGCGGCATGCCATCGGCCAGTGTCACCGAGCCTTCCCTGATTCGCTCAAGCAGACGGGTGATGACCGGCATCGCCATCTCGGCATTTGTTTCGACCAGTACGACGGCAAATTCCTCGCCGCCGATGCGCCCGACGATGTCCACGTTGCGCAGGCTAGCCCTGAGCAATTGCGCCAGGTGGGCAAGTACGGCATCGCCTGCCGGGTGTCCGTAGCGGTCATTGATTTTCTTGAAGTGGTCGATGTCGAGGATGATCAGCGTCGGTGACGGGCCATGCCGCTGGCTACGCGCCAGTTCATGCGAGAAGCGCTCCATGAAGGCGCGGCGATTTACCAAGCCGGTCAGTGCGTCGGTGCTGGCCAGCACGCGCAAATCCTGTTCGAGCGAGACGCGGCGGGCGATCTCCGCTTTCAGGCGCGAGCTTTCGGCCTGGGTTGCCGCTTTTTGTGCCGCGCTTGCATCCTGATAGCGGCGCAACGATATTTCCGACCAGAACATGCCGACCGAAATCAGGGTGGCGGTGATGACGAAGCGGAGAGTGAAACTGAGCGAATAGGCGCTGGTGCCGAATTCCGGGCCGCCGAGCAACATGATGGCTGCCGCCACAGCGATGCTCGCACCTGCCCAGATGGCGCCGTGACGAGGCGGCAACATCATGCCAGCGAGTACGGGCAGCGAAAAGAACCAGAGTGCGCGACCGTGCTCCTCGCCTGAAAACGCGACCAGGTAGAGGAGCAATGCAGTGAATGTGGCAATGGCGGGCCAGACGGTGTAGGGGCCGGTAAATCCGCGACGTAATGCGACGTAGCTGACGAGAATCATCGTCACGCTGGTCGCGATCAACAGGAACAGCGGCCATTCGCGATGGTTCAGCGTCAGCAGGCCGAACCCCGAGAGTAGCGGAGTGCCGATGAAGACAAACACCTTGGCGCGCTGGTGCGCATGCAGCAATTGCTCGGTGGGATAGGTGTGGTCTGGGGACATCGAGAACCCTTGCTCGGGACCTTAAAGGCGGCGAATCTTTTCCAGTAGCGCCGTCGTCGATTTCTGGTGAATGAAAGGAATCGAATGCACCGATCCCCCCCATCCGGTAACCTCGCTGCCGCCGACGATCCTGTCGATAGACCAGTCGCCGCCCTTGACCAGGATGTCCGGCCGGCATTCGAGAATGCGCAGGAGCGGAGTGTCTTCGTCGAACCAGGTCACCAGCGAGACGCAGCCCAAGGCTGCCATTACCGCCAGGCGGTCTTCAAGTGCGTTGACCGGACGGTCATCGCCTTTGCCCTGGCGCTTGACGGAGGCATCGCTGTTGAGCGCCACGACCATGCTGGCGCCGAGTGCCGCCGCCTGCGCGAGGTAGGTGACGTGGCCGCGATGCAGGATGTCGAAACAGCCGTTGGTGAACACCAGCGGTCGTGGCAGGCAGGCAACTGCTGCGGTCAACTGCCCCGGAGGGCAGATTTTCGCTTCGAAGGCGGGAGAGGCGTAGGTCATGGGTAATTATGACAAGGTTGCGCCTCAGTATTTTAGAGTGCCCTGACAAATTCTCGAAAGGTTTTCCCGAGGGCAGCTGATTCCAGTAGGTTGCAGATACGGGTGGGGCCGGCTGGGTGTTCCCGTAGACCTGTGTGTGGCGTGCCGAGGTTATGCCGCGTCAGCCTTCAGGCGTGCGCTGCGCGCCATTCTTCGATGGCGGAGATGGCGCGCTCCAGTCTGCCCAGCAGGCGGACGCCGGGCAGCGGAGAGATGCGTGCGATGCCGCTGCCGCCCGCCCAGAGTTCGGCTGAGGCTGGCAAGACCTCGCGCAATTGTTGCAGCAGCCCTGGGATCTGCCGCTGCGGGAACGCGACCGAAAAGGAGAGGGCGACGATATCCGCTTGGTGCGCTTCGGCCGCGCGGCGAATCTCGAGCAGAGGCATTTGCGTGCCAAGCGGAATGCACTCGGCTCCTTCCAGTGCAAAGATGGCCTCCGCCATCAGCAGGCCGAGAATGTGCTGCTCGTCCGGTACGCTGGTCAGCAGAACGCGCGGGCCGCGAACGCCCGGCGGCAAGGTGGCGATGGCCTGCCGCAGCACGCGCTTGGTCAGTTCGGTAAAGAGATGCTCCTCGAAGACCTCGAAACTGCCGTCTTCCCAGGCTTCGCCCACCCGTCGGGTGAGTGGTGCGATAGTGTCCTGGACAAAACGCTGCAAGCCCTGACGAGCCAAGCGTTGCTGCATGGCTTGCAGATAGGCGGTGGCGTCGTGCTGTTTGATCAGGGTCAGCAGTTCCGCCAGGCCACTGGTATCCGATTGCGCCGTCGGCTCCATCTGCCCGCTGCGGCGCGGTGCCAACGCGCTCAATTCTTCGGCAGGGGTGGCAATCAGCTTGCCGGGGCGATGCCCCTGATCCATCAGGCGTTTGATCAGGCGCAGCCGGGTCACCTGCTCGGCCGGGTAGAGGCGCTCGCCATGGCTGTCCCGTTCTGGAACAGGGAAGCCGTAACGGCGTTCCCAGACGCGCAATACGTCTTTGGAAAGCCCTGTGTCGCGCTCGACGGCGGCAATGTTGAAACCGGGAGTGTTCATATTTGTCCTGAACAAATGTTAGACAAACCGTTGACAAGTCGCTGAATGATGCCTATCTTACGAACAAAAGTACTATTTGTCCAGGACAAAACAAAGGAGTTGAGAATGGTTTGGCTATTCAGGCGCTGGTTCGGAATTGCTGGGTTGATTTTTGCAACCGTCGTGCCGACTACAGCTTTCGCCGCTTGCCCGGCCTTGCTGGACCATACTTTTCAGAATCTCCAGGACGGCAAGCCCATGCCGCTCTGCCAGTACGCTGGCAAGGTAATCCTGGTCGTCAATACCGCCAGTTATTGCGGCTTCACATCGCAGTACGACGGTCTCGAGAAGCTCTACGCACGTCTCAAGGACAGGGGGCTGGTCGTCCTCGGTTTTCCGTCCAACGATTTTGGCGAGCAGGAGCCGGGCAGCGAGAAGGAGATTGCCGATTTTTGCCGGCTCACCTATGGCGTCGAGTTTCCGATGGCTGGCAAGACCTCGGTCAAGGGCAAGGATGCCAATCCGTTTTTCGTGAAGCTGGGGCAGATCAGTGACAGCAAGCCGAAATGGAATTTCCACAAGTACCTGATCAACCGTGATGCCACGCAAGTGGTCGCTTTCTCGAGTTTTACCAAGCCGGATGACAAGGATCTGCTGAAAAAGATCGACGAATTCCTCAACTGAGCTGCCTGCAGCAAGAAAGGAGTACCAAATGAACGCACCCGAGAAAATATTTCTGCCCGACGTGCAGTCCTCGATGGATGAACGCTGCCTGGCGATACAGAACGTCGGCGTCAAGGGCTTGCGCTACCCGTTGCAGATCGAAACCGGCAGTGGCGAGATGCTCGCTACCGTCGCCACGCTGGCAATGAGCGTCGGCCTGCCGCCCGATATCAAGGGGACCCACATGTCGCGCTTCGTCGAGATTCTCGAGGGGCGCCGCGGCATGCTGACCCAGGACGGCCTCTTCCGCATGCTCGACGAAATGCTGTTGCGCCTCGAGGCACGCAGCGGGCGCATTGAACTCGCCTTTCCGTACTTTATCCGCAAGGCGGCGCCGGTTTCGGGCGTCGAAAGTCTGCTCGATTACGATGTCGCCTACATCGTCGAGGCGCGGGAGGGTGAATACGCCAGTCTCACTTTGCGCGTCACGGCGCCGGTGACCAGCCTGTGCCCCTGCTCCAAGAAGATTTCCGACTACGGTGCCCACAACCAGCGCTCGCACATCACCCTTGAAGCCCGGCTGCGCTCGCTGCTCAGTATCGAGGAACTGGTGCGTCTGGCCGAGGAGGAGGCTTCGTGCGAAGTGTTCGGCCTGCTCAAGCGGCCGGACGAAAAATGGGTGACCGAGCGCGCTTACGACAACCCGAAGTTCGTGGAGGACTTGGTGCGCGACATCGCACTGCGCCTGATGCGTGAGCCGCGCATCGCCGATTGGCGGGTGGCTTCGGAAAACTTCGAATCGATCCACAACCATTCGGCCTATGCCGAGCTTCGCGGCAGCAACGAGCCAGGTGACGACCATGGAGCGTAAACAGCGCATCGCCGTCGTCGGTGCCGGCATATCCGGTCTGGCCAGCGCCTGGTTGCTGGGGAGTCGCCATGACGTGACCCTGTTCGAAGCCGGCGACTACCTGGGCGGCCATACCAACACCGTCGCCGTGACGCTGGAAGGCAGAACCCACCCGGTCGACACCGGCTTTCTGGTGTTCAACGAGCGCACCTACCCGAACCTGATCGCCATGTTCGCGCTGCTCGGGGTGGACAGCGTCGAAACCGAGATGTCCTTCGCCGTCAGTCTGGAAAATCCTGACCTGGAGTGGGCTGGCAGCAATCTGGCCACGGTTTTCGGGCAAAAGAGGAACCTGTTGCGCCGCGAGTTCTGGGCCATGCTCTCCGACATACTCCGTTTCAATCGCGAAAGCGTCGCCTGGCTGGCCAGCCACCCGGACAACCAGCGCAGCCTGCGTGACTTCCTAAACGAGGGCGGCTATTCGGCGGCCTTCGCCGACTGGTACCTGCTGCCGATGGCGGCCGCCATCTGGTCGTGTCCGACCGGCCAGATGCTCGATACGCCGCTCGCCACCTTCGTCCGCTTCTGCTCCAACCATGGCCTGCTTCAGATCTTCGACCGGCCGGCCTGGCGCACCGTCCGGGGCGGCGCCCGCCAATACGTAAGAAAGATTGCCGCACAGCTGGACGACATCCGCCTCGCCTGCCCGGTACACGCCGTGACGCGCGAGGGCGGCGGCCTGCGCGTGACCCATGCGGCGGGCAGCGAGCCCTTCGATCAGGTGGTCATGGCCTGTCACAGTGACCAGGCTTTGGCCATCCTCGGGTTCTCGGCCAGCGACGCCCAGCGCGCGGTGCTTTCCGCGGTACGTTATCAGCCCAACCGCGCCGTCCTGCATACCGATCGTGCGCTGCTGCCGCGCGATGAAAAGCTGTGGTCGGCCTGGAATTATTTCGCCGGCAGCGGCGAGCCTGGCGAGCAACCGGTCGGTGTTTCCTACCTGATCAACAAGTTGCAGCCGCTGCCGTTCAGGACGCCGGTGGTGGTCACGCTCAACCCGGCTCGTGCTCCGGATCCGGCTAAGGTCATCGCCGAATTCGACTATGCGCATCCGATCTTCGACGGCCCGGCAATCGTCGCCCAGCAGCGTCTTGCCGAAGTACAGGGCGAACACGGCATCTGGCTGGCCGGCGCATGGGGCAGCTATGGCTTCCATGAAGATGGATTGAAGTCGGCGCTGAATGTGGTCAATCGGCTCGGCATCCGGGCGCCCTGGCAGGGCGGTGCAGTGCTTCCGCTGAGTACAGCGGTGGCTGCCTGAGACGGCCATGGACATCCGTCCGCAACTCTTTCTCGGTCATGTGATGCACCGCCGGCTGCGGCCGGCGATCAACGCGTTCGTCTACCCGGTGTTCTTCATCCGCCTGCCGGTACGCGATCTGGCCTCCGGAAATTGCCTTGTTTTCTCGGTCGACCGCAACAACCTGCTCAGTTTTCACCAGCGTGATCATGGGCCGCGGGACGGCAGTCCGCTGCTGCCGTGGGTCGAGAACCTGTTGCGCCAGCGCGGCCTGCCCTGTGACGGCGAGATCGTGCTGCAGGCCTTCCCACGAGTTTGCGGCTATGTCTTCAACCCGGTCAGCTTCTGGTTCTGCCATGACCGGACAGGGGCGCTGGTCGCCGTGCTGGCCGAGGTCAATAACACCTTCGGCGGCCGTCACAGTTACCTGCTGCACAACGCAGATGCCGCGCCGCTGCGCGATGGACAGACCCTGCATGCGGAAAAAGTGTTCCACGTCTCGCCATTCAACGACATCGAGGGCGCTTACCGCTTCCGCTTCCGGCTGGAGCGCGCCACGCAGTCGGCCCATATCGATTACGACGACGCCGAAGGCGAACTGCTGCTGACCGCCATTTCCGGCAAGGCGCGGGCGTGGACGACTCGCGCCTTGCTCGCGGCACTGCTGCGCATGCCTTTTCTTACTGCCGGGGTGATGTTCCGGATCCACTGGCAGGCATTGAAGCTCTGGTTGAAGGGGGTGCCTTTCCGTGGCGCCCATCCGGCACGGCAACCACTACAGGAATCGACAAAATGAACGACACCATGATTCTGCGCGGCGCCCCAGGCCTGGGTAGCGATACCCGCCTGATCTTCGACATGCTTGAAGGCTTGCGCGGCGGCCGCCTCGAAATTCGCCTGCCGGACGGTGCCAGCCGGCTGTTCGGCGAGGGCGAGCATGGCGTGACGCTGCAGGTGCATGACGAAGCGCTGTTCGGGCAAGTGCTGGCTCGCGGCGACATCGGTCTGGCCGAAGCCTACCTCGATGGCGCCTGGGATTCTTCGGATGTCACCGGGCTGCTGACCTTGCTGGCCAACAACCGCCCGGTGCTGAAAAAGGCGGTTTACGGCTCCTGGCGCAAACTGCTGGCAGCGCGCGTGCGCCACTGGCTCAACGGCAACAGCCGGGCCGGCAGCAAGCGCAACATCATGGCCCACTACGATCTGGGCAACGAGTTCTACAAGCTTTGGCTGGATCCTTCAATGAGCTATTCCAGTGCCCTCTATCGTGCCGTCGACGATGGCGATCTGGAAACCGCCCAGCGCGCCAAGTACCGGCGCATTCTCCGTCGTCTGAGGGCCGATGTCGGACAGCGCGTCCTCGAGATCGGTTGTGGCTGGGGCGGCTTTGCCGAAATGGCTGTTTACGAAGGGTTCCATGTGACGGGCTTGACGCTCTCGCCGGCGCAACTCGCCTGGGCCAAGCAGCGCGTGCCGGCCGCCGATCTGCGTCTGCAGGATTACCGCGATACCCGCGAGCAGTTCGACCATGTCGTGTCGATCGAAATGTTCGAGGCGGTGGGCGAGCGCTGGTGGCCGGCCTATTTCCGCACCGTCGCCCGGGCGCTCAAGCCCGGCGGGCGGGCAGTGATCCAGAGCATCACCATCCGCGACGATCTCTTCGCGCAATACCGCAGGGGAACGGATTTTATCCAGCAATACGTCTTCCCGGGCGGCATGCTGCCTTCGCCTGCCGCGTTCCGCGCCGCCGCGGCACGCCAGGGGCTTGTGGTACGTGGCGAATATGCGTTCGGACACGATTACGCGCGCACGCTGGCCGAGTGGCGCCATGCCTTCGAGGCGAACTGGCCGCAAATCGCCGAACTCGGCTTCGACGAGCACTTCCGTCGCCTGTGGCGTCTCTACCTCTGCTATTGCGAGGCGGGCTTTCTTGCAGGAAACATCGATGTCGTGCAATTCGAACTTTCGCATCGTTGACCTGATTGCGCCGGGTGCAACTCGCTCCGAGGGCATCGGTTGCGGTCGACCCCCGAAAAAGGCCAAAAACCGGCCCGCCTCGCAGCGTCGTCGCGAGCTCGTCGCCGCCATCGTCGGCTGGCCGCTTGCCTGTCTGCCGGCGCTCGCGGCGCCCGACACGTCGCTTGGGCTCAGGCGCTGGGGCAGTGGCGATTTCCGCCGCTACGGCTTTCTCGTTTACCACGCGACGCTGTGGGCCGGCGACGACCCGCAGCGTCCGCCGCTGGCGCTGCGTCTCGACTACAAACGCAGCATTGCCGGCAGTGCGATTGTCGACGCGAGCGTTACCGAGATGCGCCAGCTTGGCGCCAGCGAGGCCGATCTCCGGCGCTGGGCGCAGGAGATGACACGTCTTTTCCCCGATGTCCGCGACGGCGACCAACTGACCGGCATCCATCTCGCCGATAGTGCCGTGTTTCTGTTCAACGGCAGCCCGCGCGGCGAGATTGCCGATCCCGAGTTCGCCCGTCGCT
>WBZX01001914.1_pt1:0-10000 | contig 14826 bp, 16 predicted proteins | sample 5204211 | NCBI WGS metagenome assembly WBZX01 (sample SAMN12344362, study PRJNA552823) | activated sludge metagenome | biome: Activated sludge suspended growth; feature: Nitrification reactor; material: Wastewater; isolation source: activated sludge from nitrification reactor of wastewater...
GTGTGTACGAAACTCAACTCGGGCACGACAGCGCATTTGTACAGCGTCTGGAGCAGTGATCCCGACAACGTGTACGCTGTGGGCACTAACACCATCGTCCGGTGTCAGGCAGCATCGGACGCCTGTACGGTACTAACGCATGGGGCCACAAGTACATTTCGGGGGGTATGGGGCAGCGACCCTCAGAACGTGTATGTCGTTGGCTCTGGCGGAGTTGTCGTTCGGTGCGCCGCAGCTGACAGAGCATGCGCCCAAGTGACGTCAGGAACCAAGTCGGATCTAAGCGCTGTCTATGGCACTGACAGTAACGACGTCTACATCGTAGGCGCCAATGGCACCATCCTGCGGCGACGATTGTGATTGTTACCGATGAGTGAGCTTCAGCAACTAGGTCCTTATCGCGTCGTGAAACTGCTCGGACAGGGCGGGATGGGAGCAGTTTATGAGGCTGTGCAGGAGCCAATTGGGAGACGCGTGGCGCTCAAGGTACTGTTGCCGCAGCATGCACAAGATCGCGAGGCAGTAGCGCGCTTCTTCAACGAAGCCAGAGCGGTCAACCTCATTGAGCACCCGAGCATAGTCCAGGTCTCAGACTACGCGCAGGTACCGGAGGGGCCCGCGTATCTGGTCATGGAATACCTGCGCGGCCAAACGCTAAGTGCGCATCTGGAGTCCCTGCATAAGCGGGAGCAGCGGCTACCTGTACATGAAGTGCTGCAGCTTGGCGCGCAGCTCGCAGATGCACTGGCAGCCGCGCATGCCAAGTCAGTGATCCACCGAGATTTAAAACCAAGCAACGTGATGGTGGTTCCAGACGCAGCTGTTCCGGGCGGTACTCGCGCCAAGCTACTGGACTTTGGTATCGCCAAGCTGGCGCGAACCGAGAGTCCGGGCACTGCGACGAACGAGGTCTTTGGCACGCCTCAGTACATGTCACCCGAGCAGTGCGCAGGTGCTGGTGCTGTTGACGCAAAGACCGATGTGTACGCGCTCGGGGTGATGCTGTTCGAGATGCTTTCCGGCCAGCTTCCGTTCATCGCTGAGACTCCGCTTGAGTACATGGGGCAGCATGCCTTTAAGGAGCCGCCTGTGCTCAAGCCGTTGGCACCGCAGGCCCCCACGCAGCTGTGCGAACTGGTACAGCAAATGTTGCGCAAAGACCGCCTGAAGCGGCCAGCAATGCGTGCGGTCGGAGTTGAGCTTGTGCGGCTTCTTTCGAGCGCTCTTGGTCCCACCGCCACAGGCGTTTTGCCCCCGTTCATGTCACCGGTCGACTCGAATAGGTCGAGCGCAGACTCGGCCAAGCTAGCCCCCGCGTCTGAAGGCCCACCGTCGACGCTTGGTCACTCCATTGGACAACCCCAACGGCGCAAGACCGGTTCACGCCGCGCATTGCTTGCTGCTGTCATTGTGGTCTGGAGCGGCATCCTGACACTGGGAGTAAGGCTCTGGCGCACACCAGCATCTTCGGTGGTTTCGCATCAAGCCACTGATCTTGCCACTCCAGCGGGAGCTCCCGTAGTAAATCCAGGTGTTTCTCCAAGTTCACCGCATGCCCCCCTACCAGTTCCTGCACCGCAACGCATCCTGCAAAAAGTAGCCAGTGGCAGCCCCGGGCCTTTGGTACCAACGAAGCCCACAGTAACGCTAGGAGCTAAATCGAAGCCGATGATCAAATCTGGGCCTAAATCAGCGCCGAAGCAGATGTCCAAGCCGTCTGTTGCTGCGCCAGTCCTACCGAAAACCCGCCCAGTGCAACGAGAAGACTAAAGCCATGCAAATGCACCGCTACAGCTTGCTACTCACCCTCGTATGCACTGCCGCCAACTTGCCTGAGGGAAAATCCGTTCGAGCTCAGCAAAAGGCTGCGGTGTCTTGCGATAACGACCCGGACTGCTCCCGAATCGCAGCACAGGCAAGTCAGCAATCCCGAGCTGGGCAATTTAAAGAAGCGCGTCGCCTATACGAAGCCGCCTACGCGCTGCGAAGTGACCCGCTCCTGCTCTACAACTTGGCTCGGGTACTGCACAAGTCAGGGCACCCCGCCGAAGCTGTCGACTACTACCAGCGCTACTTGGATGCGGGAGCAGAAGGGGTCGAAGAAAATCGCCGCAAGAGCACGCAGCTCATGGAGCAGGCACGCATAGAAGCAGGTCTGCAGGCTGCGCACCCCGTTCCGTTAGCAGTAGGTCTGCAGGCTGCACATCCCGTTCCGTTAGCAGCTACTCCGGTAAAGCCGACCGAGCAAGTCGTTCCTCGGTACAAAAAGTGGTGGTTTTGGACGACTGTGGGCATCGTCGCAGCCGGACTAGGAGTTGGACTGGGCATCGGCCTAGCAGCGCGCCGCCCAGACTTGACGGGAGCAAGTGAGGTAAGTCCATTTGAGTGAGTGTGGGCTGGAATTGGGAGGGTGTGTTGTTACTGCATACGCTGTCGCGTCTCCACAAAAGCCGTAGAAACTCAAACCGTTGCAGCTTTTTCGCCGGGGCTGCGGGTGGATTCTGTATTCCGCGCGCGCAGCAGTAGCGGAAAACTGTCGGCGCTGCTGCTCGGATAACGTGGAGTCTGCCGCGCATCGCATCAGCACGGTCCAATTTGCTCCCCAGGCACACCGAGCAAGCCTTGTTGGCTCGCACCAGCTAGGCAGGTGGCCCTGAACCTTGCAACGGCCCCAGGGGCACGCACAGCGCGACTTCATGAGCAGCAGCACAGAACCCGGCGCGGTCACGTCATCACGCAGCACGGTCTAATGGCCATGGGGCCTCTGAATGGCCCACAGGTGCGCCTGCACCGCACATAAGGAAGCGAACCGCTGCCAAGCCCAGGTCACGCACCGCACCATTGCTACAGCGCGGAGCCTACGCACGCCGGGGATATGAATCGCTAAATCAGCCGCGCACGGACAGCCTGCGGCTATCAACAGCACTTGGAATCAGCTGCTGCTTAACGTCTATCCATGACGGAAGCGTCACCCATGAGAAGCTGCAATTCAAGCAAGCAAACCCGAGCAAAAGCCAAAGCCGATGGATAGGAATATTTGCGCGCTATCCACTACCGCACTTTGCTGATGAAGCATGACGCCATTAAAGCAGCGCTATTTCTATATCCGGGCCGCCAGACACGCGCGGTAGGTAATCGGTGCGGGGCTCCTCCCAACTCCCTACTTTGCATCAGGAGCGGCACTAGGAACCACAAAGGAGACAAGCGACAGATACCGCCCACTGCTGCGCACACACTGCGAGAAATTCGCGCGCGGTCGGTGCATCTCCGCAGACCTGCGCAACACTCAGGAACTGAAGGGAATCCGCGCAGAAAAGCCCCTCCGGGAGCGGGGCGTAATTATTTTGTTTGCTGAGGCTGGGTGGGGATTATTTGACAGGATGCCCCCGATGAAGTGTGCGTTCTGCCGAAACGATTTACCCCCAGGGAGCAGTGCCCGGAAGCGGTTCTGTGATGACTCTCATCGCGCGAGCTATTGGCGGGAGCACTCCACGCAGAGCCCCAAAAGCAAGCCAGGAAAGGAGCGAAGCGGAGCGAAGTCGCAGGTCGGTGCAAGTGGGAGGGACAAGCCAGGCGCACGAAAGCCACGAATTCCGCGAGCACGTCCGCACACAATGGAGCACAGCTCAGCGCGCGTTCCGATGGCTGAGCAGTTCCGCAGTCTGGCTCCTGAAGGTGCCGTAGGCTATCGACTGGTGTTGCCGATACGCTCTCACGATGATGTCTTGCGTCTATCGCCTCCGCTCGATGCGACTGGCTGCCAGGGTCACTATTCCCTCTGTCCGTTTCAGGCTCCTTATGACATTCGATTGATCGACGGACAAACGTATCGCGTGGTGTGGATCGGTGCTTCGGGGCACGTCATTCCTCCGAAGCCAGATGGAACCATTCCCGGTCTTCACTTCTTCCTGACCAGCTGCGCGGAACCAGTCGGAGTCGAAGCAGAATCTGGCTCTGGTGAATCACGGCATGCGCACAATCCAACAGAGACAGAACGTCTTACGAAGGCGCTGGCTACAGCAATACCCGCGATAGAAGAACTACTCGCGAGCTTGACCGCGCTTGCAAAAGAGCAGCGCGCAGCAGACAAAGCCGTTGCAGAGGAATCGGTTTCGCCGACTCAAGAGGAGTCGGCCCCTCCAGCTGACTCTGTCGCATCCTCGCAATCAGTCGCAGCCTCGGAATCGCCTTCGCAGAAGGGCACTTCATCGGATGGAATGGGAGTTCCTCCGAACGCGATTCCTGAGAACATCTCTACGGACCCTCCTCCACGAACAGAGGCCCCCCAACACTGGGATTCGCAACTTGTGAGCGAAGACGAAAGACAGTTGGTGATGCGCTGGGCACTCGATGAAGACAAGGTGACGCTCCTCTATCGCGAACTCCATCGCCGAGCAAAGGGAGTCGATTCGCGCGACTCAGCGATTGACACGACCTATGTTCCTAAAGCAGAGGACATCAAGGAGTTGGCGAGGGTCGAAGGGAATTTTGCCATTGCAGCGGCGACAGCCGAGCTACACAAGGAGCTGATGAGGGCTCCGCAGGCAAATCCGACCGGCGAGTATCCGCAGCCGAAGCTCATCCCATCCCTTGGCGGTTTCGAGAAACAGAGAGTCCTTGCCGCATTCCGTTCCCCCGAACAGAGAGCACACTTTGAATATCTCCTGAGTCGTCGCCATGCGCTCCGGGTCGGAGGTGCGCTGCCGTCGCATCCGAAGGCGACCAGCGGTTTCAACAGAGAGTCACGTCGCAAGCTGGAGAAGCTCTTTCAGGATTCCCGAGCCACCGCACTGATGGCCGCACTCCTCCAGCCGGAATGGACAGCAGCCGAGAAGTCGGTCAGGAAGGACTCTGCGATTCCCCCATCCGTGCTTGGTCTGAGTCGGAGCTGAGTGAGACGGACTGCGGACGACTCGCCAAGAGCATCCTCGACGCTGATCACAGGATCAGCGACAGAGGATTTTCACACCTACACTCCGCCCCCGTCGCCGCGCACCGATCAAGACCCCCAATCCATCCGCACGGACGGATTGCCCAGCCTGTGACACACAGTGGTTCGATTAAACGTACTTAAACCTACGTTTAATCGAGCACACTCAGCTCGAATAACCCTCCCTGAATTAAGTCCACCCACGACGATGGAAAATATTTCGTTGACGCGGATCTCAATGGCGACGGCAAGCCGGACATTGTGACGGCGAACTCGATGACCAACAACTGGAGCTACCTGCAAGGTCAAACGGCGACGTCGTATATGGCGCACGTCACCACCAACGCCGGAGCGGGTCCAAGCGACGTCGCAGTGGCTGATCTCAACGGCGATGGACTGCAAGACATCGTGCTGGTCAGCAACGGAACAAACAACGTCCAGGTTGCGCTGCAAGTCTGTAAGTAAGGAATCTACCAGTGCGACTCGATCGCCTGGCTGGTTCGTCGCTCCAGCAGTGTGACGATCTGCCCAAATGAGCCAAACTCCGGCACTTTCGTCTGTCCGTGAAAGAAGCGAAAGTAAATCTGTTGCGCGATAACCGCCAAGCGGAACAGACCAAACGCCAAGTAATAGTCAAACGACGGAACACCAAAGCCGGTCTTGGCTTGATATGCCGATAGCACTTGTCGTCGCGTCGGCATGCCCGCCAGGTGCGTCGGCTGTCTGCGCAGCTTTCGCCACGCGGGATCGTCGCCCGCTTCCACCCAGTACGCCAGCGAGTTTCCCAGGTCCATCAGCGGATCCCCGAGCGTCGCCAGCTCCCAGTCGAGCACACCGATGACGCGCGTCGGCTGATTCAGATCGAGCACCAAGTTGTCGAAGCGATAGTCGTTGTGAACCACCCGAATCGCGGTCTCGTGCGACGGCATGTGCGACGAAAGCCACGCCATCACTTGCTCATAGTCGGGCACATCCGGCGTGCGCGCATCGCGATAGCGCTTGGACCAGCCCGCCACTTGCCGCGCAACGTAGCCTTCGCCTTTGCCCAGCTCGCCAAGTCCCGCCGACTCGACATCGATCGAGTGCAGCCGACACAGCCCGTCGAGCATGTTGTCCGCAAGCTGCCGCGTCTGCGCTTCATCGAGCGTAAGTCCCGACGGCAAGTCTCTGCGCAGGATGATTCCACGCAGTCGCTCCATCACGAAAAAGGGCGAGCCAATCACGCTGTCGTCGTCGCACACCGCCACCACCGACGGAACCAGCGGATAGACCGGACGCAGCGCCTGCATCACCTTGGCCTCGCGAACCATGTCGTGCGCGCTCTTGGCTTTGTGACCAAACGGAGGCCGCCGCAGCACCAGCTCGCGCTCGGGATAGACGAGCAGATAGGTCAGGTTGGACGCACCGCCGGGAAACTGACGAACCGATGGCTCGCCCGACAGCGACGGAATGTGCGACTTGAGATACGCATCGAGCGCGCCGACATCGAGCGGCTCGCCCGCGCGCAGCGGTCCCGCCGGATCGATGAATGAAACTGCCGATGAAGCAGGCTCTTGGCTCATGCGCGATCCTTTCCGACCTGATGACGACGCAGTTCCAGCTTTCCGACGAGCGCGCGATGCACTTCATCGGGTCCGTCGGCAATTCGCAGCACCCGCGCATAGGCATACAGCGCCGTCAGCGGCACATCGTCGCTCACGCCGACTCCGCCGTGAATTTGGATCGCCGCGTCGATGACTCGACAGGCAACCTGCGGCGCAATCACTTTGATCTGCGAGATCTCGCTCATCGCAGCTTTGGCACCGACGCGATCGATCAGCCACGCCGCCTTTAGCACCAGCAGTCGCGCTTGCTCGATCTGCATCCGCGCATCGGCGATCACATCGAGGTTTCCGCCCAACTCGGCAATCGGCTTGCCAAACGCGATCCGCGACGACGCTCGCTGACACAAAAGCTGAAGTGCACGCTCTGCCGCACCGATCGCTCGCATGCAGTGATGAATTCGTCCCGGCCCGAGCCGACCTTGCGCGATCTCAAAGCCTCGCCCGGGCCCAGCAATGAGGTTTGACACCGGCACGCGCACGTCGTCAAACGTCACTTCTCCGTGGCCAAACGGCTCATCGTAGCCACCGAACACCGGCAGCATTCGTTCGATCCGCACGCCCGGCGCATCGATCGGAACCAGCACCATCGAGTGACGCTGATGCTTGGGCGCATCCGGTAGCGACACGCCCATAAAAATCAGCACGCGACAGCTGGGATGACCAAGCCCCGAACACCACCACTTGCGGCCTCGACAGATGACTTCATCGCCAACGATCGTCGCTGTCGCCGAGATGTTGGTCGCATCCGACGACGCAACCTCTGGCTCGGTCATCGCAAAGCCCGATCGAATCTCCCCGGCGAGCAGCGGCAACAGCCAGCGCTCTTTTTGTTCCGGCGAGCCGTAGCGATGCAGCACTTCCATGTTCCCCGAATCGGGCGCGTTGCAGTTGAAGACCTCGGGAAGCAGCGCCGAGTGACCCATTGCCTCCGCAACCGACGCATAATCGAGCGTCGAAAGTCCGGTGCCATGCTCGGTGTCGGGCAAAAACAGGTTCCACAGACCCGCCCCTTTGGCTTTCGCCTTCAGCTCTTCCATCACCGCCGGCTGTCGCCACGTTCGAAAGTTGCCGCCGCCTTGCAGGGAAGCAAAATATTCCGCTTCCTTGGGCAACACTTGCTGGGAAACAAACGCCGAAAGACGCTCGAGCGTCTCTTTCGCCGCCTGTGATAGCGAAAAATCCATGATCTTTCTCCGCTTGCTCGAAGTCTGCGGCCTCTGATCGTGATGCGACCTTGGCCACCGCCAGCGTAGCGTTCAATCTTCGCGAGCGGAAAGTTTCGTCAAGTCGTCGCGCAACTACGAGCCAAACTGACGACGAATCACGTCTGTTCGGTACTCGAAGATGCGCTGAAGTTGCCGATTCACCATCAGCGGATGCGAAAGAAACCCAAGCGGCGCTTGATACCGAACCCGGTCGGCAAGCAGCGTTCCGCCGTCTTTTTCGACAAACGTGTGCTCGTGCCACCAGATTGAATACGGTCCACGGAGCTGCTCGTCGACGAAGCGATGCGGCGGTTCCCACGCACTGATGAGCGTCCGCCAGCGCATCGGAACCTTATAGAGCCGAATTCGGTAGTCAATGAGCGCACCGACTCGCATCTCAATGGGAAGCGGCGACAGGATCTGAAAGTTCAGCCAGTCGGGTGTCAGCTGTTCCAAGTTTTTCGCTTCCGAAAAAAACGGAAATACTTCGGACAGAGGACGGGGAACCCACAGCTCGCGCACAAGCTGCTGACAGGCGCTTGGCATATGCAAAGAGCGCGCGCTGTTCGCGTGAGAAAAAGACTGCTCGCGGTTCATCAAACACGTCCGATGTCATCCAGACGACAAAAGCGTCAGCCCAAGCAAGGTCGTGGTGCAGTGCGCGCAACCCAACGCGACAAGGAGTGGAGGAACCGAGGTCACGACGAGAAGACATCGAGGTCAAGACAACGAAACCAACGAAACGTTCAGCAATCGGAAGTCTACGAGGAGAGAAAAGAAGGAGGCCAAGACAAGCGAACCGGACCGGACGAAGCAGGAAAGGAAAGGAAAGGACTGAGCGAACGGGGAAAAGAGGAACACCGGAAAAAAGAGGAGAAAGGAGAGACTGAGAGCGGAGAGGAAGAGAAGAGAGAGGGTGGAAAAAGGCGGACGAAGAAGAAGCAGCGGAATGAGGACAAATGATGAGCAGAAAAGAAAAAAGGCCTAGAGCAATGAAGCTCTAGGCCTTGAGAAGAATTCCTGGCAGCGACCTACTCTCCCACACAGAGTCCCGTGCAGTACCATTGGCCCTGGAGGTCTTAACTACCGAGTTCGGGATGGGATCGGGTGTGGCCCCTCCGGCAAAGCCACCAGGAAAAGAGTGAAGCAACTAGCAGATGTTGTGCAAAGTCAAACGATGGGGACGATGCAGCGAACCTTGGTCTTCAAAGGGAAGAAAAAAGAGATGGTCAAGCCGCACGGCCGATTAGTACTGGTCAGCTCCACGTATTACTACGCTTCCACACCCAGCCTATTACCTTGTGGTCTACAAGGGGCCTTTAGGGTCTTACGACCTGGGAGACCTAATCTTGAGGTTGGCTTCCCGCTTAGATGCTTTCAGCGGTTATCCATTCCCGACGTAGCTACCCGGCGATGCGGCTGGTGCCACAACCGGAACACTAGAGGTCAGTCCAACCCGGTCCTCTCGTACTAAGGTTAGCTCCTCTCAAGTCTCCTGCGCCCACGGCGGATAGGGACCAAACTGTCTCACGACGTTTTGAACCCAGCTCGCGTACCGCTTTAATCGGCGAACAGCCGAACCCTTGGGACCTACTTCAGCCCCAGGATGCGATGAGCCGACATCGAGGTGCCAAACCACGCCGTCGATGTGAACTCTTGGGCGTGATAAGCCTGTTATCCCCGGAGTACCTTTTATCCGTTGAGCGATGGCCTTTCCATACAGGACCACCGGATCACTATGACCTGCTTTCGCACCTGCTCGACTTGTTTGTCTTGCAGTCAAGCTCCCTTATGCCATTACACTCTTCGCCTGGTTTCCAATCAGGCTGAGGGAACCTTCGCGCGCCTCCGTTACTTTTTGGGAGGCGACCGCCCCAGTCAAACTGCCCACCAGGCATTGTCCTCCTTCCGGATTACGGAAGCGAGTTAGATTTTTAGGTTAGCCAGGGTGGTATTTCAAGGTTGGCTCTGCCGAGACCGGAATCCCGGCTTCATAGCCTCCCACCTATCCTACGCAAGCTAACCCGAAAATCAGTGCCAAGTTACAGTAAAGGTTCACGGGGTCTTTCCGTCCTGCCGCGGGTAAAGGGTATCTTCACCCCTAGTGCTACTTCGCTGAGGGCCTCTCTGAGACAGTGGGGAAGTCGTTATGCCATTCGTGCAGGTCGGAACTTACCCGACAAGGAATTTCGCTACCTTAGGACCGTTATAGTTACGGCCGCCGTTTACCGGGGCTTCGATTCGGGGCTTTGCCTTGCGGC
>WBZX01001915.1_pt1 | contig 14824 bp, 3 predicted proteins | sample 5204211 | NCBI WGS metagenome assembly WBZX01 (sample SAMN12344362, study PRJNA552823) | activated sludge metagenome | biome: Activated sludge suspended growth; feature: Nitrification reactor; material: Wastewater; isolation source: activated sludge from nitrification reactor of wastewater treatment...
CTCTTTCGATGCCGCCCTTTCGGCCACTTCTTTCTGGAACATACCGATGATGCAGGGTACATCGTCTTTCCAGTCGAGCACCTTGAAGAGGATCTGGGTAGATATGTTGTAGGGGAAATTTCCAATGACGAGGAATGGCTCGGTAAAAGGCTTCTGCATATCCAGGAAACTCTGGTGAATGAGTTTATCCTTCAGGCCGGGATATTGCTTCAACAGGTATTGCACTTTCTCTTCATCCAGTTCCACCGCTTTGAAATCAACCGCAGGCAGTTCCATGATGTGCCTGGTGAGCGCCCCGGCGCCCGGCCCTACTTCCAGCAACCGTTCGAACCGCTCTTCCTGCAGCACGGTCACGATCTTGCGGATGATATTCTCATCCCGCAGGAAATGCTGCCCCAGTGATTTTTTCAGCGTGTACATGCCGGCAAAAGTAAGATAAAAAAAGGCGGCCCTTGCGGGGCCGCCCAGCCATACATCATGAAAACTATTTCGACAGCACCAGGCGTGCTGTTAATACCTCGCCATCCAGGATCACCTGCACCAGGTAGGTGCCCGCCGCGAAGCGATCGAGATTGCGCAGCTGCAGGGTATTGGCGCCTGTTTGTACTTTTTGCTTTTCCACGAGAACAACTTTACCTGCCGGGTCTACCAGCCGGATACTGAGTTCCGCGTTCTTATTCGACGTGAACAGGAGCTGCACATGATCCTTACCCGGGTTGGGTAAAATGCTGAGCGCCGTAATTCCGGAACGCAGGCGTATCACCAGCACATTGCTGTATTGTATCTCCCCGGCCTTACCGATCACCCTGATGCGGTAATAAATGATCTCTTTGCTGATGCCGGATATATCATCGGTGTAACTGAGATCCTGCTGCTGGTTAAGCTGTACGGGATCCCATACCGAACCCATTTTGTAATAGTCTGTATTATTTGTACTTCGTTCCACCTCAAAATGATCCACTTCCTTAATTGCAATAACCGACCAGTTCAACCGGATGGTATTCGCCTGCCAGGTACCGGTAAGCTGCAGGAATTCCACCGGCAGCACCACACCCACAAAACGCCAGTCGCGGTTATTCTGCCAGCCGAGTTTTCGCTGAACCGTTGTTCGTGAACCGGGCGCCGGATCGCCGGTAAACGATCCGCCATTACCCATGAGGTACGATGTGCCTTTGATATTGGTCACCGAATTCAGTGAATCAAAACGGTTGTCGAGACCATCGCCATCCGTATCCAGCCCGGTCAGTGTTACGTTATCATCCGCGATGCCATTGAGGTTGAAATCGTTTCCTTCCACGATATCGGGCTGCCCGTCGGCATCGGTATCCAGGTCGCGGTAATCGGGTGTACCATCGCCATCGTGATCGTACACAAATATGCCCGATCCGCCGAAGCCAACGATGTTATCATAGGTGTTCACCAATCCATCGCCATCGGTATCCGTTGTTCCGGGAAGCAGGTAGCCGGCGGTAGACATGCCTTCGATATTATCGGGTATACCATCGTCATCGGAATCGATGTCGAGGAAATCGGGATAAGGATCCGAATCACTGGCGTTGAGGTTCAATGCCAGGAGCGAAGAAACGGCCGTTGCCCAACCATCGCTCCCGATGCTGCCGTCCACGATGCCGTTGAAATTGGCGTCGGTGAAGCCGGCTTCGATCACATCCACGATGCCGTCGCCGTCGCTGTCGAGGTCGTAGGCATTCGGCCTGAAATCGCGGTCTTTGTTTTTATTCGGGTAATTGTCGGCCCTGCCATCTACCGGGCTCAGATCCGGGCCCGTTTTCAGCAACGCCGTAGCGGATACAAAACCATCTGCCAGGCCATCGCCGTTCAGATCGGCGAAGCCATCAATCTTTCCATTATTGTTCGCATCCGTGCCGAGGGCTTCAATAACATCCGGGATACCATCGTTGTCGCTGTCGCTGTCGAGGTAATTCGGAACAGCGTCCCCGTCGAAATCCTGGGCGCCCAGTCCTACGTTAGAACCGGCCACACCCGTGTTGTTCGCGTCTACATTTTGCGAGAAGCCGTCATTATCTGTATCGATATAATTATCGATGACGCCATCGCCGTCCGTATCTACCCCATAGGATTCCACCACATCGGGAATGCCGTCGTTATCACTGTCGAGATCGTATTGGTTGGGAATACCGTCGAGGTCTTTATCGCATTTATCATTCACGCCGTCGCCGTTGGTATCGAGCCATCCTTTCCAGTAATTGGTATCCTGGAAATTCGGAATGCCGTCGTTATCCGCATCAGCGCCCCAGTCGAAATTATCATTCACGCCGTCGCTGTTATTATCCACATAGCCCGGATAGGTGGGATCGTTCCAGTTAGGTACGCCGTTGCTGTTCGCATCCTGCAGCGCAACCGGGTCGTCGAATTCCACATAGTCGGGAATGCCGTCGTTGTCGTCGTCGATATCCGGGCAAGGCGTAATAATGACCTGTATCCGGGCCGTATCGGAACAACCGGCCCCGTTACTGAAATAAGCCCAGTACACATGCGATGATGTAACCGGTGTTGCCGGGTTGTATACATTGGCGGGAATGAATGGCTGCGCCGAATAGAATGTATAGCCGGCGAAACGCGATGCGGGCAACAGGATGCTTAATACCGGGCACCCGTTGATCAGCAGGGTATCTTTCGGACTGAAGCAGGTTCCCGAAACAGGATTGATAACGGGTCCTTTTATGATACAGCCCGAGGTGCTCACGCCGCTTGAATCGTACAAAACGGCGCCGGAGCGTTTACCATTATAACTTACCCGTGCTTCGTTGCGCACCGAACCGATGCAGGAAAGCACATCGCAGGAAGAAGCGGTGCGTACATCAAACTGCACCGTGCCGCTGACCCCCGGACCGATATTACCGCCCGTGAGCGCATTGGCACCTGTACCCACCCGCAACACCACCCGGTTATTGGCAAAGTCGTATTCGGCCTGGTCGTCGCCCGACGCATCCGTTTTAGCCACGCCGTTGATGCGCAAACTGCCCGCTACATACGAAGTGCCGAGCGGGATATTGTCGTAGATGATGGTATTGGTACTGGAGTCGTTTCCGACGTTATTAAAGTTGATCTGGTAGCGGAGCAGATCGCCGGGCACCAGTGATCCGCCATTGATATCGGTAGCCGTTTTATCAAACGCGAATGCCGGGTTGTATTGCGAGATAGACGTGGTCAATACCTGGATCGAATAGTTCTCACTCGGGGAAGAGAAGCGAACCGTTGCGCCTGTCTGGTTATTGCTCAGTTGCGCATTCAAGGTATTCGGCAGGTCGAAGATCGAAGCGTCGTAACCCAGTGTATTCTGGAAGGCGGGGCTTCGGGTAGTGGTGACAGAACCCATGTAAGATATCTTACTGTTCCAGGCATCCTGTGTACCGTTGAGTGGTATCGTGGTGGTTGCCATGTTATAGAACAGGGGCGCTCCGTTCTGCTTAAAGGCAAACGAATCCGAAGATCCCCTGTCGCCATCAAACACCACGGCGCCGAGTTCGCAACTCACCGGGCCGGATGGCGGCGTTAAGAAGCCGCTGATGTTAACATTTACTGCCGGGTCGCCCTGGTTGATGATCGTACATCCATCAAATACGGTAAGATTCCTTGGTTGCAGGGATGGATTGGAATAGGCGATCACGATCGTCCATCCGCCGCAGGCGTTATTGATGCCGATCGGCCCTACCACATCCGCTACGGTATACGTTCCGTTCGGATTGGTGGCATTGACCAATGAGGTGATATCAACAAAGCAGAGGTAACCCGTATGCGGCAGGCCGGGCGAAAAAGCGGCGCTTACCTTATCGGTTTGGGTGGACGTAAGTGTTTGGTAACTGCCTGCACCGGGTATTTTCAGTTTTACCGTATTGTACCCGGCGGTTTGCCAGGTACTGTCGGTTCCGCTGGTACCCTGATCGGCTCCCCAATACAAACCCGCGAACAATATATGCGAACAGGAAGGAAGGTTAAGATCCGCCGAGCTGGAGTTCTGCGTTCCTCCGTTCTCGAGACCCAGCACCTGCATATCGAACGACATATCGGCTGATGTAGCCGACCGAAGATGCACTTCCACCGCGATCGTATTGGTACCCGCGGTAAAGAATGAAGTACTCAGGTTGGTGGAAACCGCTTCAGCGGCACCGGGGGTAACATTGGCCGAAGCCAGTGTGGCATAAGACGGTGTACCGGCCGGCATGTTGTTCCGGTATCGTTCGGTACCATTTATATATACCACGATACCGTCGTCGCGAAGCATATTAAGTTGAATCGCGTAAAAAGTTGTGGAGAGTTCCGCCGCTGTAAACGATACTGTTTTCCGGAAATAGTAAGCGGTGTACTTACTGCCCGCTGCAGGCGTACAGATGGGAGTTTGTCCACTGGGCAAACAGGTTGCCTGGCTGGCGCTGAACCCGTATTTACCGGCTCCATTCACCGGGGAAGCCCCGGTATTCCAGGCGGCGGTCATGCTGTAAGCGGGTTGTTTCCAGTCGACCCCCACCGGGCTATTGGCCGGAGCCGAATTGGCGGCGTGGTAGTTCCACACGCTGCCAAAGGCGATCTTGGTGGTGGGCGCGGGATTATCGATATCGATATTGATACCCGCCGTGGAGTTATCCTTACTGGTGCCGGTGGGCGGAGGTTCACCCGTACCGGGATTACCCGAGCCAACGCCGGCTGAAGAGATGATGCTGTTGGATACGTACACTATATTCCCCCGAACGGAAGAATTATAGTACCGTGGTGTGAACGGTCGTATTACCTGCGCCTGTGCCGAGGCCACGAACAGCAGCACAAAGAACGTACAGCGTACAATTGTTTTCATAATCGGATGTCTGTTTTTCACCGGTTTCGTTTCCGGAACCGGCTTTTGAATATTGGTTGTATGGCTTCCGGTTTTACCGGATGATCATTTTCGTACTCGTTCGTTCGCCCGCCTCATTGTAAACCAGCACCACGTATGCACCTGCACGGAGTGTAAGTTGCTGAACGGCGCTGCCGTTGTTCAGGGCAAGCGAGCGTTCCCATACCTGCTGCCCCTGCGTATTCATCACACGGATCTGTACACGGGCGCTCTTATCACTTTGTATCATCATCGTGGCCTGGCCGTTTCCGTTGTTCATAATACTGGTGCTTAACTTCCTGTTGAGCTGGAAATTCACCCGGCGGATATCCTGGTAGGTAGTGATACCCGCATGGCTGGTTTGCGACAGGCGATAAAAATTGGTTCCGCTCACGGGGTTCGGATCGGTGAAACGGTAGGTTACCGGTGTGGTGCTGGAACCCGATCCGTTCACCCGCCCGAGGAAGCTGAAATGCGTTCCGTCGGCCGACCGTTCCAGGGTAAAGTAGCGGTTGTTGATCTCCCGGGTCGTGGTCCAGTCGAGTTCAACCTGGTCTTTATTGATCACCGCATTGAACGCGGTAAGGGAAACCGACAAGGTGCCGGATACCGTTACCACGAATGTATCTTCAATGCAGTTATTACTGCTCAGGTCGCGGGCATAGTAGGTAAAGGTTCCGTTGGTATTATTGTTCAGGGTTACGCTTTGGGTTGTGGCTCCGCCATTGTTCGGCCAGTAATAGCTTCCCCGCCACGATGCGGTAAGCGTCAGCGGATCGTTGGTCACCACATTGTAGGTCTGTTTTCTTTTTACGTCTTTGAATATGGTGAACTGGTCACGCACCAGGGGTGTTGGCGCCGTGGCATAGGAAATGAATTTCGCATCCAGCCGGTTGCTGTCCACCTCAAAATAAAAACAACCTCCATTGGTGGGGTTTGAATAATGCATGCAGTTCTGCGGATAGCCGGCCGTTGTACCTCCTACCTGCCCGGCCGAGCCGGAAACGATGTAAACACTCCCGTGATTGTATTTGCCCGAATTGTAGGCAAAGGCGCAGGAATTGGCCGAACCATCGTACATGGCATTCTGAATATTCCCGGTAGCGGTATGGGTTACGGCGTTGAAGTTCGCGTCGAGCAGCGGGCTGGCATAGGTATTATAGAATCCCTTGAGCAGGTAACTGCGTTCGTACCCATGCGAGTGACCGCAGATGATGAGGTCGACCCCGTTTCGTTCCAGTATCCGAAGCAGTTTTTCCCGTATCGCCACCAGGTCCATTTCTGTATCCGAGGTATGACTTGTTTTGGTATACGGCGGATGATGGAAATAGGCCACGGTCCATTTTTTTGTATTGGCGGCCAGGTCGTTCTTCAGCCAGTTTGCCTGTGTACCGAGGGTATCGCCAAGCAGGCCGGCGTCGTTGCCATAGGAATCGAGAGAGATAAAATGCACATCGCCGATATTGAACGAGTAATAATTTTTTACATAGGAAGGATATCCACCCAGTTCACCGGCCGAAGGAACAGTGAAGTTCAGGTGATAAGGCATACTGTTGGCCGGCGTAGAGCCGGTTTTGGTATTGTTTGATGTTGAATTTCCATAATCATGATTCCCGGGAGCCGGGTAGAGTTTGTAGTACCGCAGGAAATCGTTCTGGTAAATATTGAAGAAGTTGGTTTGATACTCGTTGTCGGTTCCGCTGTTGTAGGCATTATCGCCGATCAGGATCATCGCGTCGATATCATTTGCGCCGATGTAGTTGATGAATGTATTGCGCACGTTCACCTGGTTGGTGGAATTGTTGCCGCAATCGCCCAGGGCCAGGAAACGAAGCTTGCGTGTGGTATTATCGGGAGGCAGGGTGAGAAAATAATTGGTGCTGGTTTGCTGCAGCACCGTGCTGCTGGTACCTACCGAGTACCAGTATTTGGTATCGGGCGACAACCCGCCGATGCGGACAATGTGTTCCGTAACCGGCGTACCCACATCCTGTGTATACGAGTTGGCGTAGGTGCCGGGCGTAGCTACAAAGGAAGTTCCCCATGTAACCTTCGAATCCGATGCGACATTTGTACGCCAGCGAATGGTAATGGAATCCTGTTTGCCCGCTTGCAGGTAAGGCATTCGGGTGAGGGTTTGTGCGGTAAGCGACATGGCACAAAAAAGCACAAACACAGCGGCAAGGCAATATGCACCAATTCCGTTTTTCATAATTGGATTTATTAAGGCTTTTCTGGTGGTTTTCTGCGAACAAAGTACGACAACACCGTCTCCTGCCTTGTAGAAAGAATTTTAGATCGGTGGCAAATTCTTTCTATAAATGATCCCTCAACGCCGCCGGTTGCTGCATCAGCGGAAATATACCGTTCCGGGGATAGTAAGTATACGTTTTCTGTATAAGCAAAATGGGGAAAATTACGCGGCCGCATGGCCGGGAATCCCGCTTTGCTTCAACGGCGGTAAAAAAAAACTGCTCCGTTGCGGGAGCAGTTTTTTGTAATAGTTGTTGTTGCTGTTTATTTCGTCAATATCAACCGTTCGGTGATAAGTTGTTCGTCCACGTGCACCTGCAGCAGGTACATACCTGTTGCGTATTTGTCCAGCTGGTTCAGCAGGATGGTATTATTTCCACGTTGTACTTTTTGCTTTTCTGTCCGTACCGTCTTACCGGTATTGTCGATAAGGCGGATGGTCGCTTCGGTATTCCTGGATACCGTGAAGCTGACCAGTACGGATTCGCGGGCCGGGTTCGGAATAATGGTGAGGGTTGGCTTTGTAAGGCGCAGCCTGATCACCAGTACATTGCTGTATTGTATTTCACCCGCTTTCCCGATAACCTTGATGCGGTAGTAGATCACTTCTTTTTGTAACCCGGATACATTATCTGCAAAGCGGAAATCCTGTGGTTCGTTCAGGCGTACCGCTTCCCATACCGTACCCGCGGTACTGTAGTTGAGGTTGTCGGTACTTCGCTCCACTTCGAGGTGATCAACGGCCTTGGTGGCAACCAGTTTCCAGTCGAGCGTTACCAGGTCGGCCTGCAGTGTGCCGGTCAGTTGCAGGAACTGGACGGGCAGCACGGTTCCGACATACCGCCAGTCGCGATCAGTCTGGAATGCAAATTTCCGTTGAACGGTTGTTCGTGAGCCGGGTGTTGCGTCACCGGTGAAGGTTCCGCCGGTACCCATGCGATATGAAGTGCCCTTGATGTTGATCACCGAGTTCAGTGAGTCGAAACGATTGTCGAGTCCATCACCATCCGTGTCGAGGCCGGTAAGTGTAACGTTGTCATCGGCTATACCGTTCAGGTTGAAGTCGTTGCCTTCCACCACATCGGGTTGTCCGTCGCCATCGGTATCTGCATCGCGGTAATCGGGCGTTCCATCGCCATCGTGGTCATAGATGAATATGCCTGAGCCGCCGAAAGAAACACTATTGTCGTAGCTGTTCGCCAAACCATCGCCGTCGGTATCCGTCGTTACCGGCATGATGTAGCCAACGGTAGACATGCCTTCGATGTTATCGGGTATGCCATCATCGTCGGAGTCGATATCGAGGTAGTTGGGATTACCGTTTCCATCCGTGTTCGGGAGGTTCAGCGCAATGAGTGAGGAAACGGATGACGACCAGCCATTCGTTCCGATAGCGCCATCAACAATACCATTCAGGTTGGCATCGGTAAGGCCCGCTTCCAGTACGTCTACGATGCCATCGCCATCGCTGTCGAGGTCATAAGCGTTCGGCCGCAGGTCTTGATCCAGGTTTTTATTGGGCCAGCTGTCGGCACGTCCGTCGGCATTGGCATCAACGCCGGTTAACAGCAGGGCGGTACCGTTCACATAGCCGTCGCTGATACCATCGCTGTTGAGATCGGCGAAGGTATCCAGCATGCCGTTGTTGTTCGCGTCGGGTCCGGCAGCCTCGATTACATCGGGTATGCCGTCATTGTCGCTGTCGAGGTCGAGGTAATTGGGAATGCCATCACCATCGAAATCCTGTGCGCCCAAACCATTGCCCGATCCCTGTACACCGGTATTGTTGGCATCCACGTTCTGTGAGAAGCCGTCATTATCGGTATCCGAATAGTTATCGATCACCCCATTGCCATTGGTATCCACGCCATAGGATTCCACCACATCAAGGATACCGTCGTTGTCGCTATCGAGATCGTACTGGTTGGGGATGCCATCCAGGTCTTTATCCGCGTTATCATTTACACCATCTCCGTTGCTGTCTACGAATACACCGAAACCGGTATCGTAGAAATTGGGGATGCCGTTGGCGTTGGCATCAGCGCCCCAGTCGAAATTATCATTCACACCGTCGAGGTTATTATCTACATAACCCGGATAGGCAGGATCTTTCCAGTTGGGTATGCCATTGCTGTTATGGTCCTGCAAGGCAAGGAGGTTGTCGAATTCCACGTAATCGGGTATGCCATCGTTGTCGTCGTCGATATCCGGGCAGGACGTAATGATCACGCTGATACGTGCCGTGTCGGAACAACCGGCTCCATTGGTATAGTAGGCCCAGTAAACACCCGATGCCGATACCGGCGCATACTGGTTGAACAGGTTGGCCGGAATAAAAGGCATGGCGGAATAAAATGTATAACCGGCATACCGTTCATAGGGTATGGTTACCGTGAGCGACGTACAATGATTTACCAGTACCGTATCACGGGGTACAAAGCAGGCGCCTGCCAGGGGATGAATCACCGGACCCTGTACGATACAGCCGGCCGTATTCACACCGCTTGAGTCGAAAAGAATATTACCGGATAACTTACCGCCATAGTTGATGCGTGCACTGTTGCGCAATGAACCCACACAGCTCACGATCTGGCAGGAGGAGGCTGCTATCACTTTGAAATCTACAACGCTGCTTACCCCCGGGCCTACCCGGCCGCCGGTAAGCGCCGTGGCGCCAACCCCGATGCGGAATATCACCCGGTTGTTGGCCAGGTCGAACTCGGCTTCATCATCGCCTGCCGCGTCGGTCTTGGTTACGCCGCCGATGCGGATGCTGCCGGGTACAAAGGAAGTACCGGAAGGAATATTGTCGGTGATGATCGTGTTCACACTCGAGTCGTTCCCCTGGTTGATATAATTTATCGCATACCGTAAACTATCGCCGGGCACAAATGCGCCGCCGCTGAGGTCGGTAGCCGTTTTCTGAAACGCGAATGTGGGGTTATAATTCGAGATTGATGTGGTTACGCAGTGAAGGAAATAGTTCTCGCTCGGCGAACTGAAGCGGATACTCGCCGATGTTTGCGAATTGCTCAGGACCGAATTTCCGGGATTCGGCACATCAACGATATCGGCATCATAGCCCAATGTGTTCAGGTGTGCCGGAGAGCGGGTAAGTACCGAAGCGCCTTTGTAGGTAATGGTACTGTTCCACATATCATTGTTATTCGAAGTCGTGTTCGGTGTAAGACTGGTATACGTACCAATGAGGGGGTTCGAATTCTCCTTGAACGAGAATTCGTCGGTTTGTCCACGATCCCCATCGAATACCACGGCTCCGAGTTCGCAGCTTACCGGGCCGGTTGGCGGGGTAAGAAAGCCACTTACCGGGATATACAGCGCCGGGTCGCCGCCGTTCATGATGGCGGAACCATCAAATACGGTAAGGTTTCTTGGTTGCAGGGCCGGGTTACCATAAACAATAACGATTGTCCAACCGCCTGCGCCGTTATTGATACCTATTGGTGCTACCAGGTTGGCAAGTGTGTACGTGCCGTTCGGGCTTGTTGCGTTAAGCAAACCCGTGATATCGGCAAAGCAGCGATAGCCAGTATGCGGAAGGCCGCTTACCAGGGTGCTGTCGTGATAATCCGTTTGCGTGGATGTAACGTTTACATAGTTCGTTGCTCCCGGCACTTTCAATTTGATCATTGTTTCGCCTGTTCGCCAGGAAATATTGCCGCCATCGGTACCCTGTGTAGCGCCCCAGTACAGGCCGGCAAACAGGATATTCGAACAGGCGGGTAAATTCAGGTCGGCGGAAGAAGAGTTGAACGTGGAATCGGTTGAGCCCAGTAACTGCATGTCGAACGACAGGTCGGAACTCGTAATATCATTCTGGTGCACTTCTACAGCGATCACATTGTTTCCGGCAATGAAAGCGGATGGCGGTATATTGACCACATGCAGTGTTGCGCCGTCGTCGGAAGCAGCGGCTGTTGCGAGGGTACCATGCGCTACCGGCCCGGCGGGCATATTGTCGCGGTACACTTCGGTGCCGTTTATATATACTACGATACCGTCGTCGCGGTGAACGCCCAACGGGAAGGTATAAAAAAGTGAAGGGTTGGGAATATTGACCGTTTTTCTGAAATAGGTAGTAATCCATTTATTACCCGTTGGGGTACATACCGTACCGCCACCTCCAGAAGGTACGCAGGTGGTTTCATCACCATCGCCATAACCAAACTGCCCGTTTCCGGCCGGCCAGGCCGCGTCGTTGAAGGCAGTTGTTTCCCAATTGGCGGGACGTGTATTATTAGCCAGGTATTTCCAGTTGCTGTGAAGCGGAAAAAAAGTAGTGGTGGTGGATGGAATGCCAATCAGCTGCAGGTCGAACGAAAGGTCGGAACTGGTTGCATTGTTCTGATGCACTTCCACGGCGATCACATTATTTCCCGGAACAAATGTGGCCGGAACCAGGGTCGTTGTTTGCAGGGTGGCGCCATCGTCGCCGGCTGCTGCTGTTGCCAGGGTACCGTGTGCCACGGCGCCGGCGGGCATGTTATCGCGGTAAACTTCGGTTCCGTTCACGTAAACAACGATACCGTCATCGCGGTGTACACCCAGCGAGAAACTGCCGTACAGGGCAGGATTTGGAATGTTGATGGCTTTTCTGAAATAGGTGGTGATCCATTTATTACCGGTCGGGTTACAAAGTGTTCCGCCGCCGCCCGAGGGTACGCAGGTGGTTTCATCGCCATCGCCGTAACCGAATTGCCCGTTCCCGGCGGGCCAGGCTGCATCGTTGAAGCCGGTTGTTTGCCAGTTGGCAGGCCTGGTATTATTGGCCAGGTATTTCCAGTTGCTTCCTACCTGTACAATTGTATCGGGTGGCGTGCCGTCGATATCCAGGTTAATGCATGCCGAACCATTATTCGTGGATGTACCACCCGGAGGGGCTTCGCCCGTGCCGCCGGCCGAGGCGCTTATGATATTGTTGGCAACAAAAACGATGTTGCCACGCACCGAGGGGTTGTTATACCGCGGGGTGAAGTTCCTCAGCACCTGTGTGGTGGCAGTGAAACCGAGCAGCACGAAGGCCAGTGTCAGCCGAATTTGTTTTTTCATAAAAATGGATTCTCGGGTTTTCAATGAAGCATGTATTTTCATCTTCATTAAAACAATCGCTCAGTATCTATTGAATAATTACTTTTTTGCTGATCTGTTGTCCGCTATCATTCATCAGCACCAGTACATATACGCCGCTGCGCAGTTTAAGGTCTTTGACCATGCCACCGTTACTCACCGCGAAAGATTCGTTCGCGATTTCCTTACCGAGCAGATCAATCACCTTCATGTTCACAATGGCCGAACGGGCGCTTCGCACCACCAATCTTGCCTGGCCGGTACCGTTGTTGAGTATCTCGGCCGAAAAATTCCGGGTATTGGTATAGTTCACTTTCCGGATCTCGTGGAACCGCTGGTTGCCGTCGAAGTCGGTTTGCGACAGGCGATAGTAATTCATTCCGTCAACCGGCGTATGATCCACCAGGCTATAGGAACGGGGTGATGAAGAATTGCTCGCGCCGTTCACTTTACCAAGGAAATGGAAGTTCATTCCGTCGTCAGACCGTTCAATGGTGAAGTATTTATTGTTCTGCTCCTGTGAGGTCGTCCAGTCGAGCAGTACTTTGTCGTCGTTGAGTTTGGCGGTAAAGGAAGTAACCGAAACCGGCAAGGTTCCCGAAACCGTTACATTGAATACATCTTCGATGCAATTACCGCTGCTGGCGTCGCGTACCCGGTATACAAAAGAACCGTTGGTCGCGTTGTTGATCGTAACGCTTTGCGTGGTGGCCCCGCCGTTTGTGGGCCAGTAGTAATTTCCTCTCCAGGATGCCGTAAGCGTGAGTGGCGCATTGGTGGCCACACTGTAATTATGCACCCGGTTCACATCTTTGAAAATGGTGAACTGGTCGCGTATCAATGGTGTGGGCGCCGTCGCATAGGAAACAAATTTCACGTCCAGCCTGTTGCTGTCTACTTCAAAATAGAGGCAGCCTCCGTTGGTTGCATTGGAGTAGTACATACAGTCCTGGGGATACCCGGCTGTTGTACCGCCAACCTGGCCGGCAGATCCCGAAACAATGTAAACGCTTCCGTGGTTGTATTGCCCCGAATTATAGGTATAGGCACAGGAACTGGCTGTTCCGTCGTACTTACCGTTCTGGATATTACCGGTTGCGGTATGACTGGCTGCACTGAAATTGGCATCCAGCAAGGGACTCGCATAGGTATTATAAAAGTTCTTCAGCAGGTAGCTCCTTTCGTAACCATGCGAATGACCGCAGAGAACGAGGTCAACGCCGTGCCTTTCAAGTATCCGGATGAATCGTTCACGGATTGCCACCAGGTCCATTTCGGTATCCGACGTATGACTTGTTTTGGTATACGGGGGGTGGTGGAAATACGCCACGGTCCATTTTTTCGTATTGGCCGCCAGGTCTGCCTTAAGCCAGTTTGCCTGTGCACCGCTGGTATCGTACATGTTCGTGGTATTGCCATCGTCCTTACCATACGAGTCGAGTGAAATGAAATGCACATCGCCGATGTTGAACGAATAATAATTCGTAACCCCGGAAGGTTCACCCCCGATCTCTCCGGCCATGGGCACGGTGAAATTCTGGTGGTAAGGCATGTCCCGCAGGCCGGTATTGGCCGAGTTGTTTCCGTAGTCGTGGTTACCGGGTGCGGGGTATAATTTGATATTCCGCAACAGGTCGTTTTTATAGACATCGAAAAAGTTTGTCTGGTATTCTGCGTCTGTTCCGGTATTGTAGGCATTGTCGCCCAGCAGGATCATGGCATCCACATCGTTCGCTCCGATATAGTTCAGGAATGTATTCTTTACATTGACCTGGTTGGTTGAATTATTTCCACAATCCCCAATGGCCAAGAACCGGAGTTTCCGTGTCGTGTTGCTCGGGGGTAATGTGGTAAAATAGTTGGTATTGGTTGCCTGCAGTGTTTGGGTACTGCTCCCGATCGTGTACCAGTATTTTGTATCCGGCGCCAGGCCGGTAACCGTTACAATGTGCTCTGTTGTCAGCGCCGCGTCGTCTACGGTGTTCGGGTAGGTACCAAAGGAAGTACCCCAGGTTACCCTCGAATTGGTAGGGGCATCCGTTCTCCAGCGAAGGGTCATGCTGGTTTGATTTCCCATCTGCAAGTAAGGCCCGCGGGTCAAAGTGCCCGTGATGGTTGTGAGGGCTGTGAGTTCCATATCAAAGAACAGGTCGCTGCTGGTGAGTGTGTTCTGGTGTATCTCAACAGCAATGATATTATTGCCCGGAACAAACAACGAGGAAGAAACAACCGTTGTGTATATATCGCCTCCATTGTTTGCAATAGCCGTGGTAGCCAGGGTTGCATAGGCCGGGTTGGCTGTGATATTATTGCGGTATGCTTCCGTACCGTTGATCCATATCACAATGGCATCATCGAATTTCGACCGTATCCTGAAACCGGCATAAATACCCGGGTCTGCAATATTCACCACCTTGCGGAAATACAGGGTGGGATACCGGGCTCCGGCCGGACCTCCGCCGCCTGCGGTATTATTTTCCGGTATGGCTGTATTGCGCACCGGCGGACTGGCACCAAATCCCAAAGCGGCATTGCCGGTAAGCCAACCGGGTTCGCCATAGGCCAGGTCCTTCCAGGCAATGGCGTCGAGGTTTGTACCACCGCCTTTGTATCGCCAGGCAGGCGCGCCGGCTA
>WBZX01001916.1_pt1 | contig 14818 bp, 8 predicted proteins | sample 5204211 | NCBI WGS metagenome assembly WBZX01 (sample SAMN12344362, study PRJNA552823) | activated sludge metagenome | biome: Activated sludge suspended growth; feature: Nitrification reactor; material: Wastewater; isolation source: activated sludge from nitrification reactor of wastewater treatment...
AGCCAGTCCAACGTCCGGCGCCTGAAGGCCGGCGTCTCGGTCGAGGATCTGGCCGAGGACATCGCCCGGCGCGGGCTCCTGCAGAGCCTCAACGTCCGGCCGGTCCTCGACGCCGATGGCGCGGAGACCGGTACCTTCGAGATTCCGGCCGGTGGGCGCCGCTACCGGGCTCTCGAGCGACTGGTGAATCAGAAGCGCCTGTCGAAGACGGCGCCGATCCCCTGCATCGTGCGCGACCCCACGGTCAAGATCTCGGCCGAGGAGGATTCGCTCGCCGAGAATGTTCAGCGTGTCGCCCTGCATCCGCTGGATCAGTTCCGCGCCTTCAAGGTGCTGCGCGACCAGGGCGCCGGCGAGGAAGAGATCGCCGCCCGCTTCTTCGTTGCGCCTGCCGTGGTGAAGCAGCGGCTGCGGCTTGCTTCGGTATCGGAGAAGCTGCTCGGGATCTATGCCGAGGACGGCATGACCCTGGAGCAGCTCATGGCCTTCACCGTCAGCAGCGACCCTGCCCGGCAGGAGCAGGTCTGGGAGGCATTGCAGCAGTCCTACAACAAGGAGCCTTACCTGATCCGCCGGCAGCTCACCGAGAGCGCCGTGCGCGCGTCGGACCGCCGGGCGCGGTTCGTCGGACTCGATGCTTATGAGGCAGTGGGCGGCACGGTCCTGCGCGATCTGTTCGAGGACGACTCCGGCGGCTGGCTCCAGGACATGGCCCTGCTCGATCGCTTGGCGACTGAGAAGCTGGCAGCGGAGGCGCAGAAGATCGCCGGCGAAGGCTGGAAGTGGATCGAGGTGGCCATCGACTTCCGCTACGGCCATGCGCACCACCTTCGGCGACTCGACGGCGTGACGTTCGATCTGACTCCGCAGGACCAGGCGACGTTCGACGCGCTGACCGCCGAGCAGGCGAAGCTCGAGAGCGAATACGAAGGGGCCGACGAACTCCCTGACGAGGTTGATGCTCGGCTGGGCGAGATCGAGTCGGCGCTTGCGGCCTTCGAGGATCGGCCGGTCTGCTATGAACCGGCCGAGATCGCGCGCGCCGGTGTGTTCGTCAGCATCGACGCCGACGGAAGCCTTGCTGTCGCTCGAGGCTATGTCCGACGGGAGGACGAGCCAATGCTCGTTGGCAGCGAAAACCTGGCGGAAGGCGAGGCTGGCGCGTCAGACGGGACGGGACCTGCCGCTCCTGCCGCGCAGCCCACCATCATCACCATCGGCGGGGAAGAGCGGTACGACGACGGCGACAACGGTGACGACACCGTTAAGCCTCTGCCGGAGCGAGTAATCAGCGAACTGACCGCCCACCGCACCCTGGCGCTACGCGATGCGGTGGCGAACAACCCGCAGGTTGCGTTGACGGCACTGCTGCACAAGCTGTGCCTCGATACTTTCGAGCACAGGGCGTCCGGTGCCTGCCTGGAAGTGTCGGTGCGGCATGTGTTCTTTCCCGTCCAGGCGGCCGACCTGAAGGACAGCCTTTCCGCCAGGGCGGTCGCCGACCGGCACGAAGCCTGGAAGGCCGAGCTGCCCAAGGACGACGACGCCCTTTGGGATCGGCTCGCCGCCCTCGACGACACAAAGCGCGCCGCGCTCCTAGCGCACTGCGTCTCGTTCGGCGTGAACGCCCTCTACGAGAAGGGCGACCGCTACGGCGGGCCGGGCGTCTCGGCGCACGGGGTGCAACAGCGCATCGCCCAGGCAGACCGGCTGGCCCGTGCCGTCCACCTCGACATGATGGAAGCCGGCTGGCGGCCGACGGTCGACAACTATCTCGGCCGCGTCACCAAGCCCCGCATCCTGGAAGCGGTGCGGGAGGCCAAGGGCGACCAGGCAGCACAGCTCATCGACCACCTCAAGAAGGCCGAGATGGCGAAGGAGGCCGAGCGGCTGCTCGACGGCGCCGGCTGGCTGCCCGAACCGCTGCGGCTCACCGACAGCGAGTACCTGTCGGACACACCCGCCGAGTCGGCCGAGGAGCTTCCCGCTTTCCTCGCCGACGGCGAAGGGCAGGATTCCATGACGGACGAGGCCGAGCCGACTGCCATTGCCGCCGAGTAGCAGGAACATCGTGCAGTGGCCTCGGCCGCCCTGCGTTCTTGCCGCCAATCGTTGGATAAGCCCGGCCGCCGTGCCGGGCTTTTTCCATTGAGGGATTCCTCACGTTCGAGGCGCAAGGCGAGAGGAAGAGGACGGCCGGGACGGGTTTGAGCCGGCGGGGTCCAGAGAGAGCGCCTTCCGGTTCAGACCGTTCCCGCTCTCCCGAGGTCTCTTTCATGTCGAATGTCTCCCTCTCGGCGGCCGCGCCCGCGCCGCTACGCTTGCTCCCCGGCGTTCCTGCGGATCCGTCCGCCGGCATTGCCGCAGCAGCACACGTTCTTCTCTCTCATCTCGAGCGTGGTAGCCGCGTCGATGCGGTTGCCCTGCGTGGCGCCATGGAGCACGCCTTCGGCGGCTCCGATGCCACCGGTGCCTGGGACTGGAAAACCGCCTACGATGCCTGCGAGGCGGCGACCGTGCTGTTCATGCGCAAGTTCGGATCGGCCATTCGGGCACGGGCTGGCTCGTCGGCTGCCGAGCTGTCCATGCTCGGCAGGATCGCGGCACTTCTTCCCGCCCATACGCGACGCTCGGAAGAGAGTCAGGCGCTGCAGCAATTCTCGACGCCGCTCGCGCTCGGGTTTGTCGCCGCCAGCGCTGCTGCGATCACCCCGGCCGACCTCGTTCTCGAGCCCTCGGCCGGCACGGGTCTGCTCGCCATCTTCGCCGAGCTCGCCGGCAGCGGGCTGTATTTGAACGAGCTGGCGGAGACCCGCGCAGCCCTGCTCGGGCAGCTCTTTCCCGGTGTTGCGGCCACTCGCTACGACGCGGCTCAGATCCACGATCATCTCAACGATGCCGTGCGTCCGAGTATCGTGCTGATGAATCCGCCGTTCTCGGCTGCGGCGCATGTCGACGGCACGGTCGCGGAGGCCGCCCTGCGCCATGTCTCGTCGGCGCTTGTGCGCCTCGCCGATGGCGGGCGCCTGGTCGCGCTCACTGGCGCCAATCTCTCGCCGGACCATCCATCATGGCGCCAGGCCTTCGTCCGCCTCCAGGAACGCGCCCGTGTCGTGCTCTCCGCCGCCATTGATGGGTCTGTCTACGCCCGTCACGGCACCACGATCGAGACGCGCCTCACCGTCTTCGATCGCGTACCCGCCGACGATCCGAGGTCGTTTCCAACATCACTCGGCATGGCACCCGATGTCGCCACGTTGCTCCAATGGGTGACGTCGCATGTTCCACCGCGCTTGCCTGTGCATGGCACGGCAGCGCTTCCTGCACCCTGCCATCTCGTCGCTGGCAAATCGAGCCGTGGGCGGGCACGAAAGCCGCGTGCCGTTGGGGGCGGCTCGGTCGAGCGAACGGGCACCGAGCTCGCCTACCAGACCGTCGAGTGGAAACCCGTCGAGGACGGCAGCCTCACCGAGGCGCTGTATGAAGGATACGAGCTGCAGTCGATCGGGATCGTCGGCGCACAGTCGCATCCGACGCGGCTCGTGCAGTCGGCGGCGATGGCGTCCGTCGCGCCGCCCAAGCCCAACTATCGACCGCGCCTGCCGGCCAGTGTCGTAAGCGATGGGTTGTTGTCCGATGCCCAGCTCGAGAGCGTCATCTATGCGGGCGAAGCCCATGGCGGCCATCTCGCCGGATCGTGGGTGGTCGACGAGACTTTCGATGTCGTCTCGGCTGCACCCGGCGACGCACCGAACGCCGTTCGCTTCCGGCGGGGCTGGATGCTGGGTGACGGTACGGGCGCCGGCAAGGGCCGCCAGGTCGCCGGTATCCTGTTGGACAACTGGCTGCAGGGCCGCCGACGGGCGGTGTGGATCTCGAAGTCCGACAAGCTGATCGAGGATGCACAGCGCGACTGGTCGGCCCTGGGGATGGAGCGCCTGCTGGTCACACCGCTCGCTCGCTTCCGCCAGGGCGCGCCCATCCGCCTGGAGCAGGGCGTCCTTTTTGCCACCTACGCCACGCTACGGACCGACGCACGCGAGGAAAGGGTTTCGCGGGTCCGCCAGATCGTCGATTGGCTGGGGTCGGACTTCGACGGAGTGATCGTGTTCGACGAAAGTCATTCGTTGGCCAATGCCGCCGGCGGCAAGGGCGAGCGAGGCGACCAGGCGCCGTCGCAGCAAGGTCGTGCAGGGCTGCGGTTGCAGCATGCGCTGCCCAATGCCCGCGTCGTTTACGTGTCCGCGACCGGCGCTACTACCGTGCACAACCTCGCCTACGCGCAGCGGCTCGGTCTCTGGGGCGGTGAGGATTTTCCCTTCGCCACGCGCTCGGAGTTCGTGCAGGCGATCGAGGCCGGTGGCATTGCCGCCATGGAGGTGCTGGCCCGGGACCTCAAGGCGCTCGGACTCTATGCGGCGCGGTCCCTGTCCTACGAAGGTGTGGAGTACGAGCTGGTCGAGCACACGCTCACACCCGAACAGATCCGCATCTACGACGCCTATGCCGGCGCTTTCCAGATCATTCACAACAATCTCGACGCTGCGCTGCAGGCCGCCAACGTCACCGGCGAGCGTGGCACACTCAATGCGCAGGCCAGGTCCACGGCCCGGTCGGCCTTCGAATCCGCCAAGCAGCGATTTTTCTCTCATCTCATCACGTCGATGAAGACGCCGACCCTGATCCGCGCGATCGAGCGCGACCTTGAGGCCGGCCATGCCGCGGTCATTCAGATCGTGTCGACCGGCGAGGCCCTGATGGAACGCCGGTTGGCCGACATTCCCACCGAGGAGTGGGGCGACGTCCAGGTCGATATTACGCCGCGCGAGTATGTGTTATGCCGACCTCGGCATAAAACATAAGATCCCAAGTGCACGTTATGCTGAGTGGGTGTGGTCAAGGGCTTGATTCGGCGCGTCATTGGCTGCCTCCGCTTGGCATGATCCGGTCCTCCCGCTCTCTCGCCGGAAGGATCTCATGACGACCCCTCAGCCCTCTGACTCTCACCTGGGCGAGACGCCTGCGCTTGCCTCACACGCTGCCCTGATCGGCCTATTTCTATCCGACCGCATCCCGCGATCCGCGGCCGCTCTGGCGCAGGCGGGCAGCGCGGCGCGGCATCTCCTGCGATGGACGAACACCCGACGCATCCCGATCGAAGCCATCGACGATGATGTGGTGGAGCGTTTTGCGCGGCATCGCTGCACCTGCCCGCGCTACAGCGCCCGCCAGGTGCGCGAGGCGGCCTATCTCGGCCAGGTTCGCCGCTTCGTCCGCTTCCTCGAGGATCAGGGCGCGGTCGTCATGCCGAGCGATCCTGTCGAGGTCGGAGTGCATCTCGATGCCTTCGCCAAGCATCTCACCGCGCTCGGCCACGGCCGCAGCGTCAGGCTCGGTTATGCCGCGCAAGCACGGCACTTCGCGACCTGGCTGCGCCTCTCGCGCATCCACTGGTCCGAGGTCGACGCGGGCGTGATCGAGCGCTTCGCCTGTCACGATTGTCACTGCCCGATCAGGGCCAAGCGCGGCGTGCGTGTGCCCGGGACGGGACCCGCGCAACGGCGCCGAGGTGCGCGGCGGTTCACCGCCTGGCTGTGCAAGCAGGGCGTGATCGCGCCCGGTCTGCCGGCGCCCAGCCAGCCGGAGGATGCGCGCCTTGCCACCTACCGCAGCTGGCTCGCGCGCGAGCAGGGCGCGACCGAGGCGACGATCCGGCGATACGTCCAGGAGGCAATGCGCTGGCTGCCGACGCTCGGGCCCAACCCGGCGCACTACACCGCGGCGACCGTTCGATCGATCGCGACCGAGCAGGATCCGAACCGTTCACGGTCCTCGGTTCGCATGACGGTGACCGTGCTGCGCTCGTTCCTTCGCTTCGCGGCGAGCACTGGAGCGTGCCCTGCGGCGCTCGCCGAGGCGGTTCCGGCCGCCGTCCGACGCCGGCTGGCGACGCTGCCTCGCTACGCTGCGCCGCCGACGATCGAGGCGATCATTGCCTCGTGCAACGGCACGGCGCCGGTCGGGGTCCGCGATCGTGCGATCATCCTGCTGCTCGCTCGCCTTGGGCTGCGCGCTGCCGACGTTTGGCGGCTACGACTCGAGGATATCGATTGGCGCCATGGGCGCCTGCTGCTGCACGGCAAACAGCGACGCTCGGTCGCCCTGCCGCTGCCGCAGGATGTCGGTGACGCGCTGCTCGCCTACGTCGAGGAAGGCCGTCCCGTCGTCGCCGAGGGGCGCGTGTTCCTGCGCGCCCAGGCGCCGTTCACGCCGTTCCGCTCGGCATCGGAGATCGCGGGCATCGTCGCTCGCGTGCTGAAGCGGGGCGGGTTCACGGACGTGCCAAGCGGCGCGCACATGTTCCGGCATTCGCTGGCGACCGGCTTGCTGCGCGCTGGCTCGACCCTGGACGCGATCGGCACGGTCCTGAGACACCGCTCGCCCGAGAGCACTGCGATCTACGCCAAGGTCGACCTCCCGATGCTCCTGGAGGTCGCCCAGCCTTGGCCGGGAGACGCAGCATGCTGATGGCCCAGGTCGAGCGCTACGTCGCCCTCCAGCGCAGCCGCGGTCTTCGATTCAGGGACCAGGAGCGGCTTCTCATTCATTACGTCCGGTTCGCCTCGGTGGCCGGCGATGCCTTCGTCATGACAGAGCGCGTGCACGCGTGGTCGAGCGCGGCGAGCTCGCCGGGGCAGGCTCGCGTGCGCTACGACACGGCCCGGCGCTTCGCGGCCTTCCTGAGAGCCGAGGACAGCCGCCACGAGGTTCCGCCTCCAAGGGCGTTCGGGCGGGGCAGGCGGCCGCGCCCCGCACCCTACCTGCTGTCGCCCGATGAGATCGGGGCGATCATGACCGCCGCCCTCGACGTCCCGCCGAAGGGGACCGTCAGCCCGCTGACGTATCACCACCTGTTCGGGCTCCTGGCTGCCACGGGCTTGCGCATCTCCGAGGCGCTCGCGCTGAAGTGCGAGGATCTCACCGATGACGGCCTCGTTGTGCGCAAGGCCAAGTTCGGCAAGAGCCGCCTCCTGCCACTGCACCCCAGCACACGGGCGGCACTCGAGCGCTATCTCGCCGCGCGCGCTCGCCTGGGCGCAGCGGGCGAGGACCTGTTCGTCGTCAAGCATGGCTGCGCACCGACCAAGGTGCGCGTGTATTGCGTCTTCGTGCGCCTCGCCCGCGCGCTTGGCATCCGCGGCGCGCCCGGCTCACGAGGGCCACGCCTGCACGATCTCCGACACTCTTTCGCCGTCAGATCGCTCACGGCCTGTCCGCCCGACCGCACGGCCGTGACGCGGCACATGCTGGCACTGAGCACCTACATGGGCCACGCCGACGTAACGGCCACCTATTGGTATCTTGAGGCGACGCCGGTCCTCCTGAACGGCATTGCCGCCCAGGCCGAGCAGGCGTTCGCGGGAGGAGTCGCATGACCCCGCTCGCGCCTCACCTGACGGCCTTCCTCAAGGACCACCTGCCACGGGAGCGCGGCGCAAGCCGGCACACGATTGCATCCTACGCCGACAGCTTCGCCCTGCTCCTGCGCTTCGCGGCCGCCCGGCTGAAGCGCGGGCCGAGCGATCTTTGGGTCGAGGATCTCGACGTGGCGCTCGTGCGCGCCTTCCTTGACCATCTGGAGAGCAACCGCGGCAACGGCAGCCGCTCGCGTAACGCCCGCTTCTCTGCCATCCGGACCTTCTTCCGTTACATCGAGTACCGCCTTCCGGCCTGCCTCGAGCAGGCAATGAGCATCCGGGCGCTGCCGATCAAGCGAACCGACACGCGGCTCATCGACTATCTCACGCGCGACGAGATGAAGGCGCTGCTCGACGCGCCCGATCCGCGCTCCGTGAGCGGCCTGCGCGACCGCGCCATGCTGCATCTCGCCTATGCCGGGGGCCTGCGTGTGTCCGAGCTTCTATCGCTGCGGCTCGACGACTTCCCCGACCGTTCGCTGGCGACGGTGCGCATTCTCGGCAAGGGGCGGCGTGAACGCGTGCTGCCCCTGTGGCGCGAGACGCAGGCCGCGCTACGCGCTTGGCTCGCGGTTCGTCCGACCGGCCGGGGGCCCGAGTTGTTCTTTAACCGGGACGGCGAGGCCATGACGCGGGACGGCTTTGCGCACAGGCTGGCCGGGCATGTCGCGGCGGCGACGCGGAAGACCCCCTCGCTCGCCGCCAAGCGCATCACGCCCCACGTGCTGCGCCACAGCTGTGCCATGCACACGCTCGCGGCGACCGGTGACGTCCGCAAGGTGGCGCTGTGGCTCGGTCACGCCAGCATCCAGAGCACCGAGCATTACCTGCGCGCCGACCCGACGGAGAAGCTCGCGGTGCTGGCCGTGCACGGTCCGCCAGCTATCAAGGCCGGTCGCTTCCGGCCGCCTTCCGATAAGCTGATGGCGGTGCTTGCGGCCGCACGCAATCCGAGTGTGCCGAGCCATTGGCCAGAGAGTGGTGCGCACCCGTCTCGGCGGGTGCCTCCAGGGAGAGGTCGAGGGCTGAGGGATGGTCATGAGGACCTTCCGGTCGAGAGTGCGGAGGGCCTCGGATCATGCCAAGCGGAGGCCAGCCAATGACGTGCCGAATCAAGCCCTTGACCACACCCACTCAGCATAACGTGCACTTGGGATCTTATGTGTTATGCCGACCTCGGCATAAAACATATTCCCTCGGCGTGATGTCGACGCGAACGTCGTTCCATTCCTCGGTCGGCAGGTCGGCCAGGCGGCGTTCCATCAGCGCCTCGCCAGTCGAGACGATCTGGATGACAGCGGCATGGCCGGCTTCCAGGTCGCCGCTGATCGACCGGATCAGAGTCGGCGTCTTCATGCTCGTGAGCAGATGGCCGAAGAAGCGCTGCTTGGCGCTCTCGAAGGCCGAGCGGGCGGCGGACTTGGCCTGCCGGTTCAGCGTGCCGGACGTGCCGGTGATGTTGGCGGCCTCCATCGCCGCATCCAGATTGTTATGGATGACGGCGAAGGCCCCGGCATAGGCGTCGTAGATGCGGGTCTGCTCAGGGCTGAGCGCGTGTTCGACCAGCTCGTATTCCACGCCGTCGAACGAGAGCGAACGGGCGGTGTAGAGGCCGAGGGCGCGCAGGTCGCGGGCCAGCACCTCCATCGCCGCGACGCCGCCGGCTTCGATCGCCTCGATGAACTCGGCCCTCGTCGAGAACGGAAAATCCTCGCCGCCCCACAAGCCGAGCCGCTGGGCGTAGGCGAGGTTGTGGACCGTGGTGGCGCCGGTCGCCGAGACATAGACGATGCGGGCGTTCGGCAGCGCGTGCTGGAGGCGCAGGCCGGCGCGGCCCTGCTGCGAGGCGACGACGTCGCCGCGTTCTCCCTTGCCGCCACCGGCGTTCTGCATCGCATGCGCCTCGTCGAAAATGAGGACTCCATCGAAGTCGGAGCCCAACCATTCGACGATCTGCCGGACGCGCGAAACCTTCTCGCCGCGGTCGTCGGAGCGTAGCGTGGCATAGGTCGTAAACAGGACGCCTTCCGGCAGCGTGATCGGTCGCCCCTGCGGGAAGCGCGACAGCGGCGTGACCAGCAGGCGCTCCATGCCGAGCGCCGACCAGTCGCGCTGCGCGTCCTCGATCAGCTTGTCGGACTTGCTGACCCACACCGCCTTGCGGCGGCCCTGGAGCCAGTTGTCGAGAATGATCGCGGCGGACTGACGGCCTTTGCCGACGCCCGTGCCGTCGCCGATCATGAAGCCGCGCCGGAAGCGAGCGGCGTTCTCTGCATCCTCGCGCGCGGCGGTGACGATGTCGAAGGTGGCGTCCACCGTCCACGACCCGGCGAGATGGTCCGCGTGCGCTTCGCCCGCATAGATCACGGTCTCGAGCTGGGCGTCCGACAGCAGTTCATGGATGTTGGGCGGCAGGCTTGGCCGATAGCTCGGCTTGGGCGGAGCGACCGAAGCCATTGCGGCCGACTGCACCAGCCGGGTCGGATGGGCCTGGGCGCCGGCGATACGGATCGCCTGCAATCCGTATTCCTCGTAGATGCTCTCGGACAGACGGCCGCCTTCGCCGGCGAGCCAGTCCTGGGTCTCGTAGGCGAGCGGGAGGCCCTCCGGTTCGGCCATCGGCGCAGTCGCCGGGACGGCCTTGGCGGCGCGGTTGATATAGCCACGCACGCTGCGAGGGGTGGCAGGCGCGATGGCCGGGACCACAACGGAGGGATCGACGGCAAGCCGTTCCGGCACCTGCTCGTCGATCCAGCCCAGCAGCGTGGCGACATCCGGCGCGATTCCGGGCGCTGCCGGAAATACGGTGGGATCGACGGCGGGCCGCTTGTCGATGACAGTCAGGCGCGTCTCGATGGTGGTGCCGTGTTTGGCATAGACGGAGCCGTCGATGACCGCGGAGAAGACGACGCGCCCGCGCGCCTGCAACCGGACGAAGGCGTCCCGCCAGGCCGGATTGTCGGGTGCGAAGCTGGCGCCGGTGATCGCCACGAGCCGACCGCCGGGGGCCAGACGCGCCAGGGCCGAGGCGACATGGCGGTAAGCGGCGTCCGCCATGCGGCCCTCGACATTGGCCATGACCGAGAAGGGCGGATTCATCAGCACGACGCTGGGCATCACGGCGGGATCGAGATGATCGTCGATCTGCGCCGCGTCGAAACGAGTGACGGAAATGGCCGGGAAGAGCAGCGACAGCAGATTGGCGCGGGTGTCGGCCAGTTCGTTGAGAACGAGCGCGCCGCCCGCGATTTCGGCGAGGATGGCGAGCAGGCCGGTGCCCGCCGACGGCTCGAGCACCCGGTCGGCCGGAGTGATGGCCGCGGCGTGGGCGGCGACCAGGCCGAGCCGGATCGGCGTCGAGAACTGCTGGAAGGTCTGGCTTTCCGCCGAACGGCGCGTATGCGTCGGCAGCAGGTTGGCGATTTTTGACAGCGCTGAAAGGCGAGCCGCCGGAGACCCGGCTTTGCGGAAAAGCGCACGTCCGTATTTACGGAGGAACAGGACGGTCGCCGCCTCGCAGGCGTCATAGGCCGACTTCCAGTCCCAGGCGCCGGTGGCGTCCGACGCGCCGAAGGCGGTCTCCATCGCCGCACGCAGGGCGGCGGCGTCGACGCGCTCGCCGCGTTCGAGACGAGGCAGGAGCTGGCCGGCGGCCTCGATGATGGCGGCTGCGGGTTCGGGATTCGAGCCGCGCGGAAGCGGCGCGGCGGCGGTCGCCGCCGCGGATGCGGAAATCAGGGTCATGATGTAAGCCTCGGGAGAGCGGGAACGGACGAGCCGCGCGGCGCTCTCTCTCGACCGCACCGGCTCAAACCCGTTCCGGCCGCCCTCTCACTCTCGGGACGCCGGCATGGAAAAAGCGCCCGACCGTGAGGTGGGCGCTTTTCCGGGGGTCAGCTCCAGTGTCCGTCCGCGATCTCGCAGGCGACGAGCGCGCGGGCCTTGCGGATGAGGTCTTGGCCGCAGGTGTCGATGTGGCCGAAGAACCTGGCGCGGGCGCCGTTCTCGGCCCAATCGGCATATGCGCAATATTCACGGGCTTCGGATCGGAACGCCCGCATGTCGTTGGCCCAATGCGGCTTGGGCTCGATGACGACGGTGATGCCGTCCCTGGTTTCGGGCCAGGGCAGGGACCGTTCGTGTGGCGGATGCTGGCGATCCGCCGCGAAGATGGCGTCGATGTCGGTCATGGCGCCTCTCCCGCGTCGGGCCGCACGAAGCCTTCGGGATCGTCGGGATCGGGCGGCAAATAGGCGTCATAGGGATTGCCATCGGCGAGATGGCCGAAGGGCGTGAAGACGTAATCGCCATCGTCCCGCCCCACGGCGCAGATGACGTAGCGCGGGCTGCCCGTCACCGCGTCGAGGCATTCCACGAGGGCGAGATTGCCGTCGCCCGCCGCGCGCAGCAGGGTCTGGAAATTGCTCCGGGCGTAGGAGGGGATGCTCATAGCGGTCCTCCCTCGCCGGAGATGGTCTGATCGAGCCAGCCATCGGTGTAGATCCAGTCCACGGTCTCGCCGGTAGCGAGGTCGAGGACATGCGCGCCGCCGCCGAATCCATCGAGCCGGGGCTTCGAGCAGGTGTTGGCATATTGGAATCCCCATCTGCCTTTGAGGCCGAACTCGGCGGCGCAGCGGTTCACGAAGTGGATGAGGCGTTCGGGATCGCCGGTCACGTCGTCGCGCATCCAGAGTTGGCTGCCGCCATGCTCCGGTTGGATCGAGAGGAGGAAGCCTTCGGAGGGTGGTTCCTCCGATGCGCCTTCCTTGGACAGGCGGTTGTAGAGATCGAGCGCTCGGGCGGCGTTCTCGGGTGTGCCGACGTCGAGCAGGCAGGAAAAATGGGTGAAATAGTCGGCCATGACAGGCTCCTGAAACGAGAAAGCCCGGCGCGATGGCCGGGCTGATTTGGGGGGATCGAAGGCGGTCAGTAGCCGAACCGCCAGGATGGCCAGGGCTGGCCGTCGTCGGCGGCGGCGACGGCTGCCGGCAGGTAGTCGGCATCGCCTTCGACCAGGGTTGGGTCGCGCACCGGCGTTTCGTCGATAACAGTGACGCAAACGACGAGACCGTCTTCGACCTCGACGTGAACGGGCACGAGATACTGGAAGACGACGAGGCGCGTGGCGGACGGGTCGGGTTCAATCATGGAAGGTCTCCTTGCGACGGTGCGGGGAAGCGACCCCAAGCCGCTCCCCCGCCGTGAGGGTCATTCGGCCGCGATCGTGAGGGCGTCTTCGTCCTCGATCTCGTCGGCTTCCTCGTCGTCGCCATCCTCGCGGAGGAAGTCCGGCAAGGCGGCATCGTCTCCGGCGTCTGCCTCCGTGCCCGGTTCGATGGTCTGCCCATCATCGAGGTCGACTAGGCGCAGCGGCTCCGGCAGCCAGCCGGTGTCGGCCAACAGGCGCTCGGCCTCCTTGGCCATGTCACCCTTCTTCAGATGGTCGATGAGTTGGGCGGCCCGCTCGCCCGCGCCTTCGCGCACGGCTTCGAGGATGCGGGGCTTGGTGACGCGGCCGAGATAGTTGCCGACCGTCGGCCTCCAGCCCGCCGCCACCATGTCGAGGCCGGTGGCCCGTGCCAGCCGGTCGGCCTGTGAGAACCGCACGTCCAGCCCATGTTGGCTGACGCCAGATCCGTAAGGGTTCGGACGCTCGAACAGGGCGTTCACGCCGTAGCTGACGCAATGGGCGAGCAGATCGAGCCGCGTGCCGGGGTCGAGCAGGGAGAGCCAGTCCCACAGGGCCTGGTCGTCGTCGGGAACGTGATCGCCCCAGCGCTCGTGTCGCTCGGCGACCTCGCGCGCGGGCGTGCTGTCCTTCAACTCCTCGGACTGTGCCGAGAAGAAGACATGATTGACGCGGGCCTCAAGGCAGCCGGCCGGTGCGGTGCGCCGGAAGGTGTCGCTGACCAGCTTGTGCAGCAGCATGGTCATGGCGACGTCGGGATGTTCCGCAACCGCGTTGCGCAGAGCGAGGGTGCGATGCGCGGTCAGCTCGATGACGAGGCGCTCGGGCAACGGCTTGATGCCGTCCTCCTCATCGTCCTCCGGCTCCGCGGGCTGGCCGCCGATGGTGATGACGGCGCGTTGAACGGCGGGCGCGGCCTGCTGGCCAGCTTCACTGTCAACCTCCTGCGCATCGCTGCCTTTGGTCTCGACGGGACGTTCATCCTCGGGACGGACATAGCCGCGATCCACCGACAGCGAGCCATCGGCATCGAGGCTGATGAAGACGCCGGCGACGGCGATGTCGGCCGGATCGTAGATCGTCGGGCGCTGCTCGAAGGCGTCGAGGGCCTGTTCGATCTCGCCGAGACGTGCGTCGATCTCGTCCGGCAGCTCGTCGGCTTCGGCATATTCGGCTTCGAGCCGGTCGTATTCGTCGCGCAGCGCTTCGCGGGTGGCGCTCTCCTCATCGGTCAGGTCGACCGTGACGCCAGCCAGTTCGCGAAGCCCATGCTGGTGGCCGTAGGGAAAGCTCAAGGCGGCCTCGACCCATTTCCAGCCTTCGCTCGCGATCTCGTCGGCGGTGGTCTTCAGCTTGTCGGCCACCATGCGGTCGAGCAGGGCCGGATCTTGCAGCCAGCCACCATCGTCCGACTGGAACAGGTCGCGCAGCACGATGCCGCCGGCCGCCTCATAAGCCTCGACGCCGATGAAGACGGCCCTTTTGTCGGAGGCGCGTACCGAGGTCTCGGTCAGCATCCGGCGGATGTGATAGGGCTCCTTCTGCCAGCTATCCTTGACTGCCTCCCAGACCTGTTCCTGACGGGCATGGTCGGAGCCGACGGTGAAGGCCATGAGCTGTTCGAGCGTCATGTCATCGTCGGCATAGATCTCGAGCAAAGTCGGCGAGACGGAGGCGAGGCGCAGGCGCTGCTTCACGACATTGACGCCGACGAAGAAGGCGGCGGCGATGGCTTCCTCGGTCATGCCCTTGTCGCGCATGGCCTGGAAGGCGCGGAACTGGTCGAGTGGATGCAGCGGCGCGCGCTCCATGTTCTCGACCAACGAGACCTCGTCGACCAGGATGTCGCTGTTGGCGTCGCCGACGACGCAGGGCACCGGCGCGGTCTTGGCCAGGCGCTTCTGCTTCGCGAGCAGTTCGAGCGCGCGATAGCGGCGGCCGCCGGCGGGCACCTCGAACATGCCGCTCTCGGCGCCATCGGCGTCGAGGACGGGACGGACATGGAGGCTCTGGATGAGACCGCGACGGGCGATGGACTCGGCAAGCTCCTCGATCGAGACGCCGGCCTTGACGCGCCGGACATTGGACTGGCTCAGCACCAGCTTGTTGAAGGGGATGTCGCGCGCCGACGACAGGGTGATCTTCTGAAT
>WBZX01001918.1_pt1 | contig 14808 bp, 12 predicted proteins | sample 5204211 | NCBI WGS metagenome assembly WBZX01 (sample SAMN12344362, study PRJNA552823) | activated sludge metagenome | biome: Activated sludge suspended growth; feature: Nitrification reactor; material: Wastewater; isolation source: activated sludge from nitrification reactor of wastewater...
GCTCACCGGCGCTTCGTCGTCAACGAAGTCCGCCATCGAAAAGGGCGAGCCATGAAATCGTTCTCAGCCCGCAACCTGAAGAGAAGCGCCCACAGACTGATCCGCCACGCCGAAGCCGGCCGCCTGTCGGTGGTGACGAAGGACGGCGCACCAATCTTTGTGGCCGTTCCGTTCGACCGGGGCCTGATGACCGACGAAGCGATGACTGCGCTTGCGATGCGCCTGTTCGATCAGGAATGCATCTCCTTGGGCAAAGCGGCCCGGATGGCGGAACTGTCCATCGTGGAGATGACGGATTTGCTCGGCCGTCACGGCATCGCCGTGCTGCGGACCCACGCAGATGAACTGCAACGCTCGTTGCTGGAATTCGCCGAATCCCGGCGAGCCTGAGCTGGCCTGAGTATCGCGCGAGGCAGCCCTACCCGGCGCATCCGATGCGCTCGGCACCGGATGCATGCGAATGGCGCCCTCCCCGCCTCTCAGCGACGCCGACGCACCGCCGCGCCGAGCAGCCCCAGACCCGCCAGCATCATGGCGCAGCTCTCGGGCTCGGGCACCGCGGCGGTCAGCGTCAGCGTGACCGGGCCGGTGGCGTTGGCGATGTCGAGCACGAAGTCGGTCTGGCTGCCGTCGAGGAACCAGTCGCCGAGCGCGGCTTCGACGTATTCCGGGCCGCTGAAGGTGATGCGTGCGCTGTCGTGGCTGCCGGTGACGGTGGCGACCGAGCCGAAGGTGCCGCCGGCGCTGCCCAGGGTGTTGAACAGGCCGCCGGATATCGTCAGCGTCAGGCTTTCGAAGCCCAGACCGATGTAATTGCGGACGATGGCATTGAACGGCAGCAGCGGCAGGTCGCTGTCGTCGCGCGTCAGCGTGAGCGTGACCGGCAGCGTGTTGATCAGACCGAAGTCGATCGAAAGCATGTCAGGCGTGCTGAAGCTGGTGTCGACGGTGTTGCCGTTGGCGGCGACGACTTCGAGCGTGTAGGCGTGGGCGGCCGGGGCGAGTGCGAAGGCGCACAGCGCGGCGGCGAGGGTGTGGCGGATGTTCATGTGATGGCTCCCGGATCGGTGCTTAGAGATTGCCCTTGGCCCACGGGCCGGTGATGGCCACGGTGATGCCCGGCGTCTGCATGTTCACGAACAGCACGCGGCCGGTCGGGTCGAAGCAGGCGCCGCAGAATTCGTAGTTGCGATAGTCGGCCGCGGCCACGGTCTTGCCGGCGGCGGCGATCTGGTCGGCGGCGAGGTTCACGTTGTTCTTGCAGAAGATGTAGGCCTCGCCGGCCGGGTTCAGGCCGAGCAGGCGGTTGCCGCTGCCGTAGGCGTCGGTGGCGCCGCCGCCGTCTTCGCACAGCAGCACGCCGCCACGCGGGCTGACGGTGACGTTGTCCGGGTTGTTGCCGGCGGTCTGGTTGCCGCTGACGAAGATGGCGCGCAGGCGCATGGTGGCCAGCGTCAGTTCCCACACCGCCCCCTCGCCCTGGCCGACGCGCGAGCGGCTGTCGGTGCCGGCGGCGGTATCGACGATGAACATCTTGCCGGCCGAATACCAGATGCCTTCGCCGCGGCTCATGCGGGCGCCGCCCTGGCTGATGGCCTGGTGTGTGGGGCCGGACATGAAGGCGAGGCTGACGCCGCCGGGCTGGCCGGCGACGACCACCGGGTCGGCGTCCGGGTTGGCGATGTCCACCCACTCCAGTTCGTATTCGTCGCCGATGTCGGGGTTCAGCAGGCCCTGGTCGTTGGCCTGGGCCAGCGTGGCCGGCGCGGCCTTGCGCACGATGGTCTTGATGCGCGCCGCCTGCAGCTTGCCGCCGTTGTGCAGGCTGCCCAGTTCGCCCGAGGTGTCGGCCGGCACATAGCGAAAGAAGGCCGACACGTTGCGGTTGTCTTCGGTTTCGTAGACGTAGCCGGTGGTCGGGTCGACCGCCACCGCTTCGTGCACAAAGCGGCCCATGCCGATGATGGGGTCGGCGATCGAGTCACCGGCGTCGGCGTCGACTTCGAACACATAGCCGTGCTTCTTGCCGCCGATGCCGGAGAAGTCGTAGATGGTTTCTTCGCAGGTGAGCCAGGTACCCCAGGGCGTCGGGCCGCCGGCGCAGTTGCCCAGCGTGCCGCCGATCGAGCCGGTGGCGCCGGCCCAGTTGGCGTCGCGGAACAGCAGGTTGGTGGTGCCACCGGCCGGGTAGCCGACGAAGGGCGCCGGCGCCGCGGCCGACGGGTCGGTCACGATGCCGCCGGCGCCGATACGGATGGGCAGGCTGCCGTAGAAGACGGTGATGATGCCGTTGACCGGCTGGGTGGCGTAGCTGCGCGGCGCCTGGATGGCTTCCGCCTGCGTGGCGACCAGGCCGCGCTCGTGGTTGCGCACCAGCACGAGTTCGGTGCTGCGACCGGCGCGGCGCGAAGTAATGACAGCCATGCCGTCGTGCAGGCCCGGCGTCGGGTTGCCGTCGCTCATGCTGTCGCCGGTCCAGCCAAAGCTGCGGTAGCTGAAGCCCGGCGGCAGTTGCAGCAGCGGCAGGCCGGTGGTCGCGTCCTTGACCGGCGCCAGCGCGCCATAGGGCGACAGGGCCGACACGGTCTGCTTGCCGTTGGCGGCCAGCGCGTTCTGCGCGTACAGCGCGCCCATCAGACCGGTGAAGCGGGTGGCCGCCAGCGCACCGGAACTTTGCAGCAGACGACGGCGGGCGGGCGACGGACAGGACGAAGACATGTGCAACTCCAGCAATGATGACCAGCCACCGATCATCGGCCCGGCGGATGTCGACGGCGTGACGGCGTTTGTGCTGCGGCGTGGTCCGAACGGGCCATACCGCCCGCACCAGGGGCCGCGAACGCGGCTGCAGCCTCCTTCATCGGAACGCCCGCATGCCACCGGCGCCGGCGGCGACGGCTCCGTCAGGCTCGGTGGCGCGTCGCGCACACCGCCGCCACCGAGGGTGTCGACTTTTCTTACAAGAGTTCCAATTTACAGTCGATAACATTCCTAACCATATGAATAAAAAACGTTTTCATGGTCTTTCCTGCATGGGCTCCGAATTTGCTTTCCTGCTCCGGGCCGAACGATTCCGGAGGAACCCATGATGAAACACGCTTTGCTGCTCGTGGCCTTGCTGGCCGGCACTGCCGGTTCGGCCCAGGCCGAGAACTACGACTTCCGGGCATTTGTCGAGTCGAGCTGGGATTACGTCACCCCCCAGGCGCCCGGCGCCCTCTGGGCCGCCCATTACGGCGACCAGGATGGCTCCTTGCTGCCGCCCATGTCCGCCGCAACGTACGGTTACCCCTGCGGTACATGTACGCAAACCGGCCAGCTGGTGAATATCGGCGATGCCGCATTTGGCGGGGCGGCCGGCCTGCCGACTTTCGACGGCGTGTTCCTGCATCCCGGGCCTTCGGACGCCAGCAGCGTCGCCATCGTGTTCACCGCCCCCGAAGACATCACGCTGAACGGCGTGACCGTGCACGCGGAAATGGTGATCAACGGCCTGAGCGGCAACGGCGTCGATGTAACGGTCAGTCATACCCGCAATGGCGTGACGACCTCGGTCGGCAGCTTCGTGGTCAGTGGCGCCGATTACACGCCGCAGGCTTTCAGCTTCGGGCCTGCACCGCTGCAGTTCCTGTCCGGCGACCGCATCACCGTGGATGTCGGCCCGAATGGCAGCTATCTCTACGACCATCTGAACATCAACGTGGTCACCATGGCCGCCGCCGTACCCGAACCCGAAACCCATGCGATGATGCTGGCCGGTCTGGGTCTGGCCGGCTTTGCCGCACGCCGGCGGTCGAGCTGATCGTCCGGCTTCTACAAACACTATTCTCGACGCTGTCCTTGACCGGAAATATTCATGAAACATGCCCTTTCCCTGATCTCGCTGGCCCTGCTGGCGCCGTTCGCCCAGGTTCACGCCGCGACGGTGGTCGCCGACTTCAACGAAATCCCGATGACCGCCAGCGCGACGACGAGATTGGGACCGAACGGCTGGGCGGTTGAGCTGATTCCTTGCTGCACCTATGTGGAAGACGGGTTCCAGTTCAACACCGGGTGGTCCCCCACCAAGTACGCCATGCAGATCGGCGCCATTACCGATGTCAATCCCTATTACTGGACAGGCTCCCAGGGGCTGTTTCATTCCTATGGTGGCTCCGCGCAGTACACCAACAGTTTCGAGGTCACACGGCTGGATGGCGGTGTTTTTGACCTGATCAGCCTGGACGTCGCTGCCTTCAACAATTCCCAGCGGTTCTTCGCGGTCTACGGCTACCAGGCGGACGGGGGGGTCGTTCGGAAGTACGTTCCCTTGCTCGACGACTCCTACAACACGCTGGAAACCCTGACATTCGGCGATGACTTCAAGAACCTCACCAGCGTGTCTTTCAGTGCCTACGGCCAGCAGATCGACAACGTCACCTTCGGCATCGCCGCCGTGCCCGAACCCGAAACGTATGCGCTGATGCTGGCCGGCCTGGGTCTGGTCGGCTTTGCCGCGCGCCGTCGCCAGGCCTGAGTTTCAGATTTCTTTTCAAAAGGATCACTCCATGCGTTCGATGTTCCTGGTCACCGTCGTGGCCGCGCTGTCTCTTCCCGCCCAAGCGGCCAACCTCACCTTCATGCAACGGCTCGATGCGTCGGATATCACCTACACCGACAACACCGTCAGGCCCTTCTATTACGACGTCTATACGCTGGTGAACCCGACCGGTTCCGTTCTGAACGTCAGCGTGACCATGGACGCAGGGGTGGGTGATGAGAACCTCTCTCCCTGGCTGGGATGGGTCAGCGCACCGCCCGCCACCACGGACTGGTACGACATCGTCGCGGCGCTGGACTACATCGGCAGCCACCCCACGCCCGGCATGAGCCTGAGCAAGACCATCACCATGGGTGCCCACGCCACGCAGTGGATCGTGGTGTCTTCCCATTACTACATCCCGCAGTCGGTGCATCACCAGGGCGATTTCGAACTGAGGCTGTCCGGTGATGTGCTGCCGCAGGTCAGCGGCGTACCCGAACCCGAAACGTATGCGCTGATGCTGGCCGGCCTCACGCTTGTGGGCATTGCGGGCCGCGCGCGCAAGGTCTGATCGAGAAACCGCAGCAGGCCCGTGCCACCTGCGGCCGTTGCCTGACTGCGCAGCGGCCCTCTCAGCGCCCGGCGAGCTTTCGAACGAACGCGAACTGATGCCTTGACCTCAGGCCACGAACCGCCCGCAGGACCGCCCCCCGCCGCATTCAGGCGCCGGGGGCGAAGGTGTCGAAGAAGCACGCTGCACGGGCAGTCGCCCGGCTCACGCACGCCGCGTTGGGATGGAGATCCCTTTCAGGCAGCGGAACGCGCGCGCCAGAGCACCTCTGCCATGACGGAGATTCTGCCTTCAGGAAATGAAAGGGGTAACGCTGGGAAGGAATCGGGCACGTTACCGCCGGCAGGACCGCACGCATGCCTGGAGATGAACGGATTTGCTGACGCAGGACCCGGAATCGCTGTCCGACGCCTGCCGGGTGTGCCGCTCGGCCCGGCGCCACCGCAGCGATGGAGCCGGGCACGACGGCCTGCGACCAGGCCGATCGTCGTTCAGGCGAATTTGAAGCCGCTGTAGCCGCTGGCTGCGACGTCTGCACACTTCTGACGGTAGGTTCCGACGCCGCCGATGTAGGACAGCAGGCGACGCGGCTTGCCGCTCACGTTGGAGCCCATGTACCAGGAGTCGGTCTTCACCACGAGCGTCTTGTTGGCGATCTCGTCGTGATGGGCAACCCACTGATCCTGAATCTCCCTTGACGCTTCGATGACCTTCAAACCCTTTTCCCGCATGTCGCGGATACAGTCGGATATCCAGCCGACCTGCTGCTGCAGGCAGGTAGTCATGTTGCACAGCGCAGCCGATGGCGCAAGCGGAGCACCGGTCGTGAAGAGGTTCGGGTAGCCATGCACCTGCAGACCCATCGCGGTGCGGATTTCCTGGCCCCATTCTTCCTTCAACGAGCGGCCGTCGCGGCCCCGGATGTCGATTCGGGTCAGCGCGCCGGAGCCGGCATCGAAGCCGGTGGCGAGTACCAGGATGTCGAGTTCGTGCACCGTGCCATCGGCGGTCATCACGCCTTCGGGCACGATGCGCACGATTGGTGATGCCTTGACGTCGACGATTTCGACGTTGGGCTGGTGGAACACCTCCAGATAGTTGCTCTCCAGCGGTACGCGATGCGTGCCGAAGCCGTAGCTGGTCGGAATGAGCTTCGCGCACAGGTCCGGGTCCTTGATGCGCGCGCGCATCTTCTCGCGCACGAATTCGGACACCACGTCATTCACCTTTTCGTCGAAGAACATTTCGGCGAAAGAGGAGAGCCACAGCGCCAGCGAACCATCCGCCCACAGGCGTTCCAGCACTTCGGTGCGCTGCGCCGGCGTGAGGTCGGCCCAGACGCCATTGTCGAAGTCGTATTCGAAGCCCGAGAAGGTACCCTGCACGCGGTCACGGATTTCGCTGAATCGCTTGCCCTGCTGCGCCCAGTCCGCCGGGGTGTACTTCGGGTTGCGCATCGGGATGATGTACTGCGGCGTTCGGAGGAACACCTTCATGTGCCCGACCTGCGGCGCGATGGTCTGGATGACCTGGATGCCGGTGGCGCCCGTACCCACGACGCCCACGCGCTTGCCGACGAATTCGACCCGTTCCTTCGGCCAGCGTGCCGTGTGGAAAATCTGGCCCTTGAAGCTGTCCTGGCCCTCGAAAATGTTGCTGAGCGGCGCCGACAGCATGCCGGTGCAGCAGATCAGGAAGCGCGCGGTGACCGTGTCGCCGCAATCGGTTTCAACCCGCCACTGCTGTCCCGCTTCGTCATAGTGCGCAGCGGTCACGCGCGTGTCGAAACTGTAGTACTTGCGCAGATCAGTGCGGTCAGCCACGTAATTCAGCCAGCGCTCGGTTTCCGGCTGGGCCGGAAAGCGTTCCGTCGGTTGCCAGTTCTTGAACATGGCCTCGTCGAACCAGTACTGGTAGATCTCCGCTTCCGAATCGAAGCGCGCACCGGGGTAGCGGTTCCAGTACCAGGTGCCGCCCACGCCGGAGCCGGCTTCGATGCCAAGGACCGACATTCCCATCTCGCGCAGGCGATAAACCTGATAGAGCCCCGCCACGCCCGCCCCGATCACGACTGCGTCATACGTCGTTCCGCTACCGGTCGCCCCCGCCGGCTTCGCAGCCACAGATGCTTCGCTCATTTTCTTCCTCCGTTGTCTTGCCTGAATGGATCCACCAGCGTCCCCGTCTCGCAGCAGCACACATGGCATGGCGACCGACGGCGGCACACGGGCGAGACTCTAGGGAAGCGGGGAAACGGAGGCTTGAAAGAACAGTGCGATCTTTTGTACGAACCGGGCGCGTGAAAGCCGTATCCGGCGAGCACGCGACAATCCTGCAGCAGGATGCCGACTGTTCAACCCTGCCTGTGTCAACAGCTCGTGAAGACGCTCTGAAATGATGAAGACTTTCGACATCAACGGCGTCCGGAGCAACCCGGATACCCTGCGGGCTTTGGCTTTACAGCGTGCTCGGAGCGCACCGCGCCAGTCCTGCACACATCAATGCACCGACCGGTCCCCCGCGCCGCAGCACTTCTTGAACTTCTTGCCGCTGCCGCACGGACAGGCGTCGTTGCGGCCGACCTTCGGCTCGGGGCGCACAAAGGTTGCGCCGGGCGCATCGTCGTCGAAAGCGCCTTCGTGGCCGCTGTCGAGCGGCAGGGTGCGCGCCTGCAGCCAGATTTCATGGATGGCGACCAGCATCGGCTGCACCAGCTTCATCCACACCTCGGTTTCGCCGGCCTCGCGGATCATGTCGCGCCCTTCATCGGTGCCGAGGCGTATCAGGGGTGCGGCCAGAGCGGGCTCCTCTTCCCAGAGCGCGGCCCATTCGGCGTCGCAGAAGGCGGTGCCGGCCAGGAAGCCTTCACACCATTCCGGGGCCCCTCGCCGCTCGGGCTGCCAGAAGATCGGCTGGAAGGCGCCCGGATCGTTGAGGAAGGTGTCTGCGATGCCATTCATGAAACGCATCAACAGCGTGGTGATGCGCGCGGCCTGTCCGGCATCGACGAAGGCGGGTGCCACGACTGCGTCGTAGCGGTCCCATACCCGGGGCAGCCATTCGCCTGGCATGACCATGCGCGGTCCGATGACGAGGGCGGTCAGGAAGCCTTCGAGCATCGGCAATTCCATCGCCCGGTATTCGAACTGCGGCGACGCGAGAAAATCTTCAAGCGTATCGAGTTCCGATTGCGACAGCGGCTGGCTCAGCGCCTCCATGTCCTCAGACCCTAGCTGCGGTAGTCCGCGTTGATCTTCACGTAGTCGTAGCTGAAGTCGCAGGTCCAGCAGGTGGCGCGGGCGCTGCCGCGGCCCAGTGCCACGCGGAGGGTGATTTCGGACGGCGCCATGGCCGAGGCGCCCTGCTCTTCACGGTAGGCGGGATTGCGGCCGCCGTCCTTCGACACCAGGAAATCGCCTATCCACAGGCTCACTTTCGAGGTGTCGAGATCGGCCAGCGACGGGTGCGTCTGCGCGGCGTTGCCAACCGCGGCAAGGATGCGGCCGAGGTTGGGGTCGGAGGCGAAGAAGGCGGTCTTCACCAGCGGCGAGTGGGCGATCGCGTAACCGACCGCCTTGCACTCGGGCACGTCCGTGCCGCCTTCGATTTCGATGGTGATGAACTTGGTCGCGCCTTCGCCGTCGCGCACGATGGCCTGCGCCAGTTCGGCCGCCAGCGAAGTGACCGCGTCGGCCAGCGCACGGCCGTCGGCGCTGTCGAGCGAAGTGATTTCGGCGTTGCCGGCCGTGCCGGAGGCGATGAGCATGAAGGAGTCGTTGGTCGAGGTGTCGCCATCGACGGTGACGCAGTTGAACGAGCGGTCGGCGGCGTGCTTCACCATGTCTTCCAGCGCGGCCTGCGACACCGCCGCGTCGGTGGCGATGAAGCCGAGCATGGTGGCCATGTTCGGCTTGATCATGCCGGCGCCCTTGCTGATGCCGGTGACGGTGATCTTGCGGCCGTCGAGGGTGAGCGTGCGCGAGCCGGCCTTGGCGATGGTGTCGGTGGTCATGATGGCGTGCGCCGCCTCGTACCAGTTGGCCTCGTCGAGATCGTCCATGCAGGCCGGGATGCCGCGTTCGATGCGATCCACCGGCAGCGGCTCCATGATCACGCCGGTCGAAAAGGGCAGCACCTGTTCCGGCGCCAGGTCGAGCGCGCGGGCGACCGCCACGCAGGTGGCGTGCGCGGCGACCATGCCGGGCTCGCCGGTGCCGGCATTGGCGATGCCGGTGTTGATGACCAGCGCGCGGATGTCACTGCGCGACAGGTGGTCGCGGCACACCTGCACCGGTGCCGCACAGAAGCGGTTCACCGTGAACACGCCGGCCACGCGCGCGCCCGGCAGCAGCGAAATCAGGCACAGGTCGCGCCGGTTGGCCTTGCGGATGCCGGCCTGGGCGATGCCCAGACGGACGCCGGCAACCGGCAGGATGGATTCGGCAGGAGGCGTCTGGTAGTTCACGGGCATGGCAGGCTCGGTTCGCGGGAGGTAAAGCGCGGAGTTTACATGCAGGCCGCAGCGCCTGCCGGACCGTGCACGGGGTCCGCGCCGTAACACGAAGAAACGCATTCCGTCACACGACCGTCATCTGGCGCTCACGTCGGCGACTGCCGCAGGGCTGCGCGGACGCACCCCTCCCGACACGCAAGCCCCGGCCGGGCGCGGATTTGCCGGCGGCATGCGCCGAACGGCTCACCCGCCCTTCATGGCATTGAAAAGACCTCTCCCTATGGTCGGCGCGTTCCCGGCGCTCCGCCGGCATGAAACCTGTGGGAGACACGACATGAACGCACGCACGCAACTCACGCTGGTACTGGCCGTGGCGGCCGCCTTTGCCGCCACCTCGGCCAACGCCGCGCAAAACACGCTGTCCGGCTGGGCGGTGATGCCGGCCAACACCTTCGCCGACGGCCCGACCTCGGGTCAGTTTGCCGGCGCAGGTGCCGGCGGCAATCCGCTGCCGCTGGTCGACATGCAGCCGGTTCAGGGCTTCTCCGGCGTGCTGGCCGGCGCCAACGGCAGCTTCCGCGTCATTACCGACAACGGCTTCGGTGCACAGGGCAATTCGGCCGACACGCTGCTGCGCAGCTACGCGGTGAACGTCGATTTCCGCACCGCGCTGGGCGGCAGCGGCACCGTGTCCGCCGCCAACTGGAATACCGGCGCTTCGCTGCCCGCTTTCAACGCGGCCAGCCGGATCACGCTGAGTGACCCGAAGAACCTGCTGAGCATCAAGGTCCAGGCCGACTACACGCACTACTACAACAACGCCGCCAACCCGCTGGTCGATCCGTCGATCAAGGCCGGCCGCCTGCTCACCGGTGCCGACCTCGACGTCGAGTCGGTGCGCCAGGACAAGAACGGCAATCTGTGGTTCGGCGACGAGTTCGGACCCTATCTGGTGAAGACGGACGCCACCGGCGTGGTCCAGCGCCGCGAGATCGCGCTGCCCGGCGTGTTCGCGCCGCAGCACGAGGCAGTGCTGAACGGTTCGGTCACGAGCAACCTCGGCGGCTCGGGCGGCTTCGAGGGCATGGCCATCAACGCCAGCGGCGACAAGCTCTACACGCTGCTCGAAAAGACCGTGGCCGGCGACCCGGCGAAGAGCCTGCGCATCAACGAATTCAGCATCGACAGCGAAAGCTATACCGGCCTCGACTACCTGTACCAGCTCGAAGCCGAAGGCACCGCGATCGGCGACATGACCGCCATCGACGACCACCGCTTCCTGGTGATCGAGCGCAACGGCGGCACCGCCACCAGCGGCACGCCGTTCAAGAAGATCTTCATCGCCGACACCACCGGTGTCGCCGACGGCGGCTTCGTCACCAAGACCGAACTGGTCGACCTGATGGACATCGCCGACCCGGACGACCTGAACGGCGACGGCCTCACCAGCTTCACCTTCCCCTACGTGACCATCGAGGACGTGCTCATCCTCGACGCCAACACGCTGCTGGTGATCAACGACAACAACTACCCGGGCACCGGCGGCCGCGACTTCGGTTCCGACCACACCGAGTTCCTGAAGATCAGCCTGGCCAACCCGGTACCGGAGCCGGAAACCTACGCGCTGATGCTGGCCGGCCTCGGCCTGATCGGCCTGGCCGCGAAGCGCCGCCGCTGATCCTTCGCGCCGGCCCCGCAATGACGGGGTCGGTTCGTCATTCCTTCCGGAATCCATCATGAAGAAACTGCTTCTGGCCACCGCTGTGGCCCTCTCGGTCGGCGCCGCACAGGCCGCCGACTTCTCGCTGCGCGTGATCGGCGCAACCTCGCTGCCCACCGGCACGCTGTTCCAGGGTGTCGAATTCGGCGGCATTTCCGGCCTCGACCGCGCCGCCGACGGCAGCTACTGGGCGATCGCCGATGACCGCGGCGGCGAGCGCGGCACGCCGCGCTTCTACAACCTGTCGCTGGACTACGACGCCGCCGGCTTCAATGGCGTCGCCATCAACAGCCAGACCTATATGCAGCGCCCGGACGGCACGACCTTCCCGTCGAACGCCCGCACGGTGGACCCGGAAGGCATACGCGTCGCACCGAACGGCAATCTGTACTGGTCGTCGGAGGGCAACTGGAACGCGAACGCCGCCAGCCGTTACCAGCCCTTCGTCCGCGAGATGACGACCTCGGGCGTGTTCGTACGCGAATTCGCCACACCCGCCATGTACAACTACGTCGACAACGCGAGCACCGGCGGGCGCAACAACAAGCTGTTCGAAGCGCTCACGGTGACGCCGAACGGCACGATCTACACCGCCAACGAAGACGCGCTGGTGCAGGACGGCCCGCTTACTTCGGTCAGCAACGGCAGCGTGGTGCGCCTGACCGCGCTCGACCCGGTGAGCGGTGCGGCCGGCGCGCAGTACGCCTATGAACTGCCGCCGATCCCGGTCGACGCGGCGCCGGGTGCGCCCTTCGGCCCGGACAACGGCCTGCCCGAACTGCTGGCGATTTCCGACACGCAGTTCATCGCGATCGAGCGCGCCTTCGCCTTCGGCGTCGGCAACACCATCCGCCTGACGCTGGCCGAGATCACGGCCGACACCACCGACGTGAGCAGCTTCGCCAGCCTGACCGGCGCCGACTACACGCCGATGCGCCGCACGCTGCTGCTGGAAATGCCGATCACTTTCGAAGGCATCACGCTCGACAACATCGAAGGCGTGAGCTGGGGCAAGACGCTGGCCAACGGCAACCGCACGCTGGTGCTGGTCGCCGACAACAACTTCAGCGCCACGCAGAGCACGCAGTTCATCGCACTTGAAATCGCGCCGGTACCCGAGCCGGAAACGTACGCGCTGCTGCTGGCCGGCCTTGGTCTGCTGTCGCTGGCCCGTCGTCACGCGCGGCGCTGACCCCTTACTCTCTGGAGAACATCACCATGCGCATCAAATTCCTCGCACTGGCCATCGCCGGCGCACTGAGTCAGGCGGCGTTCGCCTGCGTACCGGGCAGCTACAGCGGCAATGTGCTCTTCGGCAGCACCGACAGCGGTGTGCCGGACCGCGTACTGGACGTAAGCTGCACCACCGTCGATGGTCAGATCCGCGACGAGGATCCGTGGGGCAATCAGGCCGCCTTCATCGCCCACGTATCGTCGGTCACGCTGGCACAGCAGAAGGCCGGAAAGATCAGTGCGGTCGAACGCGCACGCCTGCTGATCGCCGCACGCAACTCGCAGATCGGCACCACGCTGAAGGTGAAGCTGATCGCCTTCAACGACTTCCACGGCTACATCAAGCCGTTCGAAGGTTCGAGCAGCAACCCGGGCGTCACCCGCTTCTCGACCCGCATCAAGGAACTGAAGGCACAGAACCCGCTGCACGCCGTGGTGTCGGCCGGCGACATGATCGGTGCCAGCCCGCTGACCTCGGCGCTGTTCAAGGACGAACCGTCGATCGAGGCGATGAACCGCATCGGCATCGACTTCAATGCGGTTGGCAACCACGAATTCGACGAAGGCAAGGACGAACTGCTGCGCATGCAGCACGGCGGCAACCACCCGACCGACGCCTACTCCGGCCTGGGCATGAACGAAGATCTGAAGGGCGGCGAATTCGCCGGCGCGAAGTTCCGCTTCCTCGCCGCCAACGTGCATGACACCGCCACCGGCAGCACCGTGTTCCCCGGCTACGGCGTGAAGGACTTCCTCGGCAACAAGGTGGCCTTCATCGGCATGACGCTGGAAGGCACGCCGAGCATCGTGTCGCCGTCCGGCGTGGCCGGTCTGCAGTTCAACGACGAGGCAGACACCGTCAATGCGCTGATCCCGAAGCTGAAGGCGCAGGGCATCGAATCCATCGTCGTGCTGATCCACGAAGGCGGCTTCGCGTCCGGCGGCATCAATGGCTGCACCGGCGCGTCCGGCCCCATCGTCGGCATCGTCAACCGGCTCGACCCCGAGGTCGATCTGGTGGTGTCCGGCCACACCCATGCCGCATACAACTGCCTGATCAACAACGCTGCCGGCCAGCCGGTGCGCGTCACGTCGGGCGGCCAGTACGCGCGCAACCTGACCGACATCGATCTGACCATCGACACCCGCTCGCGCGACGTGATCGCGGTGGCCGCCAACAACCTGGTCACCGGCACCACGACCGAGGAAGACGCGGCGCTGACCGATCTGGTGGCGCACTACGACGCGCTGTCCGCCGTGCCCAAGGCGCGCGTGATCGGCACGATCACGGCAGCGATCAGCCGCTCGCAGAATGCGGCCGGCGAATCGGCACTGGGCGACGTGATCGCCGACGCCCAGCTCGACGCGACCGACGATGCCGGCACCGGCGACGCCGTGGTGACCTTCATGAACCCGGGCGGCATCCGCGCCGATCTGCCGTTCAATGCGCCGGACGGCAAGGTGACCTATGGCGACGCCTTCACCGTGCAGCCCTTCGGCAACTCGCTGGTGACGATGACGCTGAGCGGCGCCCAGATCCGCACGCTGCTGGAAACGCAGTTCAACGGCTGCAACGGCCAGACCGCGACCCGCATCCTGCAGGTGTCGCAGAGCTTCAGCTACGCCTACACCGCCGGCAACGCCTGCAACGCGCGCGTCACGTCGATGACGCTGGATGGCGTGGCGGTCGATCCGTCGGCCAGCTACCGGGTGACGGTGAACAGCTTCCTCGCCGACGGCGGCGACGGCTTCGCGGTGCTGAAGGACGGCACGCAGCGCCTCGGCGGTGCGGTCGATACCGACGCCTTCGAAGCCTATCTGCAGGCCAACCCGACCGGCGTCGCGCCGGGCCCGCAGAACCGCATCACCAAGAATGACTGACGCCCGCACCTGATTCCGGAGAACAGAAAATGAACCTCATCAAGACCACGCTGGCGCTCGCGCTGGCCGCCACTGGCCTGTCCGCACAGGCTGCCCACTTCCAGATCGTCGGCCCCAGCGTCGTCGGTGGCTACACCTATGCCGAAGCCACCACCAGCGTGTTCGGCACGGTGTCGGCCGACGCCCTGGTCGATGACCTGTCCTCAGATCAAGCGCTGCTCGGCTTCGGCATGTACAGCGACTTCGAGACCGATGGCAGCTCGACCATCAGCTACGACTGGGTGCGCGAAGTCACGCTGGACGCGCAGACCGATGCCTCGGCCGTCGGCTTCACGCTCGGCGGCACCTCGGTGCTCGGATTCGATGGCATACAGGGCCTGCAGGGACTGGTGGAATCGTCGCGCGTCACGCTGGACACGACGCTGAAG
>WBZX01001920.1_pt1 | contig 14806 bp, 10 predicted proteins | sample 5204211 | NCBI WGS metagenome assembly WBZX01 (sample SAMN12344362, study PRJNA552823) | activated sludge metagenome | biome: Activated sludge suspended growth; feature: Nitrification reactor; material: Wastewater; isolation source: activated sludge from nitrification reactor of wastewater...
GCCTGGCGTCCCAGGCCCTACGGATCCTGCTCCAGGCCGCCCCTAAGGACCTAGACCTGCCGGCGCTGACCCGCGACCTCGAAGGCTTAGACGGAGTGGTCGACGTGCACGACCTGCACGTGTGGACACTCACCTCGGAGATGGATGTGGCGTCGGCCCATCTGATGATCTCCAACGGCCAGGACGCCCATGCCGTGCTCGACGGAGCACGCGCCCTGCTGCAGGACCGCTACGGGATCGCCCATGCAACCTTGCAGGTGGAGCCCGAAGATCACCGGGGCTGCGACGACGTCACCTGGTGACGCTACGCCGCGCCTATTCGTCGTCTAGGTGGGTTATCGGGTCGTCACCCATGAGCTGACGCAGGGTGTTCTTCAGCTTCAGCAACTGGATGAAGATGTCATGTTCGGGATAGAGACCCGCCGCCGCAGGCTGGGGGCTCTTCCAGTAGAAGCTGAGCCACTCCTGCACACCTTCCATGCCGGCCCGCTTGGCCAGATCCAAGAAGAGGGCCAAGTCCAACACCAGCGGTGCCGCCAAGATGGAATCCCGGCACAGGAAATCGATCTTGATCTGCATCGGGTAGCCCAGCCACCCGAAGATGTCGATGTTGTCCCAGCCTTCCTTGTTGTCACCGCGGGGCGGGTAGTAGTTGATGCGGACGACGTGGTGGATGTCGCCGTAGAGATCCGGGTACCGGTCCGGCTCGAAGATGGTGTCGAGCACGCCCAGCTTGGACACCTCCTTGGCCTTGAACGACTCAGGGTCGTCGAGGACCTCTCCGTCGCGGTTGCCCAAGATGTTGGTTGAGTACCAGCCCTGCACTCCGAGCATCCGGGCCTTGAGACCGGGGGCCAGGATTGTCTTCATGAGGGTCTGGCCCGTCTTGAAATCCTTGCCGGTGACGGGCACGTGGTTCTGCGCCGCCAGCTCCAACAACGCCGGGGTGTCCAAGTTGAGGTTCGGTGCACCGTTGGCCACAGGAATGCCCAGCTTCAACAGTGCATAGGCGTAGATCTGGCTGGGAGCGATGTCTGGGTCGGAATCCTTCAGGCCCTGCTCGAACGCCGCCAGCGTCTGGTGGACGGCCGTGGGCTCCCGGTACACCTCGGTGGAACCACACCACACGGCCACCAGGCGGTCACAACCGTGCTTGTCGCTGAAGGCGTTGATGTCGTCGGCCAACTGCTGGGCCAGATCCCACTTGGATGACCCGTCTTTGATGTGGGTGCCGTGAAGGTTCTTGACGTAGGACTGCTCGAACACCGCGGTCATGGGCTTGATGGCCCGCAGTTCTTCGCCGAGTTGTTCGAGGAGGTGACGGTCCAACACCCCGGCCCGGCTGGCGGCCACGTAGGCATCGTCTTCGAACACGTCCCACCCCCCGAACACCAAGTCGTCCAGGCCGGCCAAGGGCACGTAGTCGGCGATGCGGGGCGAGTTGGCGTCGGACCGTTCACCTATGCGTATGTGACCCATCTGGGTGAGCGAGCCGATGGGCTGGGCGAGGCCCTTTCGGATGGCCAGGCAGCCCGCGATGAACGTGGTGCCGACCGCGCCCATTCCGGGCAGCAGCACACCGAGGCGGCCGGAGGCGGGGGCGACGTCGACGGGTTGGGCGTTGGGCACGGAGCGCTCCGGTCAGGAAGGGTTTGGGAAGGGCCGCCGCGTCCGCGACCGGGCGCGACCCGACCGTCGACGCTAGTGCGACAACGGCCCGACCTTCAGGTTGGAACCGACGGCGGGCGATCTCGCCGACCCGAGTCGCGTCCGGTCCGCTGGCTCCCATAGCGTCGGCAGCGATGGGTTCGGAGGTGACGATGCCGGCGCCAGACGCCCACGAGAAGGCGGTGAGAGCGGCGTTCTGGTCGCTCGGGCTCACGTCGGGAACCTGGGGGTCGAGGATCCCCGACGTCAAGGACGACCTGAGCCTGAGCGACGGTGCACTGGCCAGCGCCCTGTTGGGCTTGTCGATCGGCGCCGTCGTCGGGGCGTGGTTCGGTGGCGCCCTGGTAAGGCGCTACGGCGGACGCGGCGTGATCGCCTACTCGTGGATGATGGTGGGGGCCCTGTTGTCCGCTCCTGGCCTGGCCCCGACGTGGGCGAGCCTGGCCGCGGCTGCCCTGGCTGTGGGGGTGAGCGTGGGTGTGTTGGACGTGGCCATGAACGGTGCCGGAGTCCAGTTGGAGCAACAAGCCGATGAACCTCTCCTCAACGGGCTCCATGCCCGGTGGAGCGCCGGCGTTCTGGTCGGGGCGGGAATCGGTGCCGTGGCCGTAGCGTCGAAGGTGGCGGTCGCCGCCCACCTGGGCTCGGTCGGCCTGGGACTGGTGGTTGCTGCCCTCTACAACCGGAGCCGTCTACCCGACGGTCGCCTGGCCGCACCGGGCTTGGCCGACTCGGCGGAGCCATTCGACGAGCTGAGCGATCTGACCGGTCCCGTCCTGGTGGCGGGAGACAACGGACGGCTGGTGGCGTTGGCGGCCATCGGCGGGTTCGTCTTCTTGGGCGACGGAGCCCTGCTCGACTGGGTCGGCGTGTTGGTCCGCGACGAGCTGGACGGAGGAACCGTGTCAGGGGCCTTGGCCGTGACCGGACTGGCTGCGGGTGGTTTGGCCGGGCGCCTGTTTGGCGACCGCCTGACCACAATTTGGGGCCCGGCACCGCTGGTCCGACGGGGCGCGGCCCTGGCCGCGGTGGCCATGGTCGGAGTACTGACCAGTCCGGTGGCCGCCGTCGTCCCCGTGCTGTTGGTGGGAGTGGGGGCCGGACTGGCTCCCGCCGTTCCCCTGGCCTTCGCCGCCGCCGGAAACCGTTGGGGCGAACACGGCATCGCCGTGGTCACCACCGCCGGCTACGGCAGCTACCTGGCCGCGCCGGCGCTGGTCGGTGGGCTGGCTCACGCCACGACGTTGCGACTGGCCCTTATGGTGCCGTTGGTGTTGATCGTGGGCGTGATACCCCTGGCCTGGAGCACCGACCCCTGACCCATGTGACCGGCAACCCAGAGGGGGTTCAGGCCTCGGCCTCCTCGGCCAGCGCCAGCCATTCGTCCTCGGCCGCGGCGAGCTCTCCGTCCACAACCGCCAGCCGGCCTCCGATGTCGGCCAGCCCATGGTGGTCGGACGGATCGACGCTCGCCATCTCGGCCGCCAGCGCCTGGTGCTGCTTTTCGAGGGTCCGCATTCGCTTCTCGACGTCCTTGGTGAGGAAGCGCAAGGTGCTGGCGCTCCGCCCCGCAGAGTTGACCTTGCTCACCGAGGTGGCCTTCGCCCCCGACGCGGCATTACCCGACGCGGCTTTGCTCGCCGCGGCCGAAACCGGGCCAGTCGAACCCACCTCTCGCCGAGCCGCCTCCCACGCCGCGTAGCCACCGGCCACCCTTTCGGCGTCGTGGCTGTCGTCGATGACCAACACGTCGGCGACGGTGCGCTCCAAGAAGGCCCGGTCGTGGCTGACAACCACCAGCGCCCCCGGCCACTCCTCCAAGAAGTCCTCCAACGAACGCAAAGTGTCCAGATCCAAGTCGTTGGTGGGCTCATCGAGGAGCAACACGTTGGGACGCTGGGCCAAGATGAGCAGGAGCTGGAGCCGGCGACGCTCACCCCCAGACAGCGAGCCGATCGGGGCCCACTGGGCGTCGCCGTCGAACCAGAACCGCTCCAGCAGGGCGGCATCGGACCAGTCGGCGTTGCGGGCAGGACCGGCCACCGCATCTCGGACCCTCTGGTTCGGGTCCAAGTCAGCACCGAGCTGATCCCACAACGCCAGCGAGACGGTGGACCCGGTCACCACCTCCCCTTCCTCTGGAGCGACACGTCCGGCCATGACCTTCAGAAGGGTCGACTTCCCTGCCCCGTTCGGCCCGACGATGCCGAGCCGTTCTCGGGGGTCGAGTTTGAGGTCCACGCCGCGGAAGAGCCACGGTGCCTCAGCCCCGTAGCGGTGGCCCACACCATGGAGCTCGACCACACGATCACCCAGGCGCGGGGTCTCGGCGTGCAGAGGAAGCTCGCCGGTACGAGCTGCGGCCTGAGCCTTTCCGGTCACCACGGCGGTGGCCGAGGCGATGCGGGCCTTGGGTTTGGAGGTCCGGGCCGGGGCACCCCGTCGCAGCCAGGCCAGTTCCTTGCGGGCCAGGTTGCGTCGAACCGTCTCGGCCGTCGCCGCCCGTTCCTCCCGGCCCTGACGTCCCTCCAGATATCGGCCATAGCCGCCGTCGTGGATGAAGGCACCGCCCCGGTCCAGTTCGAGAATCCGGGTGGTCAGCCGGTCCAGGACGTGACGGTCGTGGGTGACCAGGATCAGCCCGCCCCGATGCTTGACCAGACGTTCCTCCAACCAGGCGATGGCATCGATGTCGAGGTGGTTGGTGGGTTCGTCGAGGATCAACAGCACGGCGTCGTCGTCGGGCCCTCCACCCGGGCCGACTTCGACCAGGGCTCGGGCCAGCGCCACCCGTTTGGTCTGCCCGCCCGACAGCCGGGTCGTGTCCACGTCGGCCAAGTCGTCAATTCCGAGCCGGTGGAGGATGGCGTCTACCTCCCACTCCCGTTCAGGGTGACTGCCGGGTGCAACCGCGGCCCGCACGGTGCCTTCCGGCAGGTCATCGGCCTGATCGAGCATCACCACCCGGGTGCTGCGGCCCGGACGCACCGTCCCCGCCTCGGGCTCGCTTCGGCCGGCCAGCACCCGCAGCAGGGTCGATTTGCCGGTGCCGTTGATGCCGACCAGCCCGAGGCGGTCACCGCTGGAAACTGTGAGCGACACGTCGTGGAACAGCCGACGGCCGGGCCTGGATGCGGATAGGTCAGAAGCCTGGAGGAGGATCATGGCCTCCCCACGCTAGAAGCCCGATCACTCGATGGTTATGGCCTTGTACATCTTGTTGGCGATGGCGTGCGGCGGACCGCCGGCCCGGTCCTGGATGAAGCAGACCAACAGGTAGGTCCGACCGCTCTCGAGCGGTTCGGCCATGGTGGTCCTGATGTCCAGTCCGGTGCTGGCGATGCCGGTGAAGGCGACCTCTTCGGGCGGGACGAAATCGGCAGGTGGTGGCTGGTCTTCGGGCATGTTGAGCATGTCCTCGAAGGCCTTCTCGGCCTCTACGGCCGTGGTCCCCTCGGGGAAGGCCATGATCGAGGCGAAGTGCACCTCATCGGGGCCTTCGTTCACGAACAGGATCGACTGGTCTCCGGCTTCCAGATCGGCGTCGAAGCTGTGGTCCTTGGCGGTGATGGTGCCGTCGGCCTCAGCCAGTTCAGCGCTGTCGTCGCCATCCACCACCGTCACTATCTTGGCCATGCCTCGGGAGCTGTGGACCATTCCCTCGGCCGGTGATCCATCCTCTTGGGCGGGCTGATCGGGGTCGCCGTTGGCTCCGCACAGGGCGACGTAGCGGCCGGGGGTGAGCAGGAAGTCGGCCTCGGCCGAAGCTCCGGGCTCGGCCTGGACCGGGACCACCACCGCCTCGGCGTAGTCAGGGAAGGGTCCGCCCTCGACCACCGGGGGAAAGTCCTTGTCGAACTGGGCCAGCGTGGTGTCCTCTGCCACCTGCACGAAGCCGAGGTCGTGGAGCACCGAGCCATCGTTGGTGAACGTGACACTGACCGCGCCGGCGGTGATCTCGTCGGGTATGCCCTCGAAAGCGAAATCGGTGGCCGTGACGGTCAGCTTCTGCGCCTCTTTGCCTGCTTCGCCCGACGGGGTCGATGCCGTCGAGTCACCCGAGGTGGCCGATGCCGGGCCCGAAGTCGAAGCGGCGACATCGTCACCCGATTCGTCGTCCCCGCATCCGGTGGCCAGCGAAACGACCAGCACCAACGCCACGATGGCGCGCGCCCACGGTTGAGACATGGTCCTCATGTTGGATCCTCGCAGTCGGTCGAAATCCCCTCACGGCCCTAGCGGAGGTCCGGTCGTCGTCGCTACCAGGTTGACCAGACCGAGACGATGCCTTGGCCCAACCATGCCGTGTCTATGGGCGGCTCACCCTTCGGCTCGCCTCCGTAGTTCCCTGCGAAGGAGTATGACGCATCTCACTTATCGTGGCTAGAAGTTCTTTTCACGTACGGAACGTGACCGGCTCGATTGAGAGCCCCAATTCGGCGAACTGACTGAGGGGCCGGTGGTAGCCGCGCTCGAGGTGGTGGATGCCCGAGATGGTGGACGGCCCGTCGGCGATGGCCGCCGCGATCACCGACGAGAACCCGGCCCTCACGTCGGGGACGTCCACCGCCGCGCCCCGCAACCGGGTGACCCCCTTGACCACAGCCGAATGGGTGGCGTTGGTGTCGTGGAACCGACACGACTCACCGCCCAGGCAGGTGCTGAACAGCTCTATCTCCGCACCCATCTGCTTGAGGGCATCGACGTAGACGAGGCGGTCCTCGTACACCGTCTCGTGCAGCACCGACATCCCGTCGGCCTGGGTGAACAACACGACCAGCGGGGTCTGCCAGTCGGTCATGAACCCGGGGTGGGTCTCGGTCTGTACCGCCGCGGGCCGCAAGCCGTGGGGAGCCGAAGCCTGGATGAAGTCATCGGTGATGGTGAACTGGGCGCCCATGCGGTTGAGGGTGGTGATGGCCGTCACCACCCGGTCCTGGGCGCAGCCGTGGACCCGCACCTCACCGCCGGTGACCAGGCCAGCGACCAGGTAGCTGAACGCCTCGTTGCGGTCACCGTCGAGCGAGGTCTCGGCCCCTCGCAGGCGCTCGACCCCATCGATGGTGAACTTTCGGCCGGGAGACATCTCGATTCGAGCCCCCATGCGCTGGAGGAACAGGGCCAGCTCGATCACCTCGGGCTCGGTGGCCGCACCGCGCAGCACCGTTCGCCCCTCGGCGAGCACCGCGCTGAGCAGCACGGTCTCGGTGGCACCGACGCTCGGATAGGGCAATTCGATCTTCGCCCCCCGCAGGCGTGCGGCCTTGGCCTTGATCCCGTCGTCGGTCACCTCGATCTCCGCGCCCAGCGCCCTCAGAGCATCGACGTGGAAGTCGACGGGCCGACGACCGATCTGGTCTCCACCTACGAAGGGGACGAACGCTTCCCCGTTGCGGTGTAGCAACGGGCCCAGCAGCAGGATCGGAATACGGTTGAGGCCGCTGAATGACAGCGGCACCTCGGTGGTGACGCCGTCGTGGGGTTCGACCGTGATGGTGCCCGCCACCTGGTCGTGGTCCACCCCCACGCCCAGGGATCGCAGGATCTCAGTGGTGATGGCGACGTCGCCGACCTCGGGAACCCGCTTGATGGTGCTGGGACCCTCGCCCAGTACCGCAGCCACCATGTGCTTGGTGACGGCGTTCTTGGACCCGCGCACGAACACGTCCCCCCGCAGAGGACCCGACGGCGTGACCTTCCAAGCACCTACAACCATGGGGCAAGGCTAGGAGGTAGGACGGGACCAGAGCTCCCACACCCACGACCAACACCACATTTCCTTGTGGGTCTTGGCCAGATCCCGGCGGTTCTTCCACCTTCGCCCGTAGGCCTTCGGGTGCCACTCGTGGAACTGGACAAGAACGTGGTCGATGCGTTCGAGCCAGCCGGTTTCGGCCAGCCGGTCGAGCAGGTCGTACTCGCCACCCTCGATATTGACCTTGAGCACGTCGACGTGGGTGATACCCAGCTCGTCGAAGACCGCCACCACGTCTCGGATCTGGATCTCGGCTGTTTCACCTTGCCCGCCGTAGATGGTCGACCCCGCGTCGGACAGGTGCATCTCTGCGGTGGTGTCCGAAGCGCCGAGGCCATAGGGCAGAACGTGGAACCGCTCGTTGGTGCCGGGTCCTTCGAGAAGCTTGGCGACGGCTGGAGGCGCCGGTTCGAAGGCGTAGATGTTGGGTTCGTAGCGATCCCAGATGCCCTGGGACCACTCGGCCACATGGGCCCCGACGTCCACCACCACGCTCGAGTGATCCAGGGGGAAATCGGTACGGAGCTCGGGTGTGAGGACGCTGGCAACCAGGAACTCCACGAACGGGGTCCGGTAGTAGTTCTGGTCGAGCAGGTGGCGCACGCCCGGCGGAAGGTAGGGGTGCTTCCGGCGGCGATAGACAGTGCGCGGCGTCAGCACTGCCCGCTTGACCTGATACAGCGTTGGCATCTCGCCCATCCTCGCCGAACCTCGTGTTGGGCCGCGGAACCTATCAGTCCCCGACTCCTCAGATGCTGAACGGTGCCGGCATCACCAACGGGTCGGCGCCCCATAGCCTCTGGCCATGGCTGTTCCGCCCCGACGACAAGACCCTGGCATCCTCTCGGAGCCCATCGACCTCGATGGTCCGGCCCGGCCTCGGCGACAGCATCCGGTGGTGGCGGCCAGGGCCGGGCTCGAGGTCAAGCAGCGGGGTACGCCCATCACCGGGACGGTGATCGGCGTGGTCAACGGGGTTCTCCAGGTCCGCGACCGCCGGGGATTCGAGCACCGCATGGCTCTGTTGCCGGGTGGGTTCGAGGTCGACGGCCGGGTTGTGACCCTGGTCCAACCCCGCGCCGCCGCCCCTGGCTCCCGACCGGCCGAGACGGCTCGCACTGCGTCGGGCTCGATCGCCGTTCCCAAAGCTCCGGCCCGAGTGGCCCGGGCCGGGAGGATCCTGGTCGAAGGCATTCACGACGCCGAACTGGTGGAGAAGGTCTGGGGCGATGACCTGCGGGTGGAGGGAGTGGTGGTCGAGCGCCTCGATGGGGCCGACCACCTCGACGAGGTGATCCGCGCCTTCGGGCCTCGGCCTGGCCGGCGGCTCGGAATCTTGTTGGACCACATGGTGGAAGGATCCAAGGAAGCCCGCCTGGCCGCCGGGGTCGCCGGACCTGACGTCCTGGTCACCGGGCATCCCTTCATAGACGTGTGGCAAGCGGTCAAGCCCGCGGTGGCCGGTCTGGCGGCATGGCCCGACGTGCCGCGCGGTGAACCGTGGAAGGAAGGCGTCCTGGCCCGCATCGGGTTCGGGGGCGAACCGTGGCAGTTCTGGAAGCAACTCCTGAGTCGGGTCGGCAGTTGGACCGATCTGGAGCCGCCCCTGATCGGGGCGGTCGAGGAACTGATCGACTTCGTGACCGAACCATCACCGGGCTGATCAGCTGAGCCTGGATCCGCCAGTTCCGCCGCTCCAGCTCGTCACACGGCCGAATGCCATTGGTGACCTCACAGATCGTCCGGCTCGGGGTCGTCCATCGCTTCGAAACGGGCCGGGCTGACCATTCGCACCACGCCCAGCGCCGCCACCATGGCCACTCCCGACGCCGCGGTGACCACACCCATACCGGCCCAGTCGGCCAGCGGGCCCTGGATGGTGGCCCCGATCGGGTACACCACCCCCAAGGCCAAGAAGTAGAAGCTGAGCACCCGGGCCCGCAGGGCAGCGGGAGCCCGCAACTGGACGACGGTACCGATCCCCGACAGCACCGACATGTAGGCCGCGCCCACACCGACGATTGCCACGGTTGCCCACAGCGAGCTCGGCGACAGCCCGTATGCAGCCAGCAGGATCGCCAGAACACCCAGGCTGACAATCAACATCCGGTATCGCCCGAACCTCTCGGCCAGCACCGGTAGGGCTAGGGCGCCCAGCACCGCTCCCACCCCCTGCGCGGTCACCAACCTGGCGGTGAGAGCGGCATCACCGTCGAAGTGGACTCGGGCCATGGCCGGTACCAGGGCGATGAAGGGAGAAGCCGTGAGCGCCACGATCGAGATGAACACGATGGCCGATCGGACCCCGGGCACCGACCAGGCCGTCACCGCCCCGACCCGGATGCGGGTCCACAGCGGATCTTCGTCGGTTGGGCGCGGGGCCGGGGTCAGGCGCAAGGCCCGCAGGGCCAAGAGCATCACCGCGAACGACGCGGCGTTGACCGCGAACGCGCTGGCATAGGAACCGAGGCCGATGGCCAACCCGGCCAGGGCCGGCCCGACCACCCGGCCCATGTTCCATTGAGCCTGGCTCAGCGACATGGCTGCCAGCAGGTCTTCGCCCGGTACCAGGTCCGGCAGCATGGCCGAATAGGCCGGGAAGCCGAGCCCGGCCACGCACCCGGCGGCGAAGACCACCACCGCCAACAAGGGCGGTGAAATCTGATCGGCGGCGGCCAACACGGCTAGGGCTCCAGCCGCGACCATCTGGGCCGCGGTCATGGCCAGCAACAGGCGACGACGGTCGAGGCGGTCGGCCAGTGCGCCTCCGATCGGCCCCAGCAGCCCCATGGGCAAGAAGCCGGCTGCGGCCACCAGGGCCGTCCAACCGGCCTGGTCGGTTCGCAGCGCCACCAGATCTCCGACCGCAACCGTTTCCATCCAGGTTCCGACGTTGGAGATCAGACCGGCCCACCACACCAGGGCGTAGTTGCGGTGACCGAGGGGCGCCAGGGACGCTCGCCAACCTCGACGTCGCTGCGAGGGCGCGGTCACGATGTTCGGGGCGACCCGAAGGGCACTGCCGCCTCGCGCCGGCTCGGAACCAGGCCCACCCCGTGGGCCGCGGCCGCTGCCGCCCGGGCTGCCGAGCGGTCGCTCCAGGTTCGAAGCGGTGGCTGACGCGCCGCGCTGCGGGCCAGGGCGAAGCGAGCCAGCGCGGCCAGACCCATGCCCAGAGCCACCAGCCAGGTCGCGGCTGTACGCACGTCGGGAGCGGAGATCGTCACCACCGCCAAGGCCACCGCATAGGCCAGGGCCCCGGCTACCGCCTGGCGCTTGGCCAACCTCGCCGGGCCGTAAACCAGGACCGTCTCGTCGACCCCGTCCGGAGGAGAGAACCGATCGCCTCCGCCGCTGACGCTGATCCGGCTGACACCAGGTCCGCCGACGGTCACCGCTCGTTCCGGGGGGGCCTCCATCAATCCGGCCGCGACGCTGAGGGCATCGGACCACGGGACCACGAGCGGTCCTTCGGCTCGGCGGGGCGCGGCCGATGCCACGGCCATGCCTCCGGGGGCGGCCAGGATGCAGAGCCCGTTGCGGGGGTCAGGGCCGTGAAGCTGCACCATGGCGCCCTGGGGGAACCAGGACAGAGGTGTTCCCACCAATTCCAACACGGCGTCGCTTCGTCCGGCGTCGCCCGCGATTCGCACACCCAAGGCCGCGGGGCGCAGCGACCGCCGGAGCCACACCGGGGTCACCGCCACAGGTCGCGATGGCCGGGCCAGAACCTGACGCTGGTATCGCCATCGGCGTCGGGCCAACAGGCCGGGAACGGTGCTGGCCAACCCGACCCCGACCAAGGCGATCAGCACCGGCGGCACCGTGGCCGGTTCTTCCAGCATGAGCTGGCATCGACAATCGCCGACCAGTCGGGCCTGGTAGCGGGTGCCGATGGCGTCGGATCCGGCCCGGCGCAACGCCTCTCGGGCGATCATCCACCGCCGGGTGCTCTGGTACTCGACCATCTCGGCGGTGTCGTCACCCACGTGGGCACCGACGGTGACCAGGACCGGAACCCCCGAGTTCCAGTCCCCCCGGGATCCTCCCGCACGACCCTGGACCACCAAGATGAGGGCGAGGGCGACCACCATCAGGACCGCCAGGATCATCTGGGACCCGCCCGGACGCCGAGTGAGTATCCGCTGAGACCAAGTCGAACGGTCCCCGGGGTTGGGCACTGCGGGCTCAGCCACGGGACCTCACATTGGGATCGAAGTCACCGGCCCCTGCCCGGAGGGGACGCAGGCTGCGATGAACCCTCATGGCATCGGCCGAGGACAGCTCGGCCAGTCCCACCCGAGCATCGACCACGGCTCGGGTGGCGGGCTCGACGATCGAACGCCCCGCCGGGGTGAGGGCGGCCAGGGTGGTTCGACGGTCGGTTGGGTGGGGCTGACGTTCGATGTAGCCCTGGCCTTCCAGACGGTCGACCAGGTTGGTGACGCTGGCTTGGTGAAGCATCAGACGCTCCCCCATCTTGCCCAGCGGAAGGCGTCCCTCCCGGCTGAAGTGGAGCAGGATCAGCACCTCATAGCGGGCGAAGGAGAGGTCCCAGGGCCTCAGGGCCTCATCGACCCGGGCCAGCAGGATCTGTTGGGCCCGCATGATGGAGGTGGCCGCCTGCATGGCCTCCACCTGATCCCATCGAAGCTCCCATTGGCGGCCGGCCTCCTCGATGGGGTCGAACGGGAGCGGACGGCGCATGGCCAGGGAGGCTAACGCTCCCGGACCGCCCAATGGTCGGTCGACAAATAGTTTGATCTCCAAGTATTCTGGGTTGGTGAGCTCCACCTCCGCCGAACCCGCCCAAACCGCCCTCCACCGACCGGTGAACCCGGTGAGGTTCGTCACCGCCGCCAGCCTGTTCGACGGCCACGACGCGTCGATCAACATCATGCGGCGAATCCTCCAAAGCCAAGGCGTCGAGGTGATCCACCTCGGCCACAACCGTTCGGTCGACGAGGTGGTCGACGCAGCCGTGCAAGAAGACGTCCACGGCGTGGCCGTCAGCTCCTACCAGGGCGGCCACAACGAGTACTTCCGCTACCTGATCGACCGTCTCGATGCCCGGGGTGCCGGCCACGTCAAGGTGTTCGGCGGTGGCGGCGGCGTGATCATCCCCAGCGAGATCGCCGCGTTGCAGGCCTACGGCGTGTCTCGGATCTTCTCGCCTGAGGACGGCCAAACCCTGGGCCTACCGGCCATGGTCAACCAACTGGTCGCCGACTGCGACCACGACCTGGCCGACCGCGTGCCAGCAGACCTCACCGCCCTGATGGGAGGTGACCACACCGCCCTGGCCCGGGTGATCACCGCCATCGAAGCGGGCCGCCTACCCGAAACCCTCCTGAACGAGTTGAGGGCCACGGCCGCGGCCCGCGCCGTTCCGGTGCTCGGGATCACCGGAACCGGTGGCTCGGGCAAGTCCTCGCTCACCGACGAACTGATCGGACGATTCCGCCTCGACTACGAGGACAAGCTGTCCATCGCCGTCATCGCCGTTGACCCCACCCGCCGCAAGGGAGGCGGAGCCCTTCTCGGCGACCGCATCCGCATGAACGCCATCCATGGCGGATCCGTCTACTTCCGGTCCTTGGCCACCCGCACCGCCACCACCGTGCCGCCCGACCTGAACGACATGATCGCCGCCGTCAAGGCCGCCGGGGCAGATCTGGTCATCGTGGAGACCCCCGGGATCGGCCAAGGCGACGCCGCCGTCGTGGACCACGTCGACCGGTCCCTCTACGTGATGACACCGGAGTTCGGAGCCGCCAGCCAGCTCGAGAAAATCGACATGCTCGACCATGCCGACCTGGTGGCGATCAACAAGTTCGACCGGCGGGGAGGGGCCGATGCCCGGCGAGACGTGGCCCGCCAGCTCCTACGAAACCGCGAGGACTTCGGTGCCTCACCCGAGGACATGCCGGTGTTCGGAACGGTTGCGTCACGGTTCAACGACGACGGCGTGACCGCCCTCTACCAGGAGCTGCGCACCCTCCTGGTGCCCCACGGGCTCCCCGCCCACCCGATGACCGCAGGCCTGGCTCCGGTCACGGTGCGGGTCTCCTCGGCTGACACCGCCGTGGTACCGGCGGCGCGCAGTCGGTACCTGGCCGATGTGGCCGACACGGTTCGTGACCACCACCTCCAGGTGAACGTCCAAGCCGACGTTGCCCGCCAGCTACAACAGGTCCGCGCCGTTCGAGCGATGCTCGGCGAACAGCCCAACGGCACCGAGGTAGACCGGCTGGGCGGCCTGGAAGCCGACCTGGATCACCGCCTCCATCCCCAAGCCCGGGCCCTGCTGGCGGACTGGCCCGCCACCATCGCCGCCTACACCGGCACCGGCACCGAGGCCGACCAGTCGAATCCCGCCCATCCAACACTGCACAAAGCCTCCCTGTCGGGCACCCCCGTACCCCGGGTGGCCCTCCCCCGACTGCACGACCACGGCGACCTGCTGCGCTTCTTGTGGCTGGAGAACCTCCCGGGCCGCTTCCCGTTCACGGCTGGGGTGTTCCCGTTCAAACGGGACAACGAACGACCGGCCCGCATGTTCGCTGGCGAGGGCGACGCCTTCCGCACCAACAAGCGGTTCCATCTGCTGTCGGCAGGCCAGCCCGCCACTCGGCTTTCCACCGCCTTCGATTCGGTGACCCTTTACGGCTTCGACCCCGACGAACGCCCCGACATCTACGGCAAGGTCGGCAACGCCGGGGTGTCCATCGCCACCCTCGAAGACATGAAGGTGCTCTTCGAGGGGTTTGACCTGTGCGACCCCACCACCTCGGTGTCGATGACCATCAACGGACCGGCCCCGACCATCTTGGCCATGTTCTTGAACACCGCCGTCGATCAACGGCTCGACGCCTTCGAAGCCATCGAGGGAAGATCTCCGACCGCCGAGGAAGCTGGCGAAGTCCGGTCCTGGGTGCTGGCCAACGTCCGCGGCACCGTCCAAGCCGACATTCTCAAAGAGGACCAGGGCCAGAACACCTGCATCTTCTCCACCGAGTTCGCCCTCGGGATGATGGCCGACATGCAGGAGTGGTTCATCGACCACCAGGTCCGCAACTTCTACTCGGTGTCGATCTCGGGCTACCACATCGCCGAAGCCGGCGCGAACCCGATCACCCAGCTGGCCTTCACATTGGCCAATGGGTTCACCTACGTGGAGGCCTACCTGGCTCGGGGCATGGACGTGGACGACTTCGCCCCAAACTTCTCGTTCTTCTTCTCCAACGGCATGGACCCCGAGTACACCGTGCTGGGACGGGTGGCCCGACGGATCTGGGCGGTGGCCATGAGGGACCGCTACGGCGCCAACGAGCGCAGCCAGAAGCTCAAGTACCACGTGCAGACCTCGGGCCGTTCCCTCCA
>WBZX01001232.1_pt1 | contig 14805 bp, 10 predicted proteins | sample 5204211 | NCBI WGS metagenome assembly WBZX01 (sample SAMN12344362, study PRJNA552823) | activated sludge metagenome | biome: Activated sludge suspended growth; feature: Nitrification reactor; material: Wastewater; isolation source: activated sludge from nitrification reactor of wastewater...
GCGGTCCACGCCCGCGGCCGATGGGGCGACCGTAGTCGACGGCGGGGTCGGCCGGTCAGCTCGACAGGTCGAGGCCCAGCTCCTCGGCCTCGGCGGCGAGTTCGAGCCAGCGCTCCTCGGCGGCGTCGAGCACGCGCTGCGCCGCGGCCAGCTCGTCGCTCAGACGGGTGAGCTCGCGGTGGTCGGTCGCCGCGGCGAGCTCGGCCGCCACGGCATCGCGACGGTCGGTCGCGGCGTGCACGTCGCGCTCCACCTGGCCGAGCTGACGGCGCACCGTCGACGGGCTGCGACCCGACGCGGGTCTCGCCCGCGGCGTCGACGACGGGCGCGACGACGCGGCCTCGGTCCGACCCGCAGCACCCGCAGCACCCGCAGCACCCGCCGGCGGCCCACCGGTCGACGCCGCCACGGCGGCCTCGCGCTCGGCGAGCCATCCGGCCACGCCACCTCGCACCGCACGCACCGCCCCGGTGCCGTCGACCGCCCAGACCTCGTCGACGGTGCGATCGAGGAACGACCGGTCGTGGCTCACGACCACGGCGATGCCCGGCCAGTCGTCGAGCAGGTCCTCGAGCGCGCGGAGCGTGTCGAGGTCGAGGTCGTTGGTGGGCTCGTCGAGCAGGAGCACGTTGGGCTGCTCCACCAAGGTCAGCAGCAACTGCAGCCGGCGACGCTCACCACCGCTCAGCAGGCCGATCGGCGCGTACTGGGCATCGCCGTCGAACCAGAACCGCCGCATCAGGGCCAGGTCCTCGAGCGACGGCTGCCCCTTGTCGCCGGCCACGGCGTCGCGCACGCGCTGGCCGAGATCGAGTGCCCGTCCGAGCTGGTCGTAGTAGCCGATCCGAACGGTGCTGCCGAGCTCGACCGAGCCGTCGTCGGGCTGCTGACGGCCGGCGATCAGGTCGAGCAGCGTGCTCTTGCCGGCGCCGTTCGCACCGACCACCCCGATCCGGTCGCCCGGCTCGAGCTGCACCGACACGTGGGCGAGCACGGCGGGCCCGTCCGGCCACGTGAACGACACGTCGCGGAGCTCGACACCTTTCGACCCGAGGCGTTGCGTGCCCATCGCGAGCGTGAGGTCGCCCGCGCGTGCCGGTGCCTCGGCGCGAGCCTCGACCACCGCGGTGGCCGCGGCGATGCGCGCCTTGGGCTTGCTCGTGCGGGCGGGCGCGCCGCGGCGAAGCCAGGCGAGCTCGCGACGGGCCAGGTTGCGGCGCGCCTGCTCGGTCACCTCTGCTCGTGCCTCGCGCTCGGCGCGCCCGTCGAGGTACGCGGCATAGCCGGAACCGGCGTGCCAGCCCGACGGGACGTGCACGAACGAGTTGCCCCGGTCGAGCTCGAGCACCTTGTTGGTGACACGGTCGAGCACGTGGCGATCGTGGGTGACCATCACCAGGCCGCCCCGGAACGCTGCCAACCACTGCTCGAGGAACGCGATCGCATCGAGGTCGAGGTGGTTGGTGGGTTCGTCGAGCACGAGCAGGTCGAGCTCGGTCGCGAGCAACCGCGCGAGCGCGGTGCGCTTCGCCTGACCGCCCGACAGGCCCGAGGTGTCGGCGTCGAGCAGGTCGCCCATCCCCAACCGGGTCAGCATCGCCTCGCCCTGCCAGCCGTGGCCGACGGCATCGCGCACCGTGCCGGAGGGCAGCACGGGTTGTTGTGGCAGCACCCCGACTCGCACCCCACGCCCCCAGCGCACGGTGCCGACCGTGCCGTCGGGGTTCGGCTGCGGGTCGATCTCGCGGGCGAACATCCGCAACAGCGTGGTCTTGCCCGAGCCGTTGATGCCGACCACGCCGACCCGGTCGCCGTCGTTGACGGTGAGCGAGACGTCGGCGAACAGCGGGCGGTCGGGCCGGCTGGCGGCGAGGCGGGAGGCGTCGAACAGGATCATCGTGAGAGCCCGTCGAACGGGCGGAAAAACCACGATCGCCAGGCCCGCTGGGGGGACCTGGCGATCGAACGTGGTGGGCCGGGAAGGATTTGAACCTCCGTAGGCAATGCCGGCAGATTTACAGTCTGCTCCCTTTGGCCGCTCGGGCACCGACCCATCGCTGCTGGGGACGGGCCCCGGCTGCGGCGACACACGTTACCGGCCGGGGGATCACCGGACCAACCGCGTACCATGGCGGCATGCCGAGTTTCGACATCGTCTCCGAAGTCGACCGCCAGGAGGTCCGCAACGCGATCGACCAGGCGCAGCGCGAGATCGCCAACCGCTTCGACTTCAAGAACACCAACTCGTCGATCGAGCAGAACGAGCTCGTCGTCACCCTGCGCACGCTCAGCGAGGACCGCCTCGCCGCGTTGCGCGTGGTGCTCGAGGAGAAGCTCGTGAAGCGCGGCGTGTCGCTGAAGGGCCTCGACTACGGCAAGGTCGAGGAGGCGACGCAGAACACCGTTCGCCAGGTCGCCACGATCAAGGTGGGCATCTCGAGCGACAAGGCGCGCGAGATCAACCGGATGATCAAGGAGAAGGGTCCGAAGGGCGTCAGCAGCCAGACCCAGGGCGACACCGTGCGCGTCACGGGCAAGAAGCGTGACGACCTGCAGGGCGTGATCGCGTTGCTGAAGGGCGCCGATCTCGAGATCCCGCTGCAGTTCAACAACTTCCGCGACTGAGCGACCGAACGCCTGCGCGTCCGACCTCCTGGCATCGACGCTTCGGAGGAGCCGGACGGGCCGGACGAACCGGACCCGTCAGGGGCTGACGGCCGGCACCGACGCTGGTGTGTCGGCGGCCGGTGCGACGGGTGCGGCCGGCGTGCCGTGGCACGCGACGTCGATGCTGGCCACCAAGCCGTCGTACGCCGTGACGTCGCCGCGCTGTTGCACACCGACGACGTCGAAGCCGCGCACGGCGTTGATCACGCAGCTTCGCAACGCAGCCGTCGACGCCTCGGTCGCCTCGAGCACCGCGTACTCGCCGACCGACTCGCCGAACGCGGGCACGGTCGGATTCGTCACGGCGTCGGCTTCGGGGCCCGGGTCGCAGGCGAACACCCGGATCTGATCGGTGCCGACCGGCTCGATCGTGGTGCCGGCCTGCGGCGGTGCCGCGGCGGCCCAGCGGGTCATCGCATCGAGCAGCAGCGTGAGTCCGGCCTCGTCGACGGTGGTGACCGTGGCGGTCACGCAGGTGCCGTTCGCCGACGCGCCGTCGACCTGCACCTCGTCGCTCTGCCAGGTGAGCGCCGCGTCCCACGCCTCGGCGGGGCTGAGGCGGCCGGCGAGCGCGTAGTACCAGTACATCATCCCGCGGGTCTCGGCGGGCACGGCGGCGGGGTCGCTCGACGCGTCGAGGCCCCGCATCGGATCGAACACCGCCGCGTCGCTCTCGATCGGCGTGGTGTACAGGTCGTCGCGGTCGGCCATGTCGTCGCTGAACGTCGGTGGCAGCGGCCCCTGCGGCTGCAGCAGGTGCGTGGCGTAGGCCGGTGCGCCGAGTGCGTCGTCGGCGGCATCGGCGGCGAGGTCGGCGATCTGCTCCGCCAGCGCCGCCTGGTCGTCGTCGCGGGGTCGGACGACAGCGGTGGTGGTGGCCAGCGCGTCGCCGCTCACGATCGCCCGCACGCCGGTGCGGACACCAGGGGCGGCCTCGGCGAGGTCGTCGCTCCAGTGGAAGTGCTGGTCGAGCAGTGCGGCGGTGAGGGCCTGGTCGAGCGCCCATTCGCGCAACTCGTCGTCGACACCGTCGAGCTCGTAGAGGACGCCCTCGGCCGGGTCGTAGAACACGGGGACGCTCGACATCGCGGCGGCGCCGACGGTGTCGAGGTCGATGTCGCCCTCGGCGAGCCCCATCGCCCGCCACTCCTCGACCATCGTGCGGCCGTCGGCGGTGGGCAGCCCGACGGCCACCAGCTTCGCCGCGTAGTCGTCGGCGGGCAGCGCCTCGATCTTCAGCGCCTTCTTCCACTCGAGCTGCCGCTCGGTGGAGACGTCGTCGGCGTACGGCTTCAGCTCCGGGTCCCAGCGCTTGTCGAGCACGTAGATCTTCCCGAAGTACAGGCCCGCGCCGACGATCCCGAGCAGCACGATCAGCTTGAACAGGAAGCGGAAGGGGTGGCGCTTCTTCCGACGCTTCGCCGGGGGCTGCAGGCCGGCCTGGCCGAGCAGTGCGTGGAAGTCGACCGGCTTGGTCGGGCGCTCGGCGTTGGGTCGCCGTTCGATCTTGGCCAGGTTGAGCGGCGGCACGCTGGCCGGCGCCGGCGCGGCGGCCGCGGCCGCCATGGCTGCGGCGTTCGACACCAGTGTCGGGGCGGCGGGGGCCGGCGCGGCGACTACGGGCGTCTCGGACACGACCTCGGCAGGCATGGCTGGCACGGCCGGCCCAGCAGCCGCGGGCGGGACCGGGGCGACCACCGGCGCAGCGACCACCGGCGCAGCGACCACCGGCGCAGCGACCACCGGCGCAGCGACAACGGGGGCCTCGACCACGGGTGCCTCGGCCGAAGGCGTGCCGACCGGCGGCGCATCCGCGACCGGTGCAGCGACCGCGAGTTCCTCGACCGCAGCGGCCTCGTCCGACGGCTCGACGGCCTCGGCGGCCTCGACGGCCTCGACGGCCTCCTCCGGCCCGGGCACCCGGGCCGGGTCGGTAGCCGTGTCACGCTCGAGCTCGGCGTCTGCGAGTGCGGGCACGTCGACGTCGGGCGCGGGCTCCTCCACCGGCGGGACCGGTGCGAGGCGGGGCAGCGATGGTGCGATCGGCCCGGCCGTGCCGAGCGACGGCGTGGGGGCCGGGGGCGAGCTCGGGCTCGACGAGGTCAGCGGCGCCAGCTTCGGCACCAGGCCGGCGAGCGAGGGCATCACCGGTGACGCGGCTCGCGCCGCGGGCACGGTGACCGGTTCGGAGGGCGATTCGCCGCGGTGCCCAGCCGGAGCGGCTTCGGCCGCTCGCGACGACGAGCGCGACTTCTCGATCGTGGCCGACGCGGTCACGCGGACGACCGGTGTCGACGCCGTGTTCGGGTCGGCGATCTGGTTCGCGAGCTCGACGATCAACGACTGGAGGTCGCCGTCGGTCTGATAGGCGCGCGGCGTGTCGGGTTGCACCCCGGTGATCGCGGCCAGGTCGAGCGGTTCGAGCTCGATCCCCACCTCCTGCGGCGCCGACGGCGGTCCGTCGTCGGGTGACGTGAGGCGCAGTTTGAAGTCGAAGCTGACCGGCTTGCGGGCAGCCGCCGGCCGGGTCGTCGCGTCCGCGTGCCCATCGGCGGACGCCTCCTCTTGGGTCGCGCCGTGCTGCGCTCGATCGTCGGTGCCGTCCACCACGAGGGGGGTATCGGCACCGGCGGAACGTCGCTTGAGCCGGATCCCCTGCTCGCGGGCCTCCCGGTCAGTCCTCGGCGGGCGTCTCCGAGGCGCGGCGCTGCAACTCGGACACGACGTTCGCGTCGGCGAGGGTGCTGGTGTCGCCGAGGTTGCGTCCCTCTGCCACGTCGCGGAGCAGCCGGCGCATGATCTTGCCGCTCCGGGTCTTCGGGAGGTCGGGTGTGAAGTAGATCGTCTTGGGCTTGGCGATGTGGCCGATCTCCTCGCCGACGAAGTTGCGCAGCACCTGCTCGTCGACCTCGGCCCCACCGCGCAGGGTGACGTAGGCGATGATCGCCTGGCCCGTGGTGGGGTCGTTCGCTCCCACGACGGCCGCCTCGGCCACCGACGGGTGCGCGACCAGCGCACTCTCGACCTCGGTGGTCGAGATCCGGTGTCCCGACACGTTCATCACGTCGTCGACACGGCCGAGCAACCACAGGTAGCCGTCGTCGTCGAGCTTCGCGCCGTCACCCGCGAAGTAGCGACCCTCGAAGTGACCCCAATAGGTCTCGCGGTAGCGCTCCGGATCGCCCCAGATGCCGCGCAGCATGCTCGGCCACGGGCGGGTGAGCGTGAGGTAGCCACCGCCACGCTCGACGCGCTGACCGCTCTCGTCGACCACCTCGGCCCCGATGCCGGGCAGCGGGAAGGTGGCCGAGCCCGGCTTGGTGGTGGTGGCGCCGGGCAGCGGGCTGATCATCACGCCGCCGGTCTCGGTCTGCCACCACGTGTCGACGATCGGGCAGCGCCCGCCGCCGATGTGCTCGTGGTACCACATCCACGCCTCGGGATTGATCGGCTCCCCGACGGAGCCGAGCACCTTCAGCGACGACAGGTCGTGCTTGGCGGGCTCCTCGACGCCCCACTTCATGAAGGTCCGGATCGCCGTGGGTGCCGTGTAGAACTTGGTGACGCCGTACTTCTCGATGATCGCCCAGAAGCGGTCGTTCCCGGGGAAGTTGGGCACGCCCTCGTACATCACCTGCGTCGCGCCGTTGGCGAGCGGTCCGTAGACGATGTAGCTGTGGCCGGTGATCCAGCCGACGTCGGCGGTGCACCAGTACACGTCGTCGTCGTGCAGGTCGAAGACGTACTTGTGCGTGAAGGCCACCTGGGTGAGGTAGCCGCCGCTCGTGTGCATGATGCCCTTGGGCTTGCCGGTGGTGCCCGAGGTGTACAGCAGGAACAGCAGCTGCTCGCTGTCCATCGGCTCGGCAGGGCAGTCGGCGTCGGCCGTGGCCATCAGCTCGTGATACCAGTGGTCGCGACCGTCCTGCATCTCGACCTCGTTGCCGCCGCGCCGCACGACGACGACGTCGGTGATGCTCGGGGTGGCAGCCACCGCCTCGTCGGCGACCGGCTTCAACGCGAACACGTCGCCACGCCGGTAGCCGCCGTCGGCCGTGATGAGCACCTTGGCCTCGGCGTCGTTGATGCGGTCGCGCAGCGAGTGCGCCGAGAACCCGCCGAACACCACGCTGTGCGCGGCACCGATGCGGGCGCACGCCAGCATCGCCACGGCGGCCTCCGGGATCATCGGCAGGTAGATGTTGACGCGGTCGCCCTTGCCGACACCGAGTCCCTTCAACACGTTCGCGAACTTCTGCGTCTCGGCCAGCAGATCGGCGTAGGTGACGGTGCGGGTGTCGCCCGGCTCGCCCTCCCAGTGGAACGCGACCTTGTCGCCACGACCGGCGAGCACGTGACGATCGAGGCAGTTGTACGACACGTTGAGCTCGCCACCGACGAACCACTTCGCGAACGGCAGCTCCCACTCGCAGATCGTGTGCCACTCGGTCGACCAGTCGACCAGCTCGGCGGCCTGGCGGGCCCAGAACCCCTGGTCGTCCTGGGCGGCATCGTCGTACAGGAAGGTGCCCGTGACCAGCGCCTGGCGCTTGAACTCGTCCGACGGCGGGAACCGCCGGTTCTCCCACTGCAGCGCGTCGATCGCGTTCGAGCTGTTGTCGCTCATGACCTGGTACCCCCTCAGGCTGACGTCCACCGGCGCCGTCCGTGCGAACGGCGTCGTGGAGCCGCACCGTAGCAAAGGCGCGGAAATCGACTGCTGCCCACGACGGGTGACCTTGCCAGACTGGCCGTGTGTCCACCGCCGCGATCGACGAGCACCACCACTCGTTCGGCCCGGCCGAGTGGGGGTTGTCCGCCGCGCTGGCGCTCATCTGGGGCAGTTCGTTCCTGTGGATCGCGATCGCGATCGACCATGTCGAGGCCACCGTCGTGCCGCTGGCCCGCTGCGCGTTCGGTGCCGCCGCGCTGGCGATGTTCCCCAGCGCTCGCCGGCGCCTGCACCGGCGCGACGCACGGCTGCTCGCGATCACGAGCCTGCTGTGGATGGCCGGCCCGTTCCTGCTGTACCCGATCGCCGAGCAGACCGTCAGCTCGTCGATCACCGGCATGGTGAACGGGGGGCTGCCGGTGGTGACCGCCGTCGTGACGGCGCTGTTCACCCGCACCACGCCCAGCCGGCTGCGGATGCTCGCCGTCGTGGTGGGCGCCGCCGGCATCGCGATCATCTCGCTCGCCTCGCTCGAGGACGACGCCGGCGCCGACCTGGGTGGGCTGCTGCTGCTCGCGCTCGCCCTGGTCGGCTACGCGGTGTCGGCGAACCTGGCCCGGCCGCTGCAGGCGAGCTACGGCCCGCTCGGGTCGATGCTCTGGGTGTCGATCGGCGGCATGCTGTGGTCGACCCCGCTCGGCGTGGTCGGGCTCGCTCGCAGCGACGCGTCGTGGGAGGCGTTCGGCTCGCTGTTCGTCCTCGGCTTCGTCGGGACCGGCCTCGCGTTCGCGCTCTACGGCCTGCTGCTGGTGACGGCGGGTCCGGTGCGCGGGATGATCGGCATCTTCTTCACGCCGATCGTGGGGGTGGTCCTCGGTGTGACCGTGCGCGACGAGGTGCTGCACCCGCTCGCGCTCGTGGGCATGGTGGTGGTGCTCGCGGGAGCGGTGCTGACCAGCCGGCCCGAACCCGCGCGCGTCGGCTGACGCGTCAGATCTCGACCTGGCTGCCGACCTCGAACACCTTGTCGGCCGGCAGGTTGAAGAACCGACTGGCGCTGTCGGCGCCGCGGTTGAGGAGCACGAACAGGTGCTCGAGCGCGGGGTGCATACCCGGTGCCTTGCCGGCGACGATCGACTCACGGCCGATGAAGTAGGTCGCGTGCTCGGGATCGAAGTGGATCTCGCGGTGCTCGATCTGCGACAGCGCCAGGGGCACGTCGGGCTCCTCCATGAAGCCGAACGTGAGCAGCACCTGGAACACGCCCGGTTCGACCTTGGTGACCCGGTGCCGTTCCTCGGGCTCGACACGCGGCGCCTCGTCGGTGTCGACGGACACGATGAGCGTCGTCTTGTGCAGCACCTTGTTGTGGCGCAGGTTGTTGACCAGCGCGGGCGGCGCCTTGCCGAGGTCCTTGAACATGAACACGGCGCTGCCGCTGACGCGCTTGATCTCGCTGAACTCGTCGAGCACCTCGGCGATCGGACGCTCGCCACGGTGGATGCGGGCAGCCACCAGCGAGCGGCCGCGACGCCAGGTCTGCATCTGCACCATCAACACGACCGCCACCGCGAGCGCGAACCAGCCGCCCTTCGGGATCTTGACGATGTTGGCGCCGACGAAGCCGAGCTCGATCACGAACAGCGGGACACAGATCGCGAACGCCTTCCAACGCGCCCACTTCCAACGGTCGACGAGCACCTTGAAGAAGATGAGCGTGGTGATGCCCATCGTCATCGTGACGGCGATGCCGTACGCCGCGGCGAGGTGCTCGCTCGAACGGAAGCCGAGCACCAGCCCGACGCAGACGATCATCAGCACCCAGTTGACGAGCGGCACGTAGATCTGGCCGGAGTGCTGGTGCGACGTGTGGCGGATCGCGATGCGGGGCAGGTAGTCGAGTTGCACCGCCTGGGCGGTGAGCGAGAACACGCCGGAGATGAGGGCTTGCGATGCGATCACCGTGGCCATGGTGGCGAGCAGCACGAGCGGCAGCTTCAGCGCCTCGGGGGCCATCAGGAAGAAGAACCGCTTCTCGACGTTCTCCGGGTGCGCCATCAGATACGCGCCCTGACCCCAGTAGTTGACGATCAGCGAGGGCAGCACCATGCCGTACCAGCCCCAGGTGATCGGCTTGCGGCCGAAGTGGCCCATGTCGGCGTACAGCGCCTCGCCGCCGGTGACCACGAGGAAGATCGACCCGAGCGACAGGAACGCCTTGAGCGGCTGATGGGTGAAGTACTCGATCCCGTGGATCGGGTTGATCGACCCGATGATCGACGGGGTGTCGAAGATGTGCGGCAGGCCCAGCAGCGCCAGCGTGGCGAACCACACCATCATGATCGGGCCGAACACCTTGCCCATCGCCCCGGTGCCGCGGCTCTGCACGAGGAACAGCAGGATCAGGATGCCGATCGCGATCGGGATGACGGCATCAGCGAGCGAGGTGCTGACCTCCTCGAGGCCCTCGACCGCGCTGAGCACGGAGATGGCCGGCGTGATCGCACCGTCGCCGTACAGCAGCGAGGTGCCGAAGATGCCGAGCGCGACGAGCAGACCGGCCTTGGTGACCTGCGGCTCGCGCTTGCGCATCACGAGCGCCGTCAGCGCGAGGATCCCGCCCTCACCCTTGTTGTCGGCCCGCATCACGAACAGCAGGTACTTGACCGAGATGATGATGAGCAGTGACCAGAAGGCCAGCGAGCACACGCCGTAGACGTTGGTCTTGTCGACGAGCAGTTCGTGGCCCTTGCCGTTGAACGCTTCTCTCAGCGAGTACAGCGGGCTGGTGCCGATGTCGCCGTAGACGACGCCGAGCGCCCCGAGCGCCAGCATGAGCGTGCCGGCCTTGCCGTGCGGGACACCGTGACCGCCGTGCCCGCCGTGCTCGCCCTCGGCGTCGCCGGCGTCGTCGCCGTGCGCCGCCTCGTCGTGCTCCTTGGCGAGGGCGACCGACTCGGGCCCAGCCGTCTGATCAGATCCCACAGGGCGACGACGCTACTCCGACGGCCGGCCCGCGCGGCAACACCGGGGCCGGGCACCGGCACGGGTGGGCACGCTGTTCACACGCCCGTCACGCACGCACGCGGACGGGGACGGGCCGGCGTCGGCGGGCGACCCGGATGGCGAGCAGCCCGACGACGAGCACCTCGGTGGCCCCCGACAGGGTGACCTCGTGGTCGACACCGGTGGTCGGCAGCCCGCGGACCGGACCGGCCGAGGCCACGGCGGTGGTGACGGGAGCGCCCGCGGCGACGCTCGGGACCGCGTAGGCGGCCGTCTGCGCGACGACCGGCGGTGGCGCGGTCGCGACGTCGACGGTGTACTCGACCGCCGTCGTGGGCGGTGCTGGCACGACCGGCTGCTCGGCGGTACCGGCCGGGTCGACCGGCGTGAGCGGAGCCTGCACGGGGGAACCTTCCGTCATGGCCTGCAACGGTGCGGGATTCGACGGATCGCGCCCGAGTGTCACCCGGGGGAACGTGGCACCCATTCGACGGCGAGGAAGGCCCCGAGCCCGGCCGGGTCGAGCAACGACTCGGCTTCCCTGACGCGGCTGCGCATCTTCATCGCCGCCACGGTGGGCGCCGAGCTGGCGGCCTCCCAGGCGGCGCGACCCTCGTCGACCAGGTCGTCGATCCCCCACCGCTGCAGGAACTGCGCCTGCGTGCGGACGGCGTCCGGCGGCGGCAGCTGGTCGAGCGCGACCTGGGTGGTGACGTCCTGCTCCCCCGGCTGGGCCAGGTAGTGGCCGCCGCGTTCGTGACCCCGATACGTGCGGAGCCACTCACGCCACGGCATGCCCGCCAACTCGGACGTGGTCGGCGTGACGTAGTCGAGGCACAGCAGGCGTCCGGTCCGGAGCCGGCCGCGCACGTCGGCGACCCAGGTGGCCGCCGACTGCTGCCACGGGATCCGTGCGCCGTGCGGCGCACGCGCCGGCAGCCACGTGGGCCGCTCGTGCAACGGCACGAGCACCTCGAGGAACCGGCCCTGCTGCACCGTGACGTGTGCTTCGCGCCACGTGCCGTCGAACACCAGCAACCGGAAGGGCAGGTTGTCGAGCAGCTCGTTGGCGATCACGACACCGTCGATCGGTCCGTCCGGCAGATCGGCCGTCGACTCGACCCCCGAGGGGTGCAGCGCTCGCTGCGCAGCGCTGCGCTCGACCGCCGTGTACGGGAAGCCGGGATGGTTCGTGTCGCGCCAGTGTGCCAGGACCGCACGGGCCAGGGTGCCGGGACCGGCGCCCACCTCGACCACGCGGAACCCGGCGGGCCGGCCCGCTCGCTCGTGCTCGGCGTCGATCCAGCGCGTGAGCACCGCACCGAACAGCGGACCCACCTCGGGTGACGTCAGGAAGTCGCCTCGACGACCGGCGCGGCCGGCGCCGGTGTAGAAGCCGTGCGTGCCGTACAGCGCGAGGTCGACGAAGCGATCGAACCGGAGCGCCCCGCCTGCTCGTTCGACCGCGTCGCCGAGCTCGTGGACGGCGTCGATCGACGGTGTGGTGGTCTGGCCGGTCTCGTGGGCGTGACCGGCGGCGGCGTCAGCGTCCGAGGGCACCGGTGAGATCGGCGAGGTCGCCGAAGCGGCCGACCAGGTCGGGCAGCACGCCGAGCACGATCGTGGCGCCACAGGTGATCACGAGCGCCGCGCCGATCGACGACGGCGTGCGGATCGGCGTGGTGTCGCCGTTGGGCTCGGGCTTCATCCAGATCTCGCGCATCACCGTGATGTAGTACGCAGCCGAGATGACCGTGTTGATCGCGGCGATGATCGCGATCGAGTAGCCCCAGCCGGTGTCGGCATCGAGGACGGCCTTGAACGCACCGAACTTGGCGAACCAGCCGCCGAGCGGCGGGATGCCGGCCAGCGAGGCCAGGAACACGGTCATCAGCACGCCGAGCGCCGGCGCGTAGCCGAACAGGCCGCCGTAGCTCGAGATCTCGCCGCTGCGGGTCTTGCGTGCCACGGCGATCACCACGGCGAAGGCACCGAGGTTGGTGGCGGCGTACACGACGAGGTACACGACGACGGCCTTGAGCGCCGACTCGCCGACCCCGGCCACACCGGCGACCGTGAGCGGCATCAGGATGAAGCCACCCTGGCTGATGCTCGAGTAGGCGAGCATGCGGACGATGTTGGTCTGGCGCAGCGCGAGCAGGTTGCCGACGGTCATCGACGCGGCGGCCAACACCCACATGAACGGCTGGTAGACGTCCTTCGCCTGCGGGAAGGCGACGAAGGTGAGCGTGACCAGGGCGACGAAGCCGGCGGCCTTCGAAGCGACGCTCAAGAACGCGGTGATCGGCGTGGGTGCGCCCTCGTACACGTCGGGCGCCCACTGGTGGAACGGGACGGCCGAGATCTTGAACGCGAAGCCGACGACGATGAACACGACGGCGAGCGCCTCGATGCCGCTGAAGTCGCCGTCGACGGTGATCTTCGTGCCGATCTCGGACAACAACGTCGAGCCGGTGACGCCGTAGAGCAGGCTCATGCCGTAGAGCATCAGCGCCGAGGCGAACACGCCGAGGAGGTAGTACTTGACGCCCGCCTCGTTGCTCTTGCTGCTGCGCTTGTTCCAGGCGGCGAGCATGTAGGCGGGGATCGACAGGAACTCGAGCGCCACGAAGATGCTGACGAGGTCGCGCGACGACGCCATCATCACCATGCCGAGCACGCTGGTGAGCAGCAGCACGTAGTACTCGCCCTGGTGGTACCGGCCGCGCTCGATCTCGTCGGAGCTGAGCAAGACCACGACGTAGCCGGCGATCAGGAACAGCGCCTTCAGCACGAGTGCGTACTCGTCGACGACGTAGCGCCCGGTGAGGCCCGAACCCGACATCGCGTTGCGGGTGTCGTCACCGATGACGGCGAGCGTGACCACCGGAACGAAGGCGCCGAGGAGCACGAACCCCGACAGGGTGGAGGTGATCCACCGCTGGCGCTCCTCGACGAACAGGTCGACGAGCAACACGAGGCAGATGCCCGCGGCGAGGACGATCTCGGGCGCGAGGGCGTGGTAGTCGACCGTCGGCGCCGAGAAGTCCGCGGCGAGGAGCGACGCGATCACTTCTGGAACACTTCCACGAGCTGGGTGACCGCCGGATCCATGACCTTGAACATCAGCTGCGGGTACACACCGAACACGACGATCGCGATGAGCAGCGGCGTCCAGGCGATCCACTCGTAGGTGTTCACGTCGTGGATGTCGCTGTGGTGCTCGTCATGGCCGGCGGCGCCGACGGAGTGGGCGTGTCCGCCACCGGTGAACTCGGGGTTGGGCTCACCGAACGCGGTGCGCTGGTACAGCCAGAGCAGGTAGGCCGCGGCGAGCACCGTGCCGAGTGCGGCGATCACCATGAGCGTGCGGAACAGCGTGACGTCGAGCTGCGGCGCCGGGTTGTAGGCGCTGAGGATCGCCGGGAACTCGCCCCAGAAGCCGGCGAGGCCGGGCAGACCGAGCGACGCCATGGCACAGAAGCCGAGGATCCAGCCGAGCTTCGGCATCTGGATGAGCATGCCGCTGAGCCGCTTGATCTCGAGCGTGTGGTAGCGCTCCTTGATCGAGCCGGCGCAGAAGAAGAGCATGCCGGTGATCAGACCGTGGGCGACCATGCCGAACAGCGCGGCGTTGATGCCGGTGGCGGTGAGGGTGGAGATGCCGAGCATCACGAAGCCCATGTGTGCCACGGAGGAGAACGCGATGAGGCGCTTCATGTCGCTCTGGGCGAGGCAGCCGAGCGCGCCGTAGATGATGCCGATCACGGCGAGCACACCGATGACCGGGGCCCACTTGACCGCGGCCTGCGGCAGGATCGGGATCGCGATCCGGACGAAACCGTACGTGCCGAGCTTCAGCAGGATCGCGGCCAGGATGACCGAACCCTGCGTGGGCGCCTGGGTGTGGGCGTCCGGGAGCCAGGTGTGGAACGGGAACATCGGCACCTTGACGGCGAAGCCGATGAACATGCCGGCGAAGATCCAGACCGCGACGTCCTCGTCGATGTTGATGCCGTGCTCGATCAGGTACGGGATCGAGAAGCTCTCGCGACCCGTCTGGTAGAAGAGCGCCAGGAAGGCGACCAGCATGAGCGCCGAGCCGAACATCGTGTAGAGGAAGAACTTGAGCGACGCGTACTGGCGCTGCTCACCGCCCCACACGCCGATCATGAAGTACATCGGCAGCAGCACGACCTCGAAGAACACGAAGAACAGGATGAGGTCCTGGGCGATGAACGTGCCGGCCATACCGGTCTGCAGCACGAGCATCAGGATGAGGAAGGCCTTGGGGTTGCCGGGCGAGGGGATGTGGTCCCAGCTGTAGATCATCACCAACACGGTGATCACCATCGACAAGAAGTACAGCGGCAGGCTGATCCCGTCGAGGCCGATCGTGTAGCCGCTCTTGATCACGCTGATCCACTCGGTGTTCGCGTAGAACTGCAGCGACTCGGCCC
>WBZX01001921.1_pt1 | contig 14804 bp, 15 predicted proteins | sample 5204211 | NCBI WGS metagenome assembly WBZX01 (sample SAMN12344362, study PRJNA552823) | activated sludge metagenome | biome: Activated sludge suspended growth; feature: Nitrification reactor; material: Wastewater; isolation source: activated sludge from nitrification reactor of wastewater...
GGATGCCCAGGCCGATCCATAGCCACGGCGTATGCAAGCCGAGCAAACTGCCTGCTATGAAGCATCCCATCGACGGCACGGCGAAGATCAAGAAGAAGGCATCGTTGCGCTCGAGGAAGCCGTAGTGGTCTTTTCGGTGGTGGTCTGAATGGAGCGACCACAGGAAACCGTGCATGACGTACTTGTGCGTAGCCCACGCCACGAACTCCATGAAGCCGGCGGTGCCGAGCACGATCCCGATGATGGACCAGGTATTCATCTTCCTTGGAACAAGGTTGTGTGTTCGTCGGTTCGCGTGGCGCCACCGAGAACGCGGTCCAAGGTAGCCCTGCGGTAGGCGAAGATGCGGTCCAATCGAGGGCGGATCAGTGGGCGGTGGGCCAGTTCGCCCATCGGACCCAGCGGCAATTCGTACCGCAGCAGATCGTGCATCTCCACGCCACCGTCCACCTCCCTGAACGTGTGCTGGTGCCACCAATACCGGAAGGGGCCGCGCAATTGGGTATCCACGAAGCACGTGGGTGCATCCGCGCGCTCTATCAACGTGGTCCAAGTCCAGCGGATACTGAACAACGGTCTGACATGATAGTGTATCAGCTGTCCGGCGTGCGCGGCTTTGTCATCGAAGGGTTCGCGGATCACGAGCCGAAGTTCCGGCGGCGTGAGGATCGACAGATTCCTCGGTGTACTGAAGAAGGCCCAAGCCTCATCGATCCCGATGGGCAGTAGTTGGGTTCGTTCCAGTTGATGTCGCATTCCAGTATGGTCAGTTCATGCGCCATGAGGCAACGGAAAGCGCCCACGCACAGCCGAGGTGGAGGACCTGTCGGCCGGCATGGGCGCTTGTTGCATAGTGGCCTTGGCGAATGATCGCCACGGCCTTGAGCGGGTCCGCTCTTAGTACATCAGCCGATGACCTCGAGCTTCGGGTAACGCTGCCTCCAGAATTCGAGCGCCTTTTGGCTGGCGAGGGTGATGACGGTGCGGGCATCCAATCGGACTTTGATGGCTTTCAATCCTTGCTTGACCGGTTGGGTGAGGATGAGGGCTTTCTTCTTGCGTGGCATGGCTATGTGAATAGTTCGGTTTGTCGTTCGTTCGTTGCTCGCGCATCCGAGAGCGCTGCCTTGTAAGTGGCGAGGGCTCGTTGGCGGGCTACTTCATGAACGATGACCGGCTGCACATAGTTTGCCGTGCCGTACTCAGGCACCCATTGCTTCACATATTTTAACTGCGGGTCGAATTTCTCTTGTTGCAAGCGTGGATTGAAGACCCGGAAATAGGGCGCGGCGTCACATCCGGACCCCGAAGCCCATTGCCAACCGCCATTATTGCTGCTTAATTCGAAGTCGAGCAGTTGTGCGGCGAACCAGGCTTCCCCCAGTCGCCAGTCGATCAAGAGGTGTTTGCACAGGAAGCTGGCTACCACCATCCGTACGCGGTTATGCATGTGCCCGGTGGCGAGGAGTTCACGCATGCCTGCATCTACCAGCGGGTAGCCTGTCCTCCCTTCGCGCCAGGCGGCGAAGAGCATAGGGTCTCCGTGCCATTCGATACGGTCATAGGCTGGTTTGAACGCTCGTTCCGGATGTGGGAAGTGCCAGAGTATCTGCATGAAGAACTCACGCCAGATGAGCTCGTTCAAGAAGGTTGGGCTCAAGTCGTTGGCACGGCGAACGAGTTCCCGAACGCTCACCGTCCCGAAACGCAGATGCACGCTCATGCGGCTCGTCCCAAGCACACCTGGCAAGTCGCGCGTGCGCTGGTAGTTGTGGATCAGGTCATCCGACACTGAAAGAGCCGGGGCGGACAGATCCGTTGGGCTGAACCCGATGTCCTGTAGCGTCGGCAACCGAAGTGGCTCCGTACGGTGTGTGCGGTGCATCAGCGACTCGGAACCGAACGATGAGGTCATCTCAGCCCGGAAGAGACTGCGCCACTTGCGGGCATACGGCGTGAACACGGTGTAAGGACCTCCGTCATCCTTCATCACCTCATCGCGTTCGAAGATGCTGATGTCCTTGAAGGTTCGGAAAGGGATGCCCTTGGCCGCTAGCAGTGCGTGCACGGTGGCGTCGCGTTGCTGCGCGTACGGCTCGTGGTCATGGTTGGTAGTCACCGCCACAACATCGTAGGACTCGCATAACCGGCGCCACACGTCCAACGGGTCGCCATGTTCTACGCGCAAGGAGGAGCCTTGCTGTTCCAGCGAGCGCTTCAATTCGGCAAGCGTGCGATGGATGAAGTCCACTCGACGGTCCGCGCGCTCTTCGAGCTTGTCGAGGATGTTCGTGTCGAAGATGAAGAGCGGGAGCACGTTCCCATGATCTTCCAGCGCACGACGCAGGCCATGGTTGTCATGCAGCCGCAGATCGCGACGGAACCAGTGGATGCTGACCCTGGGCTTCGCCATGCGCATCAGTGGTGTTCGCCTGTGATATCGTTGACCCAAGAGGTGGCCAGCAACTCTTTGACCTGGGGCCAGCAACGGTGCAGCCAAGCCGTGTAGAGCGCAGGCTTGTGCACCAAGTCGTTGTCCAACTCTTCAGTGGATACGAAACGCGTCGCTTGCACCTCGTTCGGGTCCGGATCCGCATTGCCTGACCAGGTGCCGAAGAAGACGTGGTCGAATTCGTGTTCGATCAAGCCTTCGCCCACATCTGCGCGATAGGTGAACGAGAAGCGCTCGTGCAGAGGGGTCGTTATCCCCATTTCTTCTTGCAGCCTACGCTGCGCGGCCTGGGCAACCTCTTCCCCCGGACGCGGATGACTGCAACAGGTGTTCGTCCACAAGTCGGCACTGTGGTACTTGGTGGAGGCTCGTTGCTGTAACAGCAGTCGGCCATCCTCGTGGAAGAGGAAGATGGAGAAGGCGCGGTGCAGGGTGCCGGTGGCATGGGCTTCCGCCTTGCCCATCGTCCCGATAGCCTCATCCAGCTCGTTCACCAGTATCACACGCTCCTCGTTCATCATGATGGCCGGGGTCATAGCATCCCGAAGCTGTGACGGAGGTAACTGGTAGTGAGCAGCGCCACCTTGCGGCGGTTCCGCACGCGAACGCGCTCACGCAGGATGCGGTCGCAAGGGAGCGCTTTGATCTTGTTGAACAGGCTCACGTAGTAGATGTAGGCCACGTACACACCGAAGCGTGCGCCTTTGGGTAGCAGGCGTATACCGGAAAGAGCGGCGTCGAAGTCGGCTTGTATGTCGGCTTCGATGCGCTGCTTGTCCGCTGCATCCAACCGTGTCACATCCACTCCGGGGAAGTAGGTGCGACCCAGCTGACGATGGTCGTCGTGCAGGTCGCGCAGGAAGTTCACCTTCTGGAAGGCCGCCCCGAGTTTCATGGCCGAGGGTTTCAGACGCTGGTAGAGAGCATCGTCCCCTTCGCAGAAGACGCGCAGGCACATGAGCCCCACCACCTCCGCGCTGCCGAGGATGTACGTCTCATAACTGCGCTGGTCGTGTCCGGTGGCGGACAAGTCCATTTCCATGCTGGCGAGGAAGGTGTCGTAGAGTTCCTGTTCAATGGAGTAGCGGTGCACTACGAGTTGGAAGCTCTGGAGTATGGGGTTCAAGTTGATGCCTTCCGCAATGGCCCGGTGCGTGTCTTCCTTGAAACGGGCGAGCAGGCTGTGCTTGTCATGGGCATGGAAAGTGTCCACGATCTCATCGGCGAACCGCACGAAGCCATAGATGGCATGGATGGGATCATGGAAGCGTTTATCGAGCGAACGAATGCCCAGCGAGAAGGAAGTGCTGTAGCTCCGCGTTGTCGTCCGGCTCGCCTTGAGGCAAACGGAGTTGAATAGTTCCACCGTGTTCATGGTCGTTCCGTTCTGCTGGGGATCTCTTTGTGGATCAGGTCTGCGACCACTTGGCCGCTGATGAGCGCCGGGGGCACGCCGGGGCCGGGTACGGTGAGCTGGCCGGTGAAGTAGAGTCCGCTTACCTTCCGACTCTTCACCCGGGGGCGCAACGGCCCTGTTTGCAGGATGGTGTTGGCCAGCCCGTAAGCGTTGCCGCGGTAGGCGTTGTAGTCCGCCTCGAGGTCGTTGATGCAATAGCTTCGCTTCAACACGAGGTGTGGGCGCGGGTCGAAACCGATGTGCCGGGCAAGGCGGTCCATCACCGTGGCGAAGTACTGCTCGCGGATGGTCTCGGTGTCCGTAAGTCCCGGGGCGATGGGTATGAGGATCACCAGGTTCTCATGACCGGCAGGTGCCGTGGTGGGGTCGGTCTTCGAGGTGCAGCTGGTGTAGAACAACGGGCGACTGGGCCACTGCGGATGATCGTAGATCTCGCTGGAGTGCAGGTCCAAGGGCTCGTCGAAGAACAAGGTGTGATGCGATAGACCATCCAATTCGCGATCGAAGCCCAGGAAGAACAGCAAGGTGGAAGGAGCCATGGTCCGCTTCTTCCAGAAGTCAGGCGAATAGGAGCGGTGCTCCTCGCGAAGCAGGTCGCGCTCCACGTGGTGGTAGTCTGCACTTGCCACAACGATATCCGCGGAGAATGTTCCGGATGCAGTGCGCACGCCGGTCGCTCTTCCGTTCCTGTCAACGATGATCTCCTGTACGTCCTCGTTCATTCGGAACTCCGCCCCTTGCTCCCGCGCTACGCGCACCATCGCATCCACCACGCTACCCATGCCGCCCATGGGGTACCACGTGCCGAGCTCCAGGTCGGCATAGTTCATAAGGCTGTAAAGCGCGGGCGTGTTCTGCGGTGCAGCACCCAGGAAGAGCACCGGGAATTCCATGAGGGCCTGCAGATGCGGATGCTTGAAGTGCGCGCGGACATGCTTGCGCAGGGACCGGAACACCTTGGTCTTGAGCAGGCCGCCGATCAGCCCTGGGTGGGCGTATTCAGACCAGCTCAGCGAGGGCCGGTACACCAATTCGCCCATGCCGAGGTCGTACTTCACCTTCGCTTCTTCGAGGAATTCGTCCAGTGCTTTACCAGCACCTGGTTCGTGGCCATCGAAGAAGCTGCGCAGGGCCTTTCGGTCCGCAGGTACTGCCCATTCCTCACCTGCCGGAAAGACCACACTGTAGGAAGGGTCTAGCCGGACCAGATCATAGAGGTCCTTCACCTGCACACCGAAGCGGGCGAAGAACCGCTCGAACACTTCTGGCATCCAGTAGAAACTGGGTCCCATGTCGAACGAGAAGCCATCCTGTTTCCAAACGCGCGCTCGTCCTCCCGGTTCGGCGTTCTTCTCGAGCACGGTCACGGCATAGCCCTTTTGCGCCAGGGAGGCTGCCGCAGCCGTTCCAGCGAAGCCGGATCCGATGACGATGGCCCGGGTCTTCAAAGAGCGGTCGTCTTATCCGTTAACATGTGCTGGAGTCGCTGCCGGGCTTGGTGGATACGGCTCTTCACCGTGCCGATGGGAATGCCCAGATGGTCGGCGACCTCGTTGTACCGATATCCTTGATGGTGCATTTCGAAGGGAGTGCGGAAGGTGGGATCCAGCCGCTCCAAGCTACGCTCGATCTCGGCCATCTTCACCCGTCCATCCGGGCTGTTGGGCATTTGCACCAGCTTCACCTGCCCAAGATCGCGGTCCATACTATCCATCAGGGCCTGGGTACGCTTGCCCCGCCGGTGCCCATTGATGAAGGTGTTCTTCATGATGGTGTACACCCATGCCTTGAAGTTGGTGTTGTCCTGGAATTTGTCCCGGAAGGTGAGCGCGCGCACCATACAATCCTGGACGAGGTCATGCGCGTTGTCCCTGTCTTTCGTGAGCCCAAGCGCGAAGTAGTAGAGCTGCTGGCGCAGGCCGACGAGCTGTTGCTGGAATTCGAGGGTGGACATTGGTGAGGAGGTTAGCGCCACAAAGAAACACGGAATGTTCAAGAAACAGACAAAAAGAATGAACAAAATGTGGCCAAGTGCGCCGCTGACCGATCGTGATAGCGTTTGCATGGTGCGCGTGGAGGAGGTGTGACCGACTGGGCCTCAACGAAAAAGCCCCGGTGTTACCGGGGCTTCGTGGGACGTACTGGATTCGAACCAGTGACCTCATGCGTGTGAAGCATGCGCTCTAAACCAGCTGAGCTAACATCCCAATATGTCTGGTCGTTGCCGCAGAGCGGCGAGGACCGAGGGTGGAGGCAGCCGGATTCGAACCAGCGACCCTCTGCTTGTAAGGCAGATGCTCTGAACCAGCTGAGCTATGCCTCCTTAAGAACGGGCGGCAAATATAGAAGTAGGTTCTAAAGAGCCTCCGCTACGACGAAAACACTTCCTGTGATGAGCACGAGTTCGTCCGGTTTGGCTTCCGCGCGGGCGGCCGAAACGGCAGCGGCCACCGATGGGAACACGGCGCCATGCAGTCCATGGTCCGCGGCCTTCGTCTCCAGGTCCTTCGCGGGTAGGGCACGGGGCAGGTCTGCGCGACAGAAGTAGTAGTTGGCCTCCTTGGGAAGCATGGCCAGCGCGCGGGTAAGGTCCTTGTCACCCACCATGCCGAGTACGATGTGCACGTGGGCGCTCGGCGTTGCAGCCAGTTGGGCGTTCAGTATGCGGAACCCGTCCTCGTTGTGAGCCACATCGGCCACCACCAAGGGCGCATGGGCAAGCACTTGCCAGCGTCCCATGAGGCCCGTGTTCGCCACCACCTGCTCAAGGCCGCGTGCAATGGCAGGGTCGGGGATGCTCCAGCCGGTGTGACGGAGCGCATCCACGGCACCGAGCACGGTGCGTGTGTTGCGCACCTGGTGTGCACCCGCCAGCGACGAGGAGTACGCGGGTGTGCCGGACTGCGTGATGAAAGTGATGGGTGCGGCCACCTCGCGGGCCTTTCGTTCGAATACTTCGCGCACGGCACCCTCCGCCTCACCGATCACTACCGGTACGCCGGGTTTGATGATCCCTGCCTTTTCGCCAGCGATGGCTTCCAACGTGGTGCCGAGGAAGTCCATGTGATCATAACCGATGTTGGTGATGACACATGCATCCGGGGAGATCACGTTGGTGCTATCCAAACGGCCGCCCATGCCCGTTTCGATGATGGCGATATCGACCGCTTCTTCCCGGAACCACCACAGTGCCAGTGCCACTCCCCATTCGAAGAAGGAGGCGTTGATGGGTTCGAAGCCGGAGCGGTATCCTTCCACGAAACGGGTCACGGTCGCCTCGGGGATCATGCCGCCGTTGATGCGGAAGCGCTCGCGGAAGTCCTTGAGGTGGGGCGATGTGTGCAAGCCCACCTTATAGCCGGCCTCTTGCAGGATGCTGGCGAGCATGTGGCTGGTGCTGCCCTTGCCGTTGGTCCCCGCAACGTGCACACAGCGCAGACCACGTTCCGGGTGCCCGGTGAGCCGCATGAGTGCGAGCGTGTTGGAGAGGTCGGCTTTGTAGGCCGCTTTGCCAACGCGCTGGAACATGGGGAGCTGTGCGTAGAGGTACGCCAGCGTTTCCGCGTAGGTCATCCCTAGCCGGGTACGAAACGCAATTTGATGTAGTGCACTTGCTCGGGCGGTGCACCTGCTACGGCAACGAATCGGCAGGTCTTGGCCGCACGGAGTGCCACGTTCTGGATGGCGATATCCGGCGTACCGGTGTTGCCGATGGAGACGCGCAACACATTCCCTGCGGGGTCCACCACCACCTTCACTTCCACCCAGGTCGGGTTCTGCAAGGGAGGGCGCTCGGAAAGGTCTGGTCCACGGGACAAGCCGCGCCCGCCACCACTGCCACCACCGCTACCCGGGCCATTGCCGCGCAACTCCCAGCCGTTCCCTTGGAAGAGGCCTTTGCCAGCACCACCGCCTCCGGGGTTCGGGTTCTCGGTGGGTTTGGGGTTCGGGTTCTCCGCTGGTGTGTTCCAGTTCTGCAGCGCGTTCTCCAGGCGACGGTCCACCTTCGGTGTTTCGGTGGGTGGCTTCTTCACCGGCTTGGGGTCGGGTCTCTTCACCGGAGGCTTCACCACTTCCACATCGTTCTCTTCGTCGGTGGCCACGTCCTCGGGTGTTTCGTCGGCTGCTGAAGGTGCGGCGGGCATGGTCTCCACAGGTTGTGGATCGCCGCCGCCCACCTCGCCGCCACCGCCCTCCATCTCTATCTCCACCACCTGCTCCGGAATGGGCGGGTCGAATTCGGTGAGGCCGATGAAGAGGAAGAGCACGGCGAGCAGCGCGTGCACGATCACCGTGGTCACCGCACTGGTGGTGCGGTCCCTGCGCTCTTGTTGAACGATGATGGCGTTCATGGGGTGGCCGGTTGTTCGCCGGGTGGCGTGGGTGCGGATGCCAGAACGATGCGCCACTTGTTGCGCTTGGCGATGTCCATGACGTTCACCATCTCGCCGGTGGGCACGTCCTGTGCCACTTGCAGGATGATGGCATTACCATCGCCCTCTTGGGCCATGCGTGCGGCCAGCGCTCCTTCCAGCGTTTCCAACGGAACAGCGGTGCCGTTGAGGCTCACAGCGCCGGGGCCGTCCATGCGCACGGCCACCTTCGGGGGCTGTTTGCTGGGTGACGAGCGTCCCTTGGGCAATTCCACCGGAAGTGCGAAGGGGCTCACCATGGTGCTGACGATGACGAAGAAGATCAGCAGCAGGAAGACCAGATCGGTCATGCTGCTCAGGCTGAAGCCCGCGTCCACCTTATGTGTGCTTCGTATGGCCATGCGTCACTTGGGGCGCGTTGCTATGATCACTTTCCACTTGTGCCGCTTGGCGATGTCCAGCACGCCCACGGTTACACCAGCGGGAACGCGTTGGTCCACGTGCAGTACGAGTATGGGTTCGGAGCCAGCGAGCTTCACCTTGTCCTGCAGTACACCTTCCAGGTCCAGGGGATCGATGGGCTTGTCGTTCACACTGAAGGCGCCGTCCGCATCGATGCGTACGCCCACGCGTGGCTTCTCCTTGGTCTTGTTCGCGCTGATAGGAAGGTCCACCGGCAGGGTGCTGGGGCTCACCATGGTGGAGATGATCACGAAGAAGATGAGCAGCAGGAAGACCAGGTCGGTCATACTGCTCAGGCTGAAGCCCGCGTCGATCCTATTGCTTCCGCGTAGGTTCACCGTGCTATGCTCACTTGGCTGGTGATTCCAGCAGGTCCATGAACTCGATGGTGCGCGACTCCATCTTCTGCACCACCTTGGTGACACGCGCCACCAGCAGGTTGTAGCCGATGTAGGCCGGGATGCCGATGATGAGACCCGCCACGGTGGTGATCATGGCCTGCATCATACCGCCGCTCAGCTGGCTCAGTTCCACGCCGGCGCCGCTCACTTCCATGGTGTGGAAGGTGACCACCATACCCACCACGGTACCGAGGAAGCCGAGCATGGGCGCGGCACCGGACACGGTGGCGATGATGGGCAGGCCGCTCTCCAGGCGATACACTTCCAACTTGCCCTGGTTCTCGATGCTCACCTCGATGTCCTTGAGGGGTTTGCCGATGCGGCTGATGCCCTTCTCCAGCATGCGGGCCACGGGCGTGTTGGTGGTCTGGCACAGGTTGCGCGCGCTGTCCAGCTTCCCCTCGTGGATGTAGTCGCGGATCTTGGCCATGAAGTCCTTCTCATCACGCAGGGCGCGGTTGATGGCGAGCATGCGTTCGATGATGATGTACACCGCAGCGAGGGACATGAGGCCCAGCGGCCCCATGATGTACCAGCCGCCCATCTTGATCAGTTCCCAGATGGAGAGGGTGGTCTCCTTGGGTGTCACCGGGACGGAAGCGGCTTGCTCCACCATCTGGCGGGCAGCGTCGGTGGTCTCCTGGATCTGTGCGAAAAGGTCGATGAACATGGTGGTGGGGTGTGGGATAGAACGCGGTCTGGGTGCGTTGGATTGTCAGTTGAGTTTCTCGAGGGCTATCTCGAAGGCGGTGCGGGTGAGGTGCGTGCGGGCGGTCGAGCGGGCGTGCGTGGCGCGCAGGGCCCCGGCGATCACATTGCTCACATCGTTGAAGATGGCGGCATCGCCCAGGTCGTTACCGGGCTGCATGCAGTAGGCGAACACGCGGGCCATGCCGCAGTTGGCGATGAAGTCGGGGATGATGCTCACGCGGCCATCGGCATGCTCGGCGATGGGGCCGTAGAAGATCTGCGGATCGGCGAAGGGCACGTTGGCCCCGCTGCTGATCACCTCCAGACCGTTGGCGGCCATGCGGTCCACCTGGTCCTGCGTTACCAAGCGGCTGGCGGCGCAGGGCAGGAACACCTCCGCGCCGAGGTCCCATACGCCAGCGCTCACTTCGGCGAAGGGCAACATGCCCGGCATGCGCAGGGTATTGCCCTCCTTGCTGCTGAAGGCGTCGCGCACCTGCTCGGCGGTGAGGCCTTCGGGAGCGAGCACACCGCCCGCGCGATCGATGATGCCCACGATGCGCGCACCCGCGCGGGAGAGATAGTAGCCCGCTGCGGCCCCCACATTGCCCCAGCCTTGCACGATGACGCGTTTGCCTGCGAGGTCGCCGCCGTAGACGCTGTAGTAATGACGCACGCTCTCGGCAACCCCCCAGCCCGTGATCATATCGGCCACGGCATACTTGCCGGCGGTGGGCACGTAGGTGGTGTCGTGCACCAGCTTGCTGACGCCGGTGCGCAGTTGGTCGATGGCTTGCGCCTTCACGCCTTCGGCGCTGCCGATGTGCCCATTCACCACGCCCTCTTGCGGGTGGCGAAGTCCATAGCGCTCGGTGATGGGGATCACCTCGTGCAGTTCATCCACGTTGAGGTCGCCGCCGGTGCCGTAGTAGGTCTTCAGCAGGGGCATCACGGCCTTGTACCAGCGGTCCAGCACCTCGTGCTTGCGCGGGTCGGCGGGGTCGAAGTCGATGCCGCTCTTGGCGCCGCCGATGGGTGGGCCGCACACGCTGAACTTCACCTCCATGGTCTTGGCCAGGCTCTCCACCTCGCGGCGGTCCAGGCCTTTGCGCATGCGGGTGCCACCGCCGGCGGCACCACCACGCAAACTGTTGATCACCACCCAGCCTTTGGCCCCGGTGGGTGCATCGTTCCACTCGAAGACGATCTCGGGGGCGCGCTCCTCAAAGCGGCGAAGGGCTTCACGCATCACATTCCTGCTTGGGGCGAATGTAGGCGCGTGTGCCGCCACGGGTTCCGGCAGCGGGACGTGCGTTATCCAATGCGGTTGTTGAAAGCGGACGGGGTGGGGCGCACGCACGGAGCAGCCAGCTCACAGATGCGCAGGTGCGTGCCCACCGCGCTTCGCGGACACCGCTTGTTTGCGGTCGGCCACTGCCAACGCAGGCTTGGCTGTTAGCCGTAAGGTGGCGCTAGCTGCCATTATTTCGTCGGAAGGTCTCCGTAAGCGGTGGGAAGTCTTCCGTAACAACCCGGAAGGTCTCCGTAAGCGCCCGGCACCCGTCACTATTTCAGCGGAAGGTCTCCATACCCGCTCGGCACCTGCCATTCATTCGTCGGAAGCTCTCCGTAAGCGGTGGGAAGTCCTCCGGATCGACCGGGAAGGTCTCCATAAGCGCCCGGAACGTGTCCGTATTTCAGGTGAAGGCGTCCGGAACCGGTCGGAACCTTCCATTAACCGATCGGAAGGTGTGGGGAAGCGCTTGGCAGGTGCAAGGAACCGACCGGCACAGACGATGCGAATGGCAAAGGCGCCGCGCGGATGGCTACCTTGTTCGTGCACTGCACAACGAACATGGGAACGACACGTTCATAGCTCCGAGGCGCAGGGTCGCCGAAGACGGCGGATCGCTCGCGGCGTTTGCGAGGGAAGGTGGTGAAGACCTGCGTCGACTCAAAGCACTCGTCAATTGGTCCGGGTCCGCAGCGATCAACCAACTAGTGTTTGGTGAACCGAGCATACTGTCCCAAACACTCGATAAGGTAGAGTCCGGGAAGCAGTTCTTCGATCGATATCGGGCCGGAACCGGCTGGACCAAGATCTACTGTGCCAGAGCGCACCAAACGACCACTTGCGTCATGAATGAGCAACCGTTGGACCCCATGCATTGGACCGCTGATCGCGATATGCGTTCCATCCAAGTATCGGATCCGAAGTTGGTCAAGAATGGGTTGGAGATCAGCTAATGAGGTGTTGATGGCTGAACACGTATCCGGATAGGAGCCTACGTACTTGGCCACGCAATTCACCGGCGCTCCATCGGCTGTGTGGAAGGTGCCTACATAGAGTGTATCGTGATAGAAGTCGAATTGGTCGGTCGGCATGGCGGGGGCGCCGCCCAAGCCGCAGTACTGGTAGCCATCCCAAGTAGCTATGCCATAAGCGGGCACGTTGCCAGCATGCCAGATCTGCCCGGTCATGTAGAGTAGATCGTTGTGCACCTTGAACTCTGATGCCCCAACGTTCAATGCCCATTGGTTGTTGGCGTTCTGCAAGCCTGTACCTACCGGCGCGAAAGTGGATCCGGTCCATTTCACTATGCCTTCGCCCGCATTGCCTTCCGCGACATGGATGCCACCGCCAACGTAGAGTTCATCATGGTAGACCGCGAGGCACAGGCCGACACCGAAGTTGCCCTCAATGCCCGAACCGAGGATGGCCCAATGATCCCCATCGTAGATCGCGACCCCATGACCTGGTGACCCAGGTATGTTCAGACCCGCACCGGCAATGACCAGATCGCCTTGATACGCGACGAGGTCGCTGACGATGGGGTCGACGTTGCTGAATTCAGACATATCCCCAACGGGCAGCCATGCGTCTCCAACGCGTTTCGCCAACCCTTTGCAAAGGTGGCCGTCCACGTATTGGAACGCACCTATAGCGAACAACTCTCCGTTGATTATCCGAAAAGCCGCTGGACCACCACTGTTCGGAAAGTCGCCGTATTGTGACCATGTTCCGTTAGCGAACGCCGCGCAGGCCGGAATAGAATCCTCATTTATCCGTAAGAATGAGCCACCGACAAGGAGTGTATCCTGCCACCGGATGGCGCACAGCGGCGTACCAGTGAAGGCACCGATGGTATCCCATTGACCATCGCTGTACACGCTTATCCCTTGATCATTGAAGTTGTTGTCCCCATCGATCGAGGAGGCGCCGCAGAAGTAGATCGCGTTGCCTATGGTGTCGGTGTAGATCCCGAAAACCTGTGTGGTCAGGAACGGGACACCTCCAGCGACCCAGGTGGTCTGAGGGTAGGCGTGTTGACTCAGAAGAAGCGGGCATAACAAGATGAGCAGGCCGATAAGCCTTCGCGTGGTCATGGCTTCAAGAATCGCAGTGTTCCACTTGCAGTCTTGAGTAAGTAGGTGCCGGAGGCCAGGCCGCTAATGACTATGGGCGGTGTTCGCTGGCCGGTGACGGTGGTACGCTGCTCAAGTACCAAGCGGCCAATTGCGTCATGTACGCGCAGGGTCTGTGGACCATTGGCGAGGCCCGCCACGGTGATGTGGTCAGTGTCTTCGTAGACCCAATAAGCGTTGCTGCCAGCGGCCACTGGGGAGGGAATGGATACTGGTGTTTCCTCCATACAGAAGGAGGAGATGAACGCATCACTTTCCCCACCGGCCCAATCGGGCCAGAACGAGGGAATGCCACCACCATCATCCAAGGGGAAATACGATGTGATGTCCATGTACTTGGTGGTGTTGCCCACCACGTAGAGGTTGTCGTTCCCGTTGCGCACCAGCAAGTGATGGACGTTCTCGCTTCTTGCCCAGAAAGCGGGACCACCGATGTAGGTGGCGAAGCGCAGGTCGTACAGGGGGGTCGAAGCACATTACTAATCCATCCACCATGGGTTCTGGTTCGCAGAACGTGGGCACCCATCCATCCACATTGGAAACCATGGAGGCTTGGTGGTAGTAGGTGCCGAATTGCGCAAGCGCGAAACCAAGCGGACGGTAGGAGGATCCTCCCAGATAGAGTGCGCCGGTCTTGTCGAAGTACACCACTTGGAGGGTTGCTTTGCCATTGAACGTGGTTAAGCAATCAAAATCGAAATAGCTCGTTCCTGGCACGTAGCTCGACCAGGTCAATTGCCTGGAAGAACCACCGGAGAAACGAGCTACAAAAGCGTTGTTGTCCCCTATCTGCTGGGATTGATGCCAGCCGGGCCCTTGCACCATGGGCACCGATCCTTGGAACGTGTAACCGATGATGGCGATATCCCCGGTGATTGGATCGATAGCGACCGGTTTGCCGAAGAGGTCATTCTGCACGGAGGCGTCCACGGTGCCCGTTTCGCCGAAGTAGGTGCTCCAAACCGGCTCACCCGCGCCAGTGAATTCATAGAGCGCCACGTTCGAGAACACACCCGTGTACGGCTCGCAGTATGACCCGGTGGGGCAACCTGCACTGGGTAGATTGGGGTTGTTTGTTCGGCCCACGACGACCACTCTGTTCCCAGAGGTAGCTACTCCATTGGGTTCCTGGCCCAGGTAGGTGAACCAGTTCAGCCGATCCGCAGTGTTGAGCATGGCCACAAAGCCCTCTCCACCAGCAGTAGCGGGGTCCCAGTACACACTGTTCGCGCTGGGCGGTGGATCGTCCAAATACGCTTCGTTAACCATCCAAATACCGGGACTGGTGCGACCGGTGATGAAGATCTGGCCGGACTCCGAATTGGCGATGCCGCTGATGAAGTCGGCTTCGAAGTATGTTGACCACGTTCGGAAGCCATTGTCAGTTCGAAATTTCGCGATAAAGCTAGATGACGTTCCATTGAGGAAATGTTCCCCGTTGAACGCCTGATTCTGAAGGCTGGTTGAATTCGTTCGCCCCGCCAAATAGACGTGTGTGGTCCCGCCGCTGGTTGTAGTTGCACAGCCATGTGGACGGCAATACTCACCCGCAGAACCACCGAAGAACGACTTCCATAGGATTT
>WBZX01001922.1_pt1 | contig 14802 bp, 11 predicted proteins | sample 5204211 | NCBI WGS metagenome assembly WBZX01 (sample SAMN12344362, study PRJNA552823) | activated sludge metagenome | biome: Activated sludge suspended growth; feature: Nitrification reactor; material: Wastewater; isolation source: activated sludge from nitrification reactor of wastewater...
AGCCTTGCTTCGCGCAGCCGACGGCGCCCGATTCGATCGCGTCGTGGTGGACCTTGTGCTGGAGCGGCTCCTTCGTCGACTCCTGCGCGTGGCACTGGCGGCAAGTCTCGTTCTTGTACGGCTTGTAGAGCGCCGGCGGCCGGTGATTGGGGTTGTTCCAGTCTCCGGTGTAGTAGTCCCAGACGTGGTGCATGCCGCCGATCTTGGTCACCACGAGGCCGAACATGCCGTAGTCGGCGTGGCAGGTGTAACAGCTCTCCTTGCCGAACCACTTGTTCTTGCTGTGGAGTGCGGCGAGGCCGGAGCTCTTGGGGTTCGCGGCGTCCTCGGTGTAGGGGACCATCACGTGGCACGAGCCGCAGAACTCTCGTTCCTTGGTGACCTCCAGGTTGGCGTAGCTGCCCACCATCGCCGCGGTGATGGGCAGCGGGCCGAGGCCCGCGAACAACCACACGCGCGTGGCCCGGGTGAGGGGCGGGCGCCGGATGAGGTAGTACAGCAGGACGGCGGCGGAGGCTGCAGCGCAGACCAGCGCACCGAGGTTGAGCAGGTGAGGGAGCTCGACGGTCATGGGCGTCCGTTCGGGGGGGAGGATCCTTGAGTCATTGGCCGGAGAACCTGTGGCAGCCCCCGCAGACAGCGGCGTCCGGCTTGTGATCTTTTTCGTTCGGGTGGCACCCGATGCAAGAGGCGCGATCGCTCCTCGGCGCGACGTGCGGCGTCGCGTGGCAGTCGGTGCACTTGTCGTGGCCCTTCGTCGCGTGGAGGCCGATGAGCTTGCTCGGCTCGTGGCAGCTCTTGCAGCCCGGAGGCGCCGCCGCGCCCTTGGGGCCGTATGGACGGTGGCACTTCTCGCACTCGCCGTGGCCCAGCGTCTGCGAGGCCTTGGCCTCGGCCGCGTGGCACGTCTTGCAGCCCTGCGCGACGGCGAGGCGCTTGCCGCTGTGCGAGTCGTGGCACTTCTCGCAGGCCTGGTGTCCCTTGGGGGCGGTCTTCTGCTGCTCTTCGTGGCAGGCCACGCAGGCGCCCGTGTTCGTGGTCGGGCGGTGGCCCTTCCCTGTGTGGCAGCCCACACAGGTGGCGTGCTTGGGGTTCTGCGCGACGCGGGACGCCTGCGCGGAGTGGCACGTCGCGCACCCGGCGACGGCCTTGCCCTCGTTGTGCTTCTCGTGGCAGGTGCTGCAGGCCAGCCCGGCGTGCTTGCCCTGCTGCGCCCGCGCGGTGTTGTGGCACGTCGCGCAGCCGGCCGCCGCGAGCACGGACGAAGCGACGCCGTCCGATCCGCCCGGATGCGGGTTGTGGCAGGTCGTGCAGCCCGTGCCCTTGGGATCGGGGTGGGTCGTCTTGACCTCGTGGCACTTCCCGCAGGAGGCCGCCGCCGAGCTCTTCACGTCGTGAGGTGTGTGGCAGCTCTTGCAGTCGGAGTGCTTGTCCGCGCCCTTGCCGGCCATCGTGCGCTGCTGGTGGCACGTCCCGCAGGACTTGGCAGAGGCCTTGTCGAACGCGTGCGGAGCGTGGCAGTTCGTGCACGCGTCGTGGCCCTTGAAGAGCGCGTTCTTGGTGAGCTGAGGCGTCTTCTCGGCGTGGCAGGAGGCGCATCGGCCGTCGGCGGCGCCCGCGACCTCGTGGGGCTTGTGGCAGTCGTTGCAGATGAGCGTCCCGGCCTTGGTGCCCTCCGTCTCGCCGTGCGTGACGACCTTCTGGCGCTCGTGGCAGTCGCCGCACGCGCGGGGCTTGGTCCAGGGCTCGTCGTGCGGTTGGTGGCAGTCGGAGCAGTCCTCGCCGCCGTGGACGTCGATCCCGGGGGACGTGCCCATCGTCTGAGAGTGGCACTTCTGGCACTCCCACGCTCGAAGGACCATGTCCTCCGCGTCGCCCGAGCCCAGCGTGTGGCAGCTCACGCAGTGGGTCTGACCCATCTTGGGGATGGTGACCTTGATGTCGTCGTGGCAGTCCATGCAGCGCTGCTCGAACGGCTCGCCGAAGCCCGTCACCTCGCCGAGGTGGCAGCACGTGCAGCTCGTCCGCTCGCCCATCTGGGCGGCGAGATCATGGCCGGCGTTCCCGACCTTCGCGCGCCAGCGGGGATCGCGGCGATCCTCCGCTGTGTGGCAGGCCGCGCAGCGGCTCCGCGGATGGCCCGGGTGCCCGGGGATCTCGGAGGCCCCCGCGGTCCCGTGGGCGACGCCGCCGGTGGCCCCGGAGGTGGTCGCGTCGTCGGTGTCGGCCGACGGACCGCCGCTCCCGCAGGCGACGCCGAAGACCGCGACGGCCAGGGTGACGAGGAGGAGGAGCGTGCCCGATACTGCTGGACTCCGCGCAGAGCGCCAAGGTTTCACAGGCCGACTCCATGGCACTGGCGACAGGCGACGTCCGTTCTCCGGTCGCCGTGCGAGGTGTAGCCCGGCGGGTGCGGGCTGCCGCCGAGGCCACCGACACGGTGGCACCCGACGCAGAGCTTCTCGCCCGCGCCGCCGTGACAGGCGGCACAAACGGTCGGATCACGCCACGCCTCGCGCCCGTGATCGTTGGGCTGGCCCGGCAGGCCCAGCCAGGTCCGGGGGTGGGGGCTCTTCGCTCCTCCGGCCGCGCTCGCGCCGATCCCGCTCTTGTTGTGGCAGTCGCCGCACGTCTGGGTATCGTGGCAGTTGGTGCAGAGGCCCGGCTGGCCGCGCGCCTCGTCGGAGTGACGGGACAGGAAGCCGGCGCGGTGGACGCTCGGGACGAAGGGATCGTCGAAGGCGAGCTGCGCGGGCGTCGCCGGGGCGACGCGGCCGGCGTGGCAGCCGGAGCACCATCGATCGGAGTGGCAGCTCGCGCAGACCTCGCCCGTGGTGGCGGCGCGCACGGCGTGCTCCTTCATGAAGTCGGGGCCATGGACCCACTGGTCCTGCGGCTTCAGGCCCTCTTTCTCCAGGTCCACGTGGCACCCGTAGCACTTGCGATCGATCATCTCGTCCGCGTGGTTGTGGCAGCCGAAACAGGCCCCCATCGGCGGGCGAAGGTGGCTGTCGCTCGTCTGGGCGTCGACATGGCACTTCACGCACTGGCCCTTGGTCCGCGTGAGGTGGACGGCGTGGTCGAAGTGCAGGTTCTCGCGCGCCGCCGCGGCGGCGATCCGCGTCTCCGCGAGCCCGTGGCACTTCGTGCAGTCGTTCGTGTCGTGGACCTTCTCGTGGCAGCCGTCGGTGCAGCTGCGCGCGTCGGGGATGTGCAGCTCGTCGGCGTCGCCGGCTGTCGCGATCCCGGAGTGGCACTTGGTGCACTGGATGCCTTTGGCCACGTGCGCCTGGTGCTCGAAGGGCCGCCGCCCAGGGGGCCGGATCCCGAGCACACCCGCGCACGCCGACGCGAAGAGCACCAGCAAGGCGAGGACGAGCGAGAGACGATTCTTCATCGCTTCTCCCACGAGGCGGAGGCCCGGAAGATGCCGGCCAGGGCCGCGATGCGCGTCGGCGACGAGCTGGCTTCCATGCCGCCGGCGAGGTCGAGCCACGGCGCGAACTTGGGCGAATAGCCGAGCGAGAGGAGGCCCCACGGCCAGACGTCACCGCGCCCGTTCGGCACGTCGGGGACGACGATCTCGACCTCGGCGGCCGCGCGGAACCGGTACGCGATGGGGATGCGCGCCGACAGCCGGCCACCCGTCCACGAGGCGTCGGCCGGCGCCCACTGGCGCCGCGCCTCGAAGCCGAGCGCCCCGTCCCCGCGATCGTCGAGGCGGAGAACGGCGTGCAGAGAGGCGCGTCCGCCGAAGTCGCCGCCGATGTAGTCGGCCGAGCCGACGGCGTTGATGTCGAGCCGAGGCGCCGCGCGCAACGCGAGCGTGAGGCCGCCCTGCGTCGACGGGACGTCCCCGATCGCCGCGAACAGCGAGGTGGCGGGCAGGAGGTGGGACGGGTCGCGGTGGAGCGCGAAGCCCTCCACGCGGAGCGGCCCGAGGCGGGCGGCGACGGAGCCGCGCGCGCTGGCCACGTCGGTGTGCAGGAGATCGATGGCGACCTCACCCGCCGCGTCGAGCCAGCGGACAGGCGAGGTGGACGCGTCGAAGCCCAGCTCCTCGAACTGGATGAAGCCCGCGCCGCGGCGCTGGAGATAGGAGACACCGGCCGACACGACGTCGCCGATGCGCTGGGAGACGCGGCCGCCTGCGGCCCAGTCGTACGCCTGCGCGGAGAAGCCCGGCAACACAGGCACGCCGCCGAACACCTGGAGCGTCGGGCCCTTGGGGATGTGGCCAAAGGCGTTGGCTCCATCCAGGAGCATCGGGCGGATCGCGCCCGCCGTGACGAGCATCCGGCCGAGCCGCAGCTCGCCCCATCCGTGCGGCTCCCGGAGGCGGACGCTCGCCACGAGGACATCGCCCGTCGGCTTGTCACTCCCCTGTTGCTCGCCCGTCCCCATCCACACGACAGCCTCGGCGTCCGCCCAGGACGACGGCTTTGCCTGGCCGGACAGCACGACGAGGCCGGCCGGAGAAGGCGCCGTCCCGAAGGCATACACGTCGCCGCGGAGGCGGTATTGCGCCGAGGCGGACGTCGCCGACAAGGCGGTCGCGAGGCCCAGCGCACAGCCCAGGATCTTCGTCGCCTTGCGGCTCTTTCGGCTCTTGCGCCTCATGGCAGGAAATCCACGTGGCCGTCGACGTGCGTCGCCGGCTGGAAGTTGTGGCACGGCAAACAGGGTTGGACGGCGGCCTCCCACGGGAGGTCGGGATCGGCCGGGACCTGCGGGTGGGGCACGCCGTCCTTCGTCTTGGCGGGCGGGAAGGCGTGGCACCCGTCGCACTTGCGCGGCGCGCCGCTCGTGTCCGTCCAGACGACGCCGGGATCCTTGTCCCCGTGACAGGCCACCACGCACCGCTGACTGGCCGGATCGTACGTGCCGCCGAAGAGGCTCACGTCGGCCGGAGGGGTCGCGTCCAGGTGGCCTGTCGCGAGCACGGTGGCAGGGACGGTGTGGCACGTCGTGCACTCCACGACCTTGCCCATGCGGTCCAGGAGCGTCGGATCCAGGTGGCGCTGGTGCGCTCCGACCGTCTTCGCGGAAGCGACCGTGGCGCCGTCGATCCCCCTCGGGGGCGCGCCGTCCGGGAGCTCGCCGTGGCACGCCGCGCACGTCATGTCGAGGACGTCGATCTGGGCGTTCAGGTGGCGCGGGTCGTCGTGCTTCGGGTGGCAGCCCGCGCAGCCGTCGGGGAGCGGGCCGATGCTCGCGGTGAACTGCGCGTGGTTCTTGGGCGGCGCCTCGTGGCACGTGTCGCAGGGGAGCTGCTGCACGGGCGAGTCCCACCGAGGGCTCTTGTCACCATGGCAGTAGGTCGCCGTGCACGTCTGGTCTTCCGCGCTCCACGTGGCGGCCAGGCCGCCGTGCGCCGAGAGCCCGGAGAGGGTGATCTCGACCTGGCCGTCGGGGTGCTTGATCTCCCGGGCGTCCTTGGGGACGTGGTGGCACGTCTCGCAGCCGAAGCGGAGGATGTGACCGCCGTGGGCGCCGGACGTGGGCTTGGGCGGGGCGTTGCCGTTGTGGCAGGTGCCGCACCACTCGACGCCGTTCGGAGCGTGGCAGTTGGCCGTGTTGCACGAGAAGCTCGCGTCCCCGCCGCCGTAGTCGTCACCGTGGCACTTGCGGCACGTGGCGAGGGGGAACGCGTTCTGCTTCTTGTATTGCTCTTTGAGGTACGTGGCGTGGAAGTCGGGGCCCTTGGGGTTGTCCAGATCCGCGAAGCCCGGCGGGTGGATGCCGCCCTCGCGCTCGACCGAGCGCGTTTCCTCGCAGGCGCCCGCGAAGGCCGCGACGAGCGCGAGCGAGAGGGCGGAGAGGAGGATTCGAGGGCGGAGCACGAGGGTCCCTTTCGGGGGGGGCTGGATGGTTATCGGATCATGCGTTCTTGGCGTCACCGATCGTGTCTAGGGCTTGGGCTGGTGCACCTTCTGGACGTCGTAGTCGGACCCGGGGCCGTGGCAGGTGTCGCAGGCCTCGAGGCCGCTCGCCGTCGTGGTCGTGAGGGTGTGGGCGACGACGGCCTTCGCGTCGTGGCAGCCGGTGCACGCCGCCGCCTCGGGGTAGATCGGAGTCTCGGCCACGACGATCCGCTGATCGCAGTACGCGTCCGCGTCCGCCGCCGGATCCTCCACGCACTGGAGCGTGGTGGTCTTCGTCGGGAGCACGCCCTCCGGCATGGGCAGCCGGAACGAGTCGCCCTTGTGGCAAGTCCAGCACTTCGATCGATCGCCGGGGAAAGGCGCCTCGCCGAAGTCGATGGGCGTGCCCGCGGGGTTCGCCTTCGTCGGGGCCGGGAAGCCGCCGAGCACGTAGGGCTGCGCGAGGTCCGCGCCCGTGTGGATGCGGTGGATGAAGTGCGCCATGCCGAGGCTCAGCGCCTCCACCGTCTCGCCCTCGAAGCGGGAGATACGGTCGTCGCCGACCTGGTTCGCGTTGTGGCAAAAGACGCAATACTGGGGGTTGTTGCGCGTCCCGCCGTGCCCTTGCACCTGGAAGTGGCACCTGTTGCACGACGTCTCCTCCACCACCTCGCGGCGGGGGACGGGCGCGGCGTCCGTGACGGCCACGAAGGCGACGGGGTTGTGCGCGGCGTAGCGCGGTCCGGCGGCTCCGCCGGGCTGGATGTAGCCCTCGATGCCCACGGCGTAGCTGCCAGTGGCCAGGAGGGGAATCGGCGTCGACATCGTGTATCGGAACACGCCGTTCGGCTGGTCCTCGGCGGCGAGGGAGCCTGTCGCTCCGGTGCCCTGCGCGGTGTTCTGCCAGAACGAGGCGTAGTCGGTGGTCGGGCCGGCGACGGTCGCGATCAGGCGCGTCATGGGCTTCAGCGGATCGAGGATGTCGCGGGGCTGCCCGTTCTCCTTCACGCTGAAGACGATCTCCGGGGTCTCGCCGGGCGCCGTCTTCTGGACGGACTGGATCGCGATCTCGATGACAGGGGCCGCGGGATCGGTGAGGGGCGTCAGGTGGACGTCGGTGATGCCCTTGATGCCGCCCGCCGTCGGGTGGCAGACCGTACACTTGCTCTCGTCGGGCTGCGGCCCGCCGGCGTGGGCGATCGTTCCGGGAGGAGGGACGTCGTCGAAGGAGGTGAGATCGTGGCAGGAGAGGCAGATCTTCTTCTGCGGCGCGCTGTTCCAGATCTTGCCCTGATCGCCTGTGTGGCAATAGTCGCAGTTCTGAAGCTCGGCCGGGTAGCCGACGCCCGAGTAGTCGCGAGCGGCCATGTCGGCGCCGACGAGCGCGTAGCTGCCGCCGGCGACGACGCTCGGCAGCGAGCGGCCGCGGTGGATCTTGTGGACCATCACGGCGAGCTCGACGGAGGTGCCGGCCTCGTCGAAGGTCTTGTCCGTGTGGCAGGCGACGCAGAGCTGCACGTCGCGGATCGCGCCGCCGTGGGCCTTGAGCGGGGCGTGGCACTGGTTGCACGCGTCGGTGCGGACGATGTCGCGCTTCTGGGTCGGATCGCCGCCGGCGGGGACGAAGCTCTTCACGACCTCGGCCGTGTACGTGCTCCCCTCGAACGTGCGCGTCGCCCACAGGCCGAGCGTGTGTGTCTTCTGGGGATCCGGCGGATCCACCGTCGCGCCGAGCTCGTACGAGTAGATGCCGTTGTCGAAGTCGACCTCGGTGAACTTGCCGCCTTGATCGGCCGCGGGCTTGCCGGCCGCGTCGACGGTGTACGAGACGTACGCGCCGGGATCGCCGCTCGGCTTGATGTCCAGCCACGCGAGGCTCGCGTACACGTCGACGGCGCCCTCGGTGTATTTGCCCAGGCGGTCGAGCGGTGTGCCCTTGTCGTCCGTGATGCGGAACGTCACCGTGGCCTTGGTGAACTCCACCTTCACGTCCTGAAGCGTGAGCTTCAGCCCGGAATCCACGAGATAGGGTGTCTTGCCGTCGCTGCCAGTCGGTCCTGTCGGCCCGGACGTCCCGTCCGTGCCGTCGACGCCCGATGTTCCGTCCTCACCTGAGGGGCCCGCGGGCCCAGTCAAACCAGCTTCGCCCGGGGGGCCAGCACAACCAACCACGGCCAGGGCGAGACAAACCAATCCTGCCCACCAAACTCTCATGGGGCTTGGCTCCTCTCAACGCCGCCGAGAAGGAAGCGGCACGCTCCGAGACGAACGGCGGCTGGGAACAGCTCCGACGCGCGTCATTTGGGAGGCGGGACAGCAAGGCGCGTACCGGGGCCCGAAACGGCGGGAAACGGCTGGAAACCTTTCGCGTCGAAACGCCGGGGTGCAGGTTTCGCGCGCGGGACGCAAGACCTGTCGCCGGCTCCTCTGCCATGGGCACGCCGAAGGAGAACGAAGACGGCCGGATGGACTACACTGTTCGCGCACCGCTTGCGCGTCGACGCGCATCCCCTGGCGGGGGGCGGTCCAGGCAGCGCGAATTTTCGCAGGAGTGGTGCTATCCCTTGCGGAGCTGATGACTTCCTCACGCTTTGCGCCTGCTCGCTCGCTCCTCGCGGCCCTCGTGGCGGGGCTCTTCGCCCTCCCCCTCGCCGCCTGCGACAAGAGCGCCCCCCAGAAGGACACCTCGACGTCGCCCCAGGAGCCCGTCGGGCCCCTCGCGGACCGCCACGCTCCGCCTCCCGGCGCCGGCGAGAGCTGGAACGCCGCGAAGATCGAGTGGTTCACGTACGACGGCGGGCTCGAAGAGGCCAAGGCGACGAAGAAGCCGATCTGCCTCGTGTTCTTCACGACGTGGTGCCCCCACTGCAAGAACTACAGCCGGGTGTTCGAGGACCCCAAGGTCACCGAGCGCGCCAAGGACTTCGTGATGGTGCGCGTCGACGCGGACCAGGAGAGCGACCTCGCGAAGCGCTTCTCGAAGGACGGCGGCTACATCCCGCGGACCTTCTTCCTGTCGTCCGACGGCACGCCCGACTTCGAGATCCACGCGGCGCGGCCGCAGTACGCGTACTTCTACGACGAGCGCAACCCGGGCTCGATCCTCGCCGGGATGGAAGAAGCGGCGCGCAAGCTCCGCAACTGAGAGGACGTGGCGCTCACGTTCCGCGGCTCGACGCTGCGCGCGCCCGCGTGGGGGGACGCGGTGGTGCTCGGCGGGCTCGCGATCGTGCTCTACGCCGCCGTGCGCGCGGCCCCGCTCGCGCCCGACGCGATCCAGGGGCCGCACATCTCGCTCTCCGTCGCGGCGCTCCCCGCGTACGCGGCGCGCTCGCTCGCCCGGATGGCGGCGGCGTACGCGCTGTCGCTCGGCTTCACGCTCGTCTACGGCTACGCGGCCGCCAAGAACAAGCGCGCCGAGAAGGTCCTCCTGCCCGCGCTCGACGTGCTCCAGAGCGTGCCGATCCTGTCGTTCCTCCCGGTGGTGCTGCTGTCGCTCGGCGCGTTCCTCCCGGAGCGCGTCGCCGTCGAGATCGCGGCGGTGCTGCTGCTGTTCACGAGCCAGGTGTGGAACATGACGTTCGGCTGGTACCAGTCGCTGACGACGGTGCCCGTCGAGCTGGGCGAGGCGGCGTCGACGTTCCGCTTCGGCGCGTGGCTGCGGTTCCGAATGCTGGAGCTGCCGCACGCGACGATCGGGCTCCTCTGGAACAGCATGATGAGCTGGGCCGGCGGGTGGTTCTTCTTGATGGCCGCCGAGAGCTTCACGATCGGCGAGCGCGACTTCCGCCTGCCGGGGCTCGGCTCGTACCTGCGCGCGGCCGCCGACGCGGGGGACAAGCACGCGATCGCGGTGGGCGTCCTCGTGCTCGTGGGGCTCATCGTCGCGCTCGATCAGCTCGTGTGGCGGCCGCTGCTCGCGTGGTCGCACAGGTTCAAGGTCGACATGGTCTCGGCGGCCGAGGGGCCGACGTCCTGGTTCTACAAGGCGCTGCGCAGCTCCCGCGTGATCGCGTGGGTCGATCGGCGGGTGATCGCGCCCGCGCTGTCGTCGGTGGACGCCGCCGTGCTGAGGCGCTTCCCGCCGGGTCGCGCGACGCCGAGGGCGGCGGCGATCGCCCGGCGCGCGCTCGCCGTGATCGCGGGCGCCGCGAGCCTCGCCGGCGCGCTGTACGGCCTCGTCGGGGCGGCGCGGCTGCTCGTGCGCGTGAGCGCGGCCGCGTGGCTCGGCATCGGCGCGGGGGTGCTCGCGACGTTCGCGCGCGTGGCCGTGTCGCTGCTGATCGCCGCGGCGTGGACGCTCCCCGCCGGCACGCTGATCGGCACGAATCGAAGGGTCGCCGCGGTGCTCGCGCCGATCGTGCAGATCCTCGCGAGCGTGCCGGCGACGGCGCTCTTCCCCGTGGTGCTGCTGTCGCTCCTCCGCGTGCCGTTCGGCCAGAACATCGCGGCCGTCCTGCTCATGCTCATGGGCACGCAGTGGTACATGCTCTTCAACGTGATCGCGGGCGCGAGCGAGATCCCCGAGGATCTCCGGTACACCACGCGCGTGCTCGGCCTCGGGCGGTGGGATCGGTGGAGGACGATGAACCTGCCCGCGATCATGCCCCACGTGATCACCGGCGCCGTCACGGCGACGGGCGGCGCGTGGAACGCGAGCATCGTCGCCGAATACATCGACTTCGGCGGCCACGCGAAGGCGACGATCGGCGTCGGCGCGGTGATCGCGGAGGCGACGGCGCGCGGCGATTTCCCTCTCCTCTTCGCGTCCACGCTCGCGATGGTCGCGACCGTCGTGCTCGTGAACCGCGTCGTGTGGCGGCCGCTGTTCCGGCTCGCCGAGCGGCGCTACCGGATGGAGTGAGCCCATGGAAGACGCGGCCCCGATCGTCGAGCTCTCCGGCGTCACGCAGTCGTACGGCGCCTTCACCGCCATCGAGGACGTCTCGATGCGCATCGAGAGCGGCGAGTACCTCGCGCTCCTCGGCCCCTCCGGGTGCGGCAAGAGCACCCTGCTCCGGATCGCGATCGGCCTTCAAAAACCGACGCGCGGCGACGTCCGCTACAGGGGCGCGCCCCTCACCTCCGTGAACCCCAAGGCCGCCGTCGTGTTCCAGACGTTCGCGCTCTTCCCGTGGCTCACGGTGCAGCAGAACGTGGAGGTCGCGCTCAAGCCGCGCGGGTTCGGGGCCGAGGAGCGCGCGCTCCGCGCGGCGGCGGCGCTGCACCGCGTGGGGCTCGACGGCTTCGAGACGGCGCTCCCGCGCGAGCTGTCCGGCGGCATGCGGCAGAAGGCCGGCTTCGCGCGGGCGATCGCCGTCGAGCCGGAGCTCCTGTGCCTCGACGAGCCGTTCTCGGCGCTGGACGTGCTGTCGGCGGAGACGCTGCGCGGCGAGCTCCTCGAGCTGTGGACCTCCGGGAAGCTCCCGATGCGCGCGGTCCTGATGGTGACGCACAACATCGAGGAGGCCGTGCTGATGGCGGATCGCATCGTCGTCATGCAGAAGCGCCCCGGCCGCATCGTCGCCGACCTGAAGGTCGAGCTCCCGCGCCCGCGCTCCCGGCGGGACCCGCACTTCATCGCGCTCGTGGATCGGGTGTACGAGCTGCTCGCGGGCCAGACCGCGCCGGAGCACCTCGAGCTCGGCGTCGCGCCCGACGAGGAGGGGGCCACGCGCGCGATCCCGGCCATCACCGTCGACGCGCTCATGGGCCTCATCGAGCACCTCGCCGAGCGCCCCGGCCACAAGGAGGACATCTTCCGCCTCGCCGTCGATCTCCACCTCGACTCGGAGCACCTCCTCGACCTCACGGACGGCGCGGAGGTGCTCGGCCTCGCGACGATCGCGGAGGGCGACGTGCAGCTCCAGCCCCTCGGCGCGGAGCTGGCCGCCGCCGACATCGCCCCTCGCAAGGTCCTCCTCGCGCAGCGGATCGCGCGCCTCCCGATGGTGCGGTGGCTGCTCCGCCTGCTGCGCGCCTCCGAGTCCGGCGCCCTCGAACGTCGCGTGGGCGAGGCCGCGCTGTCGCTCGAGTTCTCCACGAAGGACGCGCACAAGCAGATGGACACGCTCATCCGGCTCGGCCGGTACGCGGGCCTCTACGACTACGACGACAGGCGCGCGCGGCTCCTCGTCCTGCCCGGCGATCAGCCCGCGAGCCAGCGCCGGTAGCCGAGCAGCCCCGCGAGCCCGAAGCCGATCGCGACGACGAGCCACCGCACGATCGCCGGCTTCACGCGGCGCGCGCCCGCGGCCCCCGCGAAGCCGCCGAGCACCGCGCCCGCCGCCATCACGAGGCCCACGCGCCAGTCGATCGCGCCGGCGACGACGAAGGCGATCGACGCCACGCCGTTGATCGCCGCGCCGACGACGCTCTTGATGCCGTTCATCCGGTGGATGTCGGTGCCGCCCATCCGGCTGTAGAGCGCGAGCATCATGATGCCCATGCCGCCGCCGAAGTAGCCGCCGTAGAGGCCGATCGCGAGCTGCATGAGCACCGCGACGAAGGGCGACTGCGGGACGCGCCACTCCGCGTCCTTCGCGGGAGGCGGCGCGCGGCGCAGGTTCTGCACGAGGAGCAGGACCGTCGCGAAGAGCACCAGCAGCGGGACGATCGCGTCGAAGACCTTCTGCGGCGTGAGCAGCAGGAGGATCGCCCCTGTGACGCCCCCGGCGAGCGCCGCGGGGAGGAACAGCCGGAGGATGGGGCGGTCCTGGCCGAGCTCGCGGCGGTACGCGAGCGCCGACGCGATCGACCCCGGCGTGAGCGCCACGGCGTTCGTCGCGTTCGCGGTGATCGGCGGCAGCCCGAGCGCGACGGCCACGGGGAACGACACGATGGTCCCGCCCCCCGCCACCGAGTTGATCGCCCCGGCGGCGGCCGCGGCGGCGGCGAGGATGGCTCCGTGCGCGAGCGTCAGCGGCGGCGACAAGGAGCGGTCTCGGGGGGAATCATGGGGATCATGGGCACGCGAGCATGGCACGAGCCGCGCGCGCGCGTCGCCCTGCGGAGGTCGTGTCGCACCCTGCGGTGGGACGTCCACGCGCCCCGGCGCGGCGTTTCGCCCCGGAAAATGGCCGATTCCTGCGCGAAGTCCCTCCCGCAGACGACGGCACGCGCCGTGCTCTATCGCTCTGCAACGTCGCCGCAACCACAGGCGACCGGCTCTCAAGGAGAACTTCGATGAAATCGCTCACGCTGTCCCTGCTCGTCGCTTTCGGCCTCACGCTCGGTGCTGCCAATGCGTTCGCGGAGACCCCGCAGGCCCCCGTGAGCGTCTCCGCCGCCGCACAGAACGCCATCCAGCAAGCGCAGGCCCACGAGCGCCGCGCCGCGGCGTACCGCATCACGGCGCGCATCGAGACCCAGAAGGCCCAGGACTCGATGGCCATCGCGATCAGCGACGACCAGCACGGCTTCCCGTACGAAGCGGGCGTGCAGCGCGCCAAGGCCCAGCAGCACCAGCTCGCCGCGCGCGAGGCGTACGCCGCCGCCGGCCGCGAGGACGCGATGGCCGCGCAGTGCCGCGCCACCGCCGCGCAGTGGTCGGCGCCTCCCGCCCGCCCGATCCAGATCTTCCGCCCCCGCTGAGTGCCAGTCTGCTCCGCGCGGCGCCTCCGTCCGTCGCGCGGGGGCGGTACGGAGACGCGCCCGCCGCGCTCCGTCGCGACGCGACCTCTCCCGCGCCCCCGAATCTCTTCCTTCTTCTTCTTCTCCTTCCACTTGGGGTTGGCTCCCCGCGCACGGTGGGCGATGCTTCGCGCATGCCGAAGATCACGCTCAAGCTCCAGGATCTCCAGACAGGACAGACGTCGTTCCACGAGCTCCCGGACGAGGAGGCGGCGATCGCTTATCTCCAGGATCGGCCCCGCTTCACGGACGTGCTCGGCGTCGTCTTCGAGGGGCTGACGCGCGAGCAGAACGCGCGCCTCAAGGCCGCAGCGAAGCCGCTCGACGACGAGGAGCGCGCCGCCGAGGCCAAGCTCAAGGTCGCCGCGCAGAAGCTCGCGGAGGAGGCCGAGGTCCGCCGGATGATGGAGGAGGAGGCCGCGCAGGCCGCGCACCGCGCCGCGCTGCGCACCGCGGATCCCAACCGCGTGATGGAGGTGCGCTACCGGTACGACACGGGGATCGCGCTCGTGGATCCGGCCGATCCGCGCGTGATCCCGCCCGACGTCCTCGCGCAGATCGAGGCCTGGATCGCCGAGCGAAACGAGTGGGTGGAGTCGCGCGGCCAGGTCGTCGGCGAGGCGAAGATGCAGGTGTGGCCGGGCCCGCTCCCGCGCCCCGGGATGGATCGCATCCAGGGCGGCTCGTTCGTCCCCGTCGCCGCCGCGGCCAAGCCGAAGGCCGACTGATCCGCGCGGATCAAAACGGATCGACGAGGAGCTTGTCGCGCACGGGGGCCGAGCACGTCGCGCCGCCGAGCCCTCCGCAGAAGTCCTTGTTCGCCCACGCATCGTCGCCGGGAAAGCCGATCGCCGAGAGATCCGTGACGAGCGGACTGGCCTCTTCCCCCGCGTTCACGAAGGGCGGGAGGCGATCGAACTTCGAGGGATCGGCGGCGCCGTCGGGGGCGCAGTCCTCGTCGAAACAGGGGATGACCGAGATGTTCTCGCAGATGTCGATGGTGGCGTACGTGCCGTGCTTGTCCTGCGACGGGAACACCACCCACCGCGGCTCGCCCGTCTCTGGATCGTTCGCGCGGACGAGGAGCGCGAGGTCGGCGCCGGTGAACTTGCGGCTGTGATCGTTGGCGGTGCTCTCGTGGGCCGCGGTGTACGCGCCGGCCTGCGAGACGTCGCCCGGACCGCCGCCGGAGGTCGCGACGAGATCGACGGCGACGCGCTCGGAGTCGCCGTTGTGCGACGTGAAGCCGCAGCTCCCGTAGTCCTTCGAATAGCCGATCATGAGGAAAACGCGCACGTGGAGCGGG
>WBZX01001924.1_pt1 | contig 14786 bp, 12 predicted proteins | sample 5204211 | NCBI WGS metagenome assembly WBZX01 (sample SAMN12344362, study PRJNA552823) | activated sludge metagenome | biome: Activated sludge suspended growth; feature: Nitrification reactor; material: Wastewater; isolation source: activated sludge from nitrification reactor of wastewater...
TGAGTATCTGCCGAACTTCCCCAACGGCCGCCGCATCACGATCGAGAACTTGCTCGATCACACCTCGGGCCTGCCCAACTACACCGACCTGCCGAACTTCCACCGCTGGAAGGCGCTGCCCCACCGCACCGAGGAGATGCTCGGGCGCTTCTCGGAGCTGCCGCTGGAGTTCGCGCCGGGCACCGACTTCAACCCCACCAACTCGGGCTACTTCGTGCTCGGGGCGATCATCGAGCGCGTGAGCGGGCTCGGCTACGGCGAGTACATGCAGCGGTTCGTGTTCGAGCCCGCGGGCATGACCGCGAGCGCGTTCGGAGATCACTACGACGGCGGCAATCAGGCGCTGGGCAACGTGTGGAACGTCGAGGAGCAGCTCGAGCCGCCCGACCCCATCGACATGTCCGTGTTCGGCGGCGCCGGCGGGCTGGTCTCGACCGTCGAGGACTTCGCGCGGTGGGACGCAGCGCTGTACGGCGGCGAGGTGCTCTCGCGCAGCAGCGCCGAGCAGATGCTCGACCCCAATCGCTTCGGCTACGGCTTCGGCTGGCTGGTCGGCGAGGCCTACGGACAGCGGGTGGTCAGCTTCCCCGGCGCGATCGACGGCTTCAACGCCGCCGTCATGCGCTTCACCGGCGATCGCACGCTGGTGGTCGTGCTCGCGAACACCGAGGTCGTGCCCGCGGGTCGCATCGCCGAGGACATCGCGATGATGGTCTACGGCGAGCGACCGTCGCCGCGCATCGAGTACCCCGAGGTCCAGGTCGCGCCGGGCACGTTCTCGCGCTACGTCGGCACCTTCGGCATCACCGATGAGACCGTACGCGTGCTCGGCGACGGGGCCGACGACGCCCAGCTCGAGCCGCTGCAGACCGTCTACGTGAAGCAGATCGGCGACCGGTTGTACCTCGACATCCCCGGCCACGGCTCGACGTGGATGCACCCGATGGGGCGGCACCGCTTCTTCTTCAAGGACAACAGCGGCAACTTCCTCACGTTCACGACCCGTGAGCGGGACGCCGGCGGTCCTGCGACCGCGCTGGTGGTGAACTTCGGCGAGGCCGAGCTCGAGCTGCAGCGCAAGGACGAGGAACCGTCCGTGGCCGTCGAGCGGTAGCGGCGCGCGCACCGGGCGGGCGCGGCACCGCGGTTGACGCGGTCGCGCGCGCTGACATAGCGTCGTGGATGATGTCGCGCCGCTGGGCCACTGCGCTGTCGTGTTCGCTCGGCCTTGCCTGTGCCTCCGGCACCGGTGCACGCGGCAATTCGACCGAGGACACCGAGGGCACGCTGGGCCCCGGCGGCGAGACCAACGACACCATCGACCCCACCGCGTTCAGCACCACCGCTGCCGCGGACAGCTCGACCGGCACCGATTCCGCGAGCGCGTCCGCGACCGACGCGACCGCTGAGCCGACCAGCAGCTCGGCCACCGGCACCACCGTCGCCGGGGACGGTCCGGTCGTGGTCGACATCGCGCCGGCCGACGGCAGCGAGGGCGTCGCGGCGGGCGCGTCGATCCAGCTGACGTTCTCGGCCGCGATGGACCCACGCACGTTGGTGGCCGACGACGGCTCCTGCAGCGGCGCCGTGCAGCTCTCCCACGACGACTTCGCGACCTGCGACGCGCTCGACGGCACGGTGGTCGCGAGCGACGGCGATACCACCTTCAGCTTCACGCCCGCGGCCGCGCTGACCTCGGCCACCAACCACCGCGTGCGCGTCACGACCGCGGCACAGTCGGCCGACGCGGCCCCGCTGGCGTCCGAATACACCAGCGACGGCTTCGTCGCTCGCTACTGGCACACCATCGCGATCGACGGCATCGACGACTGGAACGGCGACGAGTCCTTCGCCAGCTCGACCGCCGGCCACACCGACTACGTCGCCTGGGACGAGCAGTACGTCTACCTCGGCGTGCGCAGCCCCGACGTGGCCGGCGGCAACGGCTCGGTGTGGGTGGTCGTGTACTTCGGCGGCGCCAACGGCTCGAGCGACGGCGTGCTCTACAACACCCAGCAGCCCACGCTGCCGTTCGAGGCGCGCTGGCACCTGCGGTGGCGCGCCGACAACCTCTACACCGACGCGGTCGAGTTCGACGGCGACGCGTGGGCCGGCACCGCGTGGGACATCGGACCGGGCGACGTCTACGCCAACGGCGAGCTGCTCGAGCTGAGGGTCGCGCGCAGCACTCTCGGCGACCCGACGCAGCTCGAGCTGCACCTGGGCCTGCTGCGCGAGCAGAACCTCGACGAGGCCAGCTGGGCCGCCTGCCCCGCGAGCTCCTACGCCGACGGCTACGATCCCGACTACACGGCCTGGTGGTCGTTCGATCTCACGGGTTCGGTGGTGCCGGGCTCACATCTACCGCTGCCGTGAGCCTCGCCGAAGATCCCACCATCGTGCCAGCGCCGACCCCGGTGTCGGAGCCCAGCGATGTGCCGACGCAGGCGGAGGGCGAGGCGAGCGGCGAGATGGTCGAGGCGCCGCGCGCCGACGTCGGCACCACCATCGGGCGCTACGTGGTGCTGGCCGAGATCGGTGCCGGCGCGATGGGACGGGTCTACGCGGCCTACGATCCGCGGCTCGATCGCCGCATCGCGCTCAAGGTCATCCGCAACCACCCGCTGCTGCGCCACGCTGCCCAACGCCACGCCGCCCGGCTGCTACGCGAGGCGCAGGCGCTCGCACGGCTCGCCCATCCCAACGTGGTCGCGGTCCACGACGTCGAGATCGTCGCCGACGGCGTCGCGCTGGCGATGGAGTACGTCGTCGGCACCAGCTTGCGGGGCTGGCTGGCGGTCAAGCGGCGCTGGCCCGAGGTCGTCGAGATGTTCGTGCAGGCCGGCCGCGGGCTCGAGGCCGCCCACGCCGCGGGGGTCGTGCACCGCGACTTCAAGCCCGACAACGTCATGATCGGCGACGACGGTCGCGCCCGCGTGGTCGACTTCGGCCTCGCCCGCAACGACACGCCGCACTCCGAGACCGGGCTCGAGGCGCTCGAGACCAGCTCGACGCCGACCTCGGTCGATGCCAGCGTGACGGTCGGCATCGCCGGCACGCCCGCGTACATGGCCCCCGAGCTGTACGCGGGTGGCCTCGCCGACGCGCGCTCCGATCAGTTCTCGTACTGCGTGGCGCTGTTCGAGGCGCTGTTCGGCGTGCGCCCGTTCGCCGGCAACTCGCTCGCGACCATGGCCGCCAACGTCTCGAGCGGGCAGGTCCGCAGCCCACCGCGCGGACACGACGTACCGACGTGGCTGCACCGCGTGGTGCTCCGAGGCCTGGCGACCAAGCCCCGCGATCGCCACGAGAGCATGGCCGCGCTGATCGACGCACTGCTCGCCGATCCCCGCGTGCGACGGCGTCGACTCGCGCTCGCGGGCATCGGCGCGCTCGCGCTCGGGGCCCTGGGCACCGCGGTGATGACCCGCGCGGGCCCCTGCGAGCGCGCCGGCGACGACCTCGTCGGCGTGTGGGACGACGACGTGCGAGCGGCGATCGCCGCTGCGATCACCGAGACGGGCGTGGCCTGGGCCCCGACCGCGATCGCCCACGCCGACGCGGTGCTCACGCGACAGGCCGAGGCCTACCGCGCGATGGCCCGCGACAGCTGCGAGGCCACGCGCGTGCGCGCCGAGCAATCCGAGGCCGTGATGGACCTGCGCAGCGGCTGCCTGGCCGCGCGGCGACGCGAGCTCGCCGCGGCCACCAGCCTGCTCACACAGGTCGACGCCGATGTCGCGCGGGAGAGCGCCCGCATCGTCGCGGGCCTGGGCCCCATCGCAGCTTGCGCCGACATCGACGCCCTGCAGCAATCGGTGCCGCCGCCGGCCGACCCGGCCACGCGCGCGCGCCTCGACGCGTTGCGTGACCGCCTCGCCGACGTCGAGGCTCGCACCCGCGCCGGCAAGTACGCCGACGCGAGCGAGCGCGCCCACGCCATCGCGGGCGAGGCCGAGGCCCTCGACTATCCGCCCTTCGTCGCCGAGGCCAACCATGCGATCGGCTACCTCGACGACAAGCTCGGCGACTACGAGCGCGCCGCCACCGTGCTCGGCGATGCGGGCCTCTTGGCCGCGCGCCACCGCCACGACGTGGTCGCCGCGCGTGCGATGGCCGACGCGGTGTACGAGATCGGCGCGCAGCTCGGGCGCGTCGACGAGGGACTGCTGTGGGCACGCCACGCCGAGGCCGCGGCCGCGCGCACCGGCGACGAGGTCCTCATCGCGCGCGTGCACAACACCCGCGGCCTGACGCTCTCGACCGGTGGGCGCCTGCGCGAGGCCGAAGCGGAGCTCCGCCGCGCACTCGAGCTGCGCGAGCGAGCGCTCGGTGAGGATCACCCCGATGTCTCCATCACCCTGGTGAACCTCGCGACCGTGCTCGAGAGCCTCGGATTGCTCGACGAGTCGCTCGCGGACTACCAGCGCGCGCTCGACATCAACCGCCGCGTGCTCGGCGAACGCCACCCGAGCGTCGGCGCGGTGCTCAACAACTCCGTCGACGCCCACCTGCAGGTCGGGCACGTCGAGGAGGGCTTGGCCGCCGCCCGCCTCGCACACGACATCTTCGCCGAGACCCTGCCCGACGATCACCCCAACCTCGCGGCCGCGGCGGGCAACATCGGCGCCGCGCTGTGGACCAAGGGCGACCTGGCGGGGGCCCGGCGTGCGCTCGACGAACAGCTCGAGATCAACCGCCGCCGACTCGGCGACGACCACCACGAGCTGGCCAACTCGCACCACAATCTCGGCGCGCTGCTGCACGATCTGCACGACGACGAGGCCGCGCGTGCCTCGTTCGAGCGGGCCATCGCACTGTGGACCAAGGCCTTCGGTCCCGAGCACGCGGAGATTGCCGGCAGCCTGGTCGCGCTGGCCGAGCTCGACATCCTCGCCGGCAGCTTCGTGTCGGCACGCGAGCGACTGCGACGGGCGCTGCAGCTGCTCGAGACCGCCGACGCGGGCGCGCGCATCGAGCACGCCTCGGCCGTGCGCATGCTCGCCGAGGTCGAGCTCGAGCTCGGTGACACCGCGGCCGCGACGACCGCGATCGAGCGCGCGCTGGCGGAGCTCGGCACCCGCCCCGAGCGGGCCGGGCGGCTGGCCAAGGCGCGTCTCGTCCACGCGCAGATCCTGTGGGCCAAGGGCGATCGCCAGGCGGCGCTGGCCGCCGCGGAGTACGGGCGCACGCACTGTCCCGAGCGCGCCGACGCCTGCGCCGAGCTCGACGCCGCGCTGCGTCGCTGGCGGCGAGCGCCCGCCGGTGGCGGCGAGGCGCCTTGACCTGTGCGAGGCCGCTGCGCCAAGGTGTCGCGCGAGCAACCGCTCACCCACGCCACGATGCGCCCGCGCATACCCACCCTCGGACTCGACGACGGCCGCCAGCTGTGGCACCTCATCGAGCGCCCGCGCGCGCCGTTTCGCTGCGACGTGTGCGGCATCGAGATCGCCGAGCGCGACGCTTGGAGCTTCACCACGCTGCCCAAGATGTTCTACGAGACGCCTCCACGTGGGATGGTGCCGTGCAACCGTGGCGCCACGGCGACCCCGAGCTACCAGCGCGTGGTGCATGACGACGCGCTGCCCGACGCCGAGGCCGTGACGCCAGCGCTCGCTCGCCCCTTCGATCCCGACGACGTGTTGCCCTGATGCCCAGCTCGAGCGCAGACCTCCACCCCACCACCGGCGCCCGCTTCGTGTGCCTGCGGACCGCGACCGAACCGCTGACCTACGCGGTCGAAGTGTGGCTGCCCGCGCCGACTCGACTGCAGACCGTCCTGTCGTGGGACGCCGCAGGTCACACGAACTTCGCCCCCGCGCTGGACGACGCATGGGCCCAGGCAGAGCTCGTGAAGCTCGCGCGCGTGCTGCATCGTGACGCGCGCGAGCGGCTCACGCGCTGGCGCGGTCGCGACGAGCGCTGACCGGCCGCGGGCCGACCGGGCGCCCGCGTCAAGACCTGCCCCGCCGCGGCCGATGCTGCCGGGCGGATGCCGAGTGCGTTGCTGCTGGCCCTCGTGTGGGCCGTCGCCACGGCGCCGGAGCAGCACGGCGGCGATGCGCACGGCGAGGGTGAGCTCGCCGACGACGGCGAAGGTGACACCGAGTCGCGCGCGGACGAGCCCGGCCATGGGGGTGACACCGGCGACGGACGCGGGCACGACGGCGACGACGCGCAGGGCCACGAGCCGCAAGCGCACGAGGCCGACGACGGCGCCCACGACCCCGACGACTTCCAGGACGGGCACGCGACGGCGCGCCCGGCCGCGCCCGCGGGGAGGCCGATCGAGGGCCGCGTGATCGAGCACGCGCTGAACCTCGAGCGCATCGAGGTCCGCGTCGACATCGATCTACTGCCGGGCGAGGTCCGCGAGAGCGCCGACGTCCGACTCGCCGCCGCCATCGAGGTCAGCCACGACCTCGACGCGCAGATCGGCGAGCTCGAGGTCGGCCTGGCGATCCTCACGGCCCCGCAGCTCGACTTCGTGTGGTCGCGCCTGCACACGCCGCCCCTGCACCTCGAAACCGCGATGGTCGAGCGCAAGCTGCCCTACCCCGCCGCGGTGCTGACGATGTCCGACGGCGAGACGCTGCTTCCGCGCGACACCCCGCGGAGCTTCACGCAGGACGAGCAGCTCGACGAGCTGCCGCTCCCGCGACACGGCGCGTTCACCTACTTGGCCGCGGTCTCCGGCTACGTGCTGGTCGCACCCAGTGAGCGCGATGTGATGCACCTGCTCGAGCACGGCGGCCCCTCCGACCTCGCGGCGCTGGCGGTGTGGGCCTCGCAGCAGGCCAACGACAACGCCGCGCCCTTCGACGATGCTGCGCGCGCGCGGATCATGGACGCCGTCGGCGTGCGCGTGACCCAGCTGCGGGCGCCCCCGGGCTTCGGCGACTACCAGCGACTGAACGCCCTCACCGCGCTGGCCTACCTGTGCCTGCGCCCCGACGACCTCGAGCGACTGCTGGTGCTGCAGCGCCCGATGAGCCTGCTGCTGGCCTCGGCGCAGGTGTCGTACGACGGCGCGGCCGCCGAGGAGGGCACGCTGGGCATCTCCGTGCACGGTTTCCGCCGCCTGCAGTCGCGCTCGGACTCGGCGCTGTCGTGGGAGGCGTCGCTGCGACGACTGCGAACGCTCGCGCTCGATCGGGTGGTCCGCCTGGCCGCCGATCCGCTCGACTTCCCGAACGGTCCCCGCGGCAACGTGCGTCGCGCACCGCTGCAGGTGCAGGCGACACGACTACTCGACCCGCTCGACACCACCCAGGTCGCGCGCTTGCTCGGCGCGGCGGCCGAGCGCGTCGAGGTCCAACGCGAGCTGATGCGGTTCTACATCGAGATGGCCTATGCACCTGCGGTCGAGCCGCTGCTCGACTGGTTGATCGAGCACCCTGGCGAGATCGAGGACGTCGGCGTGCTCGCGATGCAGCGCAACGGGGGCCTGATGCTGCCGGTGTTGCTGCGCCGATTCGACGACCTCGACGCCGGGCTCGACGAACGCGTGGTGGTCTGGCGACTGCTGGCCGCGCTGCCCGAGGGCCACGCGGGTGACCTCGCCGCAGCGTGCCGATCGCTGGGCATCGAAGTCCCGCCGGAGCAGACCCACCCCGACGTCGCGACGCTGCTGGTGGCCGTGCGCGCCCACGACGAGCGCTCCCAGGAGCGACGCATCGCCGAGCTGATCTCGCGGCTGCGGCCCGGCGAGCCGGGAAAGCCGGTGGCCCGCGCGACGCTGCGGGTGCAGGTGAAGGCCGCGCGTCAGCTCGGCGAGCTCGCGCCGGCGCGGCTCGAGGCGTTGGCCGCCGACGTCATCGCCCAGCACGTCGCAGCCGCACGCGACGCGGAGTTCGACGCGCCCGGCGAGGCCCGGGCCACGCTACGGCAGCTCGGCGAGCTCCCGCTCGGAGCCCACCACGGCGCCGCGCTGGAGGCGTGCGCGTTGGCCCGCGCCGATGCGTTGGCGCTGCGCGGCGACCCGATGGCGGCGCTCGACGAGCTCGCACGTCACGACCCCGAGCTCGCGGCCTCCGCGATCCGTGCGCGCTACGTCGAGCTGCTCGATGGTGAGTACGAGCGGTTGTTCGAGGCCGGCGCATGGGATGCGCTCGAGCCGGTGCTCGAGCGCGGTGAGGTCGTCGCGGAGGACTTCGAACTCGACGCGCGTCGCGAGCAGATCCTCGCGGCGCGTCGACGACCGCTCTACATCCTCGCCGGCGTCGTCGGCAGCGCCTTGCTCGGCCTGGGCATCGCGTTCGCGCACTCGCGTGGGTGGTTGCAACGGCGTAGGCCCCCGCACACCGACGAGGCCGAGCCCACCACGGACGCAGCCGAGACCCACGTCAACGACGACGACGACGATCACGATGACGACGACCACGTCGCTGCCGACGTCGATGCCTCACGCGACGCTGCGCAGGAGGCGGATGCCGCCGAGGACACCGCGATCATCGCGGGCGATCCCCCGTGGTCGGCCGACCCCGACGCGGGCTGGAGCGCCGACGAGGATCCATCGCGATCGCCGCTCGATGACTTCGCGGCGTGACGCATCGAGCACGTGGGGCCGATGGGACGGCGGTGTGTGGGTGCCTCGCGCTCGCAACGCACGCCTCGAACGATGCACCTGCAGCGGGGCTTGCGACCATGACGGGGATCTGGAACCATCCGCCGTCCGTGAAGGCGCCCCTGCGCAGCTTCGAGTACATGGCGTGGGCGAAGTCGGTGCCGTTGGGGGCCCGCTTCGATCTCACCGCCAGCGGGGTGTCCGATCTCTTCGACCCGAGCGAGCCACCGGCCGATGCGGCCGCGGCGGCATGGGACGAGGGCCTCGAGGTCACGCGTCTGTGTCGTCGCGACGAGGGCGACGCCGCCCATCGCGAGCTCGGCGACGCGGTCGCCCGTCGCTACGACTGCGACCCCTCGTGCGTCGCGGTCACGCTCGCGGCGAGCACCGCGATCACCCACGTGTTGATCGCATTGGTGCGCGCCGGTGATCACGTCGTCGTCGAGCGCCCGACCTACGAAGCGCTGCGGCGCGCGCCCGAGATCTTCGGCGCCATGGTCTCCCGGCTCGAGCGCAAGTACGACGAAGGCTGGGCGGTGGTACCCGATCGCCTCGCGCAGCTGCTGACCCCGCGGACGCGCGCGGTGGTGTTGTCGAACCTGCACAACCCCAGCGGCACCGTCATCGACGCCAAGACCCTCCACGCGGTCGCCGAGCTGGCCTCGCGGGTGGGCGCGATGGTGTTGGTCGACGAGGTCTACCTCGATCACATGTGGCCCAACGACGACGGCGCGGTGCTACCCGCCGCCCGCGTCGCGAAGAACACCGTGAGCTGGAGCTCGACCACGAAGTGCTTCGGGCTCTCGGCCCTGCGCGCGGGCTGGATCGTGACGCCCGACCCCGACGCGGCGCGGGCCATCCGGGCCGCCTCGGACTACCTCCACGTCACACCGCCGGTGGCGACCGCACGGCTGGCCGCCCGGGCGCTCGATCGCGGGCCCGAGCTGGCCGCCCGGGCCCACGCCATCGCCGCGCGCGGCCGGGCCGTGGTCGAGGCGTGGCTGGCCAACGAGAACCGGGTGTCGTGGGTCCCACCGGCCGCCGGCATCACCGGCCTGCTCAAGCTGCCGAGCTTCATGCAGGACGTGCCGTTCTGCGAGCACCTGCGGCAGCGCTTCGAGACCCAGCTGGTGCCGGGCACGATGTTCGAGACCCCCGGGTTCGTGCGGCTGTCCTTCGGTTCGCCGGTGGCGCTGCTCGAAGAGGGCCTGGCCAACGTGTCGGCGGCGCTCGACGAGTTCAAACGTTGAAGCGAAAGTGCACGACGTCGCCGTCCTGCACGATGTACTCCTTGCCCTCGAGCCGCAGCAGGCCCTTCTGCTTGACGGCGTGTTCGCTGCCCAGCTCGACCAGGTCGCTCCAGCGCATGACCTCGGCGCGGATGAAGCCGCGCTCGAAGTCGGTGTGGATCTTCCCGGCCGCCTGCGGCGCTGCGGTGCCGCGCCGGATGGTCCACGCCCGCACCTCCTGCTTGCCGGCGGTGAAGAACGTGACCAGGTCGAGCAGGGCGTAGGCCTTGCGGATGAGGCGGTGCAAGCCCGGCTCCGCGAGCCCGACACCCTGCAGGAACTCCGCCTGATCGACCGCATCCAGCGTGGCGATCTCGGCCTCGATGGCCGCCGAGATGACCACCACCTCGGCGCCCTCGGCCTTGGCGCGGGCGATCACCGGCTGCACCGCGGGCAGCTCGAGATCGCGGGTGACCTCGCCCTCGGCGACGTTCGCCACGTACAGCACCGGCTTCTCCGTGAGCAGGCACAGCGGCGCCAGCACGGCGCGTTGCTCCGCGGTCAGTGACTGCGCGCGCACCGGCGTGCCCTGCTCGAGCGCGTCGTAGACCCGCTCGGTGACCTCGAGCGCGAGCTTCTCCTCGGGGTCGCCGCCCTTGGCCTGCTTGCGCGCGCGATCGCGACGGGCCTCGACCGACTGCAGGTCGCGCAGCATCAGCTCGGTGTCGATGGTCTCCATGTCGGCGACCGGGTCCACGCGACCGTCGACGTGGACGATGTTGTCATCCTCGAAGCAGCGCACCACATGGCAGATCGCATCGACCTCGCGGATGTGCGTGAGGAACTGGTTGCCGAGCCCCTCGCCCTTGCTGGCGCCGCGCACGAGGCCTGCGATGTCGACGAACTGCATCGCCGTGGGCACCACCGACAGCGTCTCGTAGAGCTTGACCAGCGCGTCCTGCCGCGGATCCGGCACCGGCACCACGCCGACGTTGGGATCGATCGTGCAAAAGGGGTAGTTCGCCGCCTCGGCGCCAGCGCTCGAGAGGGCGTTGAAGAGCGTCGACTTGCCGACGTTGGGAAGTCCTACGATCCCGACCGAAAGCGCCATGGTTGCCGCCGCACGTATCACGGTCGGCCCGCCGCCACCAGCGGCACCGCACCCGTGAGGTTTCCAACGGCACGCTGGCCCATCGAGGTCGCTATGCTCCGCGGCAACCGATGGCCCGCAGCCGCACCGACGACGACGACGCCTTGCTGCCCCCGACCGCAGCCGTGGAGGTGGAGTCGCACGACGGCGAGCCCGCCGACGGCCGCGCGCTGCGGGCGGAGCGACGTCGCAACGAGCGACGCGAGGCGATCCTGCAGGCGGCGCAGCGGGTCTTCCGCGACAAGGGCTATCACCAGGCGTCGGTGCACGACATCATCGACGAGGCCCGCATCGCACGCGGCACCTTCTATCTCTACTTCACCAGCAAGCAGGAGATCTTCGCGGTGCTGGTGGACGAGTTCCTGCGGCTCATCCGCACCCAGGTCCGCCGCATCTCGCTCGAGCCCGGCGCCGACGCGCCGCTCGAGCAGCTGCGCGCGAACTTCCGCCGCATCGTGTTGACGGTCGTCGGCCACGACGACCTGGCCAGCATCATCTTGCGGGATCCGACCAGCTTCGACGAGGAGAGCCGCGCACGCGTGAACCTGTTCTTCGATCAGGCGCTACAGCTGATCGAGGACGCGCTGCGCGTCGGCCAGGGGCTCCGACTGGTGCGCGAGTGCGACGTGCACCTGGTCGCGGTGACCGCCTTGGGCGGCCTGCGACTGGCACTCGTGCACATGCTCGAGGCCCACGGCGAGGACCCCGGTGTGCGCGCGCGCGAGCGCAGCTTCGAGCACCCCGAGCGGGTCGCCGACGAGCTCATGGCGTTCTTCCTGCGCGGCATGACGCCACCGGTGTCGCCGCTGCCGAACCCTTGAGCTCGAGGTCACGGTGCCGGCGCGAGCACGTCGGCGAGTCGCCGTGCGATCTCGGCGGCGTCCATGCGCTCGTCGTCGTCGTCGCTGGCGTTGAGTTCGTCGACGATGCCGTCGATGCGGGCGCGCGCGAGTTCTTTGCGATCGTCGTGGATGTAGCCGGTGAAGACGGTCTCACCGCTGGCGGCCTTGGCGATCTCGCGCTCGCGCTCGTGCTCATCGAGGTCGGTATAGAAGATCGAATGGAACGCACGGTTGTAGTCGGTCTCGCGATAGATCTCGAACATCGTGCGGTCGTCGACGGCCATGGCGAGCGCGACCATGCCAAAACCGCGGCCCGACGCATAGCAGGCAGCGGCGTGACCCGAGCCAGGCACGCCGCGGTGTGCGGCCGCAACGGCGCTCGCCCCGACGGGCCGGGCTTCGCTATGCTCCGCCCCGCATGTCCGACACCGCGTCCCCGGGCCGTCGCAGCACCCTTGGCAACCTCCTGGGCCGCGCGCGCGCGCTGGTCGACGAGGCCCTGCCCGACGAGGTCCGCGACGCGGGCCGACGCCTGCGCGACAAGGTCCTCGAGGTCGCGCCCGCGCCGATCGCCGCGGCGCTCGAGCGGCTGGGCGCGCGGGACGAGGCCGCGCCGACCGCGGATCCGCAGGTGCAGGAGGCCGCGCCGACCGAGCCCAGCCCGGCGCAGGAGCAGGCCGCCAAGCGTGACCGCGAAGAGGTGCTCGCGCGCGTGCGCACCAAGGCCGAGCACGGCCTCAAGCTCGAGGACGCGCTGGTCGTGATCTACGCGACCACCCGCGAGGCCGACGCGGTCGACGAAATCGTCGCGCTGTTCGACGGCATCGACGTGACCGTGCGCGTGATGGACCTCGATCGCGAGCCGCCGCAGACCAAGCGCCAGCTCGCCGGGCTCACCGACGTGATGGTGCCGCCCTACGTCTACATCAACGGTCGGCACTGGGGCGGGCAGTACGAGCTCACCGCGTTGGCCGCGACCGGCGAGCTCGAGGCGGTGGTGTGCAACCGCCTCGACGAGCTCGGCGAGGAGGCCCGCCGCATCGGCAAGCTCCACGACAGCTACGCCGACGACATCACGGTCGACAACATCCTGCTGCGCTGGCGCGCCGGCCACATCCTGTGCGTCGACGATCTCGACGCGTGGTTCGAGCACGACAAGCACGGCGGCGAGCACTTCTTCTACCAGGGCGGTGAGCACCCGGTCGCCGAGATGCCCGCGGTCGCAGCCGCGATCGTCGGGGGCGTCGACGCCGGCACCGTCGAGGCCAAGTGGCTGCTCGACCCGCTCGTGCACATCGGGTGAGCATGGCACCCGATCGACGCGAGCCACTGCTCGCGCACCTGCGGGTGCTCGACGAGGGTGTGGCGCCGGTGGTGGCGCGCCACCGCGCCGACATGCAGTGCGGCCCCGGCTGCGGCGAGTGCTGTCATCAGAGCTTCGAGGTTTCGTCGCTCGAGGGCGAGCTGCTGCGCGAAGGCCTGGCCCAGCTCGAGCCCACCGTGCGCGCGGTGGTCCGCGCGCGCGCGACCGCCTGGCGACGCGACCAACGCATGCCGTGCCCGCTGCTCGACGACGACCAGCGCTGCCGGCTCTACGCGCTGCGACCCCGGGTGTGCCGCAAGTACGGCATCCCGCTGTGGCACCCCGACCGCCCGCACGAGGTCCGCACCTGCCCCAAGAACTTCCGCGGCGTCGCCGACATCGACGCCGAGCTCATCCTCGAGCCGCAGGCCGAGTGGGCCCGCGACTGGATCCGCGTGCGCGAGGCCACCGGTCTCGCGCACGGCGACAACGCCAGCATCGCGGCCCACCTGCTGGCGACGAACGAACCTCCCACGGAGCCCCCACGATGATCGAGCCCGGTCAGAGCGCCCCCCACGTCGATCGCATCGCCCACGACGGTACGCACGTCCGCATCGGCGGCGCGCAGCCGCACGTCACGGTGCTGTACTTCTATCCGAAGGACGAGACCGCCGGCTGCGTGAAGGAGGCGTGTGCATTCCGCGATTCCTTCGTCGACTTCGTCGACGCCGGCGCGGTGGTGGTCGGCGTGAGCGACGACGACGACGCCTCGCACCGCGCGTTCGCGGAGCACCGTCGGTTGCCGTTCGCGCTGCTGCACGACCGCGGCGGCGAGCTCCGCACCGCGTACCGCGTGCCGGACTGGCTGGGCCTGCTGCGCAACCGCGTCACCTACGTCATCGACCGCGAGGGCGTGGTGCGCATGGCCTTCGAGTCGCAGCTGCGCGCGGGCACGCACGTGTCCCGCGCCTTGGAGATCGTGCGCGCGCTGGGCCACTAGGCTGCCATTCGCCACGTCCACCGATCGGGGGCTGCAGACCTCCGCCTTCGCCGTCGAGTTGGTGAGGGCCACGACAGGCTCGACGCGCCCCCTCCAATCCGCTCGCAGATCCGAGCATCGCGACGCACGATCGGCGCGCCTGCGAACCCCTCGCTGTGGGTGTCGTGCACGAACGGTCACGCCGGTCGCGAAGATCGCTGGCGCGGACCCCTTCCGCGAATTCGTCGACTCCCGTAACGTCGTGCGCGGGGGTCCAAGAAGGCCAATGAGACGACTTTCACATACGAGTCTCTGGCGAGTCGGCAGCGTCGCCGCCTTGCTCGCGAGCACCGGCTGCTATCAGGGCCTGGGTGGCGCGGGCAGTGCGGGTGCCGATGGTAGCGCGAGTGGTGCAGGCACCGACGGCAGCGAGGGCGGCAACACCGACGGCAACGACGGCGGCCCCGCGGACGAGCTGCCGGCACCGACCACGCGGCTGTTCCGGCTCACGCACTCGCAGTGGGAGAACACGGTGCAGGACCTGCTCTACCTGCCCGAGCCCACCGGTCTGTCGTCGGACTTCCGCACCGATCCATCGATCGGCGGATTCCTCTTCGACAACAACGCCAGCGCCCTCGAGGTCGATCAGGCGCTGTGGCAGAGCTACCAGCGCGCTGCGGTGCAGATCGCCGAGCAGGTCACCGGCGACCCCACGCT
>WBZX01001926.1_pt1 | contig 14782 bp, 15 predicted proteins | sample 5204211 | NCBI WGS metagenome assembly WBZX01 (sample SAMN12344362, study PRJNA552823) | activated sludge metagenome | biome: Activated sludge suspended growth; feature: Nitrification reactor; material: Wastewater; isolation source: activated sludge from nitrification reactor of wastewater...
GCTGGATCCACAAGGCTTCGAGCGATGGTGTGCGCACGCTCCGTTTCGCAGTTTCGTGTTCGGCGTGTTCGCCGAGCGGCTGGCCGACCTGATGGCGCTGGTGGAGGCGGTGGCCTTCCAGCGCCTGGACCGGCGCCTGGCCGACGCCCTGCTCGGCCACGGTCAGGTGGTCCACGCCACCCACCAGACCCTGGCCGACGAACTGGGCACCGTGCGCGAGATCGTCACCCGGCTGCTGCGCCGCTTCGAGCGCGCCGGCTGGCTGCGGCTGGCGCGCGAGCGCATCGACATCCTCGACGCCGGCGCGCTGCGGGCGGTGGCCGAAGGCAGCGGCACGGACGCCCACCGCCCCGGCACTTGATGTCGCGCAAGGCTTCGGTGACCGCGGTCACCGACCGCGCCGACCCCCCGGCGCACACTGCGGACACCGCGGCGGGTTCGCCGCATTCGTCGCAGGAGACACTCATGAAGACCAATGTCGGTTCCATCGATCGCATCGCCCGTGTCGTGATCGGCCTCGTGCTGCTCGGCCTGGCCTTCACCGGCACCATCGGCGCCTGGGGCTGGATCGGCGTCGTGCCGCTGATCACCGCGGCCATCGGCAACTGCCCGCTGTACAGCGTGCTCGGCTTCTCGACCTGCCCGGTCAAGAACGCCTGACCCGCCGCCGCCCCCTGGGGGCGGTCAGACGCGGCCTGCGCCGGGCACCGAGCGCAGGTCCTGCGACACGCGCCCGTCCTGCAGCACCACCACGCGCGACGCGCTGGCGATGGTCTCGGGGCGGTGCGCCACGATCACCCGCGTGAGTTCCAGGCGCCGGATGTTCTGGTTCACCTGCCGCTCGCGCTCGACGTCCAGCGAGCTGGTGGCCTCGTCCAGCAGCAGCACGCGCGGCCGCTTGTAGAGCGCGCGCGCCAGCAACAGGCGCTGCTGCTGGCCGCCCGACAGGCTGGCGCCGGACTCGCCCACCAGCGTGTGGTAGCCCATCGGCATCGCCTCGATCTCGTCGTGCACCGCCGCCATGCGCGCGCACTCGACCATCCAGTCCAGGTCGGGCACGGCGTCGAAGAAGCAGATGTTGTCGGCCACCGACCCCGTGAGCAGCGTGTCGTCCTGCATCACCGTGCCCACCATCGACCGCCACTGCGACAGCCCGAGCTGAGACAGTGGCAGCCCGCCCACGCGCACATCGCCACCCTGCGGCGCGTGGATGCCCAGGATCATCTTGAGCAGCGTGGTCTTGCCGCAGCCCGACGGGCCGACGATGGCCACCGCCTCGCCCGGCTCGATCAGCAGGCTCACGCCACGCAGCACGTCGGCCTCGTTGTCGGCGTAGCGGAACGACACGCCGCGCAGCTCGATGCCGGCTTCCAGCGGCCGCTCGGACAGGCGCGGCACGCCCATGTCCTCGGGCGCGGCGGTCACGATGTCGGCCAGGCGCTCGCCCTGCAGGCGCAGCATGCGCAGTTCCACGCCCTTGTCGATGAGCGCGCTCACGCGCTGCGCGAACTGCTCCTTGAAGGCGACGAACGCGAACAGCATGCCCACCGAGAAGCGCTGGTCCATCACCATCAGCGCGCCCACCCACACCACCGCCACGCGCTCCACGCCGAACAGCAGCCGGTGCAGCACCGAGAACAGGATTTCCAGCTTGCGCGTGGCCAGCCCGGCGTTCATCGCGTCGACCACGCGGTTCATGAAGCGCGCCTGGCGGTCGGCCTGGCGGTTGAACAGCTTGATCGCCTGGATCGCCCGCAGCGACTCCAGGAAGTGGCTGGCCTGCTGCGCCTCGTGCACCAGCGTCTCCTCCGTGGCCTGACGCAGCGGGCGGAAGAAGGCCCAGCGCAGCAGCGCGTAGGCCGTCACCGCCGCCAGCACGATGGCCGTCAGCGTGACGCTGTAGAACGCCATCATCGCCAGCGTGGCCACCATCAGCAGGCCGTCGATCAGCGCCTCGACGAAATGCGTCGACAGCGTCTTCTGGATCTGCTGCACCGACGCGAAGCGCGACCACACGTCGCCCGCGTGGCGCTTGTCGAACCAGGCCACCGGCAGGCGCATCAGGTGCGCGAACACGTTGCCCAGCCATTGCAGGTTGAGCGTGGCCGACAGGTGCAGCACGGCCCACGAGCGCAGCGCCGCGGTGCCGGTCTGCAGCAGCACCAGCAGCACGAAGCCCACGCCCAGCGTCAGCAGCAGGTCGCGGTCGGCGCTGACCACCACGTCGTCCACCACCCACTGCAGCAGGAACGGGCTGCCGAGCACGAACGCCTCCAGCGCCAGCGCCAGCAGCACGATCTGCGCCAGCGAGCGCTTCAGGCCCTGCACCGGCCCGATCAGGTCGGCCAGCCGCACCGACTGGCGCTCGATGCGCGGCGAGAAGTCCGCCGCCGGCGTCAGCTCCAGCGCCACGCCCGTGAAGTGGCGCGACAGTTCGGCCAGCGACATCCGGCGCACGCCGCGCGCCGGGTCGTGCAATGTGGCCACGCCGCCGCGCAGGTCGGCCAGCACGACGAAGTGGTTCAGGTCCCAGTGCAGCACGCAGGGCAGCGCGAGCTGCTCCAGCTGCTCCGGCTCCACGCGCAGCGCGCGCGAGTTGAACTGCAGCTCGCCGGCCATGCGCACCAGGTCGGCCATCGTGGCGCCCTTGAGCGACAGCGAGAAGCGCTGGCGCAGCGTCGCGAGGTCGGTGCGGTGGCCATGCGCGCCGGCCACCATCGCCAGGCAGGCCAGCGCGCATTCGGCGGCCTCGGTCTGCAGCAGCAGCGGCACGCGCCGCGACGCGAACGGCGACAGCTCGAGCGCGTCCACCGACATGGCGGCCCCTACACCCGGCCGGCCACGCCGAGCACCGGCGCGAACAGCCATTCCACGAGGCGGCGGCGCTCCACCGGCACGTCGGCCTCGAGCTGCATGCCCGGCACCAGCGGCCGCGCCTCGGGGCCGGCCTGCACGTCCTGCCGCTCCAGCGTCACCGCGATGCGGTACATCGGCTCGCGCGGAGCACCCGACAGGCCGTTCATCTCGGCCGGCGACACCGGTGCCAGCGACACCTGCTCGATCCGGCCGTGCTGCTGGCCGTACTTCTGGTACGGGAACGCGTCGTAGCGCAGCAGCACCGGCTGGGCCGTGCGCAGGAAGCCCACCGCGCTGGAAGGCGCGTACAGGTGCGCCTGCAGCCGCGCGCCGGCCGGCACCAGGCTGGCCAGCGCCACCGCCGGCGTCACCGTCTGTCCCGGCTGCGCGTTCAGGCCGCTGACCACCCCGTCCCGCGGGGCGCGCACCACGAGGCTGCGCCGTCCTTCGGACTCGGCGCCGGCCTGCGCCAGCTCGGCGCGCTCGCGCACGATCTCGCCCTGGCGCCGCGCATGCTCCAGCGGCAGGTCGCGGCGCTGCGCCTCCAGCGCCGCCATCTCGCGGGCATGCAGACCGCGCTGGCGCTCCAGCGCCTGGGCCTGCGCCTGCAGGCCCAGCAGCTCCTCGGACTTGGCCTGCACCTGGGCCGGCGACACGAAGTTCTCGGCGCGCAGGGACTCCAGGCGCGCGCGGGACTCCTCGGCCAGGCGCACGCGCCGCGCCGCCAGCGCCGCCTCGGCGTCGAGCGCTTCGCGCTCGCGCAGCATGTCGGCCCATCGCCGCGCCAGCGCAGCGGACTGGCTCTGGTACAGGGAATCCTGCTGGGTAGCCGCCGACGCCAGGCTCGCTTCGCGCGCCGCCAGCGAGCGCAGCACGGCGGCCTGCGTGTCGCCGGAGGCTGCGGCCCGCTCCATCGACAGCACGAACAGCACGTCGCCCGCGCGGACCTGCTGGCCGTCGGCGACGCGCCGCTCCAGCAGCACCGCGTCCTGCGGCGCCACGAGGCGGATCACGCCGCGGTCGGGCACGAGCACGCCGGCCACGCGCACCTTGCGCGTGTACTCGCCCAGCGCCAGGAAGGCGCCGAGTGCCAGCGCGACACCCACGGCCGCACCCGTCAGCCAGGCCAGAGGCACCGGCCGCACGAGCTGGATCTCACCGACCCAGGAGGTGCGGCGTGACTGCAGCACCTCCGGGCGGAAGAGGCTCACCACCCCTTGTTCGGGCCCTGCGCGTTGCCCCCGGTACCGCCGCTGACCTGGCGCAGCTGCTCGGCGTCGAGCGTGCGCAGCGACTCGGCACGGGTGCCGCGGGCTTGGCCGCGCTGCGGCGCCGCCAGCTTGGCGACCCAGCGAAGGATGGTGCTTTGTGCAACTTTCATACGCGCTCCTGAAGGAATGGGGCGGTTCCGTTCCGCCGACACCATTCAAACAGCGCGAGCGCGCGCGCGATATCGTCAACTCTTACGAGGGACGGGGGCCAATCGCTAGTGGATCAGCCCCAATCGCAAGGCCTTCAGCACCGCCTGGTGCTTGGAATTGCACTGCAGCTTCTTCATCGCGTTCTGCAGATGCTGCACCGTGGTGCGCTCCGCAATATTCAGTAACTGGCCGACCTCCCAGGCGGTCTTGCCGTCCATCGTCCAGCGCAGCACGTCGAGCTCGCGCGGGGTCAGCGCCGGCCGCTCCGGCTGAAGCGCTTCGGAAATCAGCACGCGCATCGCAGTGTCCTGCGCATGCACGGCAAACAGCTGCAGGTCGGCGACCAGCCGGGTCAGCTCGATGCGGTCGGCCGGCAACGGCTGCGCACGGTCCACGCCGAGGAAGAAGTGGCGGCCTTCGGGCAGGTGCAGCGCCATCGCGATGCCGTTGCGGTAGCCATACTGCGCCTGCGCGTCCCACAGGTCGATCGAGCCCTGGTCGAGGTAGGTCTTCTGGCCCCAGACGATGGGCACGGTCTGACGCTTGCAGTGCTGCATCACCGGGTCGCGCCGGCCGATGTTCAGGTTCTCGAAGGTCTGCTCGAAGGCCGCCGGCGTGTTGTGCACCGCCACGAACTCGGAGCCGGTGTCGGGCCGGTCGACGATGGCCGACGCCGACACGGTGTCGAACCCGAGCTGCTGCGCAAAGCGCACGACCACCGACCGGAACTGGGCCTGGTCCCTCGCCTCGAGCACCGACAGGTAGTCGCCTTGCAGCATTTCTTAACGGTTTGACCCGGTCACCTCGGCAGTTCTTACGCCTAGCGCGGCTGCGTCGCCTTCATCAAACTTCGCGGCGCGCGGGCCCTTCGAGTCCGCAGCAACTCAAAGGAGTCGCCATGAACACATCTTGGACCATCCGCGCCTGGCCGCCCCTATTGTGGCAGGCAGAGGGCGCTTCGCGCCTGCAGTTCGACCATCTGGAGACCCAAGTCTTTCCGGCTTCGGACAGCGACAGCGCGCTTTCGGGGCAGACCGTCTGGCGCTCCACCGGCGGCGACGGCGAGGCCGGCGTGGCCTGGGACTGGGTCATGCTCTCGCGCGACGTGGTCGCGATGGCCGACCCGATGTGCGTGGTGACCAACCTGCGCCTGCTCGGCCGCAAGGGCGAGGTGCTCACGTCCTGGGAGGCGGCGCGGCACCTGAGCCAGATCGTCTACGGCCTGCCCTGGCAGGGCGAGGTGCAGCGCGCGGTCAGCCGGCAGCTCAACGATTGAGCCGGCGGCCGGGCGCAGCCCGGTCGCGGCGTCTGTCGGGAGCGGCCCGGCCGCCTCAGCGCAATGCGGCGGTGCGGAGCTGGCGTGCGACGAAGGCGACGCAGGCGGCGGTGATGACCGCGCACACCAGCAGCGGCACGCCGACGTCGAGCGCAGCCACGGCCTCGCCCTTGAGCACGCGGTTCATCAGCGTGATCTGGCCGAGCCCGGGCACCCACAGGTGCCAGGGCGACTCGCCGCCCAGGTTGAACAGCGTCACCATCGGCAGCAGCGACACGCCCAGGATCACCACCGTGTTGTTGGCCTGCGCCTCCTTGAAGGTCTTGCAGCGGATCGCGATGGCCATCATCACCGCGGCCAGCGCGGCGGCCAGCGGCGCCAGCAGCAACAGGAACAGGCCGGCTTCGCGGGCGCCGAACTGGAACATTGCCGCCAGGGTCTCGCTTCGCAGCAGGCTTTGCGCCGGAAGGAACGACAGGCACGACAGCACCGCGATCATCATGCCCACGGCGGCCACCGCGCCCCATTTGCCCAGCACCAGCGACACGCGCGAGGCCGGCGTCATCAGCAGCGGCTCGAGCGACCCGCGCTCGCGCTCGCCGGCCGTGGTGTCCAGCGCGGCATTGAGCGCGCCGTACAGCACCGCCATCAGCACGAAGAACGGCAGCATGCCGGTGAAGCGCGCCGCGCGCGACTGCGGGTTGGCGAGATCGCGCTCCTGCACGTCCACCACTTCCATCGTGGCCGGCGCCACGCCGCGCAATGCCAGCCGCAGCGTGGACTGCTCGCTGGAAAAGCCGCGCAGCAGTCGCGTCAGGCGGCCCACGGCCGCGCCCGCGCGCTGGTTGGCCGACGACGACACCAGCTCCACCAGCGGCGGCTGTCCGGCGGCCAGCTCGGCCTCGAACTCGCGGCCGATCACCAGCACCGGATCGCCGAGCTTCTGCGACACGAGCTGCGCCTCGTAGTCGGGCGGAGCGGCGTCGATGCGGTAGGTCTGGCGCTCGAAGTAGTTGCGCAGCGTCGGCGCGTGCTCCATGCCCGCCACCAGCAGCGTGCGCTCCTCGGCGCGCTTTTCCAGGCCGCTGACCAGGGCGGACAGCGCCACCAGCACGATCGGCCCGATGGCCACCGACGACAGCAGCACCATGAAGAGCGTGCGGCGGTCGCGCAGCGCATCCAGCAGTTCCTTGCGGAAAACGACGAAGGCGTCCGTCATGCGCGGGCCCTTTCCTCGGCCGGGAAGGCCAGCTTCACGAAGGTCTCCTCGAAGTCGCTCTCGCCGCAGCGGGCGTTGAGCGCGCTCACGGTGCCGTCAGCCACCGTGCGGCCGTGCGACACCACCACCACGCGGTCGCACAGGCGTTCCACCTCCTGCATGATGTGCGTGGAAAAGACGATGCACTTGCCGGTCTCGTCGCGCAGGCGCCGCAGCGCGTCGCGCAGGGCGCGCGTGGCCAGCACGTCCAGGCCGTTGGTCGGTTCGTCCAGGATCAGGTTCGGCGGGTCGTGGATCACCGCGCGCGCCAGCGCGGTCTTCATGCGCTCGCCCTGGCTGAAGCCCTCGGTGCGCCGGTCCAGCAGCGGCCGCATGTCGAACATGTCGGCCAGCAGCTCGGCGCGCGCCACGGCGGCAGCGTCGGTCATGCCGTGCAGCCGACCGTAGTAGACGATGTTCTCGCGCGCGGTCAGGCGCGGGTACAGGCCGCGCGCGTCGGACAGCACGCCCATGCGCGCAAGCGCCTCGCGCGGCCGGGTCGCCACGTCGATGCCGTCCACCAGCACGCTGCCCGCGTCGGGCGGAATCAGCGCGGCCACCATGCGCAGCGTGGTCGTCTTGCCTGCGCCGTTGGGCCCGAGCAGGCCGGTGATGCGGCCGTCCTCGGCCACCAGGCTCACGCCGTCCACCGCCTGCACCACGCGCGCCTTGCGCCCGCGGCCCTGCTCGAAGCGCTTGGCCAGCTTGTCGATGACGATCATTTCGATCCCCCCTGCGGCACTGCGGCCGGGACGGGCAGCGCGAACATCGGCGGCCGCGGGATGGCGGTGACGCAGGCCGCGTCCACCGCCAGCGCGTCGGCGTCGGTGGCCGCGTCGACAAAGCGGTAGAGCACGTCGCGCATGCAGCCGATGCCCATCACGCCGTGCCCGGCGCTCGGCACTTCCACGTGGCGCGCCAGGGCGCCCAGCGCCCTGGCGGCGCGCTGGCCATGGCGCGGCGGCGTCACCGGGTCGATGCCGCCGGACAGCACCAGCGTGGCCTGCGTCGCCGGCACCATCGAATAGAACGCCGGCGGCACCTCGGCGCGCGGCAGCGCGGCGCAGGCGTCGCGGTAGATGTCGGCGAAGGCGTCGCCGAAGTCCGCGCCGGGCCGGTCGGCGGCGGCGGCCAGGCGCGGAAAGTCCTCCGCGCACACGACGGCGAAATGCATGCCCGCGGCCAGCTGCGCGCTGCGGCGCGAGCCCGACAGCCCCACCGCCAGCGCGGCCAGCGGCTCGAACCGGCCGCGCGTGGCCTCGCCCATCGCGGCCGGCAGCGCCGACGCCAGCGCCGGCACGTACAGCGGAGCGCGCAGCAGACCCGCCAGCATCGGCGCGCTCATCTCGACGGTCTCGGGCCGGCCGGTCACCGGATGCGCCAGCGTCACCTTGCGCGGCAGCGACGCGCGCAGCGCGGCCCAGCGCGCGGCCAGGCCGGGTTCGCGCGCGTTGCAGGCGGCGTCGGCCGCGCAGGCCGCCAGCAGCGCGTCCAGCGCCGCCTGGTTGTCGGTGGAGAAGGACGCGGGCAGCACCATGTCCGGTGGCGCCACGCCGTCGATCACCGCGCGCCGCACGCGCTGCGGAAACTGGCGCTGGTACTCCAGCACCGCCCGCGTGCCGTACGAGCCGCCGACGGCATTGATGCGCTCGGCGCCGAGCGCGGCGCGCACCGCGTCCGCGTCCGCCATGGCAATCGGCGTGGTGAAAAAGCGCAGGTCACCGTGCGGCAGCGCCTGCAGTCGCTGCAGGCACTGCGCCAGGCGGGCGCGCGCGCGCTGCAGGTCGAACTGATCGGCCAGCGGCAGTGCCGGGTCTTCGGCCTCGCACTGCAGCGGCGCGCTGCGGCCGGTGCCGCGCTGGTCCACGAGCACGATGTCGCGCCGGTTGCCGAAGCGGCCCAGCAGCACCGCGATCTGCGGCGCCAGGTCGATCGCGCTCTGGCCCGGGCCGCCAGCAAAGAAGAACACCGGGTCGGGCTTCTTGTTGCGCGCCAGCGCGGGCAGCACGGCGTAGTGGACGTCGATCTGCGGGCCCGCGGGCCGGGCCGGATCGAGCGCGCGGCGCACCGTGCCGCACAGCGCCTCGTGCTCGACGCCACGCAGGCGGCAGGGGGCGGGCGATGCGTCGGCGGCGGCGGCGGCGGCACCGAGGGGCCAGGCCAGCAGCGCCGCCGCGAGCGCGGCTGCCGGAAGGAGTGGTTTGGGCATGGCGTCCATTGTCGGGGCGGCACCGGCCCGGCGCACCGCGCCGCGGGCGAACGGCAAGAGCAGGCGCTCCAACGGTCGGCACCGGCGCCGGGCTGCAGGCGGCCGCCTGCAGGAACACGCGGTTGCGGCTATCGTGAGCGCCCGCCCAACACCGAAAGACCTCTCGAATGAAGCTCTACTACAGCCCCGGCGCCTGTTCGCTGTCCCCGCACATCGTGCTGCACGAGGCCGGCCTGCCCTACACGCCCGTGCTGGCCAGCACCAAGACGCACCAGCTCGCCGACGGCACCGACTTCTACACGATCAATCCCAAGGGCTACGTGCCGCTGCTCGAGCTGGACAACGGCGAGCGCCTGTCCGAGGGCCCGGTGATCGTGCAGTACATCGCCGACCAGGCGCCCGCCAGCAAGCTGGTGCCGCCGGCCGGCAGCATGGCCCGCTACCGCGTGATGGAGTGGCTGAACTTCATCACCAGCGAGCTGCACAAGAGCTACTCGCCGCTGTTCAACAAGGACATGCCCGACGAGGCCAAGGCCATCGCCCGCAAGAAGCTCGGCGACCGCTACGCCTGGGTCGACCAGCAGCTCGCCGGCAAGGACTACCTGATGGGCGAGCAGTTCACCGTGGCCGACGCCTACCTGTACACCGTCACCACCTGGGCCGGCCTCGTCGGCGTGGACCTGTCGGCCCGCGCCAACCTCACCGCCTACATGGCGCGCGTGGCGGCACGCCCCGCGGTGCAGGCCGCGCGCAAGGCCGAAGGCCTGAAGTAGGCCCGCGCGGGCGCTAGCCCTTGGCCGGCGCCGCCGGCAGCAACGCCTTGCAGGCGCTGCGGTCCGCGGCGGGCACCTTGGCGCACAGCGCGTCCACGCGCGCCTGCACGCGGCGCAGCGTGGCGGCCTGCTTGCCGTCGGCGTTCCAGGTCGCGAGCTTCCTGCCCACGCGTTGCAGCGAGCGGGCGCTGCGGTCGTGCAGCGCGCCGCCGCCGTCCTTGGCCGCGTCGGCGAACACCTGGGTGGCGGCCTTCTCGATGCGCGCGGCGTCGGCCGGCGCCAGGTCCACCAGCGCGTTGACGTAGCTCGCACCCCACTGCAGCCGCGTGGCCGGCCCGACACTGGTGTCGTAGGCCTTCTGGTACCAGGACAGCGCCTCGTCCTTGCGGCCGAGCTTGCGCGCATTGCTGGCGAGCTGGCTCATCAGGTAGTAGGGCGAATGGCTGCGCGCCAGGTTGGCCTTGAGCAGCGCGTCGCTGTCGGCCCACAGGCCGGCGTGGCCTTGCATGTAGGCCACCGCCGTGATCACGGCCTGGCGCTCGTAGCCGTCGGTGATCTCGCGGTCCATCCGGGCGGCGGTGTCGCGCACCTCCTGCACCAGCGCGGCGGGCAGGACGGGCTGGGTCTGGCTGCGCGGCTGGCCCAGGCGCGCCAGGTCCACGCGCTCGATCAGCAGGCTCACCCGGTCGCCGCGCGACAGCGTCACGTCGGCCTGCAGCCGCGCCAGCGTGGCGTCGAACTTCGCCACCAGCGGCGCGCGCTCGGCGCTGTCGTCGCCGGTGAGCGCCTTGACCATCTCTGCCGCGCCGCTGCCCACCACGTCCATGTGGATGCGTGCCGCCGCAGGGTCGGCCAGTACCTTGGCCACCCGCTGGCGCAGGGTGTCGTCGGGCTTGACGCCCTTGCCGTCGTCGCTGGCGGCCAGTGCCTTGAGCCACAGCCGGGTCGTGGTTTCGGTGTCGCCCTGCGCCGCCTGGGCCTTGACGGCCAGTTCGGCCAGCACGGCCGGCCGATCGGCCTCGGCGACCAGGCCGCTGTCGTCCACCTCCAGGAGTGGAAGGACAGCATGCGCCATTCGTTGGCCGACAGCGTCTTGCCGGCTCGGGCGTCGGCCAGCACCGCGGCCACCGGGCGGCCGCCGGCCAGGCCGGCTTCCAGCAGCGACAGCACCTGCGGCGCGTCGGCCTCGCCGGGAAGGCGGGTGATCTCGCGACCGTCGGGCGTGAACAGCACCAGCGTCGGGTAGCCGCCGACCTTGAAGCGCGCGCCCAGCTTCTGCGCCGAAGGGCGGTCGCCGTCGACGAACACCGCCACGAAGTGCCTGCTCTTGGCGGCGAAGTCCTGGCGGTTGAACAGCGTGGCCTTGAGCTGGTTGCACGGCGGGCACCAGGAGGCGCCCCAGTACAGCAGCACCGGCTTGTTCAGGCTGCGCGCCTGCGCAAAGGCGCGGTCCGCGTCGGCATCGACCGCGGCGGTAAGCCACGCCACGTTGGTGGAAGGCAGGTCGCCCGGGCGGGCGTGGGCGGCAGGTGCCAGCGCCAGGGTGGCGGCCAGCGCCGCGCAGACGACAGCGGCAGTGACGAGCAAGCGGGGCATCGTGGGCTCCGGGGGTGCGACGGGCGGGGGTGGCGCCGAGGCGGCGATTGTGCGCCGTCAGGCCGCGTCCGGCGCCCCTGGGGGAACCTCAGGCTGCGGGGGCTCGCCCAGCAGGCGCTGCCACTCGTCCTCGGGCGGCATCGCCACCGGCGTGGCCCGTGCCAGCGCCATCCACACCGCGAACGGCAGCCCGGCCTCGTGCGACAAGGCCCGCGCCGGCGCCGGACGCAGCACTTCCAGCGCGCCGAAGCCGCCGTCGGGCAGACGGCTCGCGCGCATCACGCCGCAGGCCTCGGGCACGTCGTCGGCCTCGCCCACGCCCTCGGCCAGCACGTACCAGCAGGCACCGGCCATGCCCAGGTAGGCGGCGCGCTTGTGCGCGGTGCGCAGGTCCGACAGCAGGTCGGCGCGGAGCACCTTCACCTCGTGCACCTCGGGCTGCAGGTAACCGGCCACCGTGGTGTGGCGCACCGAGTACACGTCGGGCATCGCCACCTGCCAGCGCTCGCCCTTGGGGTGCTCCGGGTCGGGCACGCGGGCGCGCAGCGACAGCCCGCACCAGGCGATGCGCCCGCCGCGCTGCTGCTCCAGCGCCACCCGCGCCACCAGCGCTTCATGGTCGTCGCGCACCGCGCGGTTGCGCTGCAGCGTGGCCGCCAGCACCTGCACCCCGGCGTCGGTGACGCGCAGCGTCTCGCGACCCTGGGCGTCGCGCACCCGTTCCAGCAGGCCGGCGGCCAGCAGTTCCACTTCCAGCAGGTCCTGGCACGGCCAGCCGGCCGAGCGCCACACCTCGCGCAGGCGGCGGCGGTGCTGGGCAGTGAGGGCCGGGCTCATGGGCGCGAGGTTAGCGCCGCCGAAGCGCCGCAAGTGCGCAAGGCCGCTCGGTCACCCGCCACCCGCGACCCGCCACCCGGCCGCACAGCAGGATTGAACGCAGCGTTCAAGGGCCTGCCGATGCCGGGGCCGCCGGGCCGCCCTACATTGACGCCATGGACACCACCGCCACCCCCACCCTGCCCCCGCTGGCCGCGCCGCGGGCCGTCGAACGCCTCGTGGCCGGCCGCGCCACCAGCGACGGCGCCGGCGTGAAGCTCACCCGCGTGCTGACGCAGGACCTGCAGCGCCGGCTCGACCCGTTCCTGATGCTCGACGCGTTCGGCAGCGACTCGGCCGACGACTACATCGCCGGCTTCCCCGACCATCCGCACCGCGGCTTCGAGACCGTGACCTACATGCTGGCCGGCCGCATGCGGCATCGCGATTCCGCCGGCCACGAGGGCCTGCTGGCCGACGGCGGCGTGCAGTGGATGACCGCCGGCCGCGGCGTGATCCACAGCGAGCTGCCCGAGCAGACCGAGGGCCGGATGGAAGGCTTCCAGCTCTGGCTGAACCTGCCCGCGCGCGACAAGATGTGCCCGCCCTGGTACCGCGACATCCAGAGCGCCGACGTGCCCGAGTGGCACGGCGCGGGCGTCACCGCCCGCGTGATCGCCGGCCACAGCCACGGCGTGGCCGGCGCGATGCAGCGCGACGGCACCGAGCCGCTGTACCTGGACCTGCACCTGGAGCCGGGCGCTGCCTTCGAGCAGCCGCTGCCCGAGGGCCACAACGCGTTCGTGTACGTCTACCGCGGCGCGCTCGACATCGGCGCGCAGCCGGTGCCGGTGCAGCGCATGGCGATCCTGGCCAACGCCGGCGACGGCGTGCGCCTGGTCGCCGGGCCGCAGGGCGCGCGAGCCATCCTGGTGGCCGGCCGGCCGCTGAAGGAGCCGATCGCGCAGTACGGGCCGTTCGTGATGAACACGCAGCAGGAGATCTTCGCGGCGGTCGAGGACTTCCGGGCAGGGCGACTGGCTTGACGTGGTGAGAGAGTGACTGCTTAGGCGGCTGCGGCAGGGCCGGGGGTCCGGGGGTGCGATCGCAGGGACCATTCGCGGTCGCCACCCGGGCGGCACGGGAAGAAGGCGTTGATGAGGACAAGGTGGCGGACAGAAGCCGGTCGCCCGCGAGCGTGGACCGGAGATCGCACCCCCGGACCCCCGGCCACGCTGGACGCAACGCACGGGACACGGGCCTCAAGCACACCCCGCCCGAGGCGAGGGGCCGACGTTGCGGCAGTCAGCCGACCTGCACGCCCTTCCAGAACGCCACCCGCCCCTTGATCTCCGCCGCCGCCTCGCTCGGCTCGGGGTAGTACCAGACCGCGTCCGGGTTCAGCTCGCCGTTGACCAGCAGGCTGTGATAGCGGGCCTGGCCCTTCCAGGGGCAGCTGGTGCGGTGGTTGGAGAACGTCAGGTACTCGCGCTTGACGCTGCTGTCGGGGAAGTAGTGGTTGCCCTCGACGACGACGGTGTCGTCGCTTTCGGCGATGGTGACGCCGTTCCAGACCGCCTTGACCATGGGCGCAGCTCCGCGGGTTGATGCCAGGCGCGCATCATGCCGCGTCGCGCCGTCAGCTCGCCAGCGCCTGGGTCGACGGCGGGTAGTGGAAGGCCGGCATCGTGTCCGGGAACACCGGCATCGGCTCGAAGTGCTCCACCACCGCCAGCCCGGCCGACAGCTCGAAGCTGGAGTTGTGCCAGGTGCGGTCGCTGTCCTCCCAGTCGCGGGCCTGGCGTTGCGGCTGGCTGCGCGGCAGCAGCCGGGTGAGTCCGGTGACGAGCTGGTCGAGCATGGCGGCGAGCGGTGTGGAAGGCATGGGGGCATCTTGGCCGCCGGCGCGCGCCGGGCCAATCACACCGAAGGGGGATACGGGCCCCTAGACTCGCGTCTTTTCCAGCCCACACCGCCCCGCCTTGACCTACCCGCACCTGCTCGCGCCGCTGGACCTCGGCTTCACCACGCTGCCCAACCGCGTGCTCATGGGTTCGATGCACACCGGGCTGGAGGACGGGCGCAAGCACTTCCCGGCCATGGCCGCGTTCTATGCCGAGCGCGCGCGCGGCGGCGTCGGGCTGATCGTCACCGGCGGCTTCGCGCCCAACATCGAGGGCTGGTCCAAGCCCTTCGCCGGCACGCTGGCCACGCACGCGGCGGCCCGGCGCCACCGCGAGGTGACCGACGCGGTGCATGCCGAGGGCGGGCGCATCGCGCTGCAGATCCTGCACACCGGCCGCTACGCGTATCACCCGCTGGCGGTGGCGCCGTCGCGCATCCAGAGCCCGATCTCGCCGTTCACCCCGCGCGAGCTCACCGAGCGCGGCATCGAGCGCCAGATCCGCGCGTTCGTGCGCTGCGCGGTGCTGGCGCGCGAGGCCGGGTACGACGGCGTGGAAGTGATGGGCAGCGAGGGCTACCTGATCAACCAGTTCCTGGTGGCGCACACCAACCAGCGCACCGACCGCTGGGGCGGCGAGTACGCCAACCGCATGCGCCTGGCGGTGGACGTGG
>WBZX01001927.1_pt1 | contig 14782 bp, 14 predicted proteins | sample 5204211 | NCBI WGS metagenome assembly WBZX01 (sample SAMN12344362, study PRJNA552823) | activated sludge metagenome | biome: Activated sludge suspended growth; feature: Nitrification reactor; material: Wastewater; isolation source: activated sludge from nitrification reactor of wastewater...
CGGGCGAGGAGAGCGTGACGGCGCAGCTGATCCGCAAGGTGCTGTACGTCGGCTTCTTCGCGCTGGTGCTCAACCAGTTCCAGAGCCTCGCCGACGTGATCTTCCGCTCGTTCGCGGGACTGGGGTTGAAGGCGTCGGCGGCGAGCCTCACGGCCGCCGACCTGATGCGACCGGGATTCGTGGCGGAGACGGGGTTCACGGCCTCGAAGCCGCTCCTCGACAAGGCCGGCGAGCTGATCGGGGTCACGTCGTTCTTCGCCAACTTCGTCACCATCGCCGTGCTGATGCTCGCCTGGCTCATCGTGCTGCTGGCGTTTTTCGTGCTCGCCGTACAGCTCTTCATCACCATCATCGAGTTCAAGCTGACGACGCTCGCCGGTTTCGTGCTGGTGCCGTTCGCGCTGTTCGGGCGCACGGCATTCCTGGCCGAGCGTGTGCTCGGCGGCGTGATCACGGCGGGCTTGAAGCTGATGGTGCTGGCGATCGTCATCGGCATCGGCGCGAGCCTGTTCGGGCAGATCGTGCCGCCGGCGGGGACCGAGATCACGCTGAAGCATGCGTCCTCGATCATCCTCGCCGCGATCGCGGTGTTCGGCCTCGCCGTGTTCGTGCCGGGCATCGCCGCGGGGCTCGTCACCGGCGCGCCGCAGCTCGGCGCCGGCGCGGCGGTCGGCGCCACGGCCGGCGTGGTGGCGGCGGGTGTCGGCGCCGGGGCGCTGACCGCAGGCGCGGCACGGCTTGGTGCGCGTGTCGCCGGTGGTGGAGTGAGAGCCGGCGCCTCGCTCGCCGGCACGGTGTCGACGGCCTACGAGCAGGGCGGCGCGCGCGGCGTGGCGCAGGCGACCGTGGCGCGACCGTTTGCCCATGCCGCCGCAGCGATGACGGCGCCGGTCCGCGACGCGTACGCGCAGGGCGCAGCCTACGGGCTGCGCGCCACGGCAACGCCCGACGCGTCTGCCGGATCGCTGCCGCCTCCGTCGGCCGACCCGCCCGCCTGGGCGCAGCAGCTGCGCCGCAACCAGCGCCTGCGCGACGCCGCGTTCGTCGCCGGCCAGGCCGTGCGCGAGGGCGACCGGCCGATGGGGCCGGCGGCGCCGGAGCTCAAGGACGACAGCTCGAGGAGGTAGGTCATGCGCTTCAAGCGATCGACGCTGCGCTACGGCGAGACGCCGGCACCGGTTACGCCCTACCAGAAGGCGGCGCAGGTATGGGACGAGCGCATCGGCACGGCCCGCGCGCAGGCGCACAGCTGGCGGCTGGTCGCGGTCACCTGTCTCGGCCTCTCGCTTGTCCTCGCGCTCGGACTGCTGTGGCTCGACCGATCGGGCGCGGCGATACCGTTCATCGTCGAGCTCGAGCGCGACGGCGGTGTGCGCGCCGTGGGCCCCGCCACCGAGGGCTACAAGCCGAATGATGCCCAGATCGCCTTTGCCCTCGCCCGCTTCATCGAGAACGTGCGGTCGCTGTCGATCGATCCCGTGGTCGTGCGCCAGAATTGGCTGAGGGCCTACGACTTCGCCAGCGACCGGGCGGCGGTGACGCTCAACGAGCACGCCCGCGACAACGATCCGTTCGCCAACGTCGGCCGGCTCACCATCGCCGTCGAGGTGGGGAGCGTCGTGCGCGCTTCCGAAAGATCGTTCCAGGTGCGCTGGACCGAGCGGACCTACGAGAACGGCGCCACCCGCGACAGCAAGCGCTGGACCGCCGTGCTGTCGGTCGTGATCACGCCGCCGCGCACGCCCGAGCTGATCGCCAAGAACCCGCTCGGCATCTACGTCCATTCCTTCAACTGGTCGCAGGACCTGCAATCCGGAGACAGCAAATGAGCCGTCATCGTTGGCTGAGTGTGGGTGTGGCCGCGGCGCTCGGCGGCTGTGCCGAGCGCGTCGTTGCCCCCGAGATCAAACTCGACACGCTCGAGCCGAAGCCCGCCAGGATGGAGCGCGAGATCTCGCCCCCGGTCAAAGTGATCGAGGTGCCGACGCCGCTGCCGCTGTCCGGACAGCTGAAGCCGCTACCGAAGCGCCAAGTCGTCGGGCCCGAGACCGGCACGCCGGCCGAGCGGATCGGTGCTGCCCATCGCGCAGCCAGGATCGAGCCGAGCAAGGCCGGCTACCTCAACGCGATCCAGGTCTATCCCTACACGGCCGGCGCGCTCTACCAGCTCTATGCGGCAGTGAACCAGGTCACCGACATCGCGCTCGAGGCGGGCGAGAAGCTCGTCTCGGTCTCGGCCGGCGACACGGTGCGGTGGGTCGTCGGTGATACCTCGAGCGGCGAGGGCGGAAACGCCCAGGTCCACATCCTGGTGAAGCCGATCGCGCCCGACATTACGACCAACCTCGTCGTCACCACCGATCGGCGCACCTACCATCTCGAGCTGCACGCCACGGCGAGCACCTACATGGCCTCGGTGTCGTGGACCTATCCCAGCGCGACGCTCACCCCGATCAAAGGCGCGAGCTTGGCCGGACTCGACGGCACAGCGGCGGGCGACCGCATCGGGCTCGACGCCGACAACATCCGCTTCCGATACCGCCTCGAGGGCGAGGCACCATGGAAGCCGCTGCGCGTCTTCGACGATGGCGCGAAGGTCTTCATCCAGTTCCCGGCCACGCTCCGCCAGGGCGAGGCGCCGCCGCTATTCGTCATCGACGGCAGCGGCAAGCCGGCGCTCGTCAACTACCGCGTCAAGGGCGCCACCTACGTCGTCGACCGCCTGTTCGCCGCCGCCGAGCTGCGGCTCGGCACGGCGCCCCAGCAGGTCGTGCGCATCGTGCGCACGGATGCGGTGTGGAAGGAGCGCCAGGAATGACCGACGACACCCGCCGCGAGCCGAGCGAGAAGGTCGATCCGGAGACGCTGGCCCTGCGCGCGCGGCCGCGCCCCGTTGCCCGCATCAACCGCCGCGTACTGGTCGGTGTCATCGGCATCGGCCTGGTGCTGCTCGCCGGCCTGGTGATGGTCGCGCTCGACCCGCCGAGCTGGAAGGCGAGCGGCCTCGGCCCCGAGCTGATCACCGTCGACCGCAAACCGACCGCCGATGGCCTGGCGCGCTTGCCATCGACCTACGACGGGGTTGCGGCGCGCCCGCCGGCGGCGGTACCCGCGATTGCCACGGCAAAGGACGTGCCGCAGCTGCGCGCGCCCGATCCGGCCTTGGAGCTCGAACGCGCGGAAACGGCACGGCAGGCGAGGCTCGCGACGCAGGCGCGCGAGTCCGGTCCGTTCTTTCGGCTGCAGCTGAAGCCGGCCGCCAGCGCTCCGGCGGCCGGGCCGTCGGGTCCAATGCCAGCACCCACGGCAGTGGCCGACACCCGCAATCTCGCCGCACTGACGGCAAGCGCAACCGAGCGCATCCGCAGCCAGATCGAGGGCCTGAGCACGAGCATGGGCACGAGCGTCGATGCGGCCGACCAGACGCGCAAGCTCGCGTTCCTGAAATCGTCGCCCGACAAGGACATCTACAATCCGCATGGGGCACAGCGGCCCGTCTCGCCCTTTGAGCTGCTCGCCGGCACCATCATCCCGGCGAGCCTCGTCACCGGCCTCAACGCCGACCTGCCCGGCTTCGTCATCGCCCAGGTCACCGAGCACGTCTACGACACGGTGACGGGCCGCCACCTTCTCATTCCCCAGGGATCGCGGCTCATCGGCCGCTACGACAGCGTCGTCGCCTACGGCCAGGAGCGCGCCCTCGTCGTCTGGCAGCGCCTCATCCGCCCCGACGGCTCGTCGATCGTCATCGACAACCTGCCCGCCACTGACACCGCCGGCTATGCCGGCCTCTCCGACGGGGTTGATCTCAAGACGTGGCGGCTGCTGAAGGGCATCGGGCTCGCGACCGTACTCGGCGTCGGCTCGAGTCTGGCCTTCGGCTCGGGGAGCGGCGACAGCGACCTCATCCGGGCGCTCAGGGAAACGACCGGCCAGACCACCAACCGCGCCGGCCAGCGGCTCGTCGAGCGCGAGCTCAACGTGCAGCCGACGCTGACCGTGCGCCCCGGCTGGCCGCTGCGCGTCATCGTCCACAAGGACATCGTATTCCTCGCCCCCTACCGCCCGTAACAACCGAAGGAGCCACCCCATGCCCGTGATCGGAACGTTCAAGCCGGACAAGGACGGCTACGCCGGCACCATCCGGACGCTGACCCTCAATGCCAAGGTGCGCATCGTCGCCAATGACCACAAGCACGCGGCGGGCGCGCCGGATTTCCGCGTTCTCGCAGGTGTCTCCGAAATCGGTGCCGCCTGGCGCAAGACCGCCGACGACCAATCCTCCTACCTGAGCGTGCGGCTCGACGATCCCTCGCTGCCGGCGCCGATCCGCGCCGCCCTGATCGAGAAAACCGAAGACGGCGTGCTGCGGCTGCTGTGGCGACGCGAGAAGCGGGAGACCGCGCCCGCTCCTCGTCACGGCTCATCGACAGAAGACATGAAGTCCCAGCAGGGAGATCGGCCATGACTGAGCCCGCGCTCGACGCTTTTCCCGTGCGAACCGCGGAGAAGCTGCGCTTCGCCGATACCGACCAGCACGGGCACGTCACCAACGCCGTCTTCGCCGTCTGTTTTCAGAACGCGCGGCTGGAGGTGCTGCGCGAGCGCAGCCTCCCGCCGGCTGACGGAATGGTCATCCTCGCGCGGCTGGACATTGCTTTCCTCGCGGAGCTGCATTGGCCCGGTGATGTCATCGTCGGCACCCGCGCCGAACGCATCGGCCGCGCCTCGCTGCAATTAGCTCAGGCTCTCTTCTTCGACGGGAGGTGCTGCACCACGGCGACCTCCACCTGCGTGCTGGTCGATCGGGCCAGCCGCCGATCGATGCCTTGGCCGGAGCACACGATCGCGGCGCTCAGCACCCTCGTGCCCGCTGCGTCTGCGGCCGGGCTGGATGCGCGGGCCTCGCCGCCGCCGCCTCAGGCCATGGTCGTGCGATGACGTCCGCCGCGCTCGCACACGACGGTTGGCTTCAGCGGCAGGGTCATCCGACCCTGGTCCGCTGGGGGCTGGTCTTCGCGCCCTTCGTCGCGGGCTATTTTCTCTCTTATCTCTACCGCACCATTACGGCGCTGATCTCGGACGGCCTGGCCCGCGATCTCGATCTCGGTCCGTCCGATCTCGGACTGCTGGCGTCGATGTATTTCCTCGCCTTTGGCCTGATCCAGCTGCCGCTCGGCGTCTGGCTCGACCGCTTCGGGCCGCGCCGCGTGCAGACCGTCCTGCTGGCGATCGCCGCCGCCGGAGCGCTGATGTTCGCGCTCGCCGGCAGCTTCGCCACGCTGATGCTCGCCCGCATCCTGATCGGCCTCGGCGTCGCCGGCGGGCTGATGGCCGGCCTCAAGGCGATCGTGCTGTGGTTCCCGCCCGACCGCATCGCGCTCGCCAACGGCTGGTTCGTCATGGTCGGGGCGCTCGGCGCCGTGACCGCGACACAACCCGCCGAACTCCTGCTGGCGCAACTCGGATGGAGGGGACTCTTCATTCTGCTGGCCGGGCTGACGGCTCTCGCCGCGCTGCTCGTCCTGGCGCTGGTACCGGAGCGAGAGGCCGCCGCGGGAAACGGGGTCATGTCCGTCAGCATCTCGGCGATTTACCGCGACCGCCGGTTCTGGCGCCTGGCGCCGCTGTCGGCGACGGTCATCGGCTCGGCGTGGGCGCTGCAGGGCTTGTGGGCCGCGCCGTGGCTGCGAGATGTCGAAGGGTTGAGCCGCGCGGCGACCGTCAACGCGCTGCTGCTCATGGCCTGCGCACTGGCTGCGGGAGCCTTTGTCCTCGGGTCCACCGCGCATCGTCTGCGCCGTGCGGGCATCGGCCAACCGGCACTGCTGGCCTTTGCGTCCGCGCTTTCGCTGCTGGCGCAATTCGCTCTGGTGATGCGCTGGCCGGTGCCGCCGCTCGTTCCCTGGCTCGTCATCGCGGCGCTCGGCGCAGCCACCGTGTTGAGCTACGCGATCCTCGCCGACACCTTCCCCAAGGCCGTCTCCGGGCGCGCCAACGGCGCCCTCAACCTGCTGCACGTCGCCATGGCGTTTGCCGTGCAGGCCGGCATCGGCCATATCGTCAAGCTGTGGCCACTCGATCAGGGTCGGCCCCCGATGGCTGCCTACCAGGCAGCGTTCGGCATCAATCTGGCGCTGCAAGCCGCCGCGCTCGGCTGGTTCGTCGCCGCGGCACCGTGGACAAGAGCAACGGTGTACAGCGCCCGATCGACCGTCCATCCCCGTAGCGCCGGAGCGGTCCCTCGCCCTCCGCCGATCCCCTATGAAGCGACGCTCGCGACCTGGATCGAGCGCGTGGAAGCCGCACGCGTGCAACGGCTGTGGTGGCGTAGGGCTGCAATCGTATCCGTGTGCCTTCTGGCAACTATCGGCGCCGTGACGGCGCAGCGGCTCACTCCGTCCAGCGTCGTTCATGTGGTGGAGAGCGGGGAGCGTCGATAGGCTGGTGGCGGAGCCGAGGGGAATCGAACGCTGATTCTCATCGCGTCTCAGCACGTATCAACTCGACTCCATGAGGCGTATATTTTGCCGCAATTTCATGGCAGTATTCGCTCATCAGCAGAGCACGAGTCATCAGCGCATCCCACGCCATTTCTTCACTACCAGCACCAGAATGTGGGGTGAAATGTGGGGTGATTTTGTTCTCTGTCTGTATCCATTTATAGGCACGGAGTCAAAGCTTTGCGCCACGAGCCTCGCACCAAAGGTCCACACAAGACGCAGCGTCTGTCGGCGATCGCGGTTCGCAACCTCAAGACGCCTGGGCGCTACCCGGACGGCAATTGCCTCTATCTAGAGGTCGACGACAACGGCACCAAACGATGGCTGTTGCGTATCGTCGTGCATGGGCGCCGACGCGACATCGGGCTCGGCAACATCGCTCACACCTGCCTTGCCGACATCCGCCAGATTGCCGGAGAACTTCGTGCCGTCGCTCGCAACGGTGGCGATCCACTCACGGCGCGGCCCCGCGCACAGAAGGGAAGCACGTTCCGCGCCGTGTCGAAGCGCGTGTTCGAGGAGCACAAGCCGACCTGGCGCAACGACAAGCACCGCTATCAATGGCTCCGCACGGTCGAGGTGTGGGCGTATCCGGTCGTCGGCGACCAACCCATATCCACCATCGGCCGCCCCGACATTCTGCGCGTGCTGCAACCCGTGTGGCTGAAAAAGCCCGAGACAGCTCGCCGCTTGCGTCAGCGGCTCAAGTTCATCTTCGACTGGGCGAAGGCGCACAACCTGCGCTCCGGCGACAATCCGGTCGAGGGCGTCGAAAAGGTCCTTCCCCGACAGACGGACGAGGTCGAACACATGAGGGCGCTCGCCATCGATGACATGCCAGCCTTCGTCGGCAAGCTCCGCGCCCGCGAGGCCGACGCTATCACCAAGCTCGCCTTCGAGTTCCTGATCCTGACCGCCGCCCGCACGGGCGAGGTTATCAACGCCTATTGGGACGAGGTCGACCTCGAAGCGAAGACCTGGACCGTGCCGAAAGAGCGCATGAAGGCCGGCGTCGAGCACGTCGTGCCACTCACTGGACGCGCCTTGGAGATCGTGAAGGAGCTGCGCAAGCTGACCGGAAAGACCCCACCGATGTTTCCAGCGCGCTCAGGCGACAAGCCTATCAGCAACATGGCGTTCCTGATGCTGCTGAGGCGCATGAAGCTCGACATCACCGCCCACGGCTTCCGCTCGACGTTCCGTGACTGGGCATCCGAGCGTACCAGCTTCCCGAGCGAGGTGGTCGAGATGGCGCTCGCGCACACCATCGCCAACAAGGTCGAGGCCGCCTACCGGCGCGGCAACCTGCTGGACAAGCGCCGCGAATTGATGGCCGCATGGTCTGAATACGTCTGCGGGCCGGTTACCTCTCCCGATCCAGGGCGAAAAACCGTCGCGGCGGAATGACGTCCGGTCACGCGCGCTTCGACTGGCGGGTCACATGAGACGCTATGAATCAACAAATGTTACCAAAATTAACCCTATCGGCCTCGATTTGAGTTATTGTCAGCGCACTTCGTTTGACCGCCCAGCCGATGGAGGCCGTCCTTGATCACGCTCGCCGCCGTCAACATGCCGATCGATAAGACCGACATCCCGATGCCGCCGGCGGGCGTAAGCTGTTTTCCGAATTTTCCAATGTGTCCCGTCCCGATGCGGTCGGGTTGGTCTCGGGAAAGCACACCGTTGGCGCGATTGAAGTAGCGCGTATCCAGCCGATCTTCCCCCGATCCAGGCCAGCCCGAATTCGAGGACGCAGCGTGCGTGCCCAGAGCAGCGCCACGTTTCTTCCTCTCTTCTGATCCCGGCAGCATCACTGCGCCTCGCCCCTCAAGGGCGAGCGATCACGGCTGTCTGGATTCTTCAACCCTGAAACCAAGGAGACCGATATGACGCACGCCGCCACTCACAAGCACCACGCGCACCCCAAGCACAACAATCGCCATCTCAGGCAGCGGCACCGCCGCGCGATCGCCACCCTTCGTTCCCATCCACCTTGCAATAGGGGCTGATCATGACGACGGACACCATCGATACCAAAGCTATCGCCAAACAGCCAAAATCGGCTCTGTCTCGCGACGAAACAACAACCCAGACCGCCTCTCCATCACCGTCGTCCCCGCCCACGCCGCCTCGCAAGCCCCGCAGACTCATTGTTCTCAAGGAAGTTGCGTATCGCGTCAGCATTTCGCGTGCCACCGTCTATCGTCTCAAAGACCGAGCGCTCGCCGGCAAGAGCACATTTCCATTACCTGTTGAGATCGGTCCTGGCCGCATCGCCTGGCACGAGCATGAGGTCGATGCTTGGCTCGACAGCCTGCCGCGCACACGGCGTGGTTCGAAGCATAATCAGAAGTGACGGCGTCGGGCAGGGGAGAAAGACAACCTCCTCTGCCCATTTTCATGTGAGATACCGTGAGACGGTTCTGAAGTACGATGATCGACCGATTCCTGCTCTACTGTTTGCATGCCGACCCAAACGGGGGGTCGACCAGATTCTGGAGACGATCGATGACCGCCACCACGTGGCTGACACTCGACGACGTGAAGGATTGCACCACGCTGCCACACCGCGAGATTAACCGCCTCGTCGCGAGCGGCGAATTCCCGGAGCCGGTCAAGCAACCGGACGGCACTCTCGCCTGGCGCGAGAGCGACATCGACAAGTGGATCGAACGGAGGCCGAGAGTCACGCGGCGCGCGATTTGTTCATGAGCTGAGCAAGCTGTGCTTTCCAGCCTTTCGCATGTACGATTCGCGCAGTCTGCATACCCCCACGGACGATTTCTCCTTTGCTCAGCTGCGACACGCGCTTCCAATCGAGCCCGAACACGTAGATGGCGTTGTCCTTGCGCACGCTTTCGAGAACGACCAGCCGACGCGACGTGAAGACATAGGCTAGGTAGTCGTCGAACCCCGCCTCGCCGACGTAGATTTCGTCAGGGCTGAACGACTTGATGGTCGCTTGCCGATCCCAGATGACACGCTTGGTATCGTCCGACCGTTTTCCCACAGCCGCGTCGATATGCGCTTCGACCTTCTCCCAAGGATAATCGCCCGGCGGCAGCATCCGCCAGTTCGCACGGCGAAGAGTTGGTAGCCGCATCGGCCGCATGCTTGCGCTCACCAGTTCGCAGCTACCGAAGATTTCGAGGAGAAGGTTGACGCAATGCCGATTGTGCTCGGTGTTCGCGTCCGACTTCTTCAACTCCGGCGTCGTGATATGCGGTGCGCCTTCGATTCCGACGACCGAAAGCTCGACCGACGGCGGCGGCACGAGTTCGCGGGGGTAGCAATCGCGATAGATGTCACGAAAATCTTCGTGCTCGGTCTGATCGCGGCCGGCCCACTGCGTCCATTTCCACGTCACGGTGCGGATGTAGCGCGGCTCCTTAGGAAGGTCGCGGCGCACGTTCCAGCGTCCGCGCGCATTAAACCGAGTTACAGATCCAACCACGCGCGGAAGCACAGTATCTCCGGCTCTAGGAGAGCGCGGCAACCCGACACGCTCGCATAGTTCATTTGGCAGAGATGCAACGACCCGAAACGTTTCTCCATCGGCAATACCGCCGAGATACAGGTCGAGGTTTGTGATGTGATGCTTCGTGATGCGCATGACTGCGCCTCCTTTCGTCAGAAATGGAAAAGGCGGCCCAGTCGAGCCGCCTTCATTCAACCTTTTGGGGGATAGGGATCGTTGCCGTAGCTGTCCTTGTCCCGGATGCGCCCGTCCGTGCGATGGATCACGACTTCCGAGCCTTGGTTCTCAGCGATGCGACGAGCGGCTGCTGCCGCTTCTGACTGAGTGTTGTGGGTCGAGGTCACTCGACTGTTTCCGGCTCCGCGCACCGCCCATTCATCGCCGTGCGGTACGACATGCTGGTTCTTCTTCGACATCATCAACTCCGTGCATCGTCGGTCTATGCGCCGACGCCTGATGGATTCACCGATTCCACGCATCGAGTCAACCACAAGCACATAGTATTGTGCTTATCCCCAACTATGTCAGTGTCATTGACAATGGCGCGTGTAGGCGCAAAGGCTAGGGCCATGACTGAATCGGAACTCTATGAAGAGTTGGGACGACTGGTGCGCCAGCACCGGGAGCGCCTTGGGATGAGCCAGGAAAAGCTGGCTGAAGCCATTGAATTATCTAGAGCTTCGGTCGCCAACATTGAGACCGGTCGGCAGCGTATCCCGCTTCACCATCTCTACCGCCTTGCCCGGGCGTTGAAGGTGGAGGCCGGCGCACTACTGCCGAGGGCCACTAGACCTGTTGCGGGTGTGATGGACCGTCCCATCAACGCCAGCCTCAATCTGAACGAGCGGGAGGAAGCCGACGTGGCAAGGGTGTTGGGCACGATATCGCCTCCAGCTAGGAGGACATGAGCATGGTTGGGGGCAAACGAACCACAAACCCGCGTCAGCGCGCTGAACAGGTTCTTGCGGAATTCGGCCTTTCCAGGGCGCCGGTGCCTGTCGACGAGATAGCAGAATCGCGTGGCCTGACCGTTCGCTACACGCCCCTCGATGACGAGCTCTCCGGCATGATCTTCGTGAAGGATGACGTGCCCATCATCGTCGTGAACTCACTCCATCACCCCAACCGCCAAAGGTTCACTCTCGCGCATGAGCTCGGGCATCACGAGCTCCATATGAGCGATATTGGCACCGATGTGCACGTCGATAAGAAGTATTTCGTCATGGCGCGCGACGGGAACTCGGCGAAGGGCTTCGACCAGAAAGAAATTCAGGCGAACAGGTTTGCGGCCGAACTTCTCGTGCCAAAGGACCTGTTGCTGGCTGAAATAAGAGGCCGGATCGTCGACGTGGAAGACGATGTTCTTATCGCCGAGCTGGCACGGACGTTCGAGGTCAGCACCCAGATGATGTCGATCCGCATCGGGGATTTGTTTCAGGCCCGCTGAAAAATTGCGGTCTGTCAGTATGACGTGAAGGGGGGCGTATGCCGACGTTGGATTTCAAAGGCAAGCCGTTCGTGTACTCGCACCACCTCTCGGTTCCGTTCCGCGAGCTGGTCGTCGATGCGAAGAAGAGCCTTGTGCCGAAGGGTGAGGAACCGTCGCTCGACGACAACCTGATCATCCACGGCGACAACCTGGAAGCTCTGAAGGCACTCCTGCCGCGCTACGCCGGCGCAATTGATCTCGTATGTATCGACCCGCCATATAACACCGGCAACGAAGGGTGGGCGTACAACGATGCCGTCAACTCGCCGCTGATGAAGGAATGGCTCGGCAATGTAGTTGATAAAGAAGACCTGGAGCGCCACGACAAGTGGCTTTGCATGATGTGGCCGAGGCTTCAGCTGCTTCGTGAACTTATGTCTGATTGTGGTTCTCTCTGGATTTGCTGCGACGACAATGAGTTCAGCCGACTCAAGGCAATCGCTGACGAGGTTTTTGGAGAAACTAATTTTGTCGCCGCCGTCATTTGGCAGAAAGTATACTCTCCAAAGAGCACAGCTGCCGGGTTCTCCGAAGATCACGACTATATTTTGGTCTACGCTCGCAATCGCTCGTCATGGAATCCGCAACTCCTCGAGCGGACTGAGGAAATGGAAGCTCGATATACAAATCCAGACAAAGATCCGCGTGGACCTTGGAAGCCAGGTGATCTTTCGGCGCGGAACTACTACAGCGAAGGCACTTATCCAATCACGACGCCTTCCGGTAGGATCATCGATGGTCCGCCAACCGGTAATTACTGGCGTGTTTCTAAGAAACGGCTGCAAGAACTCGACGCGGACAAGCGCATATGGTGGGGCGAGAGTGGTTCGAACATTCCCGCGATTAAACGTTTCCTCTCTGAGGTGAAGCCCGGTCGCGTTCCTCAGACCATCTGGTTCCACGAAGAAGTCGGTCACAATCAGGAAGCCAAGCAAGAACTAGTCGGAATGATGGGCTTCTCTGATTCAGAGAGCGTTTTCATCACACCAAAGCCGAAGCGCCTTATTGAGCGCATACTCGCTCTTGCCGGTGGCGATGACATCCTCGTTCTCGATTCTTTTGCAGGTTCAGGCACTACAGCACACGCCGTTGCTTCGGCGAACGCTAAGGATGGTGGCGCTCGTCGCTTCATTCTCATCGAATGCGAGGACTATGCAAACACATTGACTGCGGAAAGGGTACGTCGAGCGCTTCAAGGCTACAAAGTCACTGAGAATAAGAAAGAGGAGTTGCTGAGGACCAAGCTGACGTTGAGCACTTTGGGCAACTTCAGTTCTGTTCTTGAGCAGGCCGCAGCCATTGAGCAACGTGACGCTTCACTGTTTTCTAGCTTTCGGCGCGAGTCGAAGGACGGCTACTTTGTCGTCTATGGAGAATCGCAAGGTTCCGGCAAAGTGCAAGGTTTGGGTGGCACTTTCACCTACTGCACCCTTGGCGAACCCATCGACCTCGAACGCTTCTTTGATGGCAAGAGCGCGCCGGAGTGGGAGCAGGTCGCGCGCTACGTTGCCTACACGGCGACAGGGCAGACTCTCGCAAAGGCTCCGAAGAAGCCGGGCAAGGACTGGTTCGTCGGCGAGGCCGGCGGCTATCGCATCCATCTGATCTATGAGCCCGACGTGGAGTTCATGCGCTCCAACAAGGCCGCGCTCGACATGGGTCTTGCCGAAAAAATCTCGAAGTGCGCCGAAGGCAAGCCAGTCTTGGTCTATGCCGCTGCGAAGTTCATGGGCCAGAAGGACCTCTCGTCACTCGGCATCACGTTCTGCCAGCTTCCTTACGCCATCCACCGCATCCTCGGAGACGGCCCCAATGAAGCTTAAGGGCTATCAGGAGGACGTGCTCGACACGCTGTCGGCTTATCTCAAACTCATGGCTGGCGCGGTCGATAAGAACCGCAAGGCCGTTGAGGCGTTGAAGGCCGCTGGAGCTAATGTCGCGTTGCCCGATCCCATTTCGGCGGCTTGGAAAGAGGCGCGCGAAGCGTCTCTCGTCCCTGCGAAGGTTGGCGCGTGGCATGCGCTGACCGATGGGATGGGGCAATCAATCCCACACGTCTGCTTCAAGGTGCCGACTGGCGGCGGCAAAACTTTGCTCGCCACGCACGCGGTCGAGCGCATCTCGACCGACTACTTCCGCCAGCGCTCAGGCCTGGTACTCTGGATTGTTCCATCGACCGCTATCTACGACCAGACGAAGAAACAGCTCTGGGATCGCGGCCATCCCTACCGGCAAGTCTTGGAGCGCACTTCGGGCGGGCGTGTGAAACTCATCGAGAAGCTCGACGCCTTCACGGCAGAGGACGTGCGTGATCGTCTCTGCGTGCTCCTTATGATGCTGCAATCGGCTGGCCGTGCATCGAAAGAGTCTCTGAAGGTCTTCAGCGATAGCGGCAACTACGGCTCATTCTTCCCGCAGAGCGATGACTTCCCGGCACTCAACAAGCTCAAGGCAGAGGTTCCAAACCTCGATATAAACGACATAGCCGAGAGCGCGATTGCTGGCGTGAAGCCCGCTTCGATAAAGCAAAGCTTGGGTAACGTGCTGCGCCTCGTTCGACCCGTCGTCGTCATGGACGAGGGCCACAAGGCCTATTCCGACATTGCGCGGGGCACACTTGCAGGCATGAACCCGCGCTTCCTTCTTGAGCTTTCGGCGACGCCGAACGCCGCTCGTTCCAACATTCTCGTCAATGTCTCCGGCCGGGAGCTGAAAGACGAGGAGATGATCAAGCTCCCGCTTCAACTTATCAGCTTCCCCAAGGAGAGCTGGCAGCGCGTGCTCGCCGACGCCGTTGAAGGCCTCAAGAAGCTCGATAAGGAAGCGGCCAAGTATCAGAAGGCGTCGGGACGCTACATCCGCCCGATCCTTCTCGTGCGTGTGGACCGCACTGGCAATGACCAGCGCGACAAGGGCGAGGTTCACTCCGAGGATGTGTTCGAGTACCTGACGCAACAAGCCGGATTTACACCGGAGTCCGTTCGCCGACAGACGGCTCAGGTCAAAGAGCTGAAGGGAGAGGACCTGCTCTCCGAGCTATGCCCGGTTCGCGTCGTCATCACCAAGGATGCCCTTCGCGAGGGCTGGGATTGCCCATTCGCCTATTCACTCGCAATCCTCTCCAACACGACGGCAACGACCGCCTTGACGCAGATGGTTGGCCGTGTGCTGCGCCAGCCCTACGCGCAACGCACTGGCGTCGATGCGCTCGACCAAGCCTTCGTCTATTGCCGCGGCCTTGGCGTTGCGGATGCGCTCGCTAACATCAAGAAGGGGCTGGAGGAAGAAGGCTTGAGCGACCTCCTGGAT
>WBZX01001928.1_pt1 | contig 14778 bp, 11 predicted proteins | sample 5204211 | NCBI WGS metagenome assembly WBZX01 (sample SAMN12344362, study PRJNA552823) | activated sludge metagenome | biome: Activated sludge suspended growth; feature: Nitrification reactor; material: Wastewater; isolation source: activated sludge from nitrification reactor of wastewater...
CGTGCTCACGCTGCTTGTACAAGGCCGCAGCTACAAGATGATCGCCGCCGACCTCGACATCAGCTACCACACCGTGGACAGTCACATCCGCCGCATCTACGAAAAGCTGCACGTGCGCAGCAACGCCGAGGCCGTGGGCAAGGCGGTGCGCGATAGGCTGGTGTGATCGAACCGGCACGGTCCCTGCGTGTACTGCGCACTGAACCCCTCGGGTACCTTCGTGCCCGCAATACAACGCACCATGCTGCTCCGCACCCTGTCCTTCGTGTTCGTACTCTCCGCCACCGCCGCTTTCGCCGCCGAGGGCGAGCGCCCCATACCCAGCAAGGTGGGCGATGTGAAAGTGTTCTTGAGCGGTGCCCAGGTGGCGCGCACGGCCAGCACCAGCATCCCCGCAGGCAGCAGCACCTTCGTCTTCACCGGCCTGCCGGAGGGCGTGGACCCGCAGAGCATACAGGTAACGGGCAAGGGCGGTTACAGCATCCTGAGCGTGAACCACCGCATCAACTACCTCACCGAAAGCCCGGCGAAGAAGGAGATAGAGGACCTGCAGGCGCAGATAAAGAAGCTGGAACACGACTGGAACATCGAGAACGGCGTGCAACAGGTGTGGGTGAACGAAGAGCAGTTGCTGTTGAAGAACAGCGTGGTGGGCGGGCAGCAGAGCGGGCTCACCGCCGCACAGCTGATGGCCGTGAACGACTACGTGCGCGAGCGCATGAAGGCCATGAAGGTGGGCTGGTTGACGCAGGAGGAGAAGAAGCAGGCCATCGGCAAAGAGGCCGACAAGTTGCGGCAGCAATTGGCCGCGCTGCAGGCGCAGGCACCGCGCCCCACCAGCGAGGTGGTGGTGGAGATCAGCAGTGAGGTGGAGGTGTCGGCGAGCTTCATCATCAGCTACTTCGTGGGCAATGCGGGCTGGGTGCCCGCCTACGACCTGCGCGCCACGGGCGTGGGGCAACCCATCGAGCTATTGATGAAGGCACTGGTGACCAACAACACCGGCGAGGACTGGAGCAAGGTGGACCTGGGCCTGAGCAGTGGCAACCCCACCCTGGGCGGCGTGATGCCGGTGATGAACCCGTGGACCCTCTACATCTACCAGGCACAACGCCAGGAGAGCTACCGCACGCGCGGCGCGCGCACCAGCGCCTATGACGATGCGCCTTCGGCGGCCCCCATCGCCATGGGCGAAGGCGTCATGCTGAAGGAAATGGAGGACGTGAGCGCCAGCTACCAGTGGGCCAGCGCCATCACCCCGCGCACCACCACGGTGGAGTACCGCATCGCCACGCCCTTCAGCATACCCAGTGATGGCACGCCGCACATGGTGGGTGTGCAAACGCAGCGCATCGCCGCCACCTACAAGCACTACGTGGCGCCCAAGTTGGAGCGCGATGCCTTCCTGTACGCACGCACCACGGGCTGGGAAGACCTGAACCTGCTGCCCGGCGAGGCCAACGTGTTCTTCGAGGGCACCTTCGTGGGCCAGAGCTACCTGCAACTGGACGCACCCAAGGACACGCTGGAGATATCGCTGGGTCGTGACAAGGGCGTGGTGGTGGAACGCGTGAAGCGCAAGAGCACCAACGAGAAGGCCGTGATCGGCGGCAAGCGCACCATCACCGTGGGTTGGGATATCACCGTGCGCAACACCAAGGGCACCGCCGTGGACCTGGAGGTGCGCGACCAATTCCCCCTGAGCCCGCAGAGCGAGGTGGAGGTGAAGCTGGAAGAGAGCACCGGCGCCACGGTGAACGAGGAGACCGGCCTGCTCACCTGGCAGGTGCACCTGGAGCCCAAGGGCAGCAAGAAGCTGGGCTTCGCCTACACGGTGAAGCACCCCAAGGATCTGCCCGTGGTGGTGGAGTGAGCGTGGTAACGGCCCGGTAACATAATCTTCACACGCCTCTATCTTGCGGGCATCGAACGTTCGCAGATGAAGATGTCCTTGCGGGTGCTTGCACTCGCCGCCCTTGCCGCCACGCTCCCACTGCACGCGCAGACCTACACCGGCAGTGGCGCCGCCATACCCGATGATGGCAACGTGCTGCAGATACCCTTGGTGGTGAGCGGCCTGCCCTTCGTGCTTGACACCGTCTCCTATGGCTTGGAGACGGTGTGCTTCACCATCGAACACACGTGGATATCCGACCTGGACATCCGCCTGGTGGCGCCGGATGGCACCAGTGCCCTGCTAGTGACCGGCCAAGGCGGCGCCAGTGACGACTTCGCCAACACGTGCCTCAACGCCAACGCGGCCACGGCCATCACCAGCGCTGGTCCGCCGTACACCGGCACCTTCCGTGCGCAAGGGCAACTGGGCGTGGCCAACAACGGGCAGAACGGCAACGGCACCTGGTACCTGCGCGTGTACGACACCTATCCCTTCGCTGACGAGGGCGATGTGATCACATGGTCCATCACCTTCGGCAACGACCCCGCCGGCTACTTCACCCTGCAGAGCAGCGACCTCCCGTTGGTGATCATCGACACCGAGGACCAGACCATCCCGGACGGCACCAAGATCACCTGCGGCATGGGCATCGTGGACAACGGGCCCGGTGGCCCCAACCATCCCACGGACCCCTTCAACGGCTACAGCGGGCGCATCGGCATCGAACTACGCGGCAGCAGTTCGCTCAATCTGTCGCCCAAGAAATCCTACAGTGTGGAGCTGCGTGATGCCGACGGCAACGACCTGGACAGTGCCTTGCTCGGCATGTCGTCCGACTCGGATTGGATCCTCTCGGCCAACTACTTCGACAAGTCGTTCCTGAACAACGCCCTCACCTACCACCTGGCGCGGCAGCTGGGTCGTTATGCGCCGCGCACCCGCCACGTGGAAGTGCTCATCAACGGCGAGTACCAGGGCGTGTACGTGCTCATCGAGCGCATCAAGCGCGGTGCGGAGCGCGTGGACATCGCGAAGCTCACGCAGCAGGACATCGCTGGCGACGACCTCAGCGGCGGCTACATCCTGAGCGTGGACCGCAACGAAGGCGCCTCGGAAGGCTTCATCTCCGACTTCCCACCGGCCGTGAGCGGCAACGGGCAGGAGACCTACTTGCACTACCGCTACCCCAAAGGGGACGACATCCTGCCCGTGCAGGCATCGTACATCCAAGCCTACGTGGATGCCTTCGAGACCGCGTTGGACGGGCCGCAATTCCTGGACCCCTTCACCGGCTACCGCACCTTCGCCGATGCATCCTCCTTCGTGGACCTCTTCCTGCTGAACGAGCTGAGCCGCAACGTGGACGGCTACCGCTTGAGCAGCTTCCTCTACAAGGACAAGGACAGCAACGGCGGTCTGCTGAACGCCGGTCCGGCGTGGGACTATGACATCGCCTGGGGCAACGCCGACTATTGCCAGGGCTCCGACATAGACGGCTGGGCCTACTCCGACTTCGGTGCGGTGTGCGGTGGCGATGGCAACCAGGTGCCCTTCTGGTGGGCGCGTCTACAGGAAGACCCGCAGTACGTGGAGGACGTGCGCTGCCGCTGGGAGGAGGTGCGCGGCACGGTGCTCTCGCCGCCGAACATCGACCACTTCTGCGATTCGGTGGCGGCGCTGCTGAGCAATGCGCAGGTGCACAACTTCACCGTGTGGCCCACGCTGGGCCAGTACGTGTGGCCCAACCCATCGCCCATACCCACTACCTATGCGGGCGAAGTGGCCGAACTGAAGGACTGGGCCATCGCGCGCTGGAGCTGGCTGGACGCCAACCTGCCCGGCGTGTGCACCGCGGGGGTACGCGAAGAAGCCATGCACCGCGCACCCGTGTTCCCCGACCCCTTCGTGGACCACGTGTGGATCGATGGCCTGGGTGCGAACACGCGCCTGCTGCGACTGCTGGACGCCGGTGGTCGTGAAGTGCACCGGCAAGTGGGCGGCTTCGCTGGCACCGGACCCCAACGCGTGGAACTGCCCGCTGCACTGGCACCGGGTCTGTACGTACTACACTTGGTGGCGGCGGATGGGACGGTCCGCACGCACCGGGTGCAGCACTAGGGCGATCAAGTGTTCGGGTGGGCTCCGAGAATTCGGACCATCCAGTAAGCAACGAACACCCAAACAGGGAGTGCAAGGAGCAATCTGGCAAGTAGATACTGCCTGGATGCGCGAAGGTCGACCAAGCTCCTGACGGAGAAATAGAGACTCGATACGAGCAATGCGACGGTCACGTAGGGAATGAATGCACGAGTACCGAGCCACCCGAGCAAACAACTCTGCACGGGGTCCCAGAACAAGAAGAGGATGAGCGTTACCAAGACGAGCACCGAGAACATGCCATGCTTGAAGGGTCTCATGGTTAGCTCGTAAGAAAGTCCGCCCCGGACTGAACTACGCCATCACCTTACGCCATCCCCACCTGGCGCAGGTGCATCAGGTGGCTCCACAGCGCGCTGCGCAGGGAAGGGAACTCGCGGTACTGGATATCGAACTCGGCGCACACCTGCTTCAACCGTTGGTTGAGCGCGGGGTAGTGCACGTGGCTGATGCGCGGGAACAGGTGGTGCTCCACCTGGAAGTTGAGGCCGCCGAAGAGCCAGTTCCATACGCGGTTGTGCGTGGCGAAGTTGACGGTGGTGGCCACCTGGTGCACGGCCCATTCCGCTTCTATCTGGTGGCCATCGGTGGGTGGGTGCACGAAGTCGGCATCCTCCACCACGTGCGCCAGCTGGAACACCACGGCGATGACGAGGCCCGTGACGAAGACCATGACGCCGTAGCCCACCAGCGTGGGCACCACACCAGCGAAGAACATGGGCAGTACGATGAAGAGCGCGATGTAGAACACCTTGGACGCCCAGAAGATGATGTGCTCCTTCACGCTCATGGGGCGCATGGGCGTGTTCTCCGCGATCATGCCGGTGAAGTACTTCTTCACGTCGTTGAAGAAGATCCAGAACAGGTAGGTGGTGCCGTAGAGCAGGAGGCCGTAGATGTGCTGGAAGCGATGGAACCAGTACTTCTTCTGTCCCTCATGCACGCGCACGAAGGGCTTGATGTCGATGTCGTCGTCCATGCCTTCGATGTTGGTGAAGGTGTGGTGGTTCTCGTTGTGCTTCAGCTTCCACAGGTACACGTTGCCACCGAGGAAATTGAGGCTGTGGCCCATGAGCTCGTTCACCCACTTGCGGCGGCTATAGCTGCCGTGGGCACCATCGTGCATGACGTTGAAGCCGATGCTGGCCACCACCACGCCGAGCAGGGCGCACAGGCCCAGGGCCACCCACGTGGATGCCGGGGTGAAGAACACGAGCACCACGTACAGCGCCACCAGGGCGGTGGCCAGCACGCCGGTCTTCAGGTACAGGCGAAGGTCGCCGGTCTTGCGCAGGTCGTTCTCCTTGAAGTAGGCCTCGGTGACCTCGCGGAGGCGTTGGAAGAAGACAGGGGCGGTCTTGGCGAAGGTCGGTTGGGCCATCGGGTACGGATTCCTTTTTCTACTGGCGGCGAAAGTAAGGCCCGGTGCAGCCTGTGCACCTGCCGATCGTCACAGCTTGGCAACGCGCGGCTGTTGAAGGGGATGTGACCGACGAACGCCGATCTAACGTTCCTTCACACTTCTGCCGTCGCACGGGATACGGATCGGCGTGCACCGCCGTTCACGCACCACCACCATGTCCACCGACCAGCGCAAGACCCTCGTGCTCGGCGTGCTCCTGCTCGCTGCGGCCTTCGCGCTCAAATGGTGGTACCGCACCGCCACGGTGGATGAGGTCTCCGTGCTCCTGCGGCCGGTGGCCACCCTCGTAGGCCTCGCGAGCGGCGAAGCCTGGCAATGGGTGGCCGGCACCGGCGCGCTCTTCCCGGATGCACACGTGCTCATCGACCGCTCCTGCTCGGGCATCAACTTCCTTGTGATCGCCCTGGCCACCTTCACCTTCCTGGTGCTGCGCCGTTCCGACGCGGGTTGCGGCAGGCCCGTGCTCGCGTTGCTCACCCTGTGCGGTGCCGTGGCCCTCACCGTGCTGGCCAACAGCGGCCGCATCCTGCTCATGCTTTGGCTGCAACGCCTGGGCCTGCACCTGGCACCCGCCGCGCACGAGGCTGTGGGTGCCTTCTTCTTCCTGGCCAGCCTGCTGCTCGCGAGCGTGGCACTGGACCGTCTCCTCCGCACCACCACCCCACTTCCCGTTCCATGCGCGCACCCCTCCACCCCGTAGGCATCCTGCTGGCCCATGTGCTGCCGGTCTCGCTGCTCTTCGTCCTCTATGCCGGCATGGTGTCCGTGGTGGGGCCGCTGCTCCCGGAGGAAAGCGCGCAGCAATGGGCGCAGTACGGCCTCATCACCGGAGCGCTCGTTGCGCTGAGCGCCTGCTACGCGGCCTACGCCTGGCACCGCCAACGCAACGTGCACGTGGTGTACGCGCTACTGGTCTTCCTCTGCTACTGTCCGCTGCTGTGGCACTTCATGGACGGGTACAACGTGCTGGTACCCTCGGACATTCCGCGCTGGATGCTGCCCGATGATGCCGAGCTCTTCGCCGTGCGCCTCCTTGCCGTGCCGCTGGCGCATGCGCTCTTCGTGCTGGTGCTCTCCTCGCTGCGCGAAGGGGACCGCGGCACACCCTTGCGCGACATCCTCATCGCTGGGGCCATCCCGCTGGCGTGCTACCTCTTCGTGCAAGTGTTGGAGCCGTGGCGCTGGGGCATCGATTTCGAGCGGCACGTGTGGGTGGTGCTCTTCGTGATGCTGGTGCTCACTTTCCTCTTCTTCCTCTTCCGCAGCATAGCGGCCCTTGCGCAGCGCCGCGCGGACAAAGGCAAGGCCGTGCCCGTGGTGGCCACGGTGTTCATCGCGCTGGTCTTCCCGCTGCTGGGCCTGGCCCTCAACAACGGCCTGCTGGAACCTTGGGACGATGTGTGCGGTGTGTTCGGCGATCTGTCGCATCCGGCGTTCTACATCATCGCCGTGCTCAACGCGGCGGTGGTGCTGTGGCCTTCGAGCACCGCACCTCGCTGGCGGCTCATGCAATTCATCCTCCGCGGCATCGGTTTCAGCTATGTGCTCTACTTCTTCCTGCTCTTCCTGCCCCTGCTGCCGGTGAGCATCGTGGCCGTCATCGTCATCGGCATCGGCTTCCTGTTGCTGGCGCCGGTGTTGCTCTTCATCGTGCAAGCGGTGCAACTCCACAAGGATGCGCGCTTCCTGGCGCAGTACCGATCGCGCCGTTCAGTCGTACTGCTCCTCTGCGGAGCCTTGCTGGTGATCCCCGCCGCCATCACCGCGCGCTACCTGTACCAGCGCCAGGTGCTCACCGCTGCCTTGGAGCATGTGTACCAGAGCGATCTGTCCGCCCCGCCCGAACACGTGGACACACAGGCACTGGCCCAAGTGCTGGAGCAAGTGCAGGCCAACCGCAGCCGCGGTGGCGGATGGAGCCGACACAACACCCCCTTCCTCTCACCCTACTACAACTGGATCGTGCTGGACAACCTCTCGCTCAGCGAGGAGCGGCTCGCTGCGCTCCGCGCGGTCTTCCTCAACGACATCCCGTTGTCGCCGCCGCAACGCCTTTGGGGGCCGCCGAGCGACGAGGTGACCGTGGAAGACACCGACGTGAAGAGCACCTACGACGCACAGCAACAAGCGTGGCGATCATGGGTGCACCTCCGCATGCACAACAGAGGCAACGCCCAGCAGGAATTCGTGCGCACCATGCAGCTTCCCGACGGAGCCTGGATCTGCGACGACTACCTGGTCATAGGCCCCGACACCGTGAAGGGCGTGCTCGCGGAGAAGAAGGCGGCCATGTGGGTGTACGCCAACATCGTGAACTACCGACGCGACCCGAGCCTGATGCGCTACACGGCACCGGGCCACGTGCAAGTGCGCGTGTTCCCCTTCGCCGCCAACGAGGTGCGCCAGGCCGGTTTCGAAGTGCTGCACAAAGAGGCTTTCTCGCTCGCGGTGGGCGCCGACACGCTCCACCTGGGTGATAGCCTGCACACCGCGCCACAGGAGGCCGTGGCGAGCAGCGATGGCGCCACCACGTACATACCCGGCGGTGCGAAAGCACAGCTGCCATTGGTGCAGCGCACCCCGCATTACCACTTCATACTCGATGGTACAGAGGCGCAACGGAGCCAGCGCGAGTCGGTGATCGGCCGCGTACAAGCATGGCGCTCGAACGAAGGGATCGACCCATCGAGGGCGCACCTCCACATCACCGACGCATACAGCGAGAGCCTCCCCTTCAGCGGAGCCGCCTTCGATGCTTACCAGCACCACGTGGGCATCGGAGGCTTCTTCAGCGATCGCATCATCCGCACGATCATCACCCAGGCCTGCGGCACACCCGCACAGGAATATCCGGTCATCGTGATCGTACCCAGTGCGCCGTCCTATGACGTGGCGAGCTTCGGCACCTGGCTGGACGACCTCTCCGACGTTACCACCTGCCTGCCGGAAGGACACACCTTCCTCGTGCTCGATGAGAACGGGGGCATCACGCACAAGTCCTTCGCGGACCCGCACGGGCAACTCAACAACACCCTCTTCGAAATGACCGTGCCCGCTGTGCGCGCTTGGCCGAACGCCCACTCGCCCGAGGCCTACCTGCCCGACGACGCCGAAGCGGATATCGTGGTGGCCTTGGACCACGCCGAAGGCACCGATGCACTCCGCGAGCGCAACTGGCAGGACGCGCTCACCTTGGAGGGCCGTTGGCGCAAGAGCCAACTGCGACCGCAAGGCGGCACGGCCGCATGGCGCGCGCTGGTACGCGGCAGCTTCCAAGCGCAGGTGATGCTACCCGTGACCGCGTGGATGTGCCTGGAGGATGACGCCCAGCGCAACGCGCTCCTGAAGAAGCAGGAAGAGCTGTTGAACGGCAACGCCGCCCTGGATGCGAGCAACGATGCCGTCACCAACATGAGCGAACCTGGTCTGCTCTGGTTGCTGCTGCCCGTGCTCGGTTGGTGCGTGGTCCGTTGGCGACGCCTTCGCTAACGAGCGCTGCTTCTGCTGACATTCGCGGCCATGAAACCGCCACCCAAGTGGAAGATCGCCGTGCTCATCTGGCTGGCCATCTATCCCTCCATCACGCTCCTGTTCCACTTCTTCGGCAAACAACTGCTGCTGATCCCCCTGCCGTTGCGCACGCTCACCATCACGCTCATACTCGTACCGCTGATGGTGTTCGTGCTTCTGCCCGCCTTGCAGAAGCTCTTCCGCAAGTGGCTGCACCCTTGATGAACACAGGGACGCCACACGCCACGGACCGATCTTCGCCCCCATGTCCACGCGACTGAAGGAGATGTTCAACTCCGCGTACTTCGCGCGGTTGGCGAAGGAGACGGAGGCGGTGTTCCCGACGTTCAAACGGGCGGCGTTCCTGAAAGAAGTACAACAGGGCAACGAAGCGCGCGAGTTGAACGCGCGCATGCGCCACGCTAGCACAACGCTGCGCACCCACCTGCCCACTGACTTTCGCAAAGCGGTGAAGGTGTTGAAGGGTCTGGCGCCTCGCATGCCCAAGGGCTACACCGCACTGCTCTATCCGGACTTCGTCGGTCAGTTCGGGCAGGATGATCCGGCGTTGTCGCTCGATGCGCTGAAGTACTTCACCTCCTTCGGCTCCTCCGAGTTCGCGGTGCGTGAGTTCTTCCGCCGCGATGTGAAAGGCACGTTGAGGGTGATGCGGGCCTGGGCCGAAGACGATGATGAGCATGTGCGTCGTCTCGCCTCGGAAGGCAGCCGTCCGCGCTTACCGTGGTCGTTCCGGTTGGATGCCGTGCTGAAGGACCCGAAGCTCACCACACCGATCCTGGAGCGCTTGTGCACCGACGACTCGCTCTACGTGCGCAAGTCCGTGGCCAACCACTTGAACGACTTCAGCAAGGACCATCCGACGTACATGGTGGAGTTGCTGAACACCTGGGACCGCACGCATCCGCATACGGCCTGGATCGCCAAGCACGCCAGCCGCACACTGATCAAGGGCGGTGATCCTGCAGCGCTCGCGCTCTTCGCGTTCGACACCAAGGTGAAGGTGCGCGTGGAGGATCTCACGCTTTCATCGAAGCGCATCAAGCTTGGCGATACACTTGAATTCTCCTTCACGGTGGCTTCCGAAGCCGCACGGGCGCAACAGCTCGTGATCGACTATGCGATCCACTACCGCAAAGCAAGTGGCGGCACGTCGAAGAAGGTCTTCAAGCTGAAGGAGGTGGAACTACCTGCGAAGGCCTCTATCCACCTGAGCAAACGCCAGCGCATCGTGGACTCCAGCACGCGCAAGCACTATCCCGGCGAACACGTGGTGGAGATATTGGTGAACGGAAAGGAACGTGCGAACGCCGCCTTCTTCCTGTCCTGCTGAACGGCCCCTCCCAAGCAACCACGAGGAGGCGTCATTCCTCCGAGCTTTACGCACCCGATCAATACGATGAAGTATCCAGCCCTTCTGCTCATCGCCGCCCTCGCGGCCTGCCAAACACCTCACCGCACGGACGACCCAACGGAATTCCTTCGAGGACACGTGGAAGGCAGCTTGAGCAACCCGGTGTACATCGAGGGCGACAGTCTATGGACCATCGAGGAGCGCATGAAGCACTACGGTGTGCATGGCATGAGCATCGCGGTGATCGACAGCTTCAAGATCCACTGGGTGAAGAGCTACGGCGTGATGGACACCACCGACAAGCGACCGGTCACCGACAGCACGCTGTTCCAAGCAGCGTCCATCAGCAAGCCCATCTTCGCCATGGCTGCGTTGAAGTTGGTGGAGCAGGGCGCGTTGCAATTGGATGGCGACGTGAACGCACAGCTCACCTCGTGGAAAGTCCCGGAGAACGAATTCACCGCGACGGAGAAGGTGACATTGAAGCGTTTGCTCGGCCACGTCGCGGGTACCACCGTGCATGGATTCCAGGGCTATCGCCACGGGGATCAGCTCCCCACATTGGTCAACATCCTCAACGGCGAAACGCCCGCGAACTCACCTCCTGTGATCGTTGACCAAACACCGGGGACATCCTGGCGCTACTCGGGCGGTGGCTATTGCGTGGCCTCACAACTGATCCTCGACGTGAAGGGCGGAACGATCCCGCAGCACATGCATGACCTCGTGCTCGCGCCGCTAGGCATGAGCCGCAGCACTTTCGAACAGCCGTTGCCGGCAAGCATGGCACACAACGCTGCCAGCGGCTACGTGCCGGATGGTTCCATGACGGTGGGCAAGTGGCACATCTATCCGGAGATCTCGCCGGACGGCCTTTGGACCACCGCCACCGACCTCGCGCACTTCGTCATCGACATGCAGAAGACGCTCGCGACAGACAGCGGCAAGGTGCTCACGCGCGCTACGGCCAAGCAAATGGCCGAACCCTTCGTGGAGCCCCACGGTGGCGTGGGATTCTCGCTCATCGATAAGCGCGGCGAACGCTACTTCGAGCACGGTGGCTGGAACGAGGGCTTCTGCGGCGAGATCATCGGACACGCCGGGAGCGGCAAGGGCGTGGTGATCCTCATCAACGCCAACCAGCCGGCCTTCATGTATGAAGTGGTCCGCTCTGTCATGCGCGCATACGACTGGCCGGGCACCGTTCCGTCGTACAAGCAAGTGCCCATGGACGCCGCAGCGATGAAGGCACTCGCCGGGCGCTACAAAGGAGGCAGTGATAACATGGTGAACATCGTGGTGCGCAATGGCAAACTCTACCGCGAACCGCTGCGCGAACCCGCTACCGAGCTCGTGCACATCGGCAACGGCGAGTTCGTGAGCCGCATGGACGATCGTCGCCGACGTTTCGTGCCGGACGCGAGCGGCGCGATGACCTTGCAAGTGAGCGATGGGAACAGCGGCGAGACCTTGTCCACGCTACCGCGCATGAAGGACGATGAGTTCGTGCCTTTCGAGCTCGTGCAACGCGGTGAGCGCGATGCAGCCCTGAAGGCCTACGCTGCACTATTGGCCGCGAACCCCAACGACGAAGCGGTGAACGAACAAGGATTGAACGTGTTCGGCTACGAGCTGATGAACACGGGCAAGGTGGAGCAAGCGCGCGATCTCTTCTTCATCAACATGAAGCTGTACCCGAAGAGTTCCAACGTGTACGACAGTTACGCCGAGGCTTGTCTGAAGCTCGGCGACAAGCGCGAGGCGTTGATCAACTACAAGCGCGCGGCGGCCATGGACCCGAACAACGGCAATGCTGCCCGCATCGTGGCGGAATTGGAAAAGGAGGGTATCGTCGCGAACTAGAGGCTGCGCTTACCCCACCAGCCCCGGATCGATCTGCCGCAGGTGGTGCTTGAGGTGCTCCACGTAGTCTCGCATCAGCCAGTCCAGCGTGGGAATGCCATCGGCAGGCAGCGGCGCATAAGTCGAACCCAGCGGACGATGCTCCTTGCGCGGTCGGAAGCGAGCATCGTCCGGAACGAGGTCCATCACCCGGGCGATGTGCCGGTTGTAACGTGCCCAGAGGTCCACAAGCTCTGACCAGTCTGCCTCAGCATACGCTTGCGCTCGCACCCATTCCTCCTGCGCGTATGGCTCGAAGAGCAGGTGGTCCGTTGCCTGTAGGCGGATGAAGCGCGCTAGGTTGTTGTTGGCAGAATCGAGCAGGTGACCGATGATCTCTTTGGGGCACCACTTGCCGGGGGCGGGTACCCGTGATGCATCCGCATCAGTCAGCGCACGCAGTTGCGGAAGCGCATGCACGAGGGCATCCCTCAGGCCATCTCCGATCGTGTCCATGCCACGAAGGTCGGCGAGTTGTTCGTTGTCTATCCCGATCATGCTCGCACCTTCCGCTCAACACGTCAACCAGGATCCGCATCTTGCGTCATCATGCCCCGCGTCCTCTCCCGCTGGACCATCATCCTTTTCGCGCTCCTCGTTGCGGGGGTGTCGCAGGCCGCTCCGGTACACCCGGACAGCCTCCTGCACCGCACGCCCGCCGAGCGCATGGTGCGGCTCTCCGACTTCTACCTGCGCGACCTTTTCAACCTTGACTCCGCGGCCATCTTCAGCACCATCAACGCCGTGCGCGCCGCTGCGGAACGCGTCAACGACCGCGACCTGCTGCTGGAAGCCGCGCTGATGCGCGCGCACTACTACTACTACCGCCCGGAGTATCCCGCCGCCATGGTGGTGCCCATGCTCGATAGCCTCATCGCGCTGGCCGAAACTGAAAAGGCCAACTGGCTGCTCGTGCGCTCGGAGAGCATGTTGGGCCATTACCACTTCAGCTACCATCACAATTACGAGGAGGGCTTCACGCACCTGGCCCGCGCGGTGGACCTGCTACGCGACGTGGACGCGGCCGCCTTCCCGCTGAAGCAGACCTGCCTCTATCACATCGCCCTGGCGCACTACCGCTTCCGCGACTACCGCAGTGCACTGGAGCACCTGCGGCAGGCCGAACACGCCGGCGCCGTGAAGGGCCTGCCCGACAACAGCACCACCTTGCTCAATACCATGGGCCTGTGCTACCGCGCGCTTGGCATCGCCGATTCATCGGACCACTACTTCCGGCTCGCGCTCGCATCCGCCGAACGGCTCGGCGAAGCGCAGTATATCGGCATCGCCACCGGCAACCTGGGTCACAACCTCTACCAGCGCGGTGCGTTCGATGCCGCCGTGCCACTGCTGCAAATGGATGCCGACGTGGCCCGCGCCCACGGCGACGACGGCCTGGCCGCTGGTGCGCTCACGGCCCTCGGCGACATCCGCTTGAAGCAAGGTGATCGCGACGGCGCGCGCGCACTGCTCACCGAAGCCTACACCCGCGCGCGACTTTCCAAGCAATACGATCGCCTGGAGCCGCTGTACCCGCTGCTCGCCAAGCTGCACGCGCTGGACGGCCGCGCCATGGACGCCTCGCGCTACATCGACTCGGCGCTCTTCGTGCGCGACAGCCTCGAGCGCGCCTTCAGCGCCATGAAGCTCACCCGCGCCGAGCAGAAGGTGCAGGCCGATCGCATGCGCGCCGAGGCCGAAGCGCTGGAGCTGCGCCTCGCCGGGGAGGTCACGCGCCGCAACGGCATCATCGCCGCGCTCTTCCTGGCCATGGTCATCGCCCTGCTGCTCTTCAACCGGCAGCGTGCGCGATCACGCGCGCGGCAACGCGAGCTCGAAGCCGCGCAACGCATCACCGAGGCCGAACTGCGCACCGCCTCCGCCGATCTGCAGGCCTTCATGCGCAGCTTCCAGGAGAAGAGCGCGCTGCTGGAAGAGGCCGAGCACGAAGTGGTGCGCCTGAAGGAGGCCGTGCCCGCGCACGAACCCGCCGACCGCGATGTCCACCTGAAGCTGCTGCGCAAGAGCGTGCTGCTCACCGATCAGGACTGGCAGGAGTTCAGCGCGCTGTTCGAGAAGGTGCATGCCGGCTTCTTCGCGCGGCTGGCGGAGAAGATGCCCGGCCTCACCCCGGCCGAAACGCGCTTCATGGCCCTGCACCGCCTGGGCATGAACAGCAAGGAAATGGCCGCCATGCTCGGCGTAGGCGCCGAAGCCATCCGCCAGGTGCGCATGCGCGTGCGCCGCAAAGCCGGTGCGGGCGAAGAGGGCGATCTGGAGAAGGTGGCGATGGAGGTGTGAGGGGGCGTTTGGGCGAGCTCGATGGATGGTGAAGGGGTGGATCCCATACTTGAAAAGGAGAAGTTCAACTTCTGTATTTCACCCATGATGGATCGCACTCGGCTCTCTCTTTGGACCGATCCATCAGCGGAGCACCCTTCGGCCATCATCTCGCCCACACGGGTATGTAGGACGCGTTCCGCTTGGACGAGTTCCCTGGATCTGTCGGCACGATGA
>WBZX01001931.1_pt1 | contig 14768 bp, 10 predicted proteins | sample 5204211 | NCBI WGS metagenome assembly WBZX01 (sample SAMN12344362, study PRJNA552823) | activated sludge metagenome | biome: Activated sludge suspended growth; feature: Nitrification reactor; material: Wastewater; isolation source: activated sludge from nitrification reactor of wastewater...
TTCGTCATGCCATCTCATCGGGGATCGGGGCCGCCGCGCGGCGCGCAGGGTGGCCGGCGCTCGGAGCGGCAGCGGCGCAGCTGGTGTAGAGCGGCCGTATGGGAGACGACCGTCCGGCCTCACGACCGTTGCCTCGTGCGGTGATCGTCCTCGGGTGGGTCTCGTTCTTCACGGATGCGTCGGCGGACATGATCTACCCGCTGGTGCCCGCGTTCCTCGTGTCGCTCGGGGGCGGCGCGATGGCCCTCGGCTGGCTCGAAGGCGTGGCGGAGGCGGTGTCCGCGGCGATCAAGCTGTGGGCGGGGCGGCGCATCGATCGCACGGGTCACCCCAAGCGCTTCGTCGTCGCAGGCTACGGCATCTCCGCGCTGTCCCGCCCGCTCTACGCGCTCGCGAGCGCGCCGATCCACGCGGTGCTCGTGCGCGTCGCCGATCGCGTCGGCAAGGGCCTGCGCGGGCCCCCGCGCGACGCGATGCTCGCGGCCGTCGTCGACAAGGAGAGCCGCGGCCACGCGTTCGGCTTCCACCGGATGATGGACAACTTCGGCGGCGTCGCGGGCCCGATCCTCGCGTTCTTCGCGCTGCGCCTCGCGGAGCTGCCGCTGCGAACGGTGTTCATGCTGAGCGTGTTTCCGGGCCTCGTGAGCGTCGCGCTCGCGCAGTTCTTCCTGAAGGAGCCCAAGCTCCCCGCGCGCGACGTCGCCGCGGAGACGAAGGCTTCCGACGAGGCCGCCGCGACCGCAGCGAAGCCCACCGCGGACGCCGCGATCGAAGCGGAGACCTCCGTCGAAGCGACGTCGTCCGCGGACGCCGACGGCGCCGCGAAGCGCTCGTTGCTCGACGAAGAGCGCGCCGCCGCGCACGTGCTCCCGTGGCGGTTCTTCGTCGTGACGGCCGTCTTCACGCTCGCCGCGTCGGGCGATCTCTTCCTCATGCGCCGCCTCACCGAGCTGAAGATGGACGTGGCGTACGTCCCGCTCGCGTGGGTCTCGCTCCAGCTCCTCAAGGGTCTCTTCAACGTCCCGGGCGGCCGCGCGTCGGATCGCTTCGGGCGGCGCCGCGTGCTCGCGATCGCGTGGCTCCTCTACGCCGTGACGTACGCGGGGTTCGGGTTCGCCCCGACGTGGTGGGCGGCGTGGCTCCTCATCGTCCCGTACGCGCTCCACTACGGGCTCGCCGAGGGCGGTCAGCGCGCGCTGCTCACGGACCTCGTCCCCAAGGCGCTGCGAGGGCGCGCGTTCGGGATCCAGCTCGCGATCGAGGGCCTCTTCATCCTGCCCGCGAACGTCGGGTTCGGCTTCGTGGCGGACCGGTTCGGGCCGATCCCCGCGTTCGTCGCTGCCGGCTCCTGCGCCGCCCTCGCCGCCTTGCTGCTGATCGCGATCGTCCCGCAGACGAAGCCTCACGCGACCTGAGCGCGCGCGGCCTCGCCGCTACGTCGCGACGAGGCGGACCCGCTCGTCGTACAGCGCCGCGCCCTCCCCGAAGTCCGTGAGCCGCGCGCGAAGGAGCGCGTTCGCCGCGCGGCCCGCGTCGAAGTGGCCGCCCTTGGGCGCGAGCGCGACGTCGCGGCGCTGGCGGGCGTCGTGACGCACGCGCACCGCGAGCGATCCGACGACCGACTCCACGCGCGCGAGCGCGCCGTCCGCGATCCCGTTCGCCGCGTCGGGGTGGACCGTCACGACGAGCGGCCCCTCGGGCGGCTTCGCCCACTGCGACGACTGCGAGCGCTCCGTCGACAGCGACGTCCACCAGAGCGGGTACGCCGGATCCGCCGAGGGTCCTGGGGGGGGCGCGCTGGTGAGCAGGTTCACGCGACCGGAGGGCGTCGCGAATTTCCGGTCGGCGAAGAGGACCTCCTTCGCGAGCGGGCTCTTCACGGCGCCGCGCTCCAGGTCCTCGAGCGTGACGCCCGCGGGGCCGAGCTTCGGCTCCACCATGCGCCGCTTCCACGAGCGCGCGTCGCCCGCGAACGCCTCCGCGAGGCCGACGCGCGCCGCGAGGGCCTGCACGATCGCGAGGTCGCTCTTCACGCCCGCGGGCGCGGGCACCACGGGCCGGGCCACTCCGACGAAGTGGTGGCCGTACGCGCCGAGCAGATCGTCCGCCTCCAGCAGCGTCGTCGTCGGCAGCACCAGCGTCGCGCGCCGCGCGGTGTCCGTGAGGAACGCGTCCACGACGACGGAGAATTCGCGCGTCTCGATCGCGCGCGCGACCTTCGCCGAGTCCGGGAGCATCGCGACGGGGTTCCCGGCGGTGACCCACAGCGCCTTGATCTCCGGGTCCTTCGCGGAGCGCACCTCCTCGCCGAAGAGCGGCTCGCAGATCGAGCGGGCCCGCGCGCCCGTGAGGAACGACGTGTCGAACGAGCCGCGCCGCTTGAAGTAGAACGACGCGCCGCCGCCGCGCACGCCGAGGTTCCCCGTGATCGCCGACAGCGCGTCGAGCGCGCGCACGACGCTCGCGCCGTTGTGGCGGCGGCCCATCCCCCAGCCGACGAGGATCGCCGCCGGCTTGCCGCGGCCGAGGCGCTCCGCCAGATCCTCCGCTTCGCCGGCGCGCACGTCGGCCTCTTCGCACCACGCGGCCACGCTCTTCGACGTCGCGAGCGCGCGGAACGCGTCCAGGTGATCGCAGTACGAGGCCGCCGCGGGATCGGCGAGGCCGCGCTCGAAGACGAGCCGCGCGACGGCCATCGCGAGCGCGAAATCGCCTCCGGGGCGCGGCTGGACGAGGCGATCGCAGATCGACGCGGTCTTGTGGTGCACCGGGTCGACGAGGACGAGCGACGCGCCGCGCGCCTTCGCCTCCCTGAGGACGGGGATCGTGTGCGGGCTGGAGGTGAAGACGTTCTTGCCCCACAACAGGATGCTCTTCGCGTGGAGGAGGTCGAAGAGATCGTGGCTGTCCTCTTCGCCGAAATCGGTGAGCTGCGCGAAGTCACCCGCGCCGGAGCAGATGTCGCCGCGCTTCACCGTGACGGGGCCGAACCGCTCGAAGAAGTGGTCGACGATCATCGCGAGCATGCCGAGCGTGCCGCCGCTCCGGTAGTGGAAGATCGCCGCGGGCCCGTGCGCGTCGCGGATCCGCGTGAGCTGCGCGGCGGCGAAGTCGAGCGCCTCGTCCCACGTCACGGGCTGGAGCGCGCCGCCCTTGCGGAGGAGCGGCGTCGTGAGCCGATCCGGCGAGTACTGCGTGGCCAGGAACTGCGACGTCCGGTGGCACAGAAACCCTTGCGTCACAGGGTGATCCGGATCGCCCGCGAGGCGCGTGACGCGACCGCCTTCGAGGGTCGCGACGATGCTGCACGCATCGGGGCAGTCGCGGTTGCAGAGGGTCTTCGCGGTGACGGGCGCTTCGCTCACGCGCGCAGGATAGCGTGACGTCTACGGCGTGCGCACGGTGACGGCGGAGGCGGCCGCGGCCGTCTGCGGCAGCACGGGCGGCGGCAGCATGTGCGCCTTGCGCTCGCTCTTGGCGGCGTCGTCGGCCGCGGCGACGAGCTCGTTCACCTGGCGAGACACGAGCTTCGCGAGGCCCTTCGCCGCCTCCGTCGCGGCCTTCGCCTGGGCCTCCTTGTGGGCGCGCGCGGCGCCGATCATCTGCTCCTTCTCGCTCACGTCCATCGGCTGCACGACCGAGAAGAGGATCGTCCCCGTGCGCACGTCGAAGAGGTCCGCTTGCAGGATCCCCTTGCTCGCGACGGTCACGCCCGGCGCCGCGAACATGCCGATGATCGTCGGGTAGAGCCACGCCCACGCGTTGAGGTGCGTGTCGTCCTGGAAGCGCTCCGAGTAGAGCAGCAGGTACCGCATGCGGTAGCGCGCCGCGATGATGCGCAGCCCCTCCAGCCCGCCGCTGTTCGGCAGCTCGGTGGAGACGTCGCTCACGTGCGAGAAGTACGGGTTGCCGACGAGGCTCCGCGCGAGATCCCGGGACGCCGTCGCGCGCGTCGCGATCGTCACGGTGCCGCCCGGATCGAACGGGGTCGCGAGCGGCACGACGCCCACGCGCGCCGGGAACTCGAGATCCAGCGGCGCTTCGAGGATCTTCTGGAGGTCGTTCTCCGACAGCGAGCCGCTCGTGTCCTTCGAGAACATCGAGTGATCGATCGGCGCGGGCATGGGCGCCGCGGCGGCCCGCGCCTGCTGCGGAGGCGGCGCCTCGGCCATCGGCGGCGCGGCCCCGCACCCGAGCACGGCGGCAGAGACGAAGGCGGCGAGGAGGTGGGCGTGTGCGAGCTTCATGCGCCGAAAACGTCGCCTCGGAACGGAACCTTACGCGGGCGGCGGATGTCTTTCGCGGCTCGGATCCGCACCCGTGGTAATCGGCTGGCGATGTCTCGACCCACCGCCCTCCCCGCGCCGGGCGCGCCCGACGTCCTCTACCTGGTCGATCTCTCCGGCTACGTGTTCCGCGCGTACCACGCGGTCGCGCCGCTCACCTCCCCGAGCGGCGAGCCGACCCACGCGACCTACGGCACCGTCAACATGCTCCAGAAGCTCGTCGACGACAGGAAGCCCGCGTACCTCGGCATCGCGATGGACTCGCCGGGCCGCACCTTTCGCGACGATCTCGACGCCAACTACAAGGCGCACCGGCCGGCGCCTCCCGAGGACCTCGTCGTGCAGATGAGGCGCTGCAAGGAGATCGTCGAGGCGTACCGCATCCCGATCTTCGCCGCCGACAACCTGGAGGCGGACGATCTCCTCGCCGTCGCCGTGCAGCGCGCGAAGGCCAAGGGCCTCCGCGTGGTGATCGCGTCGAGCGACAAGGACCTCATGCAGCTCGTCGACGACGACCGCGTGATGATGTGGGACGCGATGCGCGACAAGGTCTACGGCCCCGCCGAGGTCGAGGAGAAGCTCGGCGTGCCGCCGGCCATGGTGCGCGATCTGCTCGCGCTCGTCGGCGACACCTCCGACAACGTGCCGGGCGTGCCGGGCGTGGGCCTCAAGACGGCCGCGGACCTGCTGCACCAGTTCGGCACGCTCGACGGCGTCTACGACCACCTCGAGGAGGTGAAGAAGCCCAAGATCCGCGAGAACCTCAAGACGAACGAGGCGGACGCGCGCCTCTCGCAGAAGCTCGTGACCCTCTTCATGGACGCGCCCGTGGACCTCGATCTGGAGGCGCTCCGCTACGGCGGCGCCGACACGGCGAGGCTCCGCGCGCTGTTCACCGAGCTCGGCTTCACGCGGCTCCTCAAGGTGCTCAAGGCGCCCGAGGCGAGCGTCGCCGACGCTTCGTACGCGACGATCCTCACGAGCGAGGCGCTCGCGACGTTCGCGGAGGAGGCGAAGAAGGAAGGGCGCCTCGCGGTGATCGCGCACGGCACCGCGGCCGAGCCGATGTTCGCGCACGTGACGGGGCTCGCGCTCGCGAGCAAGCCGGGGCACGCCGCGTACGTGCCGGTCGGTCACCGGTACCTCGGCGCGCCCGCGCAGCTCTCGATGCGCGACGTCGGCGAGGCGCTTGGGCCGGCCCTCGCGGATCGGACCATCGCCAAGGTGGGGCACGATCTCAAGTACACCGAGGTCCTCCTGCGGCGGAACGGGATCGCGCCGTTCGACGGGACGCACGACACGATGCTCGCGTCGTACCTGCTCGACGCCGAGGCCGACAACGCGCTGCCGGCCCTCGCGGAGCGCGAGCTGACGAGGAAGCTGCCCGCGCTGGAGACGGATCTCCCCAAGAAGAAGGGCAAGCGCGCGCTCGACGAGATCGAGGTGGAGCACGCCGCGAAGCACGCCGCGGCGTGGGCGGACGCGGCGCTCGCGCTCTCGGACAAGCTCGGCGCGCGCCTCGCGAGCGAGAAGCTCGACGGCCTGCTCACGAAGCTGGAGCTCCCGCTCGCGTCGGTGCTCGCCGACATGGAGCTGCGCGGCGTCCTCGTCGACACGAGCGCGCTCGCCGAGATCGCCGTGCAGATGACGAAGGAGCTCGCGGAGCTGGAGAAGAAGGCCTACGAGGCCGCCGGCCAGGAGTTCAACGTCGCCTCGCCGAAGCAGCTCGAGGCCATCCTCTTCGACACGCTCGGCCTCAAGTCGACGCGCAAGACGAAGACGGGCCGCTCGACGGACGCCGAGGTGCTGGAGGCGCTCGCCGACGAGCACGCGCTCCCCGGCGTGATCCTGGAGCACCGCGCGATCGCGAAGCTCAAGGGCACCTACGTCGACGCGCTCCCCAAGCTCCTCCACCCCGAGACGGGGCGCATCCACACGCGCTGGAGCCAGGCCGTCGCCGCCACGGGCCGCATCAGCTCGCAGGACCCGAACCTCCAGAACATCCCCATCCGCACGGCGCTCGGCCGCTCCATCCGGAGGGCGTTCGTCGCGCCCAAGGGGAAGGTGCTCCTGTCCGCCGACTACTCGCAGATCGAGCTGCGCGTGCTCGCCCACCTGTCGCACGACGAGGTCCTCGTCGACGCGTTCAACCGTGGGCAAGACGTCCACGTGCGCACCGCGATGGAGGTGTTCGGCGTGCCGGAGGACGGCGTCACCGCCGAGATGCGCCGCCAGTCGAAGACCGTGAATTTCGGCGTCATCTACGGCATGGGCGAGACGGCGCTCGCCAAGCGGCTAGGCATCCCCCGCGCCGACGCCGCCGCGTTCATCGATCGCTACTTCGCGCGCTACAGCGGCGTGCGCACGTTCCTCGATGCGACGATGGCGGACGCGCGGAAGAGCGAGGCCGTGCACACGCTGCTCGGCCGCCGCCGCCTCCTCCCGGATCTGCGATCGAGCGATCGCCAGCGGCGCGCCCAGGCCGAGCGCATCGCGCAGAACACGCCGATCCAGGGCACCGCGGCCGACCTGCTCAAGCTCGCGATGGTGCGGTTCAAGGAGCCCGTCGTGCGCGGCGCGGAGATGGTGCTCACGGTCCACGACGAGCTCGTGTTCGAGGTGCCCGCCGCGGCCGCCGAGGAGGCCGCCGCGAAGATCAAGGCGTCGATGGAGAGCGTGATGAAGCTGGACGTCCCGCTCGAAGTGGACGTCGGTCACGGCGCGACGTGGGCCGACGCGCACTAGGAGTCTGGTGTTTTCTGCAAAAACCCCAGCCTCCTAGTCTCTTTCCCATCACGGGGAGGCACGCGCCTCCCCGCCCCACGGGCGAAGCCCGCGGGGTCCCCACCCCACGCGATCCGCTAACGACGCCTTCACGCGGTGGGCGCTTCGGGCCTGACGTGGTCGATGGCAGGAGCGATCGTCGTTTGACACGACTCACCAGCGGTCGCTCCAGGTCACGACGACGATTGGATGGGGGGTCCCGCCGCAGGCGGGGGGAAGGGCGAAGCCCTTCCCGCGTGAGCGAACCTCAAGGTCGGATGTTCGCGGGGACCGTGAACGTCGGCTTGGCGAAGGGCGCCACGCGCGCGCCCTGGAGGGCGCTCTTCACGCAGCCGGCCTTGCCGTTGGCCGCCGCCCAGCCGCCGACGCTCACGCTCTGCACGGAGCCGGACGAGCCGAACGTGATCGTCGCGCTCGAAGGCTCCGTCGCGCCCGCGACGCACGCCTTCGCCGCCGGCAGCACCGCGCGAACCGCCGCCTGCGCGTTGCCCTGCGACGGCTGGTCCGGGAGGTTGCCGCTCATCGCGCCCGACGCGGGCTTCGAGTCGTCCTGCGGCGCCGGCTGCGACTCGTTCCCGCCGCCGGCCTTTCGGATCTCCTCGTCGAGCGTGCCGACCTTGCTGCCCTTCAGCTCCGGGGCGGCGGGCGCCGGCTTCGCGTCGTTGCCGGCGACGGCGGTGGCCGACGGGGCCGGCCCCTGACCGCCCGCGCCCTGCGCCGGATCGGCCTTCGCCGCCGCGCTCGACGCGGGCGCGGCTTCGGACGACGCCATGGCCGTGGGCTCCGCCGTCGCTTCGGCCTTGACCGCGGGCGCCGCGGTCGTCTGCGGCGCGGGCTTGTTGGGCGCCTGCACCTCGGTCTGCGCCGTCGGCGGAGCGCTGGGCTGGCGCGTGCGGTAGACGGCGAACGCTGCGGCCACGCCCAGCACGGCGATCGCGACGCCGGCCCACATGCCGGCCTTGTTCCCGCTGTTCGCCGCCGCGGGCGCCGCGCCCGGCTTCACGGAGACGGGGACGGGCGCCTGGCTCGCCTGCTTCGCGGCGGCGAGCGACGCCTCGGCGGCCACCGCGGCGGCCTCGGCCTTCTGCGCTTCCTGCGCCTGCAGATCCGCGAGCCGCAGCACCCCCGAGTCCTCACGCCCCGGATCCGAAGGTCGCGACGATTTCGCCGACGGCGCACGGGAGATCGGCGTCACCGTCGCGCCCACGCCGGGCACGGACGAGATCCGCGCCGGGGGCGGCGTCGACGTCGCCGAGCCGGGCGGAATGGAACCTCGAGCGCTCGCGCGCGCGGCCAGCTCCTTGAGGCTCAGGGCGCCGCTCGGCTTCTTCGATTGATCGTTCGCCATCGGTGGGGATGCTCCTGGTTGAGACTGAGCCTGTCTGCGGCTCGAAACGTCGACGAGCTGGAACGTGGACGCCTTCTCTTCACCGGGCTCCGCCTCGAGCGACGGCGGCGCGAGCAGCGCCTCCGTCACGTCGGGAGAAGCCTGATCCTTCAGCGCGAGAGCGGCGGCGACGATCGCGTCCGCGCGCTCGTCCCACGAAGCTCCCCCTTTTCCCTGTGGCTCCTGCGCGGGCCATCGCCCGAGGAGCGCATCGAGATCGAACGGGTCACTCGGTTTCATCCTGCCTCGCCTCCAAACCCACGCTCCGCCAGATACTCGCGGAGCTTTCGCCGAGCCTCGTGCACGCGCCACGCCACGGTGCCCTCGGGGCAACCGAGGACCTTCGCTGCCTCGTCGTGTCCGACTCCGTCGATGCACACCAAGATCAACGTGGTGCGCAGCGTGTCCGACAGCCGGTCGATGCCGTCGCACAGAGCCGCGGCGAGCTGCCGCTGGTGAGACTGTGCCGCGGGGTCGCTGCCTTGGCTCGGCCTTGTTTCGGTGAGCAGCGCTTCGATCCGCGGGTCGTCCGAGGGGGTGCTGTCCCGGGTCGCCTTGCGCGCCCGGATCGTGTTGAGCGAGAGGTTCACCGCGATTCTGTAGAGCCAGGTGAACGGCTCGCTGCGCCCGTCGAACCGATCGAGCGCCTGATACGCGCGGACGAACGTTTCTTGCGTCACGTCTTCCGCCTCCGCTCCGGAGCGCACCAGATGGAACGCCAGCCGGAAAATGCGCCGTTGATGCCGGCGTACGATGGTCCCAAATGCTTGAGCGTCGCCGCTCTTCGCCTGGGCCACGAGTTCTCGATCGGTCGGGTTGGCCATCCTAGCTCCCCGCGAGGATCTTCGCGGTCCCCAGGCCCGCGGGAACACCGCGGGAGGCCCGGGATGTGTGCCCAGGTTGAACCGGAGCGCACGCCCGGCCGGCCGGCTGCTTTGCCGCCCGGATCGGTGGGCAATCGCCGGCGGCGACGCTGGGGGAGGGAGGCAAAATAGCCGAACACTCCCCCTTGGACAAAGGAACCATCGCGGTCTTGGGCCCGCGGGCTCGGAAGGTGCGCGCAAAACGATCCGGGAGCCTGCCGCGAAGAGGCGGCGGATCCAGACGAGGCACGACCTCCCGCAGGATACGCACGTCTCCGCCTCTCAGGGAAGGGTGTTTTCGGAGCGCGGCGTGCGCGGGGGCGCTCCGCTGATACGTTGGCGGTGTGAAGGCCGCCCTCCGCACCCCGCTCCTCGTCCTCTGCGCTTTCGCCGGCGGCGCCGCCGCGGCGCACATGGCCGACGCGACGACGCAGTCCTCGAGCCCGTACGCCGCGTTCGATCAGATGTCGCGCGTGCTCGTGATCCTCGAGAACAACTACGTCGATCCGACGCAGCGCTCGAAGGTCGTGGACGGCGCGATCAAGGGCATGGTCGCCGAGCTGGATCCGCACTCGGCCTACATGCCGCCCGCGGACTACGCGCTCTTCCGCGGCGACACGCAGGGCAAGTTCGGCGGCGTCGGCGTCGAGGTCGATTTCCGCGGCGAGAACGTCACGGTCATCGCGCCCTTCGACGGATCACCCGCCGCGCGCGCCGGCGTCCGCTCCGGCGATCAGATCGTCGCGATCGACGGCAAGCCCGTGCGCGGCGAGCGCATCGACAAGCTCGTCAGCCTCATGCGCGGCCCCGCCGGCACCAAGGTCAAGCTCACGATCCGCCGCAAGGACGCCGCCGACCTGCTCACCTTCGACCTCGTGCGCGAGGTCATCCACGTCGACAGCGTGACCGGCAAGCGCCTCGACAAGGGCATCGCCTACGTGCGTGTCAAGCAATTTCAGGAGGGCACCCGCGACGAGCTCCTCGCAGTGGCGGGCAAGTTGCGCGGCGCCTCTTCCGAGAAGATCACCGGCGTGTTGCTCGACCTTCGGAACAACCCCGGCGGCCTCGTGGACGAAGCCGAGGGCGTGGCCGACGAGCTCCTCGGAGGCGGCACCATCTACACGACGCGCCACCGCGGTCGCGTGATCGACGAGGCGCGCGCGACGCCGGGCGGCTCCTTCGCGGACGTGCCGATCGTCGCGCTCGTGAACGAGTACTCGGCGTCGTCGTCGGAGCTGCTCGCGGGCGCCATCCAGGACAACGGCCGCGCCAAGATCGTCGGCACGCAGACGTTCGGGAAGGGCTCGGTGCAGACCATCTACGACCTCCCCAACGGCGCGGGCCTCCGCCTCACGACGATGCGCTACTACACGCCCAGCGGCCGCTCGATCCAGGCCGAGGGCATCCGTCCCGACATCGTCGTCAAGCCGGGGGGCGACGGCGCGGACGATCGCGTCGTCGTGCGCGAGAGCGATCTCGACGGCCACCTCCTCGCGGAGGGCCCCGTCTCGACCAAGCCGCAGACGGTGCTCACCGACGAGACGAAGCGCGGCCCCGACGAGCGCGACGGCCCCAGGGCCGAGGTCCCCGACAACCCGAAGAACGGGACGGACTTCGTCCTCGCCACCGGCTACGACGAGCTGCTGAAGCTGATCGCCGCCAAGAAATGAGGCGTTTGACGCGGGCCCGGCCGGCGTTTTACCGTCGCGCCATGGCGAAGCTGCCTCGTGTGCCGTCCCTCTGCGCGCTGATCCTCGCGATCGGCTGCTCGTCGAACCCGAAGGCGGACGATCCCTCGAAGGGCGGCGAAGGCAGCGCGCAGGGCGAATCCGGGGAGGTCGGCTCGTCGGATCCGCTCGGATCCTCGACGGCGGACGCCGCCGGCGAGACAGGCTCGGCGCCGCCCGCGCCGACCGTGAAGGGCATCGGCGTCGATCACAACCCCGACAACAGCGTGCCCGACGACTACTCGCTGGTGGAGCGCGACTGCGTCGATCTCGGCAAGAAGCTCGGCGATCTCTGGCGCGCGGATCTGCGCAAGACCTTGAGCCCCAAGCTCAACGACAAGCAGCGCGAGAAGGCCGAGCAGTCGATCGAGGAGGGCGCGTCGAAGAAGGAAGACGACTGGGCGAACGGCTGCATCAAGTCGCTCGTCGGCAAGTCCGTCGACCCGAAAGCGCTCAAGTGCGCCTTCGACTCGAAGGATCTGGCCACCTTCGAGAAGTGCCTGAACTGAAGGTCCTCGAAGCTCTTCGAGCAGATTTTTTCGGGGGGGCGCGGCAGGCCGCACATCGACGAGGGAGCCTTTTCACCGCGTCTCCGTGCCCACCCCCCAGAGCACGTCACGAGCAACGGACGTCCGTTGGTGGAGCAACGAACGTCCGTTGGTGGAGCAACGAACGTCCGCGAGAGATCAGAACTGCCACTTGAGCTGCGCGTTCGTGAGGCCGACCTTGACCTCGGGCACGGGCGAGAACGGCAGCGCCTTTCCGTCGTTCGGACCGGCGGGCACCTTCTTGCCGCCGACAACGACCATCGCGATGCCGCCGCCGATGAGGGCGAGGCCGATCACCGTCGTCGCTGCGGGCGCCGTCGTGCCGGCGTCTCCGCCGAGATCGTTCACGCCCGCCGCGGCCGCCCACCAGATTCCGCCGATCAGCGTGGCGACGCCGCCGACGGAGATCGCCGCGATGCCGCCGCCGAAGAGGCCGCCGCTGCGGCGCTTCATCCGGGGAGGGGGCGGCGGCAGGCCGGGAGGCAGCCCGTTGTTGTAGTAGCCGCCGGGCGGAGGCGTCGTGCCCGCGCCGGACGCGGTCGGGGCCGGATAGTAGCCGGCGGGGGGCTTGCCCTTCTCGAGCTCGGGGACGGTGACGGAGGTGTCGCCGGGCTTCTCGATCGTGATCGTCTTCTCCCAGAGCTTGCGATCCGGCGCGACGGCCGTGAGCTTGATCGTGCCGGGATCGACGGGGATCGGCGTGCCCCACATCGCCTGGTTGACGGGCTCGCCGTTGCGCTTCACCTCGATGCCCGTCGCGGGGGAGTCGACCTGGATGGTGAGCTTCGAGAGCTTGCCTTCGAGGGCCTTCGCGGCGTCGCGGGCCTTCTTCTCGCGGTCCGGCTGGTTCGTCGCCTTCGCCTGCGACGCGACGTCGAGGTAGAGCGACCACGCCGTGGCCGTGCGGCCCATCGACTCGTAGCAGATCGCGAGGTTCGTCTGCGTCCCGAGGCCGGGGTCCTGCTTCTGGCTCTCCTCGAACTTCGGGCACGCTTCGGCGTACTTCTTCTCCGCCATGAGCTTCTTGCCCTGCTCGAACAGGGCCTGTGCGGCGGCCGCGTCGCCCGCGTGGGCGTCACGAGCGATGCCGGCGATGAATGCCAGCGAAACCAGGAAGGCGAGGTGGCGCAGGAGTCGCAACATGGTTTCGCCTTATACCGTGGCGCCGTTTGGAGGGGTTAGCGCGCTGTGATCCCGCGCACGGCTCCGACCCCGCGCGGCACGCCGTTCGCGGGGTTGCGGGCCGTGATCCACCAGCGGCTCCGACCTTCGCGAGGGAACCGACGGCGTCGTGGCGGCGCACCGTCGCGCGACGCCGGCGCGTGGCTATTTGCGGTCGTCGTCGAGGCCCGGGTGCGGGCCTTTGGGCGGGGTCGTGACGGTGGGGGGCGGGGTCGCCGTCAGCGCGGCGGTCGCCGTGACCGTGGCCGTGGCTGTCGCTGTGGCGCCGGGTTTCACTGGCTTTCCAGGCTTTCCACCGACGTTGACAGGGGGCGGCTCGGGGGTGGCGACGATGGTCCCCGTGGCCGGGGCTTCGCCGGTCGGCGTGGGCGCGGGGGCCGCGGCGGTGGGCTTGACCTCGACGCTGTTGGTGGGCGGCGGCAGCCCGTTGGCCGCGGTGCCGTTGTCCTTGGCGCTGCCGCCTCCGAGCACGACAGCCGCGACGGCGATGCCGGAGACGAGCGCGAGCGCCGCGACGACGCCGATGATGATGCCGGCCGAGCTCTTCTTCCGGGGCGTGCCCATCGCGCCCTCCCAGGAAGACGCCGTGCTCGCGGCCATCGGCGGGCCGTGCGGGGCGTGCATCGTCGCGCCGGGACCGGGGCCGCCGGAGCCGGTGGTGACCATCATCCCGGGCGCGCCCATCACCGTCGCGGCGATGCCCGGCGGGTGCGACGGGTTGCTCTGCGAGAAGTTGCCGCCCGTCTGCGCCTGGACGGGGAAGTTGCCACCGGTCTGCCCGGGGCCGTACTGCCCGCCCGTGTTGCCGTAGCCTTGCTGGAAATTCGGCTGCGATCCCGAGCCGAACGGCGCGCCCGGCACCGTCGGCGCGGGCCCCGCGTAGCCCGCGGGCGGCGCCGGCGTGGCGCTGCCGGGCAGGCTGCTGCCGCGGTTGGCCGAGGTGCGGAACACGTCCGCGATGCGCTCCGCGGAGAGGCGCGCGCGCCCCGTCACGAACTGCGCGAGCGCGGCCGACAGCTCCGCCACGTTCTGGTAGCGCTGGTTCGGATCCTTCTCCTGGCACTTGCGGATCACCGCTTCGAGCTGCGGCGGGACGTCGTTTCGCACCTGCGAGAGCGGCGCGGGCGGCTCCTGGAGGATCATCAGGCAGAGCTGCGGCATCGTGTCGGCGATGAAGGGCGGGTTGCCCGAGAGCAGCTCGTACAGGATGGAGCCGAGCGACCAGATGTCGGTGCGATGATCGACGTCCTTCGACGACTTCATCTGCTCGGGGGACATGTAGAGCGGCGAGCCCATCACCGCTGTCGTCTTGGTCATGCCCGGCATCGAGAGCGAGCCGACCATCTTGGAGATGCCGAAATCGAGCACCTTGATGCACGGCGAGCCGTCCGCGCGCTGGATCAAGAAGAGGTTCGCCGGCTTCAGGTCGCGGTGGACGATGCCTGCCGCGTGCGCCTCGGCGAGGGCCTCGCAGGCCTGCAACACGTACTCGACGGCGGCGGGCCAGGGCAGCGCGCCCTGGTGCTCGATGGTGTCGGCGAGGTCCTTGCCGTTCAGGAACTCCATCACCATGAACGGCGCGCCGTTTTCGAGCTTGCCGACGTCGATCACGCGAGCGACGTGCTCGCTCTTGATCTTGGCGGCGGCGCGGCCCTCCCGCTCGAAGCGGCTCACGACGTCGGCGCTCTTCGCGGCGTCGGGGAGGAGGAACTTGATCGCGACCTTGTCGTCGAGCTGGAGGTGCGTCGCCGCCACGACGACGCCCATGCCGCCGGCCCCGAGGACCCTGTCGACCCGGTACTTGCCGTGGAGGACGTCCCCGACGCGAGCGCCCGGTACCCCTTCAGTTTCTGCGGAGCTCATGATCGTCCTTTGACCTCGATCCAGCCGTGCGCGCGAACACCCTGCGCCGATGGCCCGACCCGAAGCGCGCGTGCAAGAAGACGGCCGCAGCATAGTCTCCGCCCCTCGCCCTTTCAATCAAACGGCTG
>WBZX01001932.1_pt1 | contig 14755 bp, 12 predicted proteins | sample 5204211 | NCBI WGS metagenome assembly WBZX01 (sample SAMN12344362, study PRJNA552823) | activated sludge metagenome | biome: Activated sludge suspended growth; feature: Nitrification reactor; material: Wastewater; isolation source: activated sludge from nitrification reactor of wastewater...
TGGTTGGACCGCCAGCGGGCCGAGAACCCGCTGTTGTTGGAAGCGGACCGAGGTGAGCCCGACGTTCGCCGGTGGCGGCTGCGCCTGGCCGGTGAGGAGAAAGACGTCACCACCGTCTGGCTCACCGTCGACCAGCGCACCATCTCCTATGAGACCTACGTCATGCCGGCACCTGACGAGGACCATGCCCGGTTCTACGAGCACCTGATGCGCCGGAACCGTCAGTTCAACGGGGTGGCCTTCTGCATCGGCGACGAAGATGGCGTGTACCTGCGAGGTCAGCTCCCGGTGTGGGCCGTGACCGACGACGAACTGGACCGCATCGTCGGGTCGCTGTACGCCTACGTGGAGCTGTGCTTCCGACCGGCACTGCGCATCGGTTTCGCCAGCCGTTTCCCCACCGCCTGACCCCGAACCCCCGCCCTGTCGTCCTGCTTCAGCCTCCTCAGACGGTCAGACACCGTCGGTGGCCGCATCGAGCCCGATTCACCCGGGTGGCCAAGGAGAATTTCGCACGACCCAACTTCGATCGGTGGATCGAGGCTTAGGAGGCGAGCCGATAGGCGAGCCGACCCATAAGCACGGCATGGTTAAACCGAGGCGAAGCCTCGGTCTGATCACCCTCGCAGCGACAACGACCGGACCTATCCGCTCGGGTCCTTAGGGCGTACTTCAGGTCGATCCGGAGCGGGCGGTTGGGCTCCACCCTGCCCTGCCTTTACTGATGTGTCATTGTCTTTCAGTATGTTTCCGTCTATCGTGCCGGGCGGCCGGTCGGGTGGATCGGGGAAGGTGCACCCGACCGGCCGAACCAGCATGATGGCGATCGCTATTGCGGCCACCGTCTCCAGGTCGTGTCGCTAGCGTGCCGGACATGAGCGAACTCCTGGTGGTCGGTGGCGGCAAGATGGGCGAGGCCTTGGTGGGAGGCCTGTTGGCCGCCGGTTTCGCCGAACCGTCCCAGGTGGTGGTGATCGAACCGGTCGAGGCTCGCCGCGCTGAACTGGCCGCCACCTTCCCTGGCCTGGTGCTGGCCCCCGCGGTCGACCAGGTCGGTCGGGCCGTGCCGGCAGCAGCGGTGGTGGCGGTCAAGCCTCAACAGGTCCCCGAGGTGTGTGCCGCCCTGGGCCTAGCCGGCGTGACCCGGGTGTTGTCCATCGCCGCCGGTGTCCGGCTGGCCACCATGGAGGCCGAGATGCCCGCAGGGGCGGCGGTGGTGCGGGCCATGCCCAACACTCCGGCCATGGTCGGAGCGGGGGCGTCGGCCATAGCCGGTGGTTCCGCGGCCACCGACACCGATCTGGACTGGGCCGAGCAGGTGCTGGGCGCGGTGGGGACGGTGGTGCGGGTGAGCGAGGCCCAACTCGACGGTGTCACCGGCTTGTCGGGTTCGGGTCCGGCGTATGTGTTCCTGGTGGCCGAAGCTCTGATCGACGCCGGCGTGCTGGTGGGCTTGGCCCGTCCCGTCGCCACCGAACTGGCGGTGCAGACCCTCCGGGGTGCAGCCGAGCTCCTGGCCAGCGGAACTCCCGCCGCCGAGCTGCGAGCCAACGTCACCTCGCCAGGCGGTACCACCGCCGCTGGCCTCCGGGCCCTGGAAGCCGCCGGTGTCCGCGCCGCCTTCGCCGACGCCGTGGTAGCCGCCACCACCCGGAGCGCCGAACTGGGCTGAGGCCGGGCACTGACCCCTATCCTCGGGGTGCTGTGCGATTCGAGACCGTCACCTTCCTCTCCGACTATGGGACCACCGACGAGTTTGTCGGTGTGGTCCACTCGGTGATCCGCCAGATCGCGCCCGAGGTCCGGGTAATCGACCTAAACCACCATGTGCCGGCCCACGATGTCCGGGCCGGCGGTCTCACCTTGGCCCGCTCGGCCCAGTACCTGGCGCCGGGTGTGGTGTTGGCTGTCGTCGATCCGGGCGTCGGTACCACCCGCAAGGCCATCGCAGTCGAGGTGGGCGACGGGCAGTCGATCCTGGTCGGGCCCGACAACGGCCTGCTGGCCCCGGCGGTTGCCATGGTCGGCGGTGCCACCCGGGCCGTCGAGCTGATCGACGAGGCTTACCGGTTCCCGGCGCCGGGCCCCACCTTCGCCGGGCGTGACGTTTTCGCCCCGGCGGCCGCTCACCTGTGCAACGGGGTAGAGCTGACCGATCTGGGTCCCGAGATCGACCCGTTCGCCCTCACCCCGGCAATGATCCCCATCACCCGTGAGGAGAATGGCGAGTTGCTGGCCGAGGTGCTGTGGACCGACCAGTTCGGCAACCTCCAGCTCAATGTGGATCCCGCCGAGATCGAAGCCGCTGGCGACCGGGTCGAGCTGCGGTTCGGTACCAGGACCCGCACCGGGATCCGTCACGACACCTACGCCGAGGTGGCGGTGGGTGAGGTGGGTCTGATCGTGGATTCCTACGGGCTGGTGTCGATCGCCGTGAACCGTTCTTCGGCCGCTGAGGAACTGGGTCTGTTCACCGGAGACGAGGTGCGCATCGTCCTCACCCCCGACGACGGTGGCGGTCAGGCCAGGCCAGGGTCCGTTACTCAGGTCCAGATAGGAGCCAAGCCATGAGACAGGGAACCACCATCCTCCTGGCCGTCCTGCTGATCCTGATCCTGGGGGCCGCCACCCTCCAGCTCGTCTTCCTGGCCTAGGCGCTTTCCGGAATGGTCCAGCCGTCGTCGCGGCAAGGGTTATCCCCCGAATCCATGCCGTCGGCCCGGGGTTCTCGTGCCGCTGGTCGGGTCAGAGGCGGGCGGCCATGGTGTTTCGGCGGTAGGCGCGCATTCCTCGCCAGTTGAGGGTGCCGGCGATGAGCCACACGATCAGGCCCACGATCATGGTGACGATCGGTCCGGCCAGGAGCAGCCCGGTGGTCTGACCCACGGCAACCACCACCATGGGCAACACCACGGCGCCGCCGAGTTGTTGGGCCTCTTGGGTGTTCTCCACCCGCAGCGACACCCGCACCATCACGCCGAGACCCAGGGCCGCCACCGCCGGCGCCAACCAGAAGATGACCAGCATCCAGGTCTTGGTGGGGATGAAGATCCTGCCCATCACCGGCCAACACACCACGTTGGACACCACGCAGAACACGGCGAAGCCCACCCAGGCCACGGCCGTGCTGGGGAGAAAGGTGCTCAACAGCTTGGCCACGTACAGGTCGCGGTCAGACAGGGGTAGGTGCAACAGCGTTTCGAGGGTCTTGCGTTCCTTCTCGCCGGCGAAGGTGTCGGCGGCGAGCACCGACGAAACCATCAACGGCACGATCAGGAACAGCGGTGCCACCATGTAACCCAGCACCAAGATGATGAGACGTTCCTCGGGTGGGGCTGCCATCACCGGGCCGGCGATGCCCTCGGGAAGCATGTTGACGAAGGTGTCCACGTCGAGGGTGCGTTCCCTCGCCGAAAGGCCGATGGCGGCGGGAAGGATCACCAGCAGGAGCGTGGGCAGGAAGAGCATCGGCAGCATCAAGGCCTTCGACCGGCGGATCATGCCCAGGTCACGACCCAGCAGGGCCCGGATCACGCTCCAGTTCACCGGGCCACCCCCGGCAGGTCCCCGGTGGGGCCGAGGCGGGCCGATCGGGCCTCGATCTCGAAGTACACGTCCTCCAGGCTGGGCTGGCGGGGTTCGGCGGCGTAGACGCTCTCGCCCGCCGACACACAAGCCGCCACCAGGGCCGGCACCGCGTCGCGGTTGGTCACCCGGGCCAGCATCCCTCGCTCCACCGGGATGCACTGCACGACGTGGGGCAGCGCCCCCACGGTGGTCAGCAGCGTCGAGTCGGCCTGGTGACCGAGGTCGAGGCGGACCTCGGTGCCGGTCCACAACTCGCCGGCCAGCTCTTCGGGGGTGCCGAAGGCGTGCAGGTGTCCGCTGAACAACACCGCCATCCGTGACGCCAGTCGTCCGGCTTCGCCCAGGAAGTGGGTGCACAGCACCACCGTCCGTCCCTGCTCGTTGGCCAACGAGCCGATCAGATCGACGACGTCTCTGGTGGCGACCGGGTCGAGGCCCGAGGTCGGTTCGTCCAGGAACAACAGCTCGGGATCGTGGAGGAGGGCCCGGGCCAACGCCACCCTCTTGCGTTGCCCGGTGGAGAACCCCTGCACCCTCACGTCGGCGCGATGGGCCATGCCGAATCGTTCCAACAGCTCCATGGCCCGGGTTCGGGCCGACTCGGTCTCCAGGCCGCGGACCCGGGCCACGAAGGTGAGGTTCTCCAGCGCGGTCAGACGTTCGTCGAGGCCGGCGTTCTCGGTGAGTACCCCGGTTCGGGCCCTGAGTTCTTCACCTTGGCGCCATGGGTCCAGGCCCAGCACGCTGGCCGTCCCGGCATCGGGTTCCAGCACCCCGTTGAGCAGCCGCATGGTGGTGGTCTTTCCGGCGCCGTTGGGTCCGAGAAGGGCCAGCACCTCGCCGGGGCGAGCGTCGATGGTCAGCCCGTCCAGGGCCGTCCCGCTGGGAAATCGGCGGGTAAGTCCCTCGCACGTGACAACGGGATCGACCATCAGCACGCATTGTGACACCTCACGCGCGCTACCGAGCGGTCACAAACCGCGCGCGATAGGCCGGACGGACCTGCACAGGGGGCGCGAACTGTGCTGCACTATGGCGGTCCCCCTCCGTTTTCGACCTTCCCCCCGCTGAGGTCCGCGTGAATCTCGCCAGCATCATCGAAGCGCACGACCCTCAGTCGGTCGCTCTGATCAGCCGGGGTCGGACCACCACCTACGGCGAACTGAACCAACAGGTCGCCGGACTGCGCGGTGGGTTGGCCGGGCTGGGCATCGAGGCTGGGGACCGGGTGGCGATCCTGTGCGCCAACAACTGGTACTTCGTGTCCAGCTACCTGGCGATTCTCGGGGTTGGTGCCGTGGCCGTACCGCTCAACCCACTCAGCCCGCCCCGAGAGCTGGAGCGAGAGCTGGCCGCGGTCGGGGTGCGGGCCGTCATGGTCGGCCCGTCGGGTCGGGCCACCATCGATTCGATGAACCGGGATCGGCTGCCGGCGCTGGAGTTCGTGGTTCACGGCGAGGGCCACGACGGCGGAGACGTCCACTTCGACGACCTGGTTGCCTCCGAACCGGTGCCGCTCGTCCCCCGCGACGACGACGACCTGGCGGTGCTCATCTTCACCAGTGGAACCGCCGGTTCGCCCAAGGCGGCCATGCTCAGCCACGGCAACCTCCTGTCCAGCATCGACCAGGTGATCGCCCTGCGGGGTGACGGCGGCAACCACAACGACGTCGGTTTCGGCGTGCTGCCGCTCTTCCACATCTTCGGGCTCAATGTCGCACTGGGTACGGCGCTGAAAGCGGGCGCCTCGGTGGTTCTGGTGGAGCGTTTCGACCCGTCGTCGGCGATCGAAGCCATCCAGAAGTACGGGGTGACGGTGCTGGCCGGTGCGCCCACCATGTGGTCGACGTGGGCGGCCATGACCGACCTGCCCGCCGACGCGTTCTCCACCGTCGGCATCGCCATGTCTGGCGCGGCGGCGCTCGACCCCCAGGTGGCCACCACGATCAGGGAACGATTCGGTCTCGAGGTGGGGGAGGGCTACGGCCTGACCGAGGCTTCGCCCGTGGTCACCACCTCCTTCGGGCTGCCCTGGCGCCCCGGGTCGGTCGGCAGTGCGCTCGACGGTGTGGAGATCAGGCTGGTCGACGTCGACGGCGAAGACGCCCTGATCGGGGACCCCGGCGAGATCTGGGTGCGCGGCCCCAACGTGTTCCACGGCTACTGGAACGACGAGGAGGCCACCCGCGCCGCCCTCGACGACGAAGGCTGGTTGCACACCGGAGATGTAGGGCTGGTCGACGACGAAGGCCTCATCTACCTGGTCGACCGGGCCAAGGACCTGATCATCGTGTCGGGCTTCAACGTGTTCCCCGCCGAGGTCGAGGACGTCATCGCCGAGATGCCCGGCGTGGCCGAGTGCGCGGTGGTGGGCGTTCCCCATCCCCACACCGGCGAGTCGGTCAAGGCGTTCGTGGTCCCTGCCGCTGGGTTCGCCATCGAAGAGGACGCGGTGATCGAGCACTGCGCCGACCTGCTCGCCCGGTACAAGTGCCCCCAGAAGGTCAACTTCGTGGAGTCGCTGCCCCAGAACCTGTCGGGCAAGGTCCTTCGCCGAGCCATGCGCTGATCGAACCCGTCGAGCCGACCGAGACCCATTCGCATAGACAGGGTCGGGCAGTCGCCTGCGTGACACCGCGTCGTGAAAAATTCGGCGCCCGGCTGGTGACTTTGTGAACTAGTGCACTAGCGGGATATGGTCGGCGGACATGCCCGACCGGAGCCGCCACATCCCAGAAGCCACCGTGGCCCGCCTACCGGTCTACCTGCGCAGCCTGGCCGAACTGGTGGACGAGAAGACCACCACCGTGTCCTCGGAGAGACTGGCCGAGATGGCGGGCGTCAACGCGGCCAAGGTGCGCAAAGACCTCTCCTACCTGGGGTCATACGGAACCCGGGGCGTCGGCTACGACGTCGAGTACCTGCTGTTCCAGATGAGTCGAGAGCTGGGCCTCACCCACGACTGGCCGGTGGTCATCATGGGTGCGGGCAACCTGGGTCAGGCCCTCGCCAACTACGGCGGCTTCACCGAGCGGGGCTTTCCGGTAGCCGCCCTCATCGACGCCGACCCGGACAAGGTGGGGCAGTCCTTCCATGGGGTCGAGGTTCACCACGTCGACCAGTTGCAGGCCCTGGCTCGGGCCAAGGGCATAGCCATCGGCATCATCGCCACCCCGGCATCGGCCGCGCAGGCCGTGGCCGACCAACTGGTGGCGGCCGGGATCCGTTCCATCTTGAACTTCGCACCCGCGGTGATCAGCGTCCCCGACGGAGCGTCGCTTCGCAAGGTCGACCTGGCCTTGGAGCTACAGATCCTCTCCTTCTACCAGCAGCATCCCCCGACCGAACCCCGACCTACTGCTGGGCCCGGGCCCGCCCCCGTCACCGCGCCCGACAACCCCCAGTCCTGATCGCCTCGACCCAACGTCGTCGATGCGAGGACCTGTCGTAGATCGCAGTCGTTCGAGGTGAATCGGATCATCGGCCACGGTCTTGGTGGCGAGGTGACAGCGTTCGAGTTGGCATCGACGGTGGGCGTCGTGAAAACTGTCGGTACCCGCGAAGGCCTACCCCGGCCGTAGCCAAGGAGCGCCCGCAGGCGTGTCTGTCGTAGTCATCGGACTGAACCACCGGACCATGCCGCTCGACCTCTTCGAGCGCGTCACCGTCGACGGCGCCCACCTGCCCAAAGCGCTGCACGACCTTCGCTCCCGCGAACACCTGGGCGAGGTGGTGGTGCTGTCCACCTGTAACCGCACCGAGGTCTACGCCATCGCGGAACGGTTCCACGGCGCCTACTCAGATGTCCGGCGATTCTTCTCGGACCTGGCCTACGTCGGTCCCGACGAGATCTCAGATCACCTCTACGTCCACTACGACAACGAGGCCGTCGAGCACCTCTTTTCGGTGGCCGCCGGGCTGGACTCCACCGTGGTCGGCGAAGCCGAGATCCTCGGACAGGTCCGTCGCGCCTGGGAGAGCGCCGGAGACGAACAAGCCACTGGTCCGATCCTCAACTTGTTGTTCCGTCACGCCCTCGAGACCGGAAAGCGGGCTCGCACCGAAACCGACATCGCCCGGGGCACCGCATCGGTCTCCCATGCCGCGGTGGAGATGGCGGCCGACCATCTCGGCAACCTCGACGGCGCCCGGGTCCTGATCCTGGGCGCAGGCGAGATGGCCGAGGGCATGGCCACCGCGCTTCAGGCTGCGGGCGTAGTCGAAGTGCTGGTGGCCAACCGGACCTGGCGCAAGGCCCGGGACCTGGCCGACCGGGTGGGTGGTACCGCCGTTCGTCTGGCCGAACTGCCGGCCGCTCTGACCAGCGTCGACGTGCTCCTCACCTCGACCGGATCCACGGTGCCGGTGGTCGAACGAGAGGACTTCGCCCCGATCATGGAGGCTCGGGCCGGACGCCCCCTGCTGATCGTGGACATCGCTGTGCCCCGAGACGTCGACCCCGAGGTGAAGAGCCTGCCGGGGGTCACCCTGTTGGACATGGACGACCTGCGTCAGTTCGCCCAGGCTGGCATCGACCGGCGCAGCCACGAGATGGTGGCGGTGCGCTCCATCATCAACGAGGAGATCGAGCGGTACCGCAGCGCGGTGTCGGCGCGGTCTGCGGCACCGGTGGTCAAGGCCCTGCACGAGTGGGCCGAAGCGGTGCGAGCGGGCGAGGTGGCCCGCTTCGATGCCCGGCTCCACGGGCTCGACGACCGTCAGCGCCAAGCGGTCGAGGCGCTGGTTCACGGCGTGGTCAGCAAGCTCCTTCACCGGCCCACGGTCACCCTCAAGCAGAACGCCGGCTCGGTCACCGGTGACCGCCTGGCTGACGCCCTTCGCCAGCTCTACGACCTGGACTGACCTCGATGTCGGACATCCCGGTGCTGCGGATCGCCACCCGGACCAGCCCGCTCGCCCTGTGGCAGGCCACCCACGTGGCCGGCCTGTTGGCCACGGCCTGGCCCGGAATCGACGTGGAGGTGGTGCCGGTCGACACCGAGGGAGATCGGCGCCTCGACGTGCCGATCTCGTCATTCGGGGGCAAGGGCGTATTCGCCAAGGAGGTGCAGGCCGCGGTGCTGGACGGCCGCGCCGACCTCGCCGTCCATTCGGCCAAGGACCTACCCGCGGTCACGATCGACGGTCTGAGGCTGGCCGCGGTTCCCGGGCGCGGTGATGCCCGAGATGCATTGGTGGGTGCCGCCCTCACTGACTTGGCCCCCGGGGCGACCGTGGCCACAGGCTCACAACGGCGCCGGGCCCAACTCTCGGCGCTTCGACCGGACCTGGAGTTCGTAGAGCTTCGGGGCAACATGGCCACCCGGCTCAGCCGCGTCCCGGCCGGAGGCGCCGTGGTGGTGGCCGCGGTGGCGCTGGAGCGACTCGGCCTGGCCGACCGTGTGGATCACGTCTTCGCCGTCGACCAGATGGTGCCCCAGGTGGCCCAGGGAGCCTTGGCCATCGAGTGCCGTGCCGACGACGTGGCCGTCAATGCCATGGTCCGGGTCATCGAGCACGCTGGGTCCCGGCGGCGCGTCGACGCCGAGCGGGCATTCCTGGTCGAGCTGGGCGGAGACTGCGACCTCCCCGCCGGGGCCCATGCCGTGCTCGACGGTTCCGGCGACGATGCACCGATCACCCTGACGGGGGTGTTGGCGGCGTCCGGAGAACCCGGCAGCAGGGTGGAACGCCACACCGCCACCGGCACCGACCCGGTGAGCCTTGGCCGTCAGGTAGCCCGCCATCTCCGCTCCGCCATCTCCTAGATCAAGACCCCGCCGGCAGAGCCATGTGTGGCTAGGCGCGATCTGTCACGGGTAGCGGCAGGGACCTGACCCATCCGGTCGGTTGTGAGGTTCTGGTGGTCGCCGGTGGGGGTCGTAATCTCGACGGGTGACCGTCTTTCTCGTAGGTGCCGGACCCGGTGACCCCGGGCTGATCACGATCCGTGGGGCCGAGGTGCTGGCCCAAGCCGACGTGGTCGTACACGACCGGCTCTCGGCTGCCGAACTGCTGGGCATGGCCCCCGAGGGAGCAGAGCACATCGATGTCGGCAAGGCGCCCGGTCGACACCGGATGACCCAGGAAGCCATCAACGCCTTGCTGGTGGAACGGGGTCTCACCGGTGAAACGGTGGTCCGGCTCAAGGGCGGTGACCCGTTCGTGTTCGCTCGGGGCAGCGAAGAAGCGCACGCCCTGGCCCAAGCCGGGGTGCCCTACGAGGTGGTCCCTGGTATCACCTCGGCGTTGGCCGTCCCCGCCTACGGGGGGATCCCGGTGACGCAGCGGTTCTCTTCGACCTCCTTCACCGTGGTGACCGGCCACGAGGACCCGACCAGTGGCGAGGGCACCGTGGACTGGGCCGCGGTGGCCAACACCGGCGGAACCTTGGTGATCCTCATGGGGGTGCAACGGTGGCCCCAGATCGCTCCCAGGCTCGTGGCCGCGGGCCGCTCTCCCGACACGCCAGTAGCTGCCGTGCGGTGGGGCACCCGCCCCCACCAGCACACCATCCGGGCCACCATCGCCACCCTGGCCGACCACCCCATCGAGGCCCCGTCGGTGATCGTGGTGGGGTCGGTGGCAGCCGAGGACCTGAACTGGTTCGAAGGCCGGCCGTTGTTCGGTCGCACCGTGGTCATGACCCGGGCCCGGGCTCAGGCATCGGCCTTCGCTCACGACCTGCGCACCCTGGGGGCCTCGGTGATAGAGGCCCCCACCATCGAGGTCGTGGACCCCAGCGATGACGGGGTCGCGTTGCGGTCCGCGGTGGCTGGGTTGACCGCTGGTGAAGGTCGTTACGACTGGGTCGTGTTCACCTCGGTCAATGGGGTGGCCCGCACCTTCGCCCACATCCCCGACTCCCGGACGCTGGCGGGGGTGAACACCGCCGTGGTCGGTACCGCTACCGCTGCGGCTTTGGCTGACTACCGGGTGGTGGCCGATCTGATGCCTGAGCACTTCGTGGCCGAGAGCCTGGCCGAGGTGTTCCCGACGGCACCACCCGAGGGGGGCCGGGTGCTGTTGGCCCGCGCCGAGGTGGCCCGGTCCGAACTCCCCGACGCCCTCGCTGCCAAAGGATGGGAGGTGGACGACGTGGCCGCCTACCGCACCGCGCCCGCCGCTGTGTCCGAGGACACCGCCGCACAGATCGCGGCCGCCGATGCCGTCGTGTTCATGTCTTCGTCATCGGTGGCAAACCTGGTCGACGCCATCGGGTTGGAACGGGTGCCGTCCACCGTGGCCAGCATCGGCCCGATAACCTCGGCAGCCGTAAGGCAGGCCGGCCTCGATGTGGCGGTAGAAGCCGACCCCCACACCGCCCCGGCCCTGCTAGCGGCCCTGGTCGACCACCTGTCGGATCAGGCGACCTGACCATCTCCATACGCGATGCCCGGTCTGTTCGGGACTCTAGGGTGAGCCGGGTCTGTCGGGGATGGCGGCAGCGGAGCGGAGACGAACAGTGCTGGACTTCTTCTTGGTTAGGTCGGGCCCGGGTCGGGTCGTGGCTGGGGCATTGGCGATGGCGACGGCGATGGGGTCCCTTGGAGCGTGTTCATCCGGGGGAGACAAGGTCGCCGAACCCGCTAGTACCACGGTCACATCGACGACATCAGATGCGCCGGTGGAGGTCTGGGACCCCGACAGCTTCGATCCACAGAACCCTCCAGGCGAGGCCCGGCCCCCGGTGACGCTGAAGCTGGTGCCAATCGAGGGCAGCGCCGACGTGGGCGCGGCCGAAGGGATCCAACCGTGGCGAGGCGCGGGTCCTGTGAGGCTGAAGGGGACCAGCTCCCCGGGGTGGCACAGCATCGATCGGACCCCGGCCAAGATGACCCCCGGATCGCATCGCACCTACCCCGGCGGTACCCGCCAAGAGTGGGATGCCGACAATCCAGCCTCAGGCCTTACCACCTATGGACCCGGAGGGTCCATCGACACGATCTACGACGATGGAACCCGTAGCCATCTCGGATCGGGGGGCTACGAGGAGTCCCCGGGTATGGACGGGCCCTTCGATCCAGGCGACACATACGACGAGGTCGGACCGGACGGGCGCATACACCTGGGACCCCCCGAGACCGGTGGCGACTACTTCGAGGACCCGCAAGGAAACCGGCGCTACTTCGACGATGGCGATGGCGAGGTGACCCTGCCGCCTCCGACCTACGGTCCCCCACCACCAGCGGGGAAGGCGCCGAGCGGCGGAATCGGCGAGCCCCACTACCTCACCGAGGATGGCGCCAACCTGACAACCCAACTCCTGGGTGAGTTCATCCTCTCTACCGGCGTCCCCGGTCAGATGCTCCAGGCGCGGACCGAACCCTGGAAGGACTCCGATTCGGCGGCGGCCATCACCGCGCTGGGCTTCGGAGTCGACGGGCAGCGGGTCACCGTCGACGTCGACGGCACCGTTCGAGTCGACGGCACACCCGCTCCCGAAGGGACGGACCTGGAGTTCGGGTTCGACGACGGCGGTCAGGTCGGCGTCTGGCGCGAGGCTCCAGACGGGCCCGCCGACCAGGTGGTCGTGGTCTGGCCCGACCTTTCGGTGACCTGGGTCGAAGTTCACGATGGCTGGCTGAGCTTCAAGCTCCAGTGGCGGCAGACGACCGGCGACCGGATGGGGCTACTCGGTTCAGATGACGGAGATCCCGCCAACGACTTGACCGAGCGTGGTGGCCAGGTGGTGGAGGGGGGTCAGGCCGACGCAGAGCCGGAAGCGGTGGACTCAGCCGTCAGATCCTGGATGGTGTCTGAGACCGAGAGCCTGTTCGACTACGGGGCGGGGGAGAGCACCGCGACCTTCCGCGACGATTCCTTCCCGCGGGAAATCCCCGAGTCGAACGGTGATGGCGCAGTGGAAGCCTGCGAGGAAGTGCCCGAGGGGTTTGCCCACGACGCATGCATCTATGACGTAGGACTTACCGGCGACGAGACCTGGGTCGAACCCGCCCGAGGGTTCGGTAACGCCATAGCAGCCGACCGTGCCATCCGCGAGTCGTTCGAGGCCATCACCGAGGTGTTCGTGACGTTGGGGCTGCCTCGACGCACGGACGACGACGAGGATCCCGCGGATGGGTCCGCCGGTGATGGTGAGATCTCCTTGACCGATGGTGACCGGTCCGGGGCGAGTGACCTCGAGGCCGACGGGTCGCTTGATGTCGATGTGGCTGCTGGTGAGTCGGCGACCTATCGGCTGGAGGTGACCGAACGGTCCAACCTCTATGCACTCAACAACAACCTGTCGTGTCCCAACGCCGCCTTCGTTTCCGAGGACGGCGGGTTCGCCTACTTCGACGAAGGTGGTTCGGTTGTGGCCGGGCCCGATCCCGCCTGTGACGACAGCGACAAGGCCATAGTGGCAGCCGGGACCTACTACCTGAAGGTGGTGGGTCCCGCCACGCTGTCGCTGGGGCTGGAAGCGGTTCCCGTCGAATGAACGCAACGTCCCGGGAACTTCCGGCCGCGGTGGTTTTCGATTTCGACGGGTTGATCATCGACTCGGAGATGCCGATCTTCGAGATGAGCCGGGCGGCCCTGGCTGAGATGGGGCACACGATCACCGTTCAGGCTTGGTCGTCGGTGGTGGGTCTGGGTGACACCGACAGCCACGCTGCGCTGTGCGCGGCGGTGGGAGCAGACGTGGACCGAGACGAGTTCGATGCCCGTTACCAACGCCAGGACCGGTCCTGGAAGGACACCATCGAGCCCCTGCCTGGGGTGGTCGAGCTGCTCGATGCCCTGACCGGGGCCGGCGTGGAGTTGGCGGTGGCATCGAGCTCGTCGGCCAACTGGGTGGTGGGCCACCTCGAACGGTTGGGCTTGGCCCACCACTTCGGGGCGTTCGCCACCTCGGACCGTCTCGACGGGCGGACCAAGCCTGCCCCCGACGCCTACCTCCTGGCCTGTCGGGACCTGGGGGTGGAGCCAACCGGGGCGGTGGCCTTAGAGGACTCGGCCCACGGTCTGACCGCGGCGTTGCGGGCCGGGCTCACCGCGGTGGCGGTGCCCAGCGCCATCACCATCCACACCGACCTGTCTGCCGCCCACCACATCGCGTCAGGGCTGGGCGAGGTCACGCTGGACCTGCTCGAGGGACTGGTGGCGGCCAGACCGACTTCGTCGGCGGGCTGACCCCCGGGCCCGCGGCCGTGGCCCGGGCCGGTCCCTAGGCTGTTGGCGTGTTCCCCCAGCGCCGACTCCGGCGGCTTCGACGCACCCCGGCCCTTCGCCGGATGGTGGCCGAGACCGTGCTCACCCCCGACGACCTCATCGCCCCGCTGTTCGTGCGGGAAGGCGTGACCGAACCCCAACCCATCGGATCGCTGCCCGGAGTGGTCCAGCACTCGCTGGATTCGCTGCGCGCCGAGGTCGGCGAGTTGATCACCCTCGGCATCCCCTCGGTGATCCTGTTCGGCGTTCCCGAACACAAGGATGCCGAGGGGACAGGGGCCAGCGATCCCGATGGCATCGTCCAGGTGGCGTTGCGGGACCTGCGCGACACCTACGGAGACGAGGTGGTGCTGATCGCCGACCTCTGTCTCGATGAGTACACCGACCATGGTCACTGCGGCCTGCTGACCCCTGCGGGCCAGGTCGACAACGACGCCACCCTCGACCGCTACGCCGAGGTGGCAGTCGCCCAGGCCGAGGCCGGCGTCGACATCGTGGCCCCGTCGGGGATGATGGACGGTCAGGTCGCGGCCATCAGGGACGCCCTCGACGAGGAGGAGTTCGGCGAGGTCGCCATCTTGGCCTACGCCGCCAAATACGCCTCGGGCCTGTACGGGCCGTTCCGAGACGCCGTCGACGTGGAGATCGCCGGGGGCGGGGATCGCAAGGCCTACCAACAGGACTTCCGCAACGCTCGGGAGTCGCTAGAAGAGGTCCGGGCCGACGTGGTCGAGGGGGCAGACATCTTGATGGTGAAGCCGGCGGTCACCTACCTGGACATCATCGCCCGGGTTCGAGCCGAGCACGATCTGCCCCTTGCCGCCTATCACGTGTCGGGCGAGTACGCCATGGTGAAGGCGGCGGCGGCCAACGGCTGGATCGATGGTGACCTGGTAGCTCTCGAACAGCTCACCGCGGTCAAGCGGGCGGGCGCAGACCTGATCCTCACCTACTTCGCCCGCGAGATCGCCGAGGTCCTCTCATGACC
>WBZX01001935.1_pt1 | contig 14742 bp, 10 predicted proteins | sample 5204211 | NCBI WGS metagenome assembly WBZX01 (sample SAMN12344362, study PRJNA552823) | activated sludge metagenome | biome: Activated sludge suspended growth; feature: Nitrification reactor; material: Wastewater; isolation source: activated sludge from nitrification reactor of wastewater...
TTCCCATCGCTGTTCTGCTCGCCGCAATCTCTTCAAATAGGGTCTGATGACATCCGAAAGCGATGTCAGTGCTTCCCATTGCCGTTCCACCCCACGCTGCCACTGTTGCTGTAATCGAACGGCCAGCCTGAGCCTTTCTCGATGTTCCATGGTTGCTCTCCTTGGTTAAACGACACCAGCCCATGGGGTTACCATGGGCTGTTGGATCAAGTGGTAGGATGCTTATGCAGCCAGTGCGGCCCCGTGTATCTTTGTTGGTGAAATCGAGATGCGATCGTTGTCTTGCAGCACCTGGTCAGCACTGGTAGGCAAGCGATTCACTCGAATTAAATAGTCTTGTGGCTTGCGATCTGGTAATCGTTCCTGGAAGAACTGCTGAACCGTTTGCGATTCGGGAATGTGGATGGTGTCAGCGAAACCGCCGCCATCGTTATTCACATAGAAAACCTTCATGAATGACTCCTCTGGTAAAAGAACCCTGTAACGCCACTCAGCCGAAGTTCCCACCCTAGGAACTCCGGCATGGCTAAGGGAATACGTGCAGTCGCTGGATAGCTTCTCATAGCTATCCCCTGCACAAGGTATTGTGACGCGAAAAAGGCCCGAATTAAGCTACTTCGATGATTTGAGCCGTTCGACCTTGGAAATGACCGTAGATGCTTTGATGTCCATAGCTGCACAAAGTCTGAACAGCATATCGAGGGTGGGTGATTTCTTATTGTGTTCCAGCATGCTGATGTAGGTGCGATCTACCTTGGCCTTAAACGCAAGGTCTTCCTGCGTCATCCCAGCCTTCAATCGCATCTTTTGTAGCACAGAACCTACCATCACAGCAGATTAGCTGGCCAGATGCATTTTTACCGTTGACTATAGTCAACATTGCAAGCATCCTTACTTATCGAGAAACATTGCAGAAATGGTGAACAATGTCACAGACTAACACGATCAGACGTCGCATCCGCTTGATAGTTGCAGGAATTTTCATCGGACTCGCCGGGGTGCTCTTTTTCTTCACGGATATGGTTATTCCAACTAAGGTTGCTTCTGGTGAAAGTCATTGGTTGGATACACAGCTTGCCGCACTGCATCAGAAGGATCCGTCGCTTGCCAAAAAGTTGGAAGAAGCGCGGCAAATCTATGGTGACTGGTCTACTGCAGTAGCTTGGCGGGCGGCTGAAATAGGCGACAAGGGAAATAGCCATGATTCCATGTTGGGCAAACTGGCACTTGATCTGAAAGAGGGGAAAAAGCCAGCATCCATCGAGCTGGCACAATTACAACGTAAGTGTGGTGGCGACTCGGAGGGGTTCTTCACAGCCCATGGAACCTCTATGCAAATCACCAATGACGACAAGCAACACTATTTAGCTGATCTGGATCGTGCCATCGAGAATCCCAGAATTCGTTCCATCATACACGATGACCCGGTAGCCATCTCAGTCTGGAAGCAGGCACCCACTTACCTCGAATATTACGCCAATAATCTCGAATGGCTTTCAGAAATCCTGGTCCAACTGGAATCGGAAGGCAGCCAGACGGATCTAAACAGCACCAACTCCAAGAATCCTGTTCAGCAAGTGCTGGAAGTCAGTCAGAAATATCACCCTTTGCCTAAGCAGGCAGTCGAGTCAGGATTGGGAGCTGTTGGTGTTGGGTTATTCATCCCTTTTGGAGAACTGATTCAGGAACTAGTTCGGGCCCAGATACCGGTGCAGGAGGCGGTAGAAGTCATTTTTTCCAACCAGATTGCTGTGGAACAGTACAACCCCACTAGAAGAGCAGCATGGCTAGTGGAAGTGCATAAGAAGTATCCCACTCTCTGGCGTATGGCTCTGGATCAGCCAGGTATTTTGGAGTTCATGGAAGCCACCAAGGATGATCAAGGCTACGAGTTGGCAAAATCGGTTCTGGAACAATATGGTCCTCGGCTGCCCATCCAATTATTGGGCCAATCTTGCCCCGACGCCATCAAACCCGGTGCAAGAGCGTTGAAGGAATATGGAGAGAGAGCCATCACTATTTTGACGATGTATGCCAAAGACCCGAGATTAGAACAATATCTCAACGATGAATCCGTCTCCATCCGTGTCATTCCGTACCTAGCCCAATTCACTGATGAAGGTTTTGACACACTCAAGCAAAACATTGCTTATCTCGACAAGTATCTTGAAAAGGATGGGCGTCCTAAAGTAGCGGAATGGTGGACACACATTCCTACCGTTGGTGGACCAGTCAATGTCATTAGGAACTGGGCAACTGGGATACCTAATGAATGGAGTGAACTGGGCTGGGCTGCACTTGATGTGGGCGATGGTGCCTTAGTCATCTTGAGTTTTGGATCATCCGCAGCGTTGACCACAACGGCTAAGCAAGGGGCCAAGCGGGGTAGCATCGAATTATCCAGGAGTGCTGCAAAACAGGCTGGAAGGTTAACGCGTAAGGCAGAACAAGCTGGTGTTGAAGCGGCAATTAAATCGGGAGGTCGATATGCAGAATCCTCACTCCTTAAACGCGCACTGAGCTTCACAGGCAAAGCGACCAGCATTGGATGGAAAACTATCAAAGTAGGTGGTCTGGTTATTTCCGAAACCAAGACGCTAGCTATCAACAGTGCCAAGACAATTCACACCACCTGGAAATCAGTCCCGCAGAAGGTACGTCGCTGGGTCTATCGAGCTGCACTAGGTGCCACGCTCTATATCAGCATTCAGGAACGAGTCCTTCCCAATAGGGACAAGATTGCCACTGGCGCAGTGGAATTGACTAAACAAATCGCAGATCAAACGAGCAAAACAACTGGGATGCTTCTGGCAGAAGCTGCTCAGTTACTAGCAGCTTTATTGGGACCTATCACCCAGCTGATTTGGCAAAACGTCTTACGCTACATCGTGCCCATTCTTTTAGTGCTGTTCGCAATACGCATTGCGTTTAGAAGACGACAGGTGCAGTATGTCTAACTCCATTCGAATCAGTATTCTTGGTTCTGAAGCCGCAGGAAAAACCTGCTTTCTGGCGGGCCTTGCTATCCTCAAGGAAGCCAATCGTGAGGGTGGCCTGGTACTGCAAGCCTCTGGTGAAACACTCAAACGGCTCGATTTCCTGGGCTCTACTCTTCGACGGCGCAGTTGGCCACCACCAACCACGATCACCGACGTATATGCGTTTGAATTGTTCATGGGAGGGACTGCTAATCGGGCACAGGTGAAGTTAGCCGATTACCCTGGTGAAGATTTCAAAACTGCCATCCGAAGTTTTGATGCTAGCCAGGCAGAACGGCTGATTGAACACGTACGTTCCTCCGATGTCTTGTTCCTGTTTTTCGATCCACACTTGGATATTGCCGGTCAGACCGATGGCGAAGAGTTGATTCGTCGTCATGATGCGTTCTTGCAGACAGTCGTGGAACTCACCAAAGCATCGCCTGCCAAACCCGCTGTAGCAGTAGTACTGACCAAGGCAGACACGGTGCTGGGATTACTTGATAGTCCGACAGCACGGCAGTTTTTCCAGAAACATCTTCCGGTACTCGATCAGAAGATCCATGGATTTGCCGACTCGGTAGAGTATTTCCCTGTTTCCGCTGTGGGAAACACCGTCGACAAACTGCCAGGTCAGGATTTGGTTCCACGAGGCTATCGCGAGCTATTCCAGTGGGCGTTTCAGCAACCCAGCCGATTCCAACGCCAGAAACGCAATAAGATCCTGGCCATGGTGGTAGGATTTCTTTTGCTGTGTCTTCTCGGGTATTGGACTTACACTACCTACCAGCATCAACGGAATAAGGAAATACTAGAGAACGATGGTCTCACAGATCTCGAACGGTTGGAGCGAACGGATGGTTTGGCACCAAATGATCCTCTGCAAGAAGAGCGAAAGAAGTTTGTCGAAAGACTGCTGAAGCATCTGAAGGGAACCGTGGAGACGGGGCCTGATGATCTCATGCTCACGAACACCAGGAACCAGCTCCAACGTGTTGATGCTCTTCATCTTCCTGTTGACCTGAAAAGCAAGTTCACAGAACTGAAAGAAATTGCTCGGAAGATGTCTGTATCCCGGTCGATAGAGAAGTTCGTGAAAGACGTTCCCAATCTGGCTGTACCTGATGCAGACAAACAGAGTAACGAATTGAGCAAAGCAGATGACTTCAACAAGTCAGACCGTGAAGAGTTAAACAAGAGGTTCCAGAAACTCAGAGACGAGCGCAAGTCGAGTCGCAAGGAGCAGATCAAAAAGCATGCCTTCACTACGGCAGCAGATGGTCGAGGTAAGGTCACCAAGATCAAGGAGTTTATCAGGGACTATGAACAGGACTCCGATGTGAAAGCAGTTATTACAGAAATACGATCCGCGTTGCACGTCACAGAAAAGTTATGGGGACAAGACAAAGTAAGAGTCAAATTAACCAGATCGGGCGAGTTAGTTGATACCTTCGGCCAGTCTGTCAAAGTAGTTGTCGATACTAAACCATTTGAAGCCGAAGGAAAAAAGGCAACCACGAACAGTTTCAACACAGAATGGAACATCGATTGGAATGCTTCACAGAGCATCAGTGCGGAACTCTGGTGCTGGGGACTCACGGATTTCCTTTCCAAGGCTGCCTCGGTTCAGCTGAAGAACGCACTCTCCATCGTGGAACTTGATCACCGGTGGCAGGACACCGGAAGACTTGTCCTCCCGGTGAAGGAATCAAAATGGAAAGACTACATCAATGGCAATGCCTATCTGGTTTTGGAACTGGCGGAGGTGAATAGTGAAGACATCAAGTCACTGAAGCGATTTATCCACCCTGGGACGGATTGGTAATGGCTACTTTACCGATTGCTATTTGGGGACGTCCTGACTCATTGGCACCTGGTCAACTTCGTGGCTACCAGTTGTTGAGTTGTTCAGAACGATTTTCTGTGGTGGCACGGCAGGAGCTCGAAAAACTGGCTCGTAGTGTTCAGTGGGAATCCGCTTCGCAAAACCCACTGCCCGATGCATTTGTTGCTTGGCCCTTTGGTGAAGGGAACCTCATAGCCAGAGTGCAAGATGCCGGTCTCGATGAACACGACCGTCCTCATGCTTTAAGGATTATCTGTGCCCTGGCTCCACAGGAGATCAACCCTGCGTGGTTGTCAGAAGATGGCTGGGTAGAACTCGATGTCAGTACCTCGCTTGTCCACCTGAAAGAGTGCGCGCAGCGAAAACAGCCTGTCACTTCAATTGAAGTCAATGATCCTTCAGGTGCCTTGCGTGTCAGCCAGATCAAGCATGCGAAGCCTAGGCTATCTTCGGAGCCTTCGCATCAGGAACTTCGACATTGTGCTTTACCAGTCGGTCCAACAAAACTGTCACCGAAGATTGCATTACTACCTGCACTTGTTACCGCCGTGGTCCTGTTGGCAGTGCTTGCCTGGCGGGAACAGCAGGCTCGAATGACAACTGAAAAGTTGGAACAGCAACACGCAAGGCAACTAAGCGAAATGGCACTACAACTGAATATTGTCCGACAAGAGATGAATACACAACTCCAGATCACGAACCAAGCTAAAGAAGCTGAAGCGAAAATCAAGAATATCACTGAAGGTTTGGGAAGAATCCAGAATGAGGTATGGGAACTGTTGAATTTGTTGAAAATAACTCGATCGCCAGCGACCAGCAATACTCAGGGTGGGTCTACCTCACTCAAAATGGGAAAGACAGCACCGTCATCGGGCATGAAGTGAACATTCATCAGATCATTCACCCCTGGTGCTGTATGCTGAGAACAGAGCAGTTGAATACGCATAAAGTTCAGAAGAGATCAACCCGTGAAAGTGGCGATGACCATCGCTGGTTCTGATCCTTCAGGCGGACCTGGTCTGCAAGCTTATCTGAAAACGTTTCATCAGCATGGAACGAGTATGCTAACCTTGCTTACCGTTCATAACACGAAGAGGGTCGAGGCAGTCGAGTGTCTTCAGCCAAAATTCGTGCTAAGCCAGCTGAAGCATTGCCTCCCGTTCAGATGGAAATCAGGCATGCTGCTCAGAATGGCTTTACTGTTGATCTTGGCCCTGCAGACATCCTTTGCCCAGGAATTGGTGTATCCCGCTGGCGAACAATCAGAAAGAAACACACAAGTCACTCAACTTCCAGATAAGCAAACGTTCATAATCGAAGGGCATACAGCATTTGTTATCATGCCCAAGCAAACCGATCTGAAGAAGCCGATTTCATGGGTCTGGTATGCTCCAATGTTACCTGGATTGCCCGAAGCGAGAGAGAACTGGATGTTCGACCAGTTCTTGGCCAAGGGTATAGCCATCGCCGGGATTGATGTGGGAGAATCGTACGGTAGCCCCAACGGACGAAAAGGCTACTCAGCCTTTTATCAAGAACTCGTCACCAACAGAGGTTTTGCACCAAGGGCGGCACTGCTGGCCCGCAGTCGGGGTGGCCTGATGCTCTACAACTGGGCTTGTGAGAACTCCGATAAAGTTGCGTGCCTCGCTGGAATCTACCCAGTCTGTGATCTTCGCAGTTACCCTGGTCTCGACAAGGCAAGCAAAGCCTATGGACTGACCCGTGCTAAACTCGAAAAGCAACTCGAGCAACATAACCCTGTGTCACGGCTGACACCGCTTGCCAAAGCCGGTGTGCCGATCTTCCACATCCATGGTGACATCGATAAAGTTGTACCGCTGCAGGAGAACTCAGGCGAATTGGCACGACGATATGAAACGCTTGGTGGAAAGATGGTGCTGAAGATCGCCCAAGGTCAGGGGCATAACCTGTAGGATGGGTTCTTCCAGTGTCAGAAACTGGTGGACTTCGTGATAGTTAACACACGGGGAACTTCAAAGCCAAGCAAGTAGGCCTACTTGCATCTCGATGGCTTACTTCCCTTGGGTCACAAACTCCAGCACCAACCCCCATTCGCGTGGGCCGAGTGGAGCCTGGCCTTGCCGGGCTTGATCAGAAACCAGCTTTAGTAGTGCATCCAGCGCTTCGGAGGTATACGTTTCCTTCAGGAAGGCGGCATTGCTAGACCAACCTCGCTGTACCTGCAGGAGTACTTCCATGGCCTTGTCCTTGTTCATCGCACCACGAGTATGAAACTCCTGGTTTCGTGCCTGCAACCCTAGCTTGAGTGCTGACAGCAAACGATTACGGCGAGTATCTTTCTCTGGGAGCAGCAACACTACTTCGGCGAGACTGCGGAGTATGATAAAGTGATACGCTGGCCGGGCATTATGTGGGTCCTGCCAGCGACCTGCATGGCGGCCTGCGGTGAGCTGCCCAGGGACTACGCCCAGCATCGCCTTGCTGACGGCAGCTTCGAGATAAGGCTTCTCTCCCGTCACCCGATACAACCTTGCCAACAGGTAAACGCTGAAGCTGTTGTAGTTCCAGTTCACCACCAGGGTTCGTTTCTTTGACCAGTCTGCCGCTTTCCTGGCTGCTTCCAGGTACTTCTTCTCCTGGGTGAGTTCGTACAGTTCCAGAAGAGCCACGCCACATTCCCCGTTGTCGAATTGCAGTCCTCCATCGCCATCATCGCGAATGATCCAGCCGTTGCTGACGATCTCATTCAGTCGGCCTGCCTGTTCTGCCTGCTTCAGATAATTCTCTGCAGCGCGGAACGGAGCAGCTTGGGAGACACCCCGCGATGCCGGAAACGGAAAGACACCGGTACCCGCCTGCTCCTGCACCCCGATCAGGAAATCGCCTGCTTCCTTCGCTATGACCAGCCCCTGTTCGTGCCCAGGCAACTTCGCCCGACTGATTGCAACACAACCCATGATGACGGCAGCTGGCTCTCGTAGTGGATGCGTTAGCTTCGTCGGATCGAGACCCGCTTTCCACCAGCGCAACCGTTTCATCGTCGAGAACGTTGGGTCCAGTTGCCCCTGGGCTTCCTCCGGTGTCATCCGGTTAGCTTGCCCGGGAATGGGAATATAGCTGTCCTCCACTTGAGGCACACCCGCTTTGTCTCCCAGGTAACTGGTGATGTGTGCCACCACGTCGTTGATACTGCGGGCATCCTCCCGGGCCAGGGCACTCGCAAGCTCCTTTCGCAGTGCCGATTCCTGAGTTGTACCCACTGGGGTGGCCGATGTAGGCTTTTTTAGTTCCACCACAAAAGGGTGAGGATCGAAAGCCAGCGATTCAGGAACTATCTGCCAATCGCCTGCGAGTGCAAGCGAACTTGTCATTATGATCAAGAGGCATGTGGTCATTGCTCGCATGGCTCGTCTCTACTCAGATGGTTCACGCCACGAGGATAGGATACTACCATTACAGACTTGCAGTGCTCGATATGGCATTCGGCACGTTCTTAGACCAGCTCTCCTAGTCCATCTATTCACCCTCATATTCACTCGACAGACTCTCACTCGCGCAAGTAGAGCCGAGCCTTATCAGTTCGATTTCAGACCCCAGCTGAACAGAGTATTTCCATCATTCCCAGCCATTTTTTTGGTTGCAACAGTATGTTTGACCCCCTGATAATTGGCTGGCTTGGGCATTAACTTCAATCCATAACTACTTGGAAGCTACTATGCCTCTCGATCCCACACTTGAACCAAAAAAGTCTCCTGATCAACAACCCCTCGACAAATTATCCACGGTCGATGGCACCGGAGCCTATCATCCCGAAGCAGACACGACGGTGCCCCACGTTGCAGCAGTCGAGGTGCTCGCGGATGCGATTCAGATTTCAGGTTACATCATAACTGGCGAGTTGGCCCGAGGTGGCATGGGGTGTGTGCTGGCTGGTCGTGAATTGGCATTAGATCGAGAAGTAGCGATCAAGACGTTGCTACCACATGCTGGCGCTACTCGCTTCATTACCGAAGCCAAGATCACGGCGAAGCTACCTCACCCAAGCATTCCGCCTGTTTATGCACTGGGGTCTTTAAGTGATGGTTCCCCCTATCTGGCTATGAAGCTAGTACGGGGCCAGACTTTGGCAGATCAGCTCAAAGCTCGTTCCCACACACTAGATGGCCTGCCACGCTTTTTGCAGATATTTGAACAGATTGCTCAGGCGGTCGGCTTTGCTCATGCGCAGAGGGTTATTCACCGGGATTTGAAACCTGCGAATGTGATGGTGGGGGCCTTCGGTGAGGTACAGGTGATGGACTGGGGGCTCGCGAAAGACCTGCGGAGCACTGCTCCATCACCACAGCTGGTACTGGAAGAGCATCCTCACGATCCCGGGGCGACAATCGCCTACGCCAACAACACCCCCACACCTGGTAGAGACGAAACCCGTTCAGGCATGATACTCGGTACCCCCACTTATATGGCTCCTGAGCAGGCGCGAGGTGAAGTCGCCACACCGCAGAGTGATGTCTTTGCACTAGGTGGTATCTTGTGTTCTATCCTTACGGGCAAGGCTGTCTTTGGTGGTACCACAGTCATAGAAACGGTGAAGCAGGCGGCTGCAGGAAATACAACTGCGGCGCTCACTCGACTCCAGGCGAGTGGTGCAGAGGAAGAAGTCATTACCTTAGCCATGCAGTGCCTGGCGGTAAATCCTGTCGAGCGTCCACACGATGGCCAGGCAGTGGCTATGCTGGTGGCAGCTTACCGCCAGTCCGTGGAAGAGAGGTTGAAAAAGGCGGAAACGGCCAAAGCAGAATCGCTGGTACGAGAAGCAGAGCAACGCAAACGGCGTAGACAGCTTCAGATGGCTGGTACGACTGTTTTCCTAACACTTCTCACTGGACTGGGTGTCAGCATATGGCAGATGAACCAGACGATTGCAGCCGAGGCGCAGGCGAAGCTCAATGAGAAGCTGGCCTGGGATGAGCGCGATGCCAAAGATGTCGCACTGAAGTCGGAGCAGGCCGCTCGCCAGGAGGCGGAGACTAATCTAGGTTATGCCAAGGAGGGAAACAGAATTCTGGGCTCGGTATTTGAAGGGCTAGATCCAAAGGCGGTGTACAAATCTATCTCCGACTTGAGGATTGCCTTGCGGAACAATCTGCAGAAGGCGGTCAAACAGTTGGAAGGCTCGTCAATTGGTGATCCCATGGTGGTGGCGGAAATGCAAAACACTCTGGGCCTATCACTCCTCGGCCTGGGTGAGTCGAAGTCAGCCAGCACATTGTTTGCCAAATCACGCGATACCAGAAAGGCTAAGCTTGGGCCCGACCACCGCGACACGCTCCTGAGCAATGCAAATCTGGCGGCGGCCTACATAGATACTGGGAAGTTCGACTTAGCCCTACCACTTCTAGAGGAGAGCCTGAAACTTCAAAAGACAAAGCTAGGGAGTGACAACCCACAAACTTTAGCCAGTATGAGCAATTTAGCGGTGGGATATCAGGATGCCGGGAAACTCAATCAGGCCCTGCAGCTTTATGAGGAAACCCTCAATCTGCGGAAGATTAGGCTGGGGAATCAACATCCCGATACACTCACCAGCATGGCCAATCTGGCGCAGGCGTACCGTGCCGTAGGCAATCTGAAGATGGCCCTGCCGCTTTACAAGGAAACCCTGATACTGATGAAGGCTAACCTGGGAGACGACCACCCCAGTACGCTCACACTCATGGCAAACTTGGCAACTTCCTACCTTGATTCCGGAAAGCTGGACTTAGCCATGCCTTTATTAGAGGAAACTCTCAAGCTAAGGAAGGCTAAGCTGGGAGACGACCACCCCGACACCCTCTCGAGCATGCACAACTTGGCGGCGAGCTACAAGGCCGCTGGGAAGCAGGAACGTGCTCAGCAGCTTTACGAAGAAACCGTATTCCATCGAAAGTCCAAACTTGGCCAGGAACATCCCAACACGCTCCTGAGTATGAGCAATCTTGCCGCTTCCTACATAGCGACCGGGAAATTCGGCGTGGCCCTACCACTTCTGGAGGAAACTCTAAAACTCCAAAAAACCAATCTAGGACTCGACCATCCCAACACACTCCAGAGCATGAGCAACCTGGCGATTGCGTACAAAGCCGTCGGAAAGCTCGACCAGGCATTGCCTCTACACGAGGAGGTACTAACGCTTGTGAAGGCCAAACTTGGCCCCGACCATCCCCATACAATCACTAGCATGGGCAACCTAGGTGCTGCGTATTGCGCGGCCAAACAAGGCGAGAAGGCATCTCTTACCTTGAAAGAGTTCGTAACCGCACGACGGAAAAAGAGTCAGAGGGAGGATCTCCAATTCGCAGGCTTGCTCGCTCAGGTATCCCTCGAACTGGTTAAATGTGAGCAGTACGATGTTGCAGAGGAGATGCTCCGCGAATGTCTACTCATCCGCGAGAAAAAAGAACCCGACGTATGGAGCACCTTCAGCATTCAATCGCTTCTCGGCTCAGCAATGCTAGGCCAGAAGAAATATACCGAGGCTGAACCTTTGCTATTGAAAGGCTACGAAAGCATGAAGGCCCGCGAGAAGACGATTCCACCCCAAGGCAAAGCTCGTATCCCCGAAGCCCTTGACCGCATCATCCAGCTCTACACCGAAACCAACAAGCCCGAGGAAGTGAAGAAGTGGCAGGCAGAGAAGGATACGTTGGCCGTACGAAGAGATAAGAACCCGTAGCCTTCGGAGCTATTGCCGGATAGCGGCAGCCAATTATCCGATGGGTGAGGCTGAATAGCATTGGCCAATCTCCAAGGTGACGGAAGCCCCTTGAAGACAAAATCGATTAGTCTCTGTAGTGCATGACAGATAGAACATGATGCATTTTCCAGATAATCAATGACTTCACAGGCTTCAGTTTGAACGGCATGTGATGGTAATCAATCCAGCCCATAGCGTTCGTAGCAGGATTTGTTTGCTGATGATGAAGGCTTACCCCGGAAATCTCGAAAGGGCAAACTCGTAAACTGCTGAGAGAAGTCAGGGAATCACTCTGGTTTGACTTCATAAACACTAAATAGCTACACAGCACACCGAAAGTGTCGGTCTCTTGGAACTGTCTGGATTCCAGGCCGATCTGCAGGGCGGGCACTTTCGATAGCGTGGGAGCTATTTAGAAGGCCACGCCGATCCACAAACCACTCGATACCATGACAGGCGATTACGTCAGGTGAGTCGCAATCTGGTACTGCGAATTACTGATTGAATTCCAGAATAACTTGAACGTTTGGCAGAGCAATTTCGCTATAGTCTGTAACAGCACACTTTCGCCTATGGCCACTATCCAAGGTCTTCTCCATGACTAATGATGCAGTTGAACTTGATTCACGTGAAAAACTAGAACAGCATCTTAAAGACAAAAAGCCCTTAAAAAATTGCGAATTCCAGGCATTAGATCTCACCCCCTATCAGGAGTTTGGCAAGGAGTCGTTGGCAGATTCAGTATTTCTAGGATGCACGCTTACACCAGAAGCACTTGTTAACGCCAATAAGAGCGGAGCGATCATTTTCCCGAGACCAAAGAAAGGTACCATCCCCTACGACACCTTTCGTTCCCAACTCTATACAGTGGAAGAACTTTACGATGGATATGTTCCTGGAGAAGCAGGCAGCTATCTGAAGAGCTTTGATGCAAGAGTATTCAAGCACTTCCATGAAACTGGTGACAATAATCCATCCAGTGCTGCAGAATCGCTCTATCGCCGGATGCATGATCATGGCATCAGTGATGCACTTGAAGAGTTCATCAGTCAGCAAAAAGTGGTGGCGATCATGGGAGGCCACAAGATCGGACGTGACAAACCCGAGTATCTGGGTGTCGCACGTATTGCACGCGAACTCACCAATCTTGGATTTCTGGTCATCAGTGGTGGTGGGCCGGGGGCGATGGAAGCAGCTAACCTTGGAGCATGGTTTGCTAAAAGGCCTCTGACGGAACTACAAGCAGCAGTTGAGATACTGAAAACAGTTCCGGGATTTGAGAAGATTGATCAGTGGCTTGATACTGCATTCAAAGTCCGTGCCACATATCCGATCAAGGATGTAGCTGGCAGTCAAAGTTTGGGTATTCCTACCTGGCTTTATGGCCATGAACCACCCAATGCCTTCGCCACAGTCCTCGCCAAGTATTTTGCCAACAGTGAGCGTGAGGATGGGTTACTGGCCATTGCCACCTACGGAGTCATTTTTGCTCCAGGTAGTGCCGGAACTATTCAGGAAGTATTCCAAGATGCAGCACAAAATCACTACAAATCTGTGCCTCCGAAAGTCGCCAGTCCAATGATCTTCTTTGGGGATGGTTATTGGAAATGGAACAAGCCCGTGTTTCCGTTATTATCCCAACTGGCAGCTGGAATGGATTATGCGAGCCTGCTCATGATCACTGACAGTGAAGCAGATATCGTGAAGAGAATATCAACCTTCAAAGTGCCTTAAGGTACTGCTTACTCTTGCTGTGTTGCATTGATGTAGGTTCATCGCTGCTGATAAAGCGGTATGGCCTACTCAAACGACAGCTCGATAAAGCACTGGATCAAGCTGGCACAATTCCCGCAACGATCCATGCAGGATGTAGAGCCGAGGCTCCCGTCCAAAGTCGAATACTCTGAATAGTTGATATTGCTGAGGGATGTCTTCTGAGCAGCGTACTTCGTTGTTCGTGACGTAGAACGGGAAGAATTTGCCCAGGCCGGTCGCCTTCACTTCAATCATTCGTTCAGAATCGTCGGCGTCGTCAAAAGAGATGATGTCGAATCCCAGGCCATCGCCGATGTCTTGAGAAGCCCAAACAACCCGCTGGGCGAGATCATCCCGACCAGAAGCATTAAGGCGATAGCGTTCCAGGTCGAAGACGAACTGCTCACCGAGCTTACCAAGACGGCGATTGGCAGCATCAAGTTCGGCGAAGTCGATCTTCCTGGATTTACGGGACAACCAAGGTTTGTTCGTAGACTTAGGTGCGATGGTCTTCTCTGGCGGGTCTTCGATGATCTGGTCCAGGTTCGGTACAGAAGTCTGACGGACCAGAGTCGGGTTGAGCGTTGGTGCTGCCGCCAGCTTGTCGAGGAAGCCAGGGTGATTGTCTAGGAAGCTTTCGACCTCCTTAACAAGAATCCCCTGGTAGTTGCTCCGTGGCTTGTATCCTTCGATATACGGCAGGCCAAGTTCGACCAGAACGCCACTGACATTCTGGTGCTTAAATTCGATGGCCCCTTCAGATCGGGACTGGAGCTTCGGGGCCAGCACCTTACGGTGATCGGACTTCTTGAAGGGCTTGCCCAAGAGTTCCGCTTCGAGCATGTTGAAATAGTCGGCCACAATTAGACCAACTTCCTGCTCGGTCCAATCCTTGTAGATCGGTTTTTCTTCTTTATCGACTTCGCCCATGCGGGCAACGGTAAAGCCGAGTTTACGCAGGACAAAATTTGCCTGACCTGGGGCCTCACCACCGCTGAACTCGTCGGGTGTCAGAGTGCGGCCAATCGAGTAACGGCAGGCCAGACCGAGGACGGCTTTGGGGGCGTACCGCTTGCCGTTATGGACGAGTTCGTACCCGCTGGGTTGTCCGAAATGATGTTCAATGCCGCTGTCTATGTCCGCGAGCGTGCGGAGAACGTGTTCCTGCGTCAGACCTGGGGGAATGGATTGAGGCATCTAGAAAGTTTACTCTTCTTTAGTCTACCCGACTAATGGCAAATGAATCATGGTGTGCCGCCAACGATCTTTTGGCTAACATGGGAAGAACTCGATGTGAATCTGTGTCGGCTTTGTATCAGCGGAAACCGGATCACGCTGAAGCCCGGTATCGCCTACTGCTTCCGGGCCTTCTACGAACTGGTCCGTGATCTAATCGAGGGAGCTTGGGTTCGCTTCGTTCAGAAGGTGAACGCTAACAACCT
>WBZX01001936.1_pt1 | contig 14738 bp, 12 predicted proteins | sample 5204211 | NCBI WGS metagenome assembly WBZX01 (sample SAMN12344362, study PRJNA552823) | activated sludge metagenome | biome: Activated sludge suspended growth; feature: Nitrification reactor; material: Wastewater; isolation source: activated sludge from nitrification reactor of wastewater...
GCCCGCCGGGCCCGCGCCGACCACGGCGACGGTCTTGCCGCTTGCCGGGGAGCGCTCGAAGAACTGCACGCCGGCGTGCAATGGACGCGTGCCGGCGACCAGCAGCACCATCGCAAAGGTGGTGCCGCCCAGCCACGCCAGCATGGCCGCGCCTGCCCGCCACTCGTGGCGCAGCGCTGCCGCGGCGAGCACGACCCCGCCCAGGCCCACCAACCACGGCTGCCACGGCAGCACCTGCTCGGCGAGGTAGGCCAGGCCCGACGCTCCACCGCCGCGACCCTTCACGTAGAACGCGTTGGGCAGCGGGGCGCCCACGGTCGCCAGCAGCCATGCGCTCCACGCCGCGGCGGCGATCGTCGCACCGAGCGCGGCCGCGAGGATTGCCCGTCGCAGCGACGGCGGCAGCCGGGCCCGCAGCGGCCACGCGACCGCGAACGCGACGAACGGCAGCGCAGCGAGCTCGGGGCGGGCCCACACCGCCAGTGCGCCGAGTACCGCGGCGGCGCGCGCCCGGCCGTCGACGATCGCCCACGTCAGCGCCAGCGCCAGCGCCGACGCCAGCGAGACCTCCATCCCGCTCGCGACGCCGTGCAGTGACAGCGGTGCGCTGGCCACGAGCGCGCCGGTCAGCCACGCGATCGATCGCAGCGGCAGCGGGGCGGGCTCGCTCGCGCGCCGCTGCGCGATCGCGATGGTCAGACCGGCGGCGCACCAGGCCGTGAGCGCATGCAGCAGCATCGCGAGCGTGAACACCCGCGGCACGGTCGCGCCGGCGGTCGGCCACGCCCACAGCAGCAGCACCCACAGCGGGCTCGAGCAGCCGGCCTCGTGATCGCCGGGGTTGTAGCTCCAACCCTCGCCGAGCTCGAGGCTCTTGGCGTAGTCGAGGTGGATCCAAGCGTCGTCGAGGGCGAAGTCCTCGCAGGGCAGGCTCACCATCGCGGCCAGCAGCAGCGCCAGCAGGGCCACCGGCACCGCGATGCCGGCCTCGGGCAGCGGGGCGGGTGTGCGACTCAAGCGTCCGATCCCACCTGCAGCACGACCTTGCCGAACTGCGTGCGCGTGTCGAGGTGGCGATGGGCGAGCTCGGCCTGCGCGAGTGGGAACACGCGATCGACCACGGGGCGCAGCGCGCCCGACTCCACCAACGGCAGGATCCGATGCAGCAGTGCCTTGCTGCCCATGGTGCTGCCGAGGATCTGCAGCTGGCGGAAGAACACCTGCCGCAGGTCGGTGCTGGCGTCGTAGCCCGACGACGCGCCGCAGGTGACCACGACGCCGCCCTTGCGCGCGAGCGCGAGGCTGTGCGGCCAGGTGTCCTTGCCGGTGTGCTCGACGACGATGTCGACGCCGCGCTTGCCGACGCCGGGGTGGGCCCGCACCGCCTGTGGCCACTGCGGATCGCTGGTGCACACGCTCGCGTCGGCGCCGAGCTCGAGCGCGCGCGCACACTTGGCCTCGCTGCTGGCCAGGGCGATCACGCTCGCGCCGTGCAGCTTGGCGATCTGCACCGCGGCCACGCCCACGCCGCTGCCGGCCGCGTGCACGAGCACGACGTCGCCGGGGCGCACCGCGGCGCGCACCACCAGCATCTGCCACGCGGTCAGGAACGTCAGCGGCACCGCGGCGGCGGCGGCCATGTCGAGCCCGTCGGGCTTGCGCAGCAGGTTCGCGACCGGCACCGCGATGCGCTCGCAGTAGCCGCCCGGCGCGGTCTCCCCGAGGATGTGATAGTGCCGACACAGGTTGTCCCAGCCCGACAGGCACGACTCGCAGTGACCACAGCTGAGGCCGGGGTTGACCACCACCGCCTGGTCGCGCCACGCGGTGTCCACCCCTTCGCCGCACGCGACGACGCGGCCGGCGATGTCGCTGCCGAGCACGTGGGGCAGGGCAATCCGGACGCCGGGCAGACCCGCGCGGACCCACAGGTCGAGGCGGTTGAGGGCACAGGCCGCGACCTCGATCACGACCTCGCCGGGCCCCGCCTGCGGCTCTGGCAAGGTCGCGACCTTCAGCACCGAGGGGTCACCGTGACGTTCGAACGTGATGGCACGCATGGCTTGATCCCGCGCTCGGACGATCCTTCGATCATCGCACCGGCGACGCGGCCGCGACCGGTGTGTGCGACGGTACCACCGAAATTGCAGCGACCTCGACATCGGCCTTGCCGCGCGCGCCGGACCCCCGCATAAGGGTGGAGACGAGACGTGCGCGCCGGGGGGTTCGCACGACTGGTCCGCCGACGTCCATCGCCGGTGTTCGTTGCAGGGTTCCCATCGATCTCGCGGATCGACACTGCTGGGCCGCCGGCCCGGTGTCCGCGAAGGCGCTGTCCCGAACCGGGACCGCGAGGGGCGCATACGACCGAGTTCAGGTCGTTTGTCCGCCGACGATGGAGATACCCAGATGTTCGACGCGCTCGCCACCGATCAAGGCCTCTCCCGCTACCTCACCGCCATCGAGCGTTACCCGGTGTTGGATCGCGACCGTGAGCTCACGCTCTCGCGGTCGTTCCTCGCGGGTGACAAGGCCGCTGGCGACCTGCTCGTGTGCTGCAACCTGCGCTACGTCGTCAAGATCGCGCAGGGCTACCGCGGCTACGGCTTTCGCATCAACGAACTCGTCGCCGAGGGCAACCTCGGGCTGTTGCAGGCGGTGCGCCGCTTCGAGCCCGAGCGCGGCCTGCGGTTCATGACCTACGCTTCGTACTGGGTCCGCGCCCACGTGCTGTCGTACATCCTCAAGCACTGGAGCTTGGTGGGTGTGGGCACCGGCCCGATGCAGAGCAAGCTGTTCTTCCGCCTCCACCGCGAGAAGGCCAAGCTCGCGGCGCGGTTGGGCACCGGCGAGCACCTCACGGCGAAGCTCGCGGAGACCTTCCAGACCAGCGAGGAGCGCATCCGCTCGATGGAGCAGCGCATCGACGGTCGCGACCTCTCGCTCGATGCGAAGGCCTTCCGCGACGGCACCTCGACCATCATGGACACGCTCGCCGACGGCGAGACCGACCAGGAGAACGCGCTGCTCTCCGACGAGGTCCATGCGCTCGTGCAGGAGCGCGTCGAGGATGCGCTGACCCGGCTCGACGCCCGCGAGCAGATCATCGTGCACCACCGCCTCATCGGCGGCGAGCGTCAGACGCTGTCGGAGATCGGCAAGCAGCTCGGGCTCTCCCGCGAGCGCGTGCGCCAGCTCGAGCAGCGCGTGAAGACCAAGCTGCGCCGCAGCCTGGCCGACCTCGCGCCCGAGGGCACCATGGCCGAGGCCGCCTGATCGACGCCGCGCCGGCGGCCGAGCCGGCGCTGCTGTGCGACGCGGGTGCTCCGATGCGTGCACCGTTCGCGATGCGGCGCGACGATCGAGTGCCGTCGAAGGTTCGAGTCGACACCGACGCGTGGGCGCGCCGACGCCTGCGGCAGTGATCGCGCCGGCCGCGTGACGATCGTCCGCCACCTGCGTCGAAGCCCGCATCTGCAGTGCGCCGTGGTCGTGCGAAGCTCGCGGTCGGAGCCGCGAGCATGATTCGGATGACCCGCAAACCGAGCCTGGTCTCTTCGTTGGCGTGGACGCTCGCGTGTGGCCACGCGACCGCCGAGCCCACGACGTCGTCCACCGGCAGCAGCGACGAGGGCGGCAGCACCACGTCGGTCGGCAGCAGCGGCGGCACGACCGACGCCGCGAGCACCACCGCCGACAGTAGTGGCTCCGACGGCGGCACCTCCGGTGAGCCGGGTGCGTGTGCCGATCAGCAGCTGCGCGCGCTGCCGGAGGATCCCGGCGCGCGGGGCCCGTGGCCGGTCGGCGCTCGCACCATCGACATCGACGGCCTGACGGTCGAGGTGTGGTACCCGGCGCAGCCCGGCAGCGAGCGCGGCGCGAGCGAGGCGGTCTACGACATCCGCGAGCAGCTCCCCGCCAGCGAGCAAGGCAAGATCAGCGACGCCGACAACCCATGGCAGCCGTGCGGCTGCTACCGCGATCTCGCGCCGGACCTCGAGTTCGGGCCGTATCCGGTGATCGTCTTCGTGCACGGCACCGCCAGCTTCCGCACGCAGTCGCTGCCGCAGGTGGTGCACTGGGCCAGCCGCGGCTTCGTGGTGGTCGCGGCCGACCACCCGGGTCTGAAGCTCGGCGATCTACTCGGCAGCGCCTGCGGTGCGGGCAACGTCGCGCAGGACCTCGACGGCGATCTCGAGCGCGTGTTGGCGGCGGTGCAAGGGCGCGGCGATGCGCTCGCGTTCCTCGGCGATCGGCTGGACGGCACGCGCGTCGGCATGGCCGGTCACAGCGCCGGCGGAGCCGCGGTCGCGTCGTGGGGGGACCACGCGGCGGTGTTGGTGCCGCTGGCGGCCGGCGGCACCCAGGCCGGCGCTGCGCTGCGCTCGACACTCGTGATGGGTGGCACCGCGGACTCCGTGGTCGACTACGGTGCACAACAGGATGGCTACGAGAGCTCGCCGTCGCCCAAGCGCCTGGTCGGCATCGCCGAGGGCGGACACCTCGGCTTCTCCGAGATCTGCTCGCTGGCGAGTGCCGCGGGCGACGACCTGCTCGAGGTCGCGACCGCGGCCGGGGTGTGCGGGGCCCAATTCGCTGGGCTGCTGTTCCAGTGCTCGCCCGATCTCATCGCCGACGCCGACGCGTGGGCGATCATCGACTACGCGACCACGGCGGCCTTCGAGGAGACGCTGCAGTGCCGCGATGCGACCGCGGCGTTCGACGCGATCGCATCGCGCTTCGATGGCGTCGCCGAGTATCTTTCGATGCCGTGATCACACGCGCTGCCCCGCCGCACTACCAGCGCTCCGTGAACGCGGCGTGGGTCACGTCGTAGCGTGGCGGCTGCGAGGGGCCCGCACCGATCGTCGCGCGTCGCCGGTCCCACCCGGCGGGCTCGGCCGCCTTGCCGTCACCGTGCCCGGCCGCCGCGGCGACGGGGTGCCGGTCGGCCTCGAGCACCGCGGCAGCCGTTGGGCCGCCCTCCGCGGTCGCGGGCGACGGGCCCGAGGGGCGGGCGTGCGTCGTCGGCGTCGGCGGAACCGCGCGGCACCCGAGGGCGAGCGCCACGAGTCCGCAGGACAACAACCACCGCTGCATCGCCGCACCATGGTCGGTGACGAGCCCGGCGATGACGCTGCCCTCGGCCCGTGGCTACCTTTTCGAGCTCGCGGTCGACGACCTCGCGCCCTGCACGGGCGCCGGCAGGTGCGGCGAGGGCTCGCCGGGGCCCCACCGCAGCGGCAGTGCGCCCACCCGGCACAGCACTTCGCGGATCGTGATCCGCAAGAGCCGTTGCGCCCCGGCGAACGCGGCCACCTCGGGCCCGTCCCACGTGATCGCGACCTCGCCCGCCGCGTGCCACAGGTCGCCCCGGGCGAGGTCGACGAACAACAGGCCCGCGCGGGGCTCGATCACGAGGTTGCCGAGGGTGTTGAAGAAGAAGTTGCCGCTGTAGTCGGGCATCCACAGCGTGTCACCATCGACGTGCACGAAGCCGGGCCGACCGCCGCGGTGTGAGACGTCGACGCCGACCTCGGGGTGGGCGGTCGCGATGAAGCAGGTGTCCGCAGCCGCGATCACCGCGGCGAATGCCGGCTCGACGCCGATGCTGCGGTGCGACTGCGGCGGCACCACGCGGCTGGGGTCGAAGCTCGCGCGCCGCGCGTGGATGTACTTGGGGCAGTTGCCGAAGCTCTCGCGGACCTCGAGCGCGAGCTCGCTCGGTGGGAGTGCGCCGACGATTCCGTTGGCGCGGTTGCGGCGACGAGTGTGGGGCTCGATCCCCAGCAGACCGAGCGCCGCGCCGACGTGCAGGCCCGCGCCGAGCACGGGGTCCGCGGGGTCGCGCGCGCCGGAGAGCAACAGGCGTCGCGCGGTGGTGGCGGTGACGAAGCCGGGCGGCCCGGCCATCGCCGACGCCCACGGCTGCCCACGGCGATCGCGTCCGCCCACGATCACGAAGGGCAGCTGCTCGAAGAAGCGCTGGTGCTGCTCGGGCATCGCATCGCGGATGACCGCGGCGCCGATCTCCGCCATCCGCGTGCGGACCCCGGCGCGCAGCTGCAGCGCCTGCTCGCCGGCGTGGAAGCGCTCGGTCGCTGCGCTCACGCGCGTAGCCCCACCTTCGTCACGGCCATCGGCACGAAACCCGGTAGCGCCTCGATGCGCGCCAACCACGTGCGCACCGCGGGGTACGGCTCGAGCGACACGCCCCCCTCTGGCGCGTGGGCGACGTAGGTGTAGTTGGCGAGGTCGGCGATGCTCGGTCTGGCGGTCGCGAGGTAGGGCTGGGCTGCGAGCGCGGCGTCCATGACGGCGAGCAACGCATGGCTGCGCGCGAGGAGCTCGGCGTCGGGCGGGGGCCCGCCGAACACGTTGGCGCGCCGCGCCGCCGCGGGGCCATACGCGAGCGGCCCGGCCGCGACCGAAAGCCACCGCTGCACCGCGGCCGCGCCGAGCGGATCGCTCGGCAACCACGACGCCGCGCCCCAGCGGCCCGCGAGGTACACCAGGATCGCGTTGGAATCGGCGATGCGCGCGTCGCCGTGCTCGAGCACGGGCACCTGCCCAAACGCGTTGAGGGCGAGGAACGCGGGCGCCTTGTGGGCGCCGTTGGCGAGGTCGACCTCGACCAGCTCGTGGGGCAGGTCGAGCAGCGAGAGCATGAGCTGTGCGCGGTGGCTGTGACCCGAGCGCGGGTGACGGTGCAGACGCAGCGGTCGGGTGGGGCGGGGGTCGGTCATCGTGGGTACCAGCCTGGCGCATCGCGGCCGCGGGAGTGATGGGGCCCGACGCACAGCACTCTTGCAAGACATGCAACAATCGTCGGCGTGGACAAGCTCCGGGCCATGAACACGTTCGTGCACATCGCCGATGGCGGCAGCCTCACCGCGGCCGCGACCGCGCTCGAGCTGTCGCTGCCCGCGGTGGTGCGTTCGCTCGCGTCGCTCGAGCGCGTGCTCGGGGTCCGGCTCGTCAACCGCACCACCCGCCGGCTCGCACTCACGGCCGAGGGGCAGGAGTACCTGCAGCAGTGTCGGCGGGTGCTGACCGCGGTCGAGGACGCCGAGGCGGCGCTGTCGGTCGGCGACGCCGAGCCGCGCGGACAGCTGACCGTCACCGCCCCGGTGTTGTTCGGCCAGTTCTACGTGGCACCGGCGGTGACCCGGTTCGTGCAGCATCATCCCCACGTGCGGGTCGCGATGCACCTGCACGACCGGGTGGTGAACCTGCACGAGGAGCAGATCGACGTCGGTGTGCGCATCGGCAGCTTCGCCGACTCGTCGTTGGTGGCGTGGAAGGTCGGCGCGATGCGACGCGTGGTGGTCGCCAGCCCGGCTTACCTGCGTCGGCACGGCACGCCCAAGCACCCGCGCGAGCTCGCGGATGCCAGCTGCGTGCGCTTCCGCGGTCCACCGGGGCCGTGGTGGACGTTCCACGAGGACGGCAAGCCCATCGAGGTGCCGATCCGCGGGCCGCTCGAGTTCAACCAGGTCGCGCCGGTCGCGGATGCCTGTGTCGCGGGGGTCGGCTTCGGGCTCTTCAACTCGTACCAGGTCGCGCAGCACGTGCTCGCCAAGCGGTTGCGCATCGTCCTCGAGGCGTTCGAGCCGCCGCGCAGCCCCATCCACGTGGTCGTGCCACACGCGCGGCTGCTGCCGCGTCGGACCGCCGCGCTGGTCGAGTGGTTGCGGCGCGAGCTTTCGTCGCTGCGGCTGTGATCGACGGCGGCGGCGCGCCGCTACAGCGCCTGCAGGCCGAAGGGCGGCGATGCGTTGACCAGCGTGCCGCCCTCGCAGTTCATCGTCACCGCTTCGAAGCTCACGCCGTCCTTCATCGCCCGCATCACGTAGCTGCCGGCGGGCACGTTGCTGAACAGCACGCCGCCGTCCTCGGTGGTCTCGGTCAGCATCGGGTCCGGTACCACGTCGGCGCCGAAGTACACCGGGCCGCGGGCGGGGTCGATCGCGGGCTCGAGGGTCACCGTGGCGCCCGCCTCACCGTGGGCGCCGTCGTCGTAGATCGACTTGCCGACCCGCGTCACCGTGCTGACGATCTGGCACGCACCCGGGTCGACCTCGACCGACAGCAGGTCGGCGAGCAGCGCGAACAGATCGTCGCCGGGGATCTGGAATGTCACGCGCTCGAGCGGCGCGTCCTCGGGCAGGGTGAAGGTCTTCGTGCGCGCGCGCGGGAAGCCGTCGGCGACCATCTCGAAGGTCGCGACGCTGCCGGCGGGGACCTCGGGCAGCACGAAGTGGCCGGCCTCGTCGGTGGTGGTGGTGATGCCGGGTTGCTCGACGATCGAGATGGTCGCGCCGGCGATGAGGCCGTATGGCGTGCCGGGCAGCGTGAACGCGAACGCGTCGCCGCTCACCTCGATCGTCGACGCGCCGTGATCGGTCTCGCCGCAGCCGGTGCTGCCGTCGTCGGCGAAGGGGTCGGCGCAGCCGAGCACGAGCAGCAGCGCGGGGAGGACGATGCAACGGCGGGGCTGACGTCGGGGAGCCATCGAGCGCACCCTAGCAGCCCGCGGTGAGACTCCGCGACGCGAAGGCACCGCCCTCGGAGCCCGGCTTCGCCGTGGGCTGCGGGCACCCCCAACGAGGCGGTTCTTCGTCGCGCGCGACGCCGCCGGCCCCACGCGCTCAGGGCAGGTCGAAGCGCAGGTTGTCGAACGCCGAGCGCAGCTCCTCGAAGCGGTCGCGCAGGGCCTCGCGCAGACGCTCGCGCTCGGTGTTGGCCTTCTTGACGCCGAGCGAGGCCTCGAAGGCGGTCGCGTCGGCCAGGAAGTTGCCGAGCGCGGCGTCGAAGCTCAGCAACCAGAACGCGTCGGCCCGCTCGTCGGCGTGGGCCTCGGCGTAGCTGCGCAGGGCTTCGGCGTGGCCCTGGAGATCCGCCAGCGGGTCGGCGCAGGTACCGGCCTCGGTGGGATCGCCCCGCACGCACGCAGCGTAGGTCTTGGCCGCGAGCTCGACGCGGTGGCAGTGCCACTGCAGGCGGCGGCCGTGACGGGCCTCGACCTGCGCGAGTCGGAGCTCGTCGAGGCCGTCGTCGATGCGCGTCAGCTCGGCCGAGAGCGCGGTCTCGGCGGTGTCGAAGGCGGTGAACGCCTCGGCGAGCCGCGGCCCCAGCTCCTTGCCCTTGGCCCAAGCGTCGCTGCGGTAGGCCTCGTCGGAGAGATACGTGTCGAGCTCGTCGGCCACGCCCGCGAACGCGCGCGCGGCCTCGTCGTACCGCGACAATGCGTGCTCGACGGTCGGTAGCGTCGGCGACAACGCGGGCCCCTCGTCGCGGGCGCGCGCGCACGGCTGCAGCTCGCGCGTGACCGGGTAGACCAGCGGCTTGGGTCCGCCGCGACGCGCGACGTTGGTCTTGGGATCGATGCCGGCCTGCCAGCGCCGCCAGCTCTCGACCACGCGACCCCGCGAGCGCCGCAGGCACTCGTGGTAGAGCGCGAGCTTGTCGGCCAGGCGCTGCTGCTCGTCGAGCGCCGGCGGCGGCAGCGTGCCGGGCATCTCGGTGCCGACCGCGGCGATGCGCTCCTCGAGCTCGGCCTGCACCCGCTCGGAGACCGCCGCGCCCAGCCGATCGCAGCCGATCACCGCCAGCAGCAACAGGGGCCATCGCGGGGTAGGGCCGCTCATCGCACGCACACCGTCGGCGAGAAGGCTGCCACGCGCGTCGGCGCGTCGCAACGACGTCACACCCAGTGGGGATCCTCGGGCACCACGATGCGCAGGTGGTGGAACAGGTTCTCGATGCGATAGCGGCTGGCGATCACGAACTCCTCGCCGTCGATCTGCGCGTGGATGCGCGAGCGCTTGCGGGGCTCGATTGCGATCTCGAAGACCTGGCCCCGCGGGACCTCGCGCCGCGGCAGCCCCAGCACCGCGAGGTCGTCGCCCGTGACGGGGTTGCGCTTGTGGCCGCCGATCGCCGCCGCCGCCCAGTCGGCATGGCCACGCAGCACCACCAGCTCGAACCTGCCGTCGTCGGGCTTGGCCCCCGGGTCGAAGATCCAGTCGCCGGCGTAGACGATGGTGCCCTGCACGAGGATGTCCGTGACCTTGGCGTACTGCGACGCCACGCCGTCGACGAGGATCTCGGCGTCGAAGTTGGCCCCGCCCAGGGCGCCGAACACCAGCGTGCGCAGGGTCGCCGAGGTGTACACGAGCTTGTCGCGGTAGACCGCCCGCAACAGCGGTACCCGCTCGACCCACTCGCGCTCGCGGTTGCGCTTGGCCAGCACCCGCGCCGAGAAGCCCATGCCGCAGCTGTCGAACCAGAGATCGCGCGCGACCGGCTCGCCGTCGGCGCCGAACGCCTCGATGCGGCCGACGTCGAGCCACTGCTCGACGCCGTTGCGGATGACCTCGACGTTGTGACGCAGCGCGCGGACCCCCGCGACGATGCCGAAGCTGCGGCCCTGATCGTTGGCGGTGCCCATCGGCAGCATGCCCAGCGGGATGTCGATGCCGCTGCGCTCGCGGGCGAGGATGATGGCCTTGGCGGCCTCGGCGAAGGTGCCATCGCCGCCCATGTAGACCACTCGCGCCGCGTCCTCGCGCTCGATGCGTTCGGCCAGCGCCGGCACGGTCGCGCCCTGGGGTAGCGTCGCGAAGAATTCGGGGCGCAGGCCGGCGTCGTCGAGCACCGCCATCGCGTCGTCGATGAAGCGCTTGGCCTTGCCGCTTCTGGCGGTCGGGTTCGCGACCAGCAGGGTCACGCGGTCGCGTTCGCGCACCAAGGCGACGGACAGCGTATGCGAAGCCGCCGGCGCGTGCGTGATCGATCGACGCGGGCGCCGCCCTCGGCCGTGGGCTCGCGGGACGGCCGCCGCCGGCCCCCTCGACCACGCGGCCGCGGCGTTGGTTTCGTCGCCGCGACCCCTTCCGCACGTGCGTCAGCGCCCACCCGGGGCCCCCGCGAAGGCCGCGCGAAACCGACGCGGCCGCGGCGGGATCTGCTAGGCATGGCGCCGATGTCCACCGCCCGCGTCCTGTCGTTCGCGCTCGGCCTCGCCCTGTGCGCGACGTCGTGCAAGCCCGCCGCCACGACCCCGCCACCGGCCAACGACGGCGCCGCGACGACGCCCGCGTTCGAGAACCCCGGCGGCATGTGGATGCCGGCCCAGCTCGCCGATCAGCAGGACACGTTGAAGTCACTGGGGCTCGCGTTCGACCCCAAGACGCTGCAGGACCCGACCTCGTTCCCGCTGGGCGCGATCGTCAGCCTCGGCGGTTGCTCGGGCTCGTTCGTGTCGAACCAGGGCCTGGTCATCACCAACCACCACTGCGTGATCGGAGCGCTGCAGCACAACTCGACCCCGCAGCACAACCTGCTGGTCGATGGCTACGTGGCCAAGACCAAGGCCGACGAGAAGCCCGCCGGCGATCACCAGCACATCTACGTGACCGAGGCGATCACCGACGTCACCGGCGAGATGACCCAGGGGCTCGATGCGATCACCGAGCCCAAGGGTCGCTACGTGGAGCTGCAGTCGCGCACGCGCGCGATCGAGGAGCGCTGCGAGTCGGCTCACCCCGGCCACGCGTGCGCCGTGCGGTCGTTCTTCGAGGGCGCGCAGTACTACCTCGTCGACGCGCTCGAGATCCGCGACGTGCGGCTGGTCTATGCCCCCCACGCCGGCATCGGCGTGTTCGGTGGCGAGGTCGACAACTGGCGCTGGCCCCGACACACCGGCGATTTCTCGATGCTGCGCGCCTACGTGGGCAAGGACGGCCAGCCGGCCGCGCCGTCGCCCGACAACGTCCCCTACGTGCCCCCGCACCACCTGAAGATCGCCACCACGCCGCTGGGCGCCGGCGACTTCGTGATGGTCGCGGGCTACCCCGGCCGCACCAACCGATTGAGCACCGCCGACGAGGTCAAGGACGCCATGCAGTGGCGCTACCCGCGGGACATCGAGCGCTACGGCGAGACCATCGCGCTGCTCGAGTCGATCGGCAAGCGCAAGCCCGAGCTCGCGATCAAGGCCGCCGGTCGCACCCGCCGACTCGCGAACTACTACACCAACTTCAAGGGCATGCTCGAGGGGCTCGAGAAGGGCGGCCTCGCCGAGCGCAAGGCCACCCACGAGGCCGAGCTGCGCACCTGGATCGAGGCCGACGCCGCGCGCAAGGCCAAGTGGGGCACCGTGCTCGACGAGCTCGCGGCGATGGACGCCGAGTACCGCAAGACGCGGGATCACGACGCCGCGCTGCGCGAGATCGGCGAGTCCAGCGGGCTGTTCGGTGCGGTGCTCGGCCTCGCGGTGATGCTCGACACGCCCGAGGTGCCGCGCGCCGAGCTGCAGGCCAACGTCGACGGCGCCGCGAACTCGCTCGAGCCCGAGCTCGACCGCCCGCTGCTCCAGCTCGCGCTCACCCGCGCCGCGCGACTGCCCGACGACAGCCGGCCCGACGACGTGATGGTCGCACTGCTCGGCCCCCGCAAGGGCAAGCAGACCACGCAGGCGTGGATCGAGTCCGGCGTGGCGAAGCTGTACGCCAAGACCAAGCTCACCGATCCGCGCTTCCGCACCAAGCTGGCGGCGGCCAAGGACGCCGCCGCGATGGCGAAGCTGCCCGATCCATTCGTGAAGGCCGCGGTCGCGGTGCGCACCGCCTACGGCGATGCACGCAGCCGCGACGAGGCACGGCTCGGGAACATGTCGCGGCTGCGTCCGCAGTTCGTGGCCGCACTGCGCGAGTGGAGCAAGGTGCCGCTCGCGCCCGACGCGAACAGCACGCTGCGCATCACCTACGGCACCGTGAAGGGCTACAAGCCGACCGCCGAGGCGGCCGCCTACGAGCCCTTCACCACGCTGTCGCAGATGGTCGCGAAGCACACCGGCACCGAGCCCTTCGACGCGCCGCCGACCCTGCTCGCGGCGGCCAAGGCCGCCAAGGGCCGCTACCTCGTGCCCGAGCTCGGCGACGTGCCGCTCGACTTCCTCGCCGATCTCGACATCACCGGTGGCAACTCCGGCTCGGCCACCCTCAATGCCAAGGGCGAGCTGGTCGGGCTGGCGTTCGACGGCAACTACGAGTCGATCGCCTCGAACTGGTTGTTCATCCCCGGCATCACGCGCTCGATCCACGTCGACATCCGCTTCGTGCAGTGGGTGCTGGACGCGGTCGACGACGGTGATCACCTGCTGCTCGAGATGGGCGTCACACCCGAGCTGGTCGCCGCCGCCAGCGGAGCCACCGGCGAGCAGCCCGCGCCGGCGCAGGCCGTGCAGCCGGAGCAGCCCGCGGTGCCCGAGCCGCCCGCCGACGCGCCCGCCCCGGTCGCGCCCTGAGCACGCGGGCCCGCCCGCCTCGACGTCCCCGCGTCCGTGGTTCCGATCGCGGACGCGCTGCATCGCGGCGCTCCGCCGGCGCGCCCCCAACTTGGGCCGAAGGCTTGCGGCGCCCCGCGGCCACCTTTACGGCCACATCATGCACACCGGACCCGATGCGGTTCCCCTCGTCATCGCCGAGATCGGCTGCAACCACAAGGGCGACTTCGCGCTGGCGAAGGAGTTGGTGCAGACCGCAGCACAGTTCTGTCGCGTCGACGCGGTGAAGTTCCAGAAGCGCACGCCGCGGGAGCTGCTGTCGCCCGAGCAGTACGACGCGCCGCACCCCGATCCTGCGCACGCCTACGGTCGCACCTACGGCGAGCACCGCGAGTTCCTCGAGCTCACCGTCGATCAACACGCCGAGCTCAAGACGCTCTGCGAGACGCTCGGCATCGACTACTCGAGCAGCGCGTGGGACCTGACGTCGGCCAAGGAGATCGCGTCGCTGCAGCCGTCGTGGATCAAGATCCCGAGCGCGTGCAACACCGACTACGCGATGCTCGAGTGGCTGTGTGAGCACTATGCCGGTGGTCTCCACGTCAGCCTCGGCATGACCACCAAGCCCGAAGAGCGCACGCTGATGGAGCTGCTCGAGGCCCACGGCCGGCTCGGCGACACCGTGCTGTACTCGTGCACGTCGGGCTATCCGGTCGCGATGGAAGACCTGTGTCTGCTGGAGATTTCGCGGCTCGCCGACGACTACGGCGATCGTGTGGCGGCGATCGGGTTCTCCGGTCATCACCTCGGCATCGCGGCCGACATCGCCGCCATCACGCTGGGCGCGGCGTGGGTGGAGCGGCACTTCACCCTCGATCGCACGTGGAAGGGCACCGACCACGCGGCCTCGCTCGAGCCCGATGGCATGCGTCGGCTCTGTCGCGACGTGCGTAACGTCGCCGGCGCGCTGCGGTTCCGCGACGAGGAGATCCTCGAGGTCGAGCGGGCCGCCCGCTCGAAGCTGAAGCACGTCGCGCGGCCGCGCTTGATCAAGGCCGCGTAGACGCGACGCTACAGCGTGTCCATGATCTGCATCGCGAGCTCGCAGTACGGATTCAGCTCCAGCGCGCGATCGAGGGCCTCGCGTGCACGGTCCGGCTGGCGCAGCGCGCTGTAGATTGCGCCGCGGTACGCGTGCACGAGGTCGAGGCTCGGGTCCATGGTCTGCGCGTAGTCCAGTAGCTCGAGCGCGTGGTCGGCGGTCTCGCGATCGCCACCGGAGGCCTGGAAGCGCGCGTAGGCCAACATCGCGTGCAGCTCGGCGACGTCGAAGCCGCTGTCGTAGGCTTCCTCGAGCAGCCCGACCGCCTGCGCCCAGTCGGCGCCTGCCATCGCGATCTCGGCCTCGTTGAAGCGCACGGCGCCGATCATCTCGGGGTTGGCGTCC
>WBZX01001937.1_pt1 | contig 14737 bp, 12 predicted proteins | sample 5204211 | NCBI WGS metagenome assembly WBZX01 (sample SAMN12344362, study PRJNA552823) | activated sludge metagenome | biome: Activated sludge suspended growth; feature: Nitrification reactor; material: Wastewater; isolation source: activated sludge from nitrification reactor of wastewater...
TGATGAAATGGTGCAGCACACCAGGCCGAGTCCACGGCGGCGCCACGATAGGAAGAGCTGGAGTACCTCCTTGCTGGGATCCCTCACGTGACCGGTGACATCGAGGTGATGCCATCGGTTTCGCTCACCGCGAGAGGAGCAACGGCGACCGTTCACCCGGGGATGGGGGGGCGGTTGGGTCAGCTCGACCTTGGGTTCGGGCCGCTGCTTAGGTCGCACGCACCCGAGCTCGGATGGGACGAGTGGGGTTGTTATCCGCTTGTCCCTTGGTCCAACCGGCTTCCGGGCGGGAGGCTTCGCTTTGGTGGGGTGGCAGCCGACTTCCCACCGAACTGCGCTGACGGCAGCGCCATCCATGGACTGGTTGCTTCGCGTCCGTGGAAGGTCGAGGCCAGCTCCGGCCACGCCATCAGCCTGATCGTCGACGTGGTCGACGGGCCCTACCGCCTCCGCGCCTCCCTGTCCTACGAACTCGAACCCCGAGGATTGGGGCTCTCGTTGTCTGTCATCAACACGGGAACCGAGCCGGTTCCGGTCGGGATCGGCATCCACCCGTGGTTTCGGTCCGCCCCGGTTTCGTTACCGGCGGAACGGCGCTGGCCCGGTGAGCCGATGCCGACGGGGCGGCCCGTGCCCGTCGAGGGACGTTACGACCTGAGGCGCGGGGCCCGCCCCGAACCGATGGACTGTTGCCTCACCGCGCTCACCGCAGCGACGGCCACGATCGGGGACCTGGCCCTGACCTGGGACGGCCCGGTGACCGACGTGGTTGTGTTCAGCGGTGTTCCCGGGTGGGTGTGCGTCGAACCGGTCACCATGGCCAACGGCGCCTTCGGCCTACCACCGGGCGACGCCGCCGCTCACGGTGGCCGGTTCCTGCCGCCAAGGGAGTCCCTCGCCGTCAGCTACCGGTTCGATGCTCTCACCTAGGCGTCTTGGCGTCGCGTCCAGCCTGCTTGCGCTTGTTGGAGCTACGGGTCAATGGGAGAAAAGATGAGCATGATGCCGTACCATGCGCATCATGCGCACCACCGTTTCGATCGACGATCACCTGCTCGCGCAAGCCAGAGATCAGGCTCGACGGAGCGGGGTGCCGTTGGGTACCGTCATCGAGGATGCCCTTCGGATGCAGTTCGCTCGTGTCGCTCCCGGTTCGGCGCCCGAGATCCCGGTGTTCGCTGGTACCGGCGTTCACCCTGGGGTAGATCTCACCTCCAACCGGGCGCTGCGCGACCTGCTCGATGAGGGAACGGACCTGGACCAGCGGCGATGATCCTTCTCGACACCAACGTGGTGCTTGCCGCTCAGCGATCCGACCACCCCCATCACGGTGTTGCTCGGCCGTGGCTGGCTCACATCGTTGATCGGCGAAAGAGCTTCGGGGTTCGAGGGATCAGCTCTCAGCGGGTGAACGGGTAGGCGAGCTGGCTCAGATAGCCGGCGTCGGGCACGGGATCATCGACGCCATAGGCGGTCGGCCACCGGTTGGACGGCAGGTAGGCGGTACCGAACAGCACGTCCACAACCGGAAACGGTGAGAAGTTGCGATCCATCGGGACCTCGACAGGAGCTCCCTCCACGTCACGGGAACTCAGGGCGTGGTGCCAGTGGTGCCACTCGGGATTGGGGATGACCCACCGCAGTCCCGGCAGCCGAAGCCGGACGTTCGAATGGTCCAAGAAGGGGCCGACGGCAAAGAACAAGGCCCACGCCCCGAAGGTGGAGCGGTCGAAACCGAGCAGGAAGAGCGGTGCACCGGTACAGGCGGCGGCGAACACGGCATCGACGGGTGGAGACGAGCCGACGCCAACCAGTCCAACTGCTCTGAGCTGTGGTGGACGGCGTGGAACTTCCACAGCCACCCAACCGTGTGGGTCCAGCGGTGAGACCAGTAGCGGGTGATGGCGACAACGGCGATCGCCATGGAGAACCGAACCGCGGCTGGTTGGCTCGCGGCCAGCTCCCGCAGCGCTTCCAGCCCGGGAACCACTCCGAGCCGAGTGGCGATCACCAGAGGGGCGAACACCACCACGGTGCCGACGGCGATGAACAGGTAGTTGACGAAGAAGTGGGTTACGTCGGTGGCCCAGCCGGTGCGGAACACCCGCTGGGGGTGAAGGCTCCAGCGCTTCTCGGCTACCGAGAACACGCCGAGCAGGACGCTGAATCCGATGAGAGCGGGAACTCGGGCGGCCATGGCGACCACCATGAGTGCTCCGGTGACGAGGAGCCCGACGATTCGTGACCATCTCATGGGGTGATTGTGAACGAACAACCTGTGAGTGGGCTGTGAATCGAACGGCTAGTCCGCTCGGGCCCTACGCGGTGAAGCGGACGAGGGCCAGGGCCAACACGAAGGCGGTTTCGGTGGGGATGGCCAGGCGGGTGTAGGGGTCATCGGCAGCGCGGTCCACGACGGTGCCCACCACCCGGGTGGTCAGGACGGCGCCGGCCAGGAACAGCACACCGGTGAGTGCCTCCAGCTCCAGGCCTCGACTCCACAGGTAGGCCGCGAACCCGGCCAGGCCCCATGACACGGCGCCGTAGTAGCAGCGGATCTCGGTCTTGCCGGCAGGCCGAACCCAGGCCAGGCCGAAGCGGTCGGCCAATTCGGGCCGGACCAAGAAGCCGAGACCGAACACCACGAAGTATCCGATGGCTCCGACCACTGCGAACTCGACGGCAGACATGGCCGACATCCTGCCCGGTGGCGGGTCAGCCGGTGTAACGAGCTCCTCCCGATACCGGGGTGGCGGGTGCGGCCGCTGGCGGTGGAGGCGTGGATGGCGGCGGCGACCCGGGGGATCGGGCGTCGACCTCGGTGACGTGGGCCACCGAGATGGTGCCGTCGGGGACGGAGGCGTCGCTGACCACCTTGTAGGTGGCCACCAACCGCTCGGCGGTCACGTCGACCACGGTGTAGCCCCGCTGGCGGGCGTTCACGTACTCGACCCAGGGGAGCGGGCGTACCAGGCCTTCGGCGGCGTCGACGAGGTCGGCGGGGAACGTCGATGCCACCGAGGTCCCGACCAGTTCGGTTCCGATCCGGGGGCTGGTCACGTCTTCGAGGTCGTGATGGAGGTGAGCGACTCCGGCGGCGTGGATGTCGCCGGTGCAGATCACCGGGTTCGGTCGACGGCGCAACATCTCCCACACTTCCTGGCGGCTCTCGGGGTAGCCATCCCACTGGTCCAAGTTGAAGAACGGACCGAACGGCATGGGGGCGAACACGGTCTGTTGGCCGACCACGTCCCACACTGAAGTCGAAGTCTCCAGCCCGTCACCGAGCCAGGCGGTCTGGTTGGCGCCGAGCATGGTCCGTCCCGAGCCGACCCGGTCAGGACAGTCGGTGATGGCCCCATCACACGGCGCCGGATCGCGGTACTGGCGGCCGTCGAGCATGTGGAACGTGACCAGGTTCCCCCACGAGAACCGGCGGTAGATCCGCAGGTCAGGACCGGTCGGAGCGTCGAGGCGGACGGGGATGTGCTCGAACCAGGCTCGGTAGCCGGCGGTACGGCGGGCCAGGATCTGCTCGGCGCTCTGGTCGTTCTGGCCGACGTCGCCGGCGTAGTTGTTGTCGACCTCATGGTCGTCCCACACCGCCACCATGGGGGCAGCGTGGTGGGCGGCCTGGAGGTCGGCGTCACCCTTGTAGACGGCGTAGCGGTTCCGGTAGTCGTCGAGGGTGAAGATCTCGGTCTCCCCCTGGGAACGGACCGGACCGGTGGCGGCGTTCTCGTAGATGTAGTCACCGAGGTGCAGCCACAGGTCGACGCCTTCGGCGGCGAGACCCCGCAGCGCGGTGTAGTAGCCCGACGCGAAGTTCTGGCACGACACGAACCCGAACCGCAGGGGAGCGGTACCCGAGGCCGGCAGAGTGCGGCCACGGGCGACGGGGCTGTCGAAGCCGTCGGCGCTGAAGCGGACCCACCACTCCGCGTCGGGCTCCAGCCCGTCGATGTCCACGTGGACGGTGTGGGCCAGCTCGGCGACGGCGTTGGCCGTGCCGCGGCGGACGACCGAAGCGAACCCGGGGTCGGCTGCCACCTCCCAGGCCACGGCCACCGGATCAGACGCCATCCCGCCACCGTTGGTCGGGTCGGGAGCAAGGCGGGTCCAGGCCACGAAACCGGTGGCGGTGGGGTCGCCGGTGGCGGCACCGAGGGTGAACGGGTCGGCCCCGATCCTGGCGGTTCGAGTGGCGACGGGCAGGGCGAGCCCAGCGGCCTGGATCCGCAGGGTGGCGACGGTGGCGGCCGCCCCCACGATCAACGAGCGACGACCGATTGTTTCCATGCCTCGGATGGTTTCACATCGGCCCGGTCGGTGCTTCGACAGCCAACCTCAGGGATGGTCGCGCAGGTCCTCCTTCCAGCTCCGGAACCGGTGGTGCACGGTTCCGCTGGGGCCGGTGCCGGTCGCCGTCCCGTCGGCGTGGAGGCGGAAGGTCACCACGGCGGGAGCGGTCCCGGAGCCGGCATCGGTACCGGCGTCCAGGCTGTCGATGTGGGCGGCCCAGTAGCGGGCGTCGGCCTTGGTGGCCGGTCCGGCCCGCCACAGGAGCCAGGGTCCGATCCGGCGCTTGTACTGGGCTTCGGGGGAACCGGGCAGGTCGTCGCCCAGATGCAACAGGTCATCGGGGGCTTCGACCCAGGCACGAGCGGGGATCGAGCGGTCCCGTTGTGGCGTGGCGGGCAGGTCAGCGGTGTGGATGGGCCGGTCGTCGATCGGCCGCTCGTGGTAGGGCAGCGCATCACCGGTGTTGTCCATCGACCGAACGTAGCGGGCAAGCAGGTACTGATCGTCAGGTGGACTGAATCGTTAGGTGGGAGGCGTGTGCAACCGGGAGACTGGGGCAGTGAAACGCGGAAACGACACAGATGCCGCGGTCGACCTCGTGGTGACCGATCTTGACGGGACCCTGTGGCACACCGACGATCACGTGGACCCCGACGTGGTGGCTGCGTTCCTGCGACTGCAGGCGGCGGGGGTGCCGGTGCTGGTGGCTACCGGTCGGCGCATCGACAGCAGTCGACGTCCCCTGGCCGCGGTTGGTCTGGCCCCGCCCGCCGTGGTGCTCAACGGGGCGCTGGGCCTGGACCTGGCGACGGGCGTCCGGTTCCACCGGGCCCCGTACCGGCAGGGCGAGGCGGCCGCAGTGCTGGAAGCCTTCACCCGGGTGGGACTCCAGCCGGTGGTCCACGTAGACGGGGGAGAGGTCGACGGGATCCACGCCTTGCTGGGCCCGGCGCCGACCACCCACCCCGAACACGCCGCCAGCTTCGGCGACACCGCGCTAGTCGGCGACCTAGCTGCCAACCTCGACCGCTACCCGGTGTTGGGGTTCTCGGTCATCGGCGTCGACCACGCCGCCTGCGTGGCGGCCCGGGACGCGGTCGGCGACTCCTCCGAACCACATCTCGACCGGTCGCTCGACTATCCCGGTCTGGCCACCCTCACGGTGGCACCCAGCGGCCAGTCCAAGTGGGACGGGGTGCTGGCCTACTGCGCCGCTCACGATCTGGACTCGACCCGGGTGCTGGCGTTGGGCGACGGCAGCAACGACCTGGAACTGCTCGACAACGCCGCGGTGGCCCTTGTTCCCAAGGTGGCCCACCGCGAGGCGCTGGCCCGAGCCGACCACGTGATCCCCGCGGCCGCCGAAGGTGGCTGGGTCCAGGTCTTGGATCACATCTGGACCTGATCACCGGCTTGTTCAACCGACATCGTTTGCGCTGTGGCGAGCTTGCGAGCCACTGGGCAAACGCCGTCGAGCCCCCGCAACGAAGTGAGGACCAGGCTTGACGGAACCAGAAATCGTCCGCCGAAGGCGGCCCACGAGAACTGGGCCGCGTGTAGTTGTACAGATACGTCAGCCGGAGGCTGAGTCAGAATTGCGGCGCGACCCCGAAGGGGTCTGATGCGTGTGTGGTGCAAGAGGACGGGAGCCCCATGGACGACTTCGCGGAACTGGTGAGGGGGGAGAGCCGGGGGCTGATCGCGGCCGTCCAGGCCATCGTCGGTGATCGGGCCCGGGCCGAGGAGATCGTCCAGGACGCCTTCGAGAAGGGCTACCGGCGGTGGTGGCGGGTGTCTCGCCTCGACCGACCGGGGGCATGGGTCCGGCGGGTGGCCATCAACGAGGCCATCTCGGTGGGACGGCGCCGGGCCAGCGAAGACCGAGCGGTGGCCCGTCTCACCGCCCTGGCGTCCACCGGGCCGGGTTCGGACCCGCTGGCCGCGCTCGACGACGAGGGGGTGTGGGCTGCGGTTCGGGCCCTGCCCGATGATCAGGCGTCGGCGGTGGCCCTTCGCTACGGCGCCGACCTGGGCATCGACGACATCGCCCAGACGCTGGGGGTGAGTGTTCCCGCGGTCAAGTCCCTCCTCCATCGGGGTCGTGCCTCGCTGCGCGGTTCCGAACAGTTGCAGTCCTACGTGTCTTGAAGGCAGGTGTGTCATGAACGACAACCCAACCCCCGATCCCGCTCAGAACCCGACCGAAGACCACGATCCGGTGCTCGACGGGGCCGGGGCCCGGTTGCGCGAGGAGGTGCAGCCCTTGACGCCCGCCGAGGTGGAGGCGGCCGTGCTCAAGCGACGGTCGAGGCGGCTGGGGGCGGTGTCGCTGGTGTCGCTGGTGGTGGTGGCGGTGCTGGCGGCGACAGTGGTGGCCCAGCGGGGTGGAGACAAGGACAGCGGAGACGGTGCGGGGGTCGACGGAAGGGCCAGCGCCGCCGAGGTGGAAGAGCTGCTGGCCGGGCTGGGCGACCAACCGGTGGATCCAACCAAGGTCCGCCTGGTCAGCACCGTCACCACCTTCGCCGACTGCGACGCGCTGGTGGCAGACCTGCGCCGGGTCGGGGCCCAACACGTCGGTAGCCGCGGCTTCGGGGCCGGCGTGGGCGGGTGGCCCATGGTCAACTTCAACACCGTGGGTATGGCAATCGAAGGAGCGGCCGACAGCGTTGGGGGAGCGCCGATGGCCAGGCAGGACTCGAAGCTGGCCTACACGGGGCCGGGCGATGAATCCACGCTGGGGACCAACGTCCAGGTGGCCGGGGTCGACGAACTGGACTCGGTCAAAGCCGTCGGTGACCTGATCTATGACCTGGACGGCCGTGGCAACCTGCGCATCACCGACGGACGCAGCCTCGAGGTCCGTTCGCTTCTCGACGTGACGCCGGGGGAGGACCCGACCGACGAGAAGATCCGTGAGGGCTTCTCGCCCACGGCGACCGTCAGCCAGGTCCTGGTCGGTGACGGCAGGGTGGCGGTGTTCGGCGAAGAGTACGAGGTGTCCGAGCCGATCCCCGGTGACCCGTCGGCCACCCAGGCCAGCACCCCGTACATGACGGTGACCATGGTCGACGTCTCCGACCCGGCCGAGCCCAAGGTCACCGATCGGGTTCGCTTGGAGGGGACACTGGTTTCGGCCCGCCTCGTCGGCGGCCAGATCAGACTGGTGACCACCTCCAACCTGGCCGACTTGGGGTTCGTGGTCCCCACCACTCCCGCGGCGGTGCCGATCGCCCTCGACCAGAACCGCCGGACGGTGGCGGGCTCCGCTATCTCGGACTGGATCCCCGACTGGCAGCGCAGCGGAGACGCACCCCAACCGCTGGTCCCCTGCGAGCGGGTACATGTGCCCGACACCTTTGCCGGGGTGGCCATGACCTCAATGGTCGCTTTCCCGTTGTCCGGACGCTTCGAACCGGCGGCGACCTCGATCCTGGCCCCTGGCACCACCCTCTACGCCGGTCTCGACGTGGTGGCCATCAGCTCGGAGGTGTGGGTCGACCCCATCGACCGCGAGACCAAGAAGTTCGACGACTGGCAGACCGCCATCCACGAGTTCCGCTTCGCTGAGGCCGGCGACGCCCCCACCTACCGGGGGTCGGGGATCATCGACGGGTCGACGGTGGGCCAGTTCGCCTTCGGCGAGGTCGGAGACACCATGGGCGTGGTGTCCTCCAAGGGCACACCTTGGTCCTACAACCCCGAATCGGTGGTGAACCTCACCCTGTTCGGCGCACCCGACCGGGAGGGAGGAACCCTGACCCGGGCCGCCACGTTGGACGACCTGGCCGACGGGCGGGGGGCGGTCAGCGCGGTCCGCTTCCTCGACGGGCGTATCGTCATCTCGACGGGGATCTTCGGTCGGGAGACGCTGGTGATCGACACCACCGACCCGGCGTCACCCCGCCGGGCCGGCCGGGTCACGGTTCCGGGCGAGGTGGGCTACACCCACCCCCTGCCCGACGGCAAGGCCCTGATGATCGGCAGTCGCTCCGACGAAGTGGGGATCGGCAACGACCGCCAACAACGCACCTGGGTCCAGGCCCATCTGCTCGACGTGTCCAACGCCGACGCCCCGGCGGTTCTGGCCACCTGGGAACGCCCCTGGTCGGCCGACATGGTCGCCGGTGACCATCACGCCTTCACCTGGTGGCCGGAGCGGGACCTGGCCATGTGGGGCGTGGTCGACACCAAGTGGAACGGGGGCGACTACCGGATCAACCATGCGGTGGTGCTCAGCGCCTCGGGCGGTCTGAACGAGGTGGCGGCCCCGGCGGCCAGCCAGCCCCCCGAGGTGGCGGCCCCGTGCCCGACCGTGCCGGTGACCGACCCCGAGATCATCTCGATGGTGGGCCCGGACAACCTGCTGCTCCGCTGTGAGCAGGGGAAGCGGGAGGTGGAGTGGCCCCGCTACCAGTGCTACCGCCTCGACGACGACACGGTGGCCATGTACGCGCCAGACCAGGCCGGTAACGGGTCGTTCTTCATGTGCTCCAAGGCTCAGATGCCCACCGTCGGGCGGGTGCTGGTGGTGAAGGGCGTGCCGATCCTGCTCACCGATCAGACCCTGGAGGCCCTCGACCCCCAGACCTTCACCTCCACCAAGGTGGTCTTCCACCCGTCGACGTCGATGGGCTACTTGTGGTGAGCGACGTCCTCGCCGTCGGCGGTCACTCGGATCGCCACAGGCCGACCAGTGAATGGGACATGGCCAGCCCACGCGCCGGTTGGCGCTCGGGGTCGTCGGTGGAGGCATCCCCGGGTTGTGACGGGTCGGCGCCGGGCAGGGGCGGACCGAGGATTCCGTGCACGGTGGGACCGGTGGCTACTGCCCACACCGCGTAGGTGGTCCACAGCCCGTACACCTCTGTGGCCATGATCCTGTTCACGTCCTGGTAGATGCGCTTGCGTTCGGCAGGATCGGCGGTTTCGCGGCCAGCGTCGAGCAGTTCGTTGAGCTCGACATCGTCCCACTTGCCGAAGTTGACCGGGTTGCCGTCGCCGTACCACCACACGTAGTTCTGGTCGGGGTCGCCACCGGGGTAGTTCCGAAACGTCATGGCCTCGAAGCTTCCGACAATGGCCCGGTCGATGAGAGCGGCCTGATCGATGGTCTGCACCTTCACATCGAGTCCCACGGCCTCGGCCTGGCGCTGGATCTGTTCGGTGCTGCGAATGGTGGCCGGGTTGGTGGAACAGGTGATCGTGAACGACCCGTCGTCACCGGTGTCGGCGCGGTACTCGGCGATCAGCTTCTTGGCGGCCTCGGGGTCGTATTCGGGGAACCCGGCATCTTCCAGGTATCCCATCGACCCGGGGCCGAACGGTCCCGACGCCACTTCGGGCAGTCCGGCGTTGAGGCGTCGGTTGTTGTCTGCCCGGTTGGCGGCGTGGGCTAGCGCCTTGCGCATACGGACGTCGTTGAACGGCGGGATGCTGGTGTTGAACTGGATGAAGTTCACCTCGGCCTGGTCGTCTGACACCAACATGTTGGCCTTGCCGTCGTCTCGCAGTTCCCGCAGGGTGTTGCGAATCCGGTCGGCCTCGTCGATGTGGAGGATGTCCACGTTGCCGGCCTCGAGCGAGTTGATGCGCACGCTCCCGTCGGGGATCGGTCGGAACTCGATGGAATCCACATAGGGGTAGGGCTCGCCATCGGGGGCGATCTGCCAGTAGTCGGGGTTGCGTTCACCCACGACCTTTTGGTTCTTGGTCCAGCTCACGAACTTGAACGGACCGGTACCGATGGGGTTGGTGGCGCACGCCTCGCCGGGGGCATCGAGCTGGGCCTGGGCCATGATCCCCAGCCGAGACGAGGCGAACAAGATGGCCTCCATGCTCACCCACGGCCTTTTGGCCACGATCTCCACCGTCAGGTCGTCGACCACCCGGACCTCAGCGATGTCTTGGAGCACGAAGCTGAACAGCAACGAGTTTCGGCCCTCGTACTTGCCTCGGAAGGCGTCGAGGTTGTTCTTGACCACGGTGGCGTCAAGGGCGGTGCCGTCGTGGAACTCGATACCTTGACGCAGCTTCACCGTCCAAACCGACTGGTCCTGGTTGGGCGTTACGGACTCGGCCAGGTAGGGGGAGAAGCCGCCAGCGGCGTTGGGGACAGTGAGCGTGTCATAGAAGGCGCGGGCCACGGTCATACCAGCAATGGCGAGCTGAGACTCGGCCAGGCAGAACCCGGCGCTGGACTCGGCTTCGATGCCGTAGACCAAGGTCCCGCCCCGCTTGGGGTCACCGGCCTCAGCCAGCCCCGATTCGCCGGCCTCGGCGTTGAGCGCCAGGCTCTTGCGGGCTTGGGCTCCGTCGGTCGAGGTGGTTGCGTCGTCGGAGGAAGCTCCGCCGCACGCGGTCAACGCCGTCAGGGCTCCCACCATGAGGGCGGCGGAAATCCGGGTACCGCGAAGCGGTCGGATCTGACGATTCATCTGGATGTCCCCTTGTGTGGCCAGTGGTTACGGTCCCCCCGCAGCCTGGCGGTGCCGACCGTAACCCACCACCGCCTCGTAGGTGGGCGCTACTGCTCCATCCACATTCCCAAGAGGGGATGGGCGGTGGCCAGGCCGGTCGAGGGCTGACGGGCCGGGTCGTCGGTGGTGGCCGGACCGGGCTGGGACGGGTCCTCGCCCGGAAGAGGTGGCCCCAGCACGTTGTGGACGTTCGACCCGAGGGCGATGGCCCAAAGTGCGTAGGTGTTCCACAGGCCGTAGACCTTGGTGGCCATGATCCGATTGACGTCCTGGTAGATCTTCCTGCGGGCCGCGGGGTCGGCGGTCTGGCGGCCCTCATCGAGCAGTGAGTTCAGTTCGGAGTCGTCCCAGCGGCCGAAGTTCACCAGGTTGTCTTTGCCGTACCACCACACGTAGTTCTCGTCGGGGTCGCCGCCGGGAAAGTTGCGAAACACCATGCCCTCGTACTCGCCGGCGATGGCCCGGTCGATCAGGGCGGACTGGTCGACGGACTGTATGGTCACCTTCAGTCCCACCGCCTCGGCCTGGCGCTGGATCTGCTCGGCGTTGCGCTTGTCGGAGGGGGATGGACCCGAGGTGACGATGAACGAGCCGTCGTCCCCGGTGTCTGATCGGTACTGCTCGATCAACTTGCGGGCCGCGGCCGGGTCATAGGCCGGCATCCCGGCGTCGGCCAGGTAACCCATCGAACCCGGCCCCATCGGCCCCGACGCCACCTGGAGAACCCCGGCGTTCAGGCGTTGGTTGTTCCCGTCGCGGTCCACGGCGTGGGCCAGCGCCTGGCGCATCCGCAAATCGTTGAACGGGGGGATGGACGTGTTGAGCTGGAGGAAGTTGACCTCGGCCTGGTCGTCGGAGACGAACAGGTTGATCTTGCCCTCATCGCGCAGCGGGACCAGCGAGGTCTTGATCGGATCACCTTCGTCCATGTGCACTGCGCTCACATCGCCCGCTTCCACGGCGTTGACCCGCACGCTGTCGTCGGGGATGGGACGGAAGGTGATGGTGTCGACGTAGGGGTAGGGCTGGCCGTCGGGGGCGATCTGCCAGTAGCCGGGGTTGGCCTCGCCCTTGAGCTCCTGGTTCTTCGTCCAGCTCACGAACCGGAACGGACCGGTACCGATCGGCTTGTCGGCGCAGTCGGTCGCCGAGGCATCGAGTTGAGCCTGCGCCATGATCCCCAGCCGGGCCGACGAGAACAGGTAGGCGGGGAAGCTGACCCACGGCCGCTTGGTAGTGACCTCGACGGTGAGGGGGTCGACCACCTTGGTGTCAGATACATCCGAGAGGATGAAGGCGAACAACAACGAAGACCGTCCGGGGTATTGCCCCCGGTAGACATCCAGGTTGTTCTTCACCACGGTGGCGTCGAGCGGGCTGCCGTCGTGGAAGGAGATGTCGGGGCGCAGCTTGATCGTCCACGACGTGAAGTCGTCGTTGGGCGTTACCGACTGAGCCAGGTACGGGACGTATTCGCCGGCAGCGTTGGGAACGGTGAGCGTGTCGTAGAAGGCCCGGGCCACGGTCATGCCCGAGATGGCGAGCTGGGCTTCGGACAGGCAGTAACCGGCCGTCGACTCCGATTCCAGGCCGTAGACGAGGTCACCGCCCCGCTGAGGTTCCCCGGCCTCGCTCAACCCCGACTCACCAGCGGCGGCATTCAGCCCCAGGCTGCGACGGGCCTTGGCGTCGTCGGCGGCCGACTTGTTCCCCTTGTCTGACGACGCCCCCCCGCAGGCGGTAACGCCGATCAGGCAAGCGGCCACAACGGCGGCGGTCATGTGACGACGGCGTGAAATGGAGGTGCGTGAGCTCATCGGCGTGTCCCCGTGTGATCAGCGGTCGGGGCCCTGAGGGGCAGATCCTCAAGACGAGCAGGACCGTAGCTGAGGGTCGTGCCGTGCACGCATCAGCGGGCCTCGATGTCGCGTCGCTCGAACCCCCACATCCCGATGACGGTGAGAACGCCGGCCAGAAGCAACAACCAGAACACCGATGCCCAGTTCACCGCTTCGGCCGGAACCCCGGCGAGGTGCGTGAACGGCGAGACCTGACGAACCCATTGGGGCAGGCGGAGGACCTCGGCCAGGATGGCCACGACCGTCACCGCCCCCAGCACTCCCCACGCCATCGGTACCGTCCGCGGTCGCCAGCCGTAGAGCACAACCGCGATCGAGCCGATCACGGCCACCGCCGGCAACGTCGCCACTCCGGCGGCGGTCAATCGGGTGATCTGATCCCCGTTGCCGGTGGTGGCAGCGGTGGACAGCCCCGTCCCCAGACCAGAGGAGATGGTGGCCAGCACGGCCCCGAGGCCGGCGACCACCAGATAGGACCCCAGCCACTGCTTCCTTCCGATCGCCGAGGCCAGCACCACCTCGACGCGCGACGCCGACTCCTCGTGGTGGGGAACCGATATGGCCGAGATCAGGTATCCGGACACCATCAGGGCCTGCATGACCATCACCGTGACCAGATAGGAGTCGGCGGCCGTGGCTCCGGCGGCTTGCCCCAACAGGTCGACGTAGATCGGGTTCTCCCGCATCATCTGCTCGATGTCGTCGGTCACCGAGCCGTACACGGCACCGAGAACGAACATGCCCGCGGTCCACGATGCGATCGTCCAGCGGTGGAGGTGGAGCACGAACCCGATCGGGTGTCGCAGGCTCGGCCCGGCATGCTCGGGGCCAGCGCCGGGCACGAGTCGCCCCGAACCCAGGTCGCGTCGGGTGGACAGCCAAATCCCGACCACCACCATCACCACACCGAACGCGACCGCCAGCCCCAGCACCCACCATCGTTCGTTGGCGAAGGCACGAACGCTCAAGGGCCACGACAGGGGAGACAGCCAGCGGAGCGGGCTTCTGGCCGTGTCCGCTGCCGCTCGCACCACGAAGGCCAAGCCGAGGACCGACGACGCCAAACCCAAAGAGCCGCGCCCGGTACCAGCCAACTGCGCCGCCACCAGGGCGACGCCCACGAACATCCAGCCCATGACCAGATACGACAGGGCCAGCGCGGTCGACCCGGGGACCGGGTAGCCGAGCAACACGAACCCGAGGCCACAGCCGGTGGCCAGCACTACGTGGGCGGCGGTGACGATCCCGATGGTGGCCGCCGACACGGCGTGGCGGCCGACCACGGCCGAACGCAACAGGTCTGCCCGTTCGGCGTCTTCCTCGGCTCGGGTATGACGGTTCACCAGGAACACCGACATGAGCCCCACCGTCACCAGTCCCCAGAGTTGGACCTCGTTGACCAGGATCACCCCGATGTTGGGATCGTCCAGGCCGTAGCCAGGACCGGCGAACGCGGCCAGGGCCGGGTTGTCGCTCATCACTGCGCCGTAGGAATCGATGGCGGCCTGATCGGGGTAGGTGGCCAGCAGCGATGCCGCCGACCCCACGATCACCACCACCGTCACGCCCACCCACACCGCCAGTCGCACCCGGTCCAGGCGCAGGATCAGCCTGGTGATCCGGGCCAGGCCAACCAGTGTTCCATCGGCGACCGTCACGGGGACCTTCACGGCGACCGGGTCGGTACCCCGGCGTCGTTCAACTCGTCGCCGTAGTGCCGCAAGAACAGTTCCTCCAGGGTCGGAGGCTGGCTGACCAGTGCGGTGACCCCCAGCGGCGCGAGCCTGGCGATCACCGTCTCGAGGGCGTCGCGGTCCACGCTCATGGTGGTCCGCCTTCCATCTACGACCAGGTCGTGCACGCCTTCGGTACCAGACAGTGTCTCGACTGGCTCTCTGGTCTCGACGGTGATCGAGGTGCGGGTCAGGTGGCGAAGCTCGGCCAAGGTGCCGCTCTGCACCGTGCGGCCATCTCGGATGATGGTGACCCGGTCGCAGAGGGTCTCGACCTCAGCCAGGATGTGACTGGACAGGAGCACGGTGCGCCCAGCCTGGTTCAGCTCCACGATCAGCTCCTGGAACAAGGCCTCCATGAGCG
>WBZX01001938.1_pt1 | contig 14734 bp, 9 predicted proteins | sample 5204211 | NCBI WGS metagenome assembly WBZX01 (sample SAMN12344362, study PRJNA552823) | activated sludge metagenome | biome: Activated sludge suspended growth; feature: Nitrification reactor; material: Wastewater; isolation source: activated sludge from nitrification reactor of wastewater treatment...
TCCGGAATGCCTTGCCGGAGGAAAGTTGATAGACCGTGAGATCTTTACATGTGACGGAGATATCGATGAGCTCAGGCGCCAGCTCCGCGTGCTTCATCCCGAATGGAGTGAGGAGATGATAGAGGCTGATGCAGAGAAGAAGACTATAGTCCTGGAGAAGACAACACCACAACTGATCTCCTGGCAGGACTGGGTCTGGCCTGCCGCAGATGGAGATTACTGCAGGTTTATCGGATACGGCTCAAAGGAAATGTTTGCTGCGCTGGCCCCCGGGACAAATGGGCAGGAATTGTTTAAGAACTCCCTTTATTACACCGTAGATGAAGATGTTGATGACGATGAGCTCTGGGAGGAGGTATTGCCGGACGAAGACATCACAGACTATAATGACAGTGCTGAATTGCCTGTGCTCTTTTATGTGTTCAGGAGTCTGCACTCGGATCGGATTGTCACTGTGTGGGATAGTAATTGAAGCGATGTGAAAATTTAAATATGATAATAGCCCCTGCCTTAGTCAGTGATTTAAGCCAATTCTGAATACAATAATTACCCCTGGCTTTAGCCAGGGGATTAGGCATTGACGACTTTCGGCTTTAGCCGCAACCAAGGTATGGGCTAAAGCCCTGGATTTAATTCCCTCCTTGACCCCGGCTTAAAAGCCGGGGCAATTAATGAATATGACAGGATAATCTCGTTCTTGACCAAAGTTTGAAAACCGGGACAATTATTAGATATAAAATGAATTGTCTGCCATGACAATTCTAAAGTTGATATATTGGGCACCTTTCATTGGATGATGCACATCATCCAATGTCGTTTTTACCACCTTTTATCCACACCACCATGATTAACTCTTGCTATAGATTCACCAGGATATTTCGCTTTGCCGTGTTCCTTTTGCTGCTGGGCTTTGCCAGTGCATCAAACGGACAATGTTGCACCTACACCCTGAGTATGCAGGACTCCTATGGGGATGGGTGGAATGGAGGATACCTCGAAGTGTTTAAAAACGGAGTATCGCTCGGCAATTTCTGGGGCACCGGATTTGGGAGCAATGCCACCATCGAGGTATGTGATCAGGACAGTCTTAGGTTTTTCTATACTCCGGGCATGTACGAAAACGAAAACTTCTTCGAACTCTATAGCCCCGGATGGAAGCTGGTCACCAAAGCAGGGCCTGATATTGCCGCTGGAGATGTGTACATCGCAGAGATGATGTGTGATACGATCGACCTTCCAGGCAATCATCCATGTAATGCAATTCCGATAGATACGATTGCATGCGCACTTGGAGACAATACACCTATGGAGAGTTCAGGCATTCATCCTTACTGTGCAGAGTTTGCAGGCGGTGACATGTGGTATGTCCTCGATGTGCCCCCTTCAGGCAATGTCAGTATCCAGACGGATAGCGGAAGCATCAATGATACAGGGCTTGCCGCCTGGATAGCCGGTGACTGCTCAGGTATCCACCGTATAGGTTGTGATGATGATGCAGGTAACGAAGCCTTTTCGTTCCTGACCTTGTTCAATCTCGATCCCACGCAGAACCTCTATATCCAGGTTTTTGGATATGCAGGTGCCCGCGGGTCCTTCAGGTTATGTGTCAAGGATCTTGGCGTGGTTACACTGGATAGTTCGGAGCTACCGATTATTTCCATTTTAACTAACGGCCAGGCTATACCAAATGACAACAAGATCGATGCGACAATGCAGATCAGGTACAATGGTCCCGGGACGATCACCCATGTGACTGATGCCCCAAATGAATATGACGGTCATATCGGTATCGAGGTCAGGGGGGCATCATCATCAGGTTATCCCCAGACCCCTTATGGCCTGGAGACACGCACTGTGGATGGGCTCGACAATGATGTGTCGCTGCTCGGCATGCCTGAGGAGAGTGACTGGGTGCTGCTATCCAATTACAATGACCGGTCCCTGGTCAGGAATACACTGAGCTTTAAGCTCTTCGGTGACATGGGGCAATATAGTCCGCGGATGCTACTGGCCGAAGTCCTGCTCGATACGATGTATAAGGGCATCTATGTCTTTGGGGAGAAGATCAAGCGGGATACCAACAGGGTCAATATCGCAAAGCTCAGGCCTGAAGATATCGAAGGCGATGAGCTGACCGGAGGATATATCCTGCAGCAAAACTATTGGGATCCGAGTACCAGTTTCCAATCCAACTATTCACCGATCGATCATCCGGACTTTGATGTTCATTTTGTGTATGAGTATCCCAAGCCGGATGAGATCACAGCGGAACAGAAAACCTATATCGCCTCCTATATCGATAGCCTCGAGACTGCATTGTATAGTGATGATTTTGCTGATCCCGAACTGGGCTACAGGAAATACCTGGATGAAAAGTCGTTTATCGATTATTTCCTGCTCAATGAACTGGCGCGCAGCAATGATGGGTTTAAGAAGAGTGTCTTCTTCCATAAGGACAAGAATTCCAGGGGAGGAAAGCTGAAGGCAGGACCGGGTTGGGATTTTGACTGGGCCTGGAAGACGATGTACGGTTGTGATATCTTTAGTGCCAACGATGGCTCGGGCTGGGCACATCACATCAATGATTGCCCGACAGACAATTATTCCTGTGGCTACTATATCCGGATGTTCCAGGACAGTACCTTCCTGGACGAACTCAAGTGCACCTATACGGATTACCGGGAGACCATCTTTGATACCAGCTACATCTTTAACTATATCGACAGTATGGGAGCGATCGTACAGCATGCCCAGGAGAGACATTTCAAGAAATGGCCTATCCTCGGCATCAGCGGGCCTGCTCCAGAGGTCAATGCTATTGCTACTACCTATGCAGCAGAGCTTGATACCCTAAAGGCGTGGATCTCCTTGCGGCTATCATGGCTGGATGCCAATATGCCAGGGCTGTGTGAGCCTACCACGGCAGTGAGTGGTCCTACCGATGGTCATGATTGGATCCGGTCATATCCTAATCCAACCAGTGGACCACTTCATATCGAGGGCACTTGGCATGGTTCGCTCCCGGTACGGTGTGTGATCTACGACGCCACAGGGCGTGTGGTTGCTGATCGCCGCATGACAGATAGGAATATTTCATTTGATGAAGAGTTGAAGGAGAGTGGGATATACTTTTATTCCCTGACGGATGATGCGGGGCATGGGGAGTATGGGAAGGTGATCAGGATTTGAAAATAATAATTGCCTCTGTCTTTATCAAGCATTTTAAGAGTCGTAGATGTAAATGCATTAATTACCCCTGGCTTTAGCCAGGGGATTAGGGCAATGGAATTTCCGGCTTCAGCCGCAACTGAGGTATGGGCTAAAGCCCGGGATTTATTTCCTGCCTTGACCCCGGCTTGAAAGCCGGGGCAATTATTGAATATAATCAGGTAAAATGCTTTCAGGATTCCTTAGGGTATTCAATGTGAGAAATCAAAGATCAAAATGATAATTACCCCTGGCTTTAGCCAGGGGATTAGGGCAATGGAATTTCCGGCTTCAGCCGCAACTGAGATATGGGCTAAAGCCCGGGATTTATTTCCTGCCTTGACCCCGGCTTGAAAGCCGGGGTAATTATTGAAGTTAACGCTGATGATTTTTATATGGTGCCCAATGCCTTCGCGAAATAGCTTCGGCATTCGAAGGAAGGCTCCCGGAAGTGATGTGACCCTAGAGTATGATTTTTTTATTCCTACCATTCGCAGCCAGAGGCTGCGAATATCATTAGTTTTGAAATAAAATAACAGGCATGATACTCCACATCAAAAACATGGTCTGCAACCGTTGCAAGATGGTCGTAAAGGCTGAGCTTGAAAAGCTGGGCTTTGAACCAACGTCCCTGGAACTTGGAGAGGTCACCTTGGACAGGGCTGTCACCCATGAGGAGAAAGCAAAGATCGATGCACGGCTGCATGAACTTGGATTCGCGCTGATCGATGACAAGAAGAGCACCATGATCGAGCGGATCAAGACCCTGATCGTGGAACTCGTGCACCAGCAAAACAGCGAACTCAAGACCAATCTATCAGAGTATCTCAGCAGCCGGTTACACCATGACTACAATGCGATGACCAACCTTTTTTCGGAAGTGGAAGGGACGACCATCGAAAAGTACTTTATCGCCCAGAAGATCGAGCGGGTAAAGGAACTCCTGGTATATGATGAGCTGACCCTGAGTGAAATTGCCTACCAGCTCAATTATTCCAGTGTAGCCCACCTGAGCAACCAGTTTAAGAAGGTGACCGGGCTGACACCGAGTCACTTTAAGCAAATCCGCGAAGAGAAGCGTAAGTCCCTGGACGAGGTCTAAATCGTGTAAACTTTTCCCACAATAATGTAATGCCATTGCCCCTGAATAGGGCCAACTTTGTAATGGAACCAAAAGCATCCATTTATCATGGCAACTGAAAATAAAAACCCGGTTTATCTCCCATTGGAAGGTATGGACAGTGAGCATTGCGCACTGATCATTGATAAAGGCCTCCAGTCGGTCAAGGGTATCGGGACACATCGCGTAGAACTCAACAACCGCAGGGCAGTCGTGGAGCCAACCAATATTGAAGCGGTACCGGAGGCAGTCAAGGCCATCAGGGATCTGGGATATGGAGTCACTACCATCAAGGTCACCTTTCCGGTATTGCAGATGACATGTGCTTCGTGTGCGGTGAGTGTGGAGAGTATCCTCAAGGCGACCCCTGGTGTAGTCAATGCCGTGGTCAATTTTGCTTCGGCCTCAGTGCAGGTGGAATATCTTCCAAACATGATCCAGGCGGATGGCCTACGCAAGGCGGTCCAGTCCATCGGCTATGATTTACTCCTCGACAATCAGACTGGCACAACCAGGACGCTGGAGGAAATCAACCAAAAGAACTTTGAAAAATTAAAGCTCCGTACCATTGGCGCAGGTGCTCTGGCGCTCCCTGTAGCCATCATCGGGATGTTTTTTATGGACATGCCCTATGCCAGCTATATCATGTGGATATTGTCTACGCCTGTCGTATTGTGGTTTGGAAAAGATTTCTTTATCAACGCCTGGAAGCAGGCTAAACATCGCTCTGCCAATATGGATACCCTGGTCGCGCTCAGTACAGGTGTAGCCTATGCCTTTAGCGTATTCAACACTGTGTTTCCGCATTTCTGGCATGAGCGTGGACTGCATGCCCATGTATATTTTGAGGCAGCATCCGTAGTGATCACCTTTATACTGCTTGGAAAACTGCTTGAAGAAAAAGCAAAGGGTAACACCTCTTCTGCCATAAAGAAACTAATCGGACTACAACCTAAAACGGTAACCGTCGTGCATGAAGGCGGGCACCAAATGGAGATGCCCATCGAGCAGGTCAGGAAAGGCGACACTATCCTCGTCAGGCCCGGTGAAAAGATAGCAGTAGATGGCATAGTCATGAGTGGAAATTCGTACGTAGATGAGAGCATGCTGAGTGGCGAACCTGTTCCTGTCCTCAAGAAGGATGGAGAAAAAGTGTTTGCCGGTACAATCAACCAGAAGGGGAGTTTCCAGTTTCGTGCTGAAAAGGTCGGTGCTGAAACCATGCTTGCACAGATCATCCGCATGGTGCAGGATGCGCAGGGCAGTAAGGCACCGGTCCAAAAGCTGGTAGATAAGATCGCGGGCATATTCGTGCCTGTGGTGATTGTCATCGCCTTGGTGACCTTTGGGGCATGGATTGTCTTTGGCGGAGAAAATGGATTCACGCAAGGCCTGTTGGCATTGGTGACCGTGCTCGTGATCGCCTGTCCTTGTGCCCTTGGTTTGGCTACTCCCACTGCGATCATGGTGGGTGTAGGAAAGGGAGCGGAAATGGGGATACTGATCAAGGATGCAGAGAGCCTCGAACTGGCTAAGAAAGTAAATGCCATCATCCTCGACAAGACAGGGACCATCACTGAAGGGAAGCCGGTGGTGACGGATATTGCCTGGCTTGATCGTCAGGAACACACGAGACAGATATTGTGGAATATCGAAAAACAGTCTGAGCACCCGCTCGCAGAGGCTGTGGTCAATTATTTTGATGCAATGTCGCTCATGGATGTGGAGGACTTCCAAAGCATCACCGGTAAAGGCGCATCAGCACGTATTGAAGGAAAGCGTTGGTTTGTTGGCAACCGGCAACTGATGACAGAAAAGAATATCCGGATAGCAGATCAGTTGATCAGCAAAGCGGATGCGTGGAGTGCTGCATCAAAAACCATCGTATGGTTTGCAGATGATCAGCAAGCCCTCGCGGTCATTGCTATAGCAGATAAGATCAAGGCAACATCCATTGAAGCCATTCAACAATTGCAGCAAGCGGGGATTGAAGTGCATATGCTTACCGGGGACAATGAAGTGGTCGCAAGGGCGATAGCGGAAGAGACAGGGATCACCCATTTTAAGGGGGATGTCCTGCCCTGGCAAAAGGCTGAATATGTAAAGCAACTGCAAAGCCAGGGATATACAGTGGCGATGGTGGGTGATGGCATCAATGATAGCACTGCGCTGGCTCAGGCTGATGTGAGTATTGCGATGGGCAAGGGGAGTGACATCGCCATGGATGTAGCCAAGATGACGATTGTCTCTTCAGACCTCAAGAAGATTCCGATGGCCATCAGGTTGTCCAGGCAGACCGTGGGCGCCATACGCCAGAATCTCTTCTGGGCTTTCATCTACAATATCATTGGGATTCCTATTGCTGCAGGTATACTTTATCCCATCAATGGATTCCTCCTCAATCCTATGATCGCAGGTGCTGCGATGGCACTGAGCAGTGTGAGTGTTGTGAGTAATAGTCTGAGGTTGAAGTGGAGGAAGTGATACCACTTGCCCCCTGGCCCCCTTACCCCCTAGCCCCCTTACCCCCTTACCCCCTAGCCCCCTAAAGGGGGAAATATTAAATCAATTAATAGATGTAAATGCATTAATTGCCCCTGGCTTTAGCCAGGGGTAAAGCAATAGGACATCCGGCTTTAGCCGCAACCAAAATATGGGCTAAAGCCCGGGTATTGATTCCTGCCTTTACCCCGGCTTGAAAGCCGGGGCAATTAATGAATTTACCCGGCAAATTGCTTTTAGGATTCCTTAGGGTATTCAATGTAAGAAATCACAAATCAATATGATAATTACCCCTGGCTTTAGCCAGGGGTATAGGGCAATATAATTTTCGGCTTCAGCCGCAACCATGATATGGGCTTAAGTCCGGATAGTGAATTCTCCTTTGACCCCGGCTTGAAAGCCGGGGCTCATAAAATATTTATTGGATGATGTCCTTGGCCGTGGCAGGAGTTTGCTCCTGCCACCACAAGAATTCCCGTCAGAATTCCGGTTTAGATTCCTTTTTGTAACTCCCATGGTGGCAGGAGCAAACTCCTGCCACGGCCTCCATTTAGCAAGGGGTTTAGGGTAACCAGTATAAAATCATGTAAACATTTTCATGAATCGTGTAACAATCGAAAGATGCTCCTTTCTCAGTTTTGTATCATCAACATCACAAACACTTTTGCAATGAAATTATCAGGTATACTTCTAACAGCATTCCTATTGAACGCTTCTGCAATTCATGTAAAGGTTTCACAACAAGATATGCAATCAGGTGGGGCTATTATCGTACATGAGACAGATCATATGCAACCTCATTGTGATAAGGAGTGTACAATCGATAAGGGTGGTCCTGACAAACAGAATTGGTTGTTGGATCCAGTTGCTGTGACCAGGTACATTCATTTTTGGCCTCTCTTGTGTTTGGCTTCTGTATGCCATTACATCCCTGATTTGCTTCCGTTGGAAAGTAACCTGATTGATGAAATGAAAATTAATCAGGATCAACATCCTTTAACCGAAAAGCGATTCCATTTTGAACAACCTGGGTTCCTGGAAGGGATGATCGGGGAATCGTGAATGGGGAAGACTGAATGGGTTGATGACTATTTGTAAATCATGTAAAACAAAGGCAAAATAGTGTAACACTTTTGATCGGGTTTAACCCCAATTTTGACATCAATAATCATCTACCATGAAGAATATAAAAATCCAGATCCCGGACATGCAGAGTGCTCATTGCCAGATGCGTGTACGAAATGCGCTCAACAGCCTCGATGGGGTGACGATCAAAGACCTCCAGGCAGGGATGGCCGATGTCACCATCCAGGATGGAACAAGGCAGGAAGAGGTCCTCGATATCATTCAAAAAGCAGGCTATTCGCCCATACCCGTCAGACCCGAACATGATGATCCGGAGGATGGAAAAACCTTTCATTTCAAGACCAATATCAATTGCAGGGGCTGCGTGGCCCAGGTGACACCGGAACTTAATGCCGCGGAAGGTGTTTGTCATTGGGATGTAGACCTCCAAAGCAAGGACAGGATCCTTTCCGTCCATTCGGATGGGATCACTGAGGAAGAAGTGATGAAGGCAGTGAGAAAGGCAGGTTTTGATATTGAATTATTAACTGATTAAATCCACACTTATGAAGACGATGATCACCATGATAGCTTTAGCGTTGAGCTTAAATGCATCATTTGCGCAGACAGATATGTCGGCTTTATTGAACTCCTATATGAAGGTAAAGGACGCCCTGGTCAAGAGTGACAGCAAGCAGGCCGCCAGTGCATCAGCCGATCTGTTGAAGGGAATTCAATCAGCAGCTGCATTTAAACAAAAAGAGTCGTTGCTCAAGGCTGTGCAGAAGCTGACAAAGGAAACAGATCTGGAAAAACAACGAATAGCATTTGCGGATGTATCTGTAGTCATGTGGGAAGCCGTCAAGAATGACGGACACCTGCACAAGGATATTTACTATCAGTATTGCCCGATGAAACAGGCCTATTGGATCAGTGAAGAAGCTGCTATTCAGAATCCATATTACGGTTCAGTCATGCTGACCTGTGGAAATGTAGCCGATAAGAAAGTGCATTGAGATGAACAGGTTTTTCATTTTTCTCCTCCTCCTGTACACCTCAGTCGCTAACGGCCAGAAGGTAGTACACTACGATCTGTTTGTCACAGATACCATGGTCAATTATACAGGCAAGGAAAAAATGGCTATTGCGATCAATGGCCAGCTTCCAGCACCAACCTTATACTTTACCGAAGGGGATACCGCAGAGGTCCTGGTCCACAATAGGATGCATCATGAGACCTCCATCCACTGGCATGGCATACTCCTGCCCAATGAGCAGGATGGTGTACCTTATCTCACCACCGCGCCTATCCTCGGACATTCGGAGCACCTGTACAGGTTTCCAATAAAGCAAAGTGGGACCTACTGGTATCACTCGCATTCGATGTTGCAGGAGCAAGTAGGGATGTATGGAGCGATCGTGATCCGCAAGCGGGATGAAATACCTCATCATGAAGAAGTGCTTCTCCTCAGTGACTGGAGCGATGAGAAGCCGGAGCAGATCGAACGGTCCCTGCATTATGCAACAGACTGGTATATGATCAAGAAGGATGCCGTGCAGAGCTATGCTGAAGCAATCGGTGATGGCCACTTTACGACCAAGCTGGAGAATGAGTGGAAGCGGATGCATGCCATGGACGTGAGCGATGTGTATTATGAGCGTTTTCTCGTCAACGGGCAACCGGAACAGGAAGCTACGAAATACAAGGCAGGGGACAAGGTCAGGCTGCGTGTCATCAATGGAAGTTCGTCCACCTACTTCTGGTTAAACTACGCAGGAGGAAAGGTCACAGTTGTCGCGACCGATGGAGAGGACGTTGTACCTGTTGAAGTCGACCGGCTGATCGTCGGTGTCTCAGAAATCTATGATGTCGAAGTGACCATTCCCGAAGGAGGCAAGTCCTATGAATTTCAAGCTACGGCTGAAGATCGTACCGGACATGCGTCGTTCTGGCTGGGCAGTGGTGTGCGGCAGCCCCTGAAGCCAATGCCACGCCTCGATTACTTCGAGGGCATGAAGATGATGAACGACATGATGACCCTGGGGGGTAACATGGATGACATGGGCATGGACATGAGCCTCCAACAGATGGATATGAATATGGTCATGTATCCTGAGCTATCCAATGAGGAAATGCCGGAGCAGGATGCAGCACATCATGATCACAGCCAAATGCAACACATGGACATGAAGCCAATGCCTGTGACCCTGAACTATGCCATGCTGAAATCTCCGCAACCGACTACATTGCCTGATGCACCGTGGCGAACACTGCATTTTGAGCTCACGGGGAATATGAACCGGTATGTGTGGACGGTCAATAACAAGACCATCTCTGAGAGTGATATGATCAGCATCAAGGCCGGTGAGAATACACGTATCATCATCACCAACAATTCGATGATGCGACATCCTATGCACCTGCATGGGCATTTCTTCAGGTTGATCAATGGCCAGGGAGCCTATGCTCCCCTCAAGAATGTGGTGGATGTCATGCCGATGGAAACGGATACCATCGAGTTTAATGCCTCAGAAGAATATGGGGACTGGTATTTCCATTGCCATATCCTATACCACATGATGGCCGGGATGGGCAGGATATTTACGTATGAAAATTCGCCACCCAATCCGCAGTTGCCGGATACCAAAGCCGCATTGAAGAAAGTCTATGCCGATGACCGGAGATTTTATGCAGGTGCGGAGATCGGCCTCGAGTCCAATGGCAGTGATGGGGAGATCTCGTTGATGAATACGCGTTGGATGTTCAGCGCGGATTGGCACCTGGGGCTCAACAGTACATCAGGATATGAAACCGAAAGCCATTTCGGCCGCTTCCTGGGCAGGAACCAGTTTCTGTTTGTATATGGCGGTTGGGACTGGCGTTATCGTGAGGGTCATGATGGCGAAGAGAATCTCTTTGGCCAGGCATCTACAAAGAACCAGCGCAGTGTGGCGCATATAGGGCTTCAGTATACATTGCCATTTTTCCTGTTAGCTGACCTGTCTGTCGATCACACAGGATATGCGCGCATCCAGCTTTCAAGAGATGATATCCCTGTCACAAAGCGGCTCCGCCTGAGAGGTATGTTCAATTCTGACCTGGAGTATAGTGTAGGCGCAAAATATATCCTGACTAAATACCTGTCGGCATCGACGCACTATGATAGTGATATGGGTTTTGGTGTCGGAGTGACGGTGAGTTATTGACTAAGTAGAGAGAAGTTGGGCGCCGGTTGTACCTGCGCCCGCGTATGTAAATCAAAAGGAACATGTCCAAGGTAATCGCATGTAAGCCGTTTTTAACGGCATGGAAGAATCATTAGTTCTGCCATTCGTAGCCTAAGTCTACGAATAACTTTTGTCTTGTATTCTCTCCTTACCTTTGCCCCACCTTGATGTAGTCCGGGACTACATCCAATCACCACCACATGCACCACCAAAGACATCACTTCCAGTTGCCTGATGAGATCCACTATCTCAACGGAGCATATATGTCCCCGCTGATGAAATCCGTGGAGGAAGCTGGCATCGACGGGATGCGGCGCAAGCGGAATCCATCAGGCATAGCGCCAAAGGATTTTTTTGAGGAAAGTGATACGGTCAGGTCGCGCTTTGCACAGATCATCAACAGCAAGCCGGAACAGGTTGCCATCATACCTTCGGTGTCCTATGGTCTCGCTAATGCCATGCGCAACCTGCATGTGGATACTGGACATACCGCCATTGTCGTCGGCGATGAATTTCCAAGTGATTACTATGCTGTGGAAGCGTGGTGCAGGGACAATGGTAAGCGCATGCAGGTCATCAAGGCTCCGGAGACTACGGAGCAAAGAGGAGCGCGATGGAACGAGGTGATCCTGGAAAGCATCAATGCGGATACTGCAGTAGTGGTGCTCTCATCGATCCATTGGACAGACGGCACCCGATTTGATCTCAAGGCGATCGGGCAGCGATGCTATGAGGTCAGTGCACGATTTATAGTGGATGGCACACAGTCCGTTGGCGTAATGCCAATCGATGTAGCCGCATTTCATATAGATGCATTGATCTGTGCGGGATACAAATGGCTGCTGGGTCCTTACTCCATTGGTGTGGCTTACTATGGTCCGTATTTTGACCATGGACGGCCTATCGAAGAGGCATGGGTCAACAGAAGTAATGCGGTAAACTTTGCCGCCCTGACTCAATATGCTGAAGAATACACGCCTGCGGCCGGAAGGTACAATGTGGGAGAGTATGGCAATTTTATCCTGATCCCTATGCTTTCTTCATCATTGAAGCAGATCCTTGAATGGGATGTGGCCAATATCAGTAGCTATTGTAGTTCGCTGACACAACCCCTGGCTGCATGGCTAAGGGAGCATGAGTATACAGTTGAAGATGACCAGCATCGATCTCCACACATCATGGGTGTGGGTATGCCGGCATCGATGGATATGGATGTGGTTATACGCGGACTGCAGGAAAGGAAGATCTTTGTTTCGAGGCGCGGTGAGGCCATCAGGGTATCTGCTCATGTATATAATACCCAGACGGATATAGATGCCCTGAAGGATGCATTGTCAGCAATGCGTAAATCATCATGAGCAGGCCCATGCGAACCTTAGTACTCCATTTTATTTTTTGCTTCTTCATTTCAATGGCATCCGCACAGGAGGCAAAGTATGCCAGCACGGACAGCTTGCTCAATGACCTGCATATCCTCACTACGACACTCAGGGACAATCATCCCCTGATGTATCGATACACTACAAAGGAACGCTTTGACAACCTGGTACAGCGTACGGAGCTTCAGATCAGGAATGGGGTGACGCCATCGCTGTGGTATGCATCTGTCAGCAAGCTGCTGCGATCCATTGGGTGTGGACATACCAAGGCACTCCCTACCAGTATTGCAGAGGAGCGATTGAAGTGGACCAATGACCTGCCCTTTGATGTAGTGATCATCGATTCGGCCATCTATGTATCGAAGGCTTATACGGAGAAGAGTAAGCCTTATGTCGGTCAACAAATCATCCGGATCAATGATGCGCCGGTCGAGCGGTTTATCGGATCGGCCTACAATTATATCAGTCCGGATGGCTACAACCAGACCTACAAGGCTTATACCCTCGCGCATCAGTTCAACTTCTATCTCAACATGCTGATCGGCAATCCGGATACCTTGTATTTCGAAACACCAGGTGGCCAATTCAAGATCGGATATCCGACAGGATACGTGTGGGGAGAGCAAGAGGATGTTGCGACCACCTATAGTGAATTGGCGGATGTGCCGCATACTATGCTGCTCACCGTGCCTGACTTTGATGATGACAAGAGCACGTTGAAGAAATGTTTCAAGTATATCAGTCAGCATAACATCAAGCACCTCATCATTGACCTGCGGGACAATGGCGGAGGCAATGGCAATATCGGTACCGACCTGGTCGCGTATATCATCGATGCCACATTGACATACTATATCGACAAGAAGACGGCTCCCTTGTTGTACAAGGAATATATCAGTGATCGCCAGGGTATCCTGATCAGCAACAAGTATATCCAGCCGGATAGTCTGACGAAGAGTTATTATTTTAGTATCAAGCCAAAGGGAAAGTATCATTACGATGGGGACGTCTATGTCCTCACCAATGGAGGTACCTTTTCGACCGGTGCCTTTGTTGCTTCTGCCCTGAAGCATCTTGCAGGCGCCACCTTTATCGGTGAGGAGACCGGCGGATGTGAGTATGGTATTGGTGGTGGTGTGATCGGTACATTGACCCTTCCGTACACGGGACAAAGGGTGCATATCCCCATGTATGGCTGGCGGTTTAATACCATGGCGACAGATACTGGCAGAGGAGTGATGCCTGATGTAACTGTGAGGAAGGGGGCGGAGGATTTTAGCTCTGGTGGAGATCGCGTGATGGAGAAGGTGAAGGAGAGGATCGGCGGTCGGCGGTCGGTGATCGGTGATCTGTGATCGGTGATCGGTGAGCGGTTCCGGTCGTTTCGACTCCGCTCAACGACCGGGGTATTTTCAATGGGTATCTACCCAGTAAAAATTGTTGTTTCGGCTGCTTCGACCTGCTCACCCGCAACCATGTCCGACACTTCGACTGCCTATCGCTCTGCCTCGTCCTCCCGCTCAGTGCGGCGCAGCTCAGCAACCGTCCGCTCAACAACAATTTTTACTTGAATAATATTTTACCTAATTTATATATTAGTACACCCATAAGCCCATAACCTTCATAAGCGTATAACCTTCATAAGCCTATACTTCGGCTACGCTCATTACAAGTAAGCTTATCCACAGATCACCCACACCATCGATCATGAATAAAATCGAGAACGAACTCACCCAACTTGTAGAAACACAAAAAACTCCCTCCGTCCAATACGCATGGTTTGACAAGGACGAAGTCAGGCAGAGGTATACCTATGGCCTGGCGAATGTAAAGGATCAGGTCCTGGCTGATATGCGGACTACCTATCATGGATTTTCGACGACGAAGACCTTTACGGCGGTGGCGGTGCTGCAATTGGCGGAAGCAGGCAAGGTGGATATCAATGCGCCTGCGCAGAAATACCTTCCTGACTTTCCTTATCCCGGAGACATCACCATCAAGCATCTGCTGAATCATACCGCTGGGATCCCTAATCCGGTGCCGCTGAGTTGGATCCATTTGGAGAGTGAGCATGGGGTATACAATAGGAATAATTTTTTCAAGCCGATCATGCCAAAGCACCATGCGGTCAAGGCAAAGGCCAATGAGAAGTTTGCGTACACCAATCTTGGCTATATCCTGCTCGGGCAGTTGATCGAGCAGGTCTCAGGCATGTCGTATGAGCACTATATCG
>WBZX01001939.1_pt1 | contig 14731 bp, 13 predicted proteins | sample 5204211 | NCBI WGS metagenome assembly WBZX01 (sample SAMN12344362, study PRJNA552823) | activated sludge metagenome | biome: Activated sludge suspended growth; feature: Nitrification reactor; material: Wastewater; isolation source: activated sludge from nitrification reactor of wastewater...
AAGACCTCGACGATATCGTGGCACTAGCTCGATCTGTTTTGCCTAAACTCTTCAACTCCTCATAACCCACGATTCATCAAACCGTGGGTATACCTTTGCTCCGGGGGAGAGGGGAGCATGGGACGTATTTCTTCGTCGCGGGTCTCTGATGGAGGTGGCGGGTTGTCAACATTCGCTACTGAATCAAATCCAAATGCAACACTGATGTCCACGGGATGAACTTCAACTGTGACGATTGTCCCTTGAGCAGCTCAATTACCACGCCGATGGTATCGGCCTGCACCAGTACGCCGTCGAGTGCTGCGACGTTGGCATACCGCATTACCAGGTGAACTCGTTTCCCAAGCCAATCGTTCAGGACAGGATTCATGTGAGTAAACCTAAGAGAGAGAGCTAGGCTTAGCATTCCAGTGTAGCACAGAGTTCTATCCGAGAACAACGAAGAACGCTGTTACCAAGGCCGACGACGATAATTCGATCCGTCTGAACCACCGAGCTGAATGTTGTTGCGTTTGGCCATCTCGGCTTGCACGCGAATCACGTTGTCTTCCAGCTGTTCCAGTTCTTTGAACAATTGGTCTGCACGTTGCTCGGCCTGCTTTCTATTCCCACTCGCAGCCATCTGGGCAAGAGCACTGACTTCGCTGGTAAATACCTGATCGAGCCGCTGGAGGAATTGCAGCGCCGCCTGATGGAATTCACGCCCTTCGCTGGGGACAGACAGGTTGCGAAGTTCCTGGATGGCAGCTGTTATGTTGTTATGTACTGATCGGGAATTGGAGTCTTTCCAGGTCATAAAACTCTCACGTTCGATGACTCTGCCGGCACGCTCCACAATGGCTACGACTTTGTCGTTGAACTGGCCCAGACCATTGGTCTTGATCCAGCCGAACTTGCCTACTCCGAAGACCGCTCCGACGACGACCATGATTCCCAGGACCACCAGACCATACAGCAGTTGGGCACCGAAGCTGGAAGAGGTATCGTCGCTGGAGTCATCAACGACCTTCTTCTTGAATCGTTTGGGCTTCTTTTTCTTCTTTGGCGGATCGACAGTTGCCTGCTGCGAGGAAGCATACGTCTCCACTACCGGGTCATCATCGAGAACGGTAACCGGTATGTCTACCTGCGGTGGTGGTGGCTGGCTCTGGACCGAATAGGGTTCGTAGTTGACGTCCGGCACTGCCGTGGGTACGACCGAATACGAATGGCCTGTGGGTGACTTGGGTTGCTGACCACGTGGAGGCAGGATGATCGGCGTCATCGGCCCGATGGCTGCAGCCTTCTGTCGTGCGGTGTTTCTTTTCGCCAGCAGGACAGGCTGCAGTGTTTCGTTTCTCGGTGGCTCGGCGGTGAAGCAATGTCCGCAACCCGTGCATTCAATCAACGTGGGCACCGCAATCGCTTGCGGCAACGCTAACGTTGACTGACAGGCTGGACACTGCACATGCATGGACGGCTTCCAGGAAAGTGGCCTTCAGTATAGCGGAAGGTCATGTAGAAAAGCCTGCGAAAAGTGGCATCAACATATGAATTATTCCAGACTGCTGTAACTTGAACCATACAGGCCTCTCTCATTCAAGGAGTCAGTCATGGTGTCTAAGAAAGCTAAAGTCGCAAGACCCACTTCGGTCAAGAAGCCCAAGAGCAGCAAGAGTGCTACCGTGGCTGCCAAGAAAGCAGCGCTGAAAGTCAGTGGCAAGGTGACCAGGCAGCAAGGCCATACACTGGCTTCGGGACAGCGACGGCAGGCGAAACGGGATGCGAAGCGATAGACCCCTGCTGAATTGATAGCCCAACTGCTTGCAATACCCCTGATGTCGGGTACCATCCGTAAAGCCCCTCTCTACTCGCAAGGAGTTTGCACATGCTCTGGCGTGGACTGGTACTTGGTTGTCTGGTGGTGTTGCTGGCATCGGCACAGGCTCAGCCTCGGCTTGATGCTGATCCCGATGATGAAGGGTACATTCGCAACTGGCTGATCCTTGCTCCGATTCCGCTCGGAGATGGAGTCGATGGTGCCAGCGGCCTCGCCAAGGTAGGCATCACCGACGAAGGGAAGATCAGCCCCAAGGCTGAAGACAAGGTCACCATCGGTGGCAAGGAATTCACTTGGCGGAAGTACCAGGCCAAGGAAGCCCACGTAGATTTCAACGACTTCCTCGGCGGACAAACCGAAGACTGTGTGGCGTATGCCGTCTCGACCATCACCTGTGCGAACGAGATGAAAGACCTGCAGATGAAGCTGGGCTCCGACGACCAGTGCAAGGTCTACCTCAATGGCAAGGAAGTCTTCAAGTGCGAAGAGGCCCGTCCACTGGAGAAGGATCAGGACTCTGTCTCAGGTATCACGTTGAACAAGGGGAAGAACCTCATCGTGTTCAAGGTGGTGAACGAGAAAGTAGACTTCGGCTGCTCGCTGCGATTCGTTGATAGTAGTGGCAAGCCGGTGAAAGGATTCAAGGTAGGGAATTAGTTTCACTCACAAATAAACCAGGGGGCTTCATGGGTACTGGCGTTACTAGCAACGATGTCGACCCTCTGGTTGTGGTTATTCCCCATCACCAATGTACCGCAGCGGAGTATCGTGAAATTGGCGAACACTTGCGACGTTGGCTGGAAACACGACCGTATGCTCGTGAGGTGATAGGCCTGGAGGCCCTGGAAGCGGGGCAACGCCCCGTTTCTCCTGGCTATTACATCTATCTTCTCAGTAAGAAGTATTCGTTGACAGAACTCCAGAAACGCTACCCACACGACTGTTTCCCCGCAGCACTGCTGGTTGTTGCTGGCGGGTACGAGATAGCAGCCATCGAGAAGGATCTGGAAACCGATCTGGCTGCCATCTGTGATCGGCTGGCGGTGTATCGTGATCCCGTCACGATTGATCCGTTGTTCAACTGACCTGGAACCACCTGTAATGCAAGGTGAAGAGATGGCAGAAGGACAGAATCTCCAAGACTCCTGAGAAAAAGTAGCTTACGTTGACGCTTCCCCTCCCGTATTCTCGCTAATGGAGCGGGAGGCCTGTGATGACCGAAGAAACCCTCTTTGAACTAGCCCGGAAAACCCCTGAAGCGGAACGGGCCGTGCTACTTGATCGTGCCTGTGAAGGTAAGCCGGAGTTGCGTCAGCGGGTGGAGGCGCTCTTGCAGGCGGATGCGGACTCTTCGCCGTTGTCGAAGCAGTCTCCTCTCCTGGAACAGACTGCCGGGTTCAGCCACACTGTTGCCCAGACATCACCTGATGCTGTAGGCACCCTCATCGACGGCCGGTTTAAGCTGTTGCAGAAACTCGGCGAAGGGGGCATGGGTACTGTCTGGGTCGCAGAGCAGGAACAACCTGTCAAACGGCGGGTTGCCCTCAAGCTCATCAAGGCGGGCATGGACTCGGCCCAGGTCATCCGCCGCTTCGAAGCGGAACGCCAGGCACTGGCATTGATGGATCACACCAACATCGCCAAAGTGCTCGATGCGGGAACCACCGACAACGGCAGACCCTACTTCGTGATGGAACTCGTCAAAGGTGTCCCCATCACCAAATACTGCGACGAAATCCATGCCTCCATCAAGAACCGGCTCGAACTCTTCGTGCAGGTCTGCTCTGCAGTCCAACATGCCCATCAGAAGGGCATCATCCATCGCGACATCAAGCCGAGCAACATTCTCGTTGCCATGCAGGATGGCAAACCGGTACCGAAAGTGATCGACTTCGGTGTGGCCAAGGCATTGCACACCAAACTGGCGGACCAGTCGATGTACACCGAGATCGGCCAGATCATCGGCACCCTCGAGTATATGGCACCGGAGCAGGCAGAACTCTCGGCCATGGATATCGACACCCGTGCCGACATCTACGCACTGGGGGTTCTGCTCTATGAACTGCTCACCGGCAGCACGCCCATCACGCGGGAACGGATGAAGTCGGCTGCCTTTGCCGAGGTCATCCGGCTCATCAAGGAAGAGGATCCTCCGAAGCCGAGCACCCGGCTGACGCAGTCCAAGGAATCGCTCGCTAACCTGGCGGCACTACGCAAGACTGATCCGAAGCATCTGTCATCAGAACTCAAAGGGGAACTTGATTGGGTCGTACTGAAGGCGTTAGAGAAAGACCGCACCTGCCGATACGAAACAGCCAATGGGTTAGCACGTGATATCCAACGTTACCTGGCGGATGAGGTGGTGGAGGCGAGGCCGCCCAGTACCGGGTATCGGATGAAGAAGTTCGTGCGACGGAACAAGGGTAAGGTGATCGCGGCAGGATTGATCCTGCTAGCATTGCTGGTGGGGATGGCAGGTACAACCTGGGGATTACTTGAAGCCCGTCGGCAAGAAGGTTTTGCTCGCGAAGAGGCAATCGAGAAAGAGAAACAACGAGGAATCGCCGAAGTGAATGAACGAAAAGCCCTAGCCGCCGCCGAGCAGGAGAAACAGGCAAAGGTCCAGATTGCGTCGCAACTGAAACAAATCGAACTGGTCAACGATACGGTACTCAACATCTTCGCAGGGTTCGACATCCGCAACATACGAGCCAGCAACGAGTCGGTGGAGGTGTTGTTGGCGAAGATACTGGTGGAGGCCGGCCGAACGCTCAACGAAAAGGCGATTCCCGATCCGCTGGTGCTGGCAAAAGTACGAAACCGCCTGGGAAAGACGTTGCACGGACTGGGCTTTTACAGTGAAGCGATTGAACTCTTTCTCGCGGCGAGAGCAACCTGGTCGGAAAAGCTCGGTCCAGACCACCCCGACACCCTCTCCAGCATGGCCAACCTGGCGATTAGCTACCGGGCTGCTGGGAAGCTCGATTTGGCTCTGCCGCTTCTCGAAGAGTCGCTCAAACGACGGCAGGCCACACTCGGCCCCGACCACCCTGAGACGCTCATCAGCATGAGTAACCTCGCGTTGGGCTATGACAGCGCAGGGAAACTCGACTTAGCCTTGCCGCTCTTCGAGGAGACGCTCAATCGGCGAAAGGCCTCTGTCGGCTCCGACCATCCCCACACGCTCAGCAGTATGAGCAACCTGGCTTTGGCCTATCACACTGCTGGTAAGCTCAACCTGGCTTTGCCACTTTTCGAAGAGACTCTCCGATTGCGAAAGGCCATACTCGGTACCGATCACCCCGACACCCTCGCGAGTATGGGTAGTTTGGCGATGGGCTATCAGAGTGCCGGGAAACGCGATTTGGCCCTGCCGCTATACGAGGAGACCTTCAGATTGCAAAAAGCGCGGATCGGGCCTGACCATCCCGTGACGCTTGTTACCATGTGCAACCTGGCGACGGAATACCACGACGCAGGAAGACTCGACTTGGCTCTCCCGCTTTTTGAAGAAACACTCAGGCTTACGAAAGCCAAACTCGGCCCTGATCACCCCAACACGCTTAACTGCATGGACCGCATGGCTCTCGGCTACCACAGCGCCGGAAAACTCGATCTGGCTCTGCCCCTCTGGGACGAGACGCTTCGTCTGCGGAAGGCCAAGCTGGGTCCCGACCACCCCGACACCCTTCGTAGCATGCACAACGTGGCGGCAGGTTACGGGTCGAAGAAACAATGGGATGAGGCCATTCGACTCTACTTGCAAATGTTGCCACTCCAGGAGAAAAAGCTTGGACGCCCGCACCCTATCACCCAGAAAATGCTGGCTAATCTGGGATCGGCCTACTATGAAGCCGGGCGCATGGTGGAGGCCATTCCACTTCTGGAAGAAGTGTACCAATCGTCGAAGAAGCATCCCTCCCTTCGCTATGTCGGTCCGGATTTGCTTATCTTTTATGCTAAAGCCAGCAAGCTCACTGAAATGGCAAAACTCATCGACGAACTGCTCGCCGACGCCCAGAGAAATCTCTCTAAAGAAAGCCCGCAGTGGGCTCTTCTAAGGGCACAGATCGGAATGGCTCTGTTAGATGCCAGGCGGTTTGCCGAGGCAGAACCGCACCTTCGTGAGTCCCTGGCCATTCGAGAGAAGACGCAACCGGACGCCTGGACCACGTTCAACACACAGTCGCTCCTCGGCGGGGCGCTGTTGGGCCAAAAGAAGTACGCCGACGCCGAACCGCTGCTGCTCAAGGGCTACGAGGGGATGAAGACCCGCGAGAAAATAATACCTAAGACCGGCGGTGGCGATCTCCGTATGCCCCAAGCCCTCGACCGCCTCATCCAGTTCTACACCGAAACCAACAAGCCCGAGGAAGTGAAGAGGTGGCAAAGGGAGAAAGAGCGATTCTCCAAGACTCCTGAGAAAAAGTAGCTTACGTTGACGCTTCACCTCCCGTATTCTCGCTAGTGGAGCGGGAGGCATCTGCCATGACTGAAGAAACCCTCTTTGAACTAGCTCGCAAAACTCCTGAAGCGGAACGTCCCGCGCTGCTGGATCGTGCCTGTGAAGGTAAGCCGGAGTTGCGTCAGCGGGTGGAGGCATTGCTGCAGGCAGATGCAGGCTCGTCGCCGTTGCTCCATCAACCGATCGCGATGGATGCTACACTGGGCTATGAAACGACATCTTCCAAGACCGACTCTGATCAGATCGGGAAACTGATTGCCGGACGGTACAAGCTCGTCGAATCGATCGGCGAAGGAGGGATGGGGTCGGTCTGGATGGCGCAGCAATCAGAACCAGTGAAACGACTGGTAGCCATCAAGTTGATCAAGCCGGGGATGGACTCCAAGGCAGTACTGGCCCGCTTCGATGCTGAGCGGCAAGCGCTGGCGATGATGGACCATCCGAATATTGCCAAGGTACTCGATGGCGGACTGACCGACGATCGGCGCCCCTACTTCGTCATGGAACTCGTCAAAGGCACACCCATCACCACCTTCTGTGATGAACGGAAACTCTCGCTCCAGCAACGGCTCGAACTCTTTGTCCCGGTCTGCCAGGCGATTCAGCATGCTCATCAGAAGGGGATCATCCATCGGGACATCAAGCCCAGCAATGTGCTCATCGCGCTTTATGATGACAAGCCTGTACCCAAGGTCATCGACTTCGGCGTAGCCAAGGCCACTGGGGCGCAGCTTACTGAGCAAACACTGAATACCGGCTTCGGAGCCATCGTCGGTACTCCCGAATACATGTCACCCGAGCAGGCAGCGCTCAACAACCTGGACATCGATACCCGTAGCGATGTCTATGCGTTGGGTGTGTTGCTCTATGAACTGCTCACGGGCAGCACGCCGGTGGATCGCAAGAGCCTGAAGCAAGCAGCCCTCATGGAAGTGCTGCGTATCATTCGGGAAGATGAACCGCCCCGCCCCAGCACCAAGCTGAGTACTGCCCAGGCCTTGCCAAGCATCGCGGCCAATCGGCATATGGAACCAACCAAGCTGTCCAAACTGATCAAGGGGGAACTCGACTGGATCGTGATGAAGGCTTTGGAGAAGGATCGCAGCAGAAGGTATGAAACGGCGAACGGCTTCGCGGCGGATGTGTTGCGGTATCTTTCGGGTGAGCCAGTTACGGCGGTGCCAGCAAGTGTGAGATACCAGGTTCAGAAATTCTATCGCAGGAACAAGCCTGCCGTTATTTCTGCAAGTCTGGTTGTCGTTGCACTTACTATGGGAATGGCTGGCACCACGTGGGGTATGCTGGAAGCACAACATCAGAAGCAACTGGCAGAAAGAGAATCGTCTGCCAAGGAGCGGGCATGGCAAGCGGAAGCGGCCCAAGCCCAAAGCGAGCAACGGGCCAAACAGTTGGCTGACCAGGAAGCCCAGGCTGCCCGCAAAGCTGAAGCAGAAACCAAAGCATTCAGCATCTTTCTCGTGGAGGACGTTCTTGCTGCCGCCCGGCCGAAAGGGCTGCGTGGAGGTCTGGGAAGAGAAGTATCTGTTCGAGAGGCATTGGAGAAATGCAGCCCCTTCATTCCGATGCGTTTCAATGGACAACCGCGTGCGGAAGCATTGGCGCAGCACAACATCGGCGTCACTTTTCGACTCATTGGTGATTTGCCACGGGCCGAATGGCATCTTCGTCGTGCAGTCTCGCTCCGGGAAAAAGAGCTGGGTACCCAGCATGCTGATACCTTGAGCAGCAAGAACAGCCTGGCGGTGGTGCTGAACGATGCCGGTAAGCCACAACCTGCGATCACCTTGTTTGAAGAAGTGCTGAATGCCGGATCAGCAATACTGGAACCGAATACACGTTTCACCATCGAAAACAACCTAAGCCTGGCCTACCGGGCAATTGGTCAATGGAAGAAGTCACTGGCGATACAGGAAGAGAATTTGAAACGCGGTGAAATGCTGTTGGGCAAGGATCATGAGGATGTGTTGACCACCCGCATGAACTATGCTGCTGTCTTGCACGATGCGGGAGAACTAACTCGATCACGTGAACTCTATAACCAGGTGCTCGCCAGGCATGAAGCTACCCTGGGAGAGAAACATCCAACCACTTTGCTGATCAAGGCTAACTTAGCCACACTTTATCTTGATCTGGATGACATTGTGACAGCCCGCAGGTTGCTGGAAGAAGTGGTTTCGCTGGAAAAGGCTTTAATGGGCCCAGACCATCATACCACGCTGGCCTCGTTGATTAACCTGGCAGCTGTCTACCGCGAAGCTGGCGAAGTAGATCGTTCCATTGCCATGTATCGCGATGTCATTGATCGGCAGAAGAAGCAGTTGAATCCCGAACATAACGATATCAACCACGCTTTGCACAACCTGGCTATGGCTCTGCGGGTGAAGGGTGAACGCACAGAAGCTATCGACATTCTGAAAAAGGTCATTGACCAGCGTACGAATCGTCTTGGTCCCATACACCCAGCAACTCTTGCCAGTCGAAATCAACTGGCAGGCTGTTACCTGGATCAAGAGCAGTACGCCGCTGCAAGGGCCATGTATCAGGACATTCTGACTATCGAACAGAAAGCATGGGGGGACGATCACCCGGATACCTTGAAGACACACAGCAATCTGGCCCTTACCTACCTGGAGGAAGGGAGAATACAGGAAGCATTACCAATGTACCAACGCTTGCTTTCGCAACGACAGAAGACCCTGGGCCCTCAGCATGAGAGTACGCTCACTACCATGCATCGCCTGGCGGTGATTCACATGAGACTACGACAGTTTGAAAAGGCAGACCCGCTTTATCAAGAGTTGTTACAGCGGGCAAAGACTCGCTTCGGCGCGGAACATCCTGAGACCCTCAGCATCACCAACAACTATGCCACGATGTGCTACTCCTGGCAGAAACTGGATCGTTCCATTCCGCTCTTTGAAGCTTTGCTTGCGATCGACAGGAAATTACATGGCCACAATCATCGCAGCACACTGCTAGTGCAAGGTAACCTTGCCATGAACTACCTATCTGCCCACCGAACCGACGAAGCTTTACCACTCGTTCGAGACATGTTCGAGAGAGGCAAGCAGCACTCCTTTGCACAATTTGCACTACTGTTAAAAGAGTTGAGCAGTTTGCTGATCGACCAACAGCAGTGGGTGGAAGCTGAACCACTATTGCTTGAGCGATACACTCTCGCACAACAAAAAAAGGACAACTCTCATGAACTGCAGGAGATAGTGGATCAGTTGATGCTCCTTTACACCAAGACTCTACAACCAGAGAAAGCAGCGAAGTGGCAAGAGGAAAAGGATAAGTTAGCCAAAGGGCCAGAAAAGAAATGACCCCCGATACTCTCCTCCCTCAGGTCTACGCCGAGCTGCGCAAGCTGGCTGCAGCCAAGCTCAAGAGTGAGCAGCCGGGGCAGACGCTTTCCGCGACGGTCCTGGTCCATGAAGCCTGGGTACGTCTCTCGAAAGCATCTGTTGACTTCGCCGACCGTACCCACTTCTTCCGCACGGCGGCCACCGCCATGCGGCGTATCCTCGTTGATCGGGCCCGGGCCAAGTCCACGAAGAAGCGCGATGGTGGCCAGCAGGTCACGCTGGATGATCCCCCCGACCGCATGCCTGATGAACAACTGCTTGCTCTGGATGAAGCGCTAACAGCGCTTGCTGCCGAGAAGCCTGACCACGCCAAGCTCGTGGAGCTTCGCTTCATTGTCGGTCTCACCGGTGATGATGCAGCGGAAGTGCTGGGTATCTCCCCAGCGACTGCCGACCGTATGTGGCGCTATGCCCGGGCCTGGTTGCAGGTCAAGTTGGAATCGTAACGCCAGAGCAGCAAGCCCACTGTCAAATTCCACAGAGTCTGCATGCCTGCGTACGCCAGCATGCCATGTACATTCATGGGAAGCAGTCCAGTCAGCAATGAACCACCTAGTCCAGCACCAGCCAACATACCCAGCAAACCGATCCAGCGAGATGATCTGAGTAGTGCGAATGACCAGAGCAGCCAGGCCACCGCCATGGCCAGCACTCCGACCTTGCTGCACACCTGGTTGGTGGATCGTGCCAGGCTCATGATCTGCAGCATGGAACGTAGTTGTTCCTGTTCACTGACAGGGTTTATTGATGCAGATACTGTGGCCGGAGCATGATGTGACATGGAACGTTCGGTGCGTGCCTGGAAGTTCGCTACGAACTCCGGAATGATGAATCCACTGACAAGAGCTGCGCCCGTCATGGCGATGGTAGCCAGGCACGCTGCCAGGAATGCTGCACGAACAGAGAATCGATTCCAGTTCAAGACAGTACACAGCACCGACAAGGCAGCAAGCATCAGCCACATCAGTGCAATCAGGGAGCCATGCACGAGGGCATTGATAAAAGCGATGTTGGCGAATTCTTCCACCAGGCCATTCAGCCCTTTCGCCCGCACCACGGGATGATAGATCATGAAGCCTACTGAGAGGAGCGAGCTGACTATCAGGATGACTGACGCCCAACGGGATAATTGCGGATTGGCATTCGACATGGTAGATCTCTTCCGGATTACGCTAGGCAACAAGCTCTTCGGCTGATTCAATGAAGTTGGAGTTGTCGCAGACAGTAGCCCACGTTCATTCCGGACAGAATCACCAAAGTGTCCAGACGGAAGTCAACATGGCTGATCCCTCACCAGTCCCGGGTAAATCGGAACGTGCCGTCCTTGATGCCTTCATTGACATGGTGCAGGAAGAACGTTACGACCACATTCGCGTCAGCGATATCGTTCGTGAGTCTGAAGTAGGCCGTTCAACGTTCTACGATCACTTCCGCGACAAGGACGATGTGCTGCTTCACAGCATGGCAGGCATCTTCCAAATACTGGCTGGTGCCATGGATGAGTCAACCGGCATCGAACGACTGGAAGGCATCCTGCTTCACTTTAACGAGAACCAACAACTGGCCCGCAGCCTGATGAATAGCCCATCGATGAAAGTCGTCCAACGTGGCCTGGCTGATACATTTGCCAAGCGACTGACGATGAACCTTTCCCATCCCGTTCCCTTGGTGTCGATGCAGTTATCCGATGCGGTATGGAGCCTGGTTCGCAGCTGGCTGATGAACGACAGCACAATCACCGCACGACAGTTGGCGGAGGCGATGCGTAAGAGTGTGCAGGCAATATTGAGGGCATATGTAATAGAAGCGTAACCTCACTCCACCCGTACCGCCTCGTTTTGCTTCGTCACTATCGTTCGCCCCGCTGCACCGAACTCCAGATGTACATCGTGACGGATGCAACTGGCATCCTTCGGGATGGTGACCTCCACCGTCACATCACTGCCACTGCGACGGATATTACTTGCAAGGTAAGGGCCGATTATCACTCGTGAAGGAACACCTGCAGGCAGGTTGCCTGCTTCGCTTTTGATAGTGATCTTCAGCGATTGCTTGCTGCCTCGTTTCAGTGTTGCAGGTGAAACACTCAGTGCCTGGTCATAGCGGCTCGTTCCTTCAGCATTGTTCCTGATCGCCCCGACCGGATCGCGACCGATGCCTCGGCCATTCGATTTCTCCGGCACCCCGGCATAGCCTCCCAGTACATAGGGGAACTTGCCCGGTGTCACATGGTAGTGGTAGCCCCGCTCGGGATCGAAGTGGCCATTGCAGATGTCGAGCTTGTTGTCGCCTTTCACATCCTTGGCTTCTACATCCTTCGCTTCGTAGGGCCCATAGATCGGGTAGCCGTCCCAGGCAAAGCCGATGGGAGGCGAGTGCTGCTGACCGTCATCGGGGAAGGGCGACTTCAAGCAACTCGGATACTTGTGATAGTGATACACTCCGTGTTGCTGTGGGTGGCCACAACAGGAATCGAGCCATTCGGAACGGTAGCCTTCCACGGCATTCATGCCACCCGCTTCAAAGGGATTGAAGAAAACCACGCCATTGACCGCGACTGCTATCGGTCCCATGGGCACACGGGTGACGGAGGTGCCCTGCTTAGGCACGATGGGGATACGGAGCGTCATCTTCTGGGCCGAGACGGTGTTCGGATTACGACTGTTCGGAAACGGTGCATGCGGATGGTTCGGCAAATCCTGAGTATCGAGAATGATCGCGTTGGCATCATGGCTGACGACCAGATCAGCGATACCATCCTTGTTGGAATCGCCGGTGTGGCCAAAGGGTTCGATGAACTGCTTGCCATCACGGTACAGGTACGTCTTCGGTGCTTTCAGATACCATCGTCCACCGAGATGGGTGAGACCTGGGGGTGTTGGAGGTGCAGGCAATTCTTCGATGGAGCCAAAGGCTGCCTTGTCCTCCGGGTGGGCAGGCTGCTGCACCTTACTCTCTTTCCCCGGTGGTCCCTTCCGCGGAGGCTGTTTGCCAGGCGGCTGAGCCAGAGTGATGACGGACCACCAGAGTGTGATGAGCGTGCCGAATAGAAGGAAAGCGAGACGAAGCATGAAGTGCTATCCGAATGAATGATGGGGGAAGGATAGCATATGGTGCCTCAAGGGGGCATGAAGTAAGAATGGTATGAACGATTTTCTGTGTGTGTGAATATCAGCCCGACGCGCTAGCGAGGGAACGTCTCGCGACTGGGGTACGTCAATATCCTTTGGTAAGCAGGATATCATATCACCGCGCGCTCTCCCCTTGCTCGCGCTGCGGGCTGCCATTGCATCGTACTCTCACCGTCGCTGTCATCACGACGGAGCGTGATGACTACTATCGGTGATGACTACTATCAATCCAGCTTGAAGACATCGGGTTGCAGCTTGTCGCTGCGTTTGCTGTTGCTGAATTTCGATTGAAGCAGGATGGTGCCATCGCGGTAGACTTTCATCGAGGTGTACTTCATCTCGCCGTCAGCGCCTTTGGCGTAGTCGCCCAGGACAGACTCCTGTTTGACTTCTTTCCATTCCTGGAATTCGTCCTTGGCCATGTCGGTGCAGCCTGCGAGGAGGTTTGTCTTCTTGTCGAAGTGAAGGGTGATGTCCCGTTGGCCTTCGCGCTGCACTTTCACACTGACAACGTCTTTGTCGTAGAACTTGCTTTCGCCCAGAGCAGTAAGTTTGAAGCCTGCATCATGGACAAGTGGCCGAAGTGAGAGCACCCAGAGCTGGTAGCAGCTATGTTGGGTCTCGGCGAGCTTTTCACCTTCAAGCATTTGTGTCTGCCCCATCATGGATTGTTTCGCCTGCTTGCCATTCTGCAGGAAGACGAGTTCCATGTTTTGCCCCTGCATGTTCATCTTCATGTCAAAGCGGAACTTGTCAGGAGCTTCAAAGTACCACTTGGAATCGTAAGGCATGCTTTGACCGAAGAGGGTCATCTTGCCCTTCTCGTCCCAGGTTTCGTGGCAGGTCTTATTGTCTTTCGGATACCCTGCAGCTTCGATGGCTTTCTGGATGATGGCCTTGGCATCTTGAGCGGAAGCCAGAGTGAGGGCGCTGACGGATAACAGTACCGTTAAAAGAGAGCGATACGCTGACATGGTGTAGCTCCATGGTGTAAGTGAAAAGGTTACGGCCCGATCAAGCCCATCGTTGTTCCCGATGGGTCTTTGAAATAGCCAAAGCAACCAGCGCCGGGCATGTCCATGGCATCGCCAATGCGTGAGCCGCCTGCTGCTTCGATGGCAACCAGCCTGGCCGCAACATCGTTGGTGTAAATGTAGGCGACCGCCGGCAACGTGGGGGTATGCGATTGAAAGACACCACCTAACCCGGCTCCCGGGTCGAAGGCCATATACTGGGGCATGGTGGCCAGCGAACCCCAACCAAATAGATCGTTGAAGAACTTCGCTGCTGCTTCACCATCGACGGCATACATCTCCAGCGAGCAGAGAGCACCTTCGGGAGGCTTGGGGTTATTGCCCAGAGGCATGGGGATATGAGGCGAGCCTCCAGGCACCAGGGCTTCGGTCAAACCATAGATGGTACCTGAAGCGTCCTTGAAGCGGGCCAACTTGCCCACCATCGGTACTGTCCACGGAGCTTTCTCGACTGAGCCACCAGCCGATTCAATCTGTTTCAATGCAGCATCAATGTTGGGTACACAGAGATAGGGAACCACTCCCGGAAAGCCTGTTTCGATGTTGGCTCGCAATGCCCCTGCTGGCCCAGCACTGGGAATGAAGCTGATCAACTCTTTCGAGAGTGGATGCAGCTTCCAGCCAAACACCTTAGCGTAGAACGCACTCGAAGCCTCCAGGTTGTTGGCGGAAATTACAACCAGACCAACAGGGTGTTTGCCATTGCCCTTAGGTACTGCTGGTAACTCGAAACTCATGGGATGTCTCTGTTTGTGCTTGAGGTTGAGCGTAATGGTTGTATTGACGGATGCCAAAGGAAATATGGGTAGCATTTTCGTTTGGAGCCAAGATCGGATGAAGAAATCTTCACCCCTTTTTGCCTGTACTCTCGCAACTTCGCCTCACTTTCAGCG